>Ga0173483_10000082_pt1 | contig 20930 bp, 18 predicted proteins | sample NitcycUS178409R2_FD_122621 | JGI IMG/M metagenome (GOLD analysis project Ga0173483, IMG submission 122621) | Soil microbial communities from Arlington Agricultural Research Station in Wisconsin, USA - Nitrogen cycling UWRJ-S178-409R-2 (version... | ecosystem: Environmental > Terrestrial > Soil...
GAGTACGGCGTCTCGAGCCAGGCCGCGAGCGGCGTGCCGTTCAGCTCCGCGGCCAGCTCGCCGAGCGCGGCGTAGCGCTCGGTGATCTTCCAGAGGAAGAAGTCGCATTCCGGCCGCACGCCGGTCGTGGAGTAGACCCGCAACGACCCCATGCGCCCGGCGAACTCCTCGACCACGTCCGCGAACGCGTCCTTGCCGGCGGCGCGCTCGTCGATAGGGAGCCGGCGCCAGGCGGGATCGACGCGGAAGAACGTGTAGGCGACGTACTGGCCGGCCACGGCGGAAAAGCCTAGCGGCGGCAGGGCGGAAAGCGGTCGTTGCGCAGGTCGGCCACGGCGCGCTTGAAGGCCGGGAGGCTGGGCTTCGGCGTCCGGTCGGCGAAGTAGAGCCCGGATTGCCAGCCGCCCAGGCCCGGCTCGTCGAAGGTGTGGAAGACGAACAGGCCGCGAATCGTCGGCTGGCAGTAGGCGAGCTCGAGCGCGCGGCGGTAGTACGCGGCCTGCACGCGAAACGGGACGGCGTCCCTGCGCGCCGGCGAGTCGAGGTCGACGTAGAAGCGACGCTTCTGCGTCGGCACCCGCGTCTGCACGCCGAACTCCGTGTAGTAGATCGGCAGGGTCTCCCCCCGTTGCGCCGTGCCGTGGAAGGCCTCGTCCAGCAACGCGACGAGCTTCGGGTAGTCGGCGATCGTGATCGTCGTGTTCTTCGCATGCGCTCCCGTCGGCGAGAAGCGCGACGCCTCCATGTACGGATGGAAGGCGAAGGCGTCCATCAGCGGACGATCTCTGTGGGTCGCGCGGTAGGCGGCGCCGAGGTCGCGGATGAAGGCGGTCGGCGAGTGCGTCGGCCTCATGCCGTTGGGCCGGTCGGCTCCGCGGGGCGAGAGAGCGCCTCCGAGCACGCGGACGCCCCGACGTTCAGCCTTGATCGCGTCGTAGCTCCGCGCCAGCAGGTCGACGTACGCGCGGGCCGCGAGATCCCGGCCGTCGCCGCCGAACTGCGGCCGCCAGAACGTGCTCAGGTTCGGCTCGTTGCCGACGATCGCGAAGCGCAGCCGAGGGAGCGCCTTGACGACGGCCGCTGCGTAGGCGGCGAAATCCGCCCGTTCGGCCGGCCCGCGAGGCGTGTCCTCGCCGAACCCGTGCCAGAAGACGACGGCGAGCTGCATGTGGGCGCGCTTGGTCGCCGCGCCGACGTTGCGCAGCACGCGGACAAGGCTGGCGGAGGGCCGCCGCTGGCCGCGGTGCCAGGTCGCGGAGACGGCTGCCACGTCGAAGCCGGCGTCGCGCGAGACGTCGGCCTGCGCCCGTGCAAACTGCAGGCCTTCCTGGGCCAGCGCGTCGTCGACCGTCCCGACGAGGAACGTCCGCGTGCGCCGGCTGTGCCGCTTCGGCGGTGGAGGCAGATCGATGTGAGTCGTGTCGACCGGGGCCGTCGCGCTGTCGAATCCGCGGGTAGTCGAAGTGGTAGCGGCTGTCCCCGTCGTGCCCGACGAGGTGGTCCGGCCGCTCGTCGCAGGGGTCGTCCCGCCTGCCGTCGAGCCTCTCGAGGCCGGCGGTGCAGCCTCGTTTCCACCACCGCCCGAGAGCACGATGGCGACGACGACGCCGGCCGCTGCGGCCGCCGCGACGACCGCTGCGAGCACGGCCTTCTTCACGGGGCCGGAGGCTACCCTTGCCCGGCCATGGCGACACCTGTGGAAGAGCAGCTAAAGCGGCTTCCTGCGAAGCCCGGCGTCTACCTCTTCCGCGACGACAGGGGCGAGGTTCTCTACATCGGCAAGGCGAAGTCGCTCCGCCCGCGCGTCCGCAGCTACTTCCAGAAGACACCCGACTCGCGCTCCACGATCCAGCGCCTCCCGGAGCGCGTCGCCGACGTCGAGGTGATCGTCACCAACACCGAGGCCGAGGCACTGCACCTGGAGCAGAACCTGGTCAAGCGCCACCGCCCGCCCTTCAACGTGCGCCTGCGGGACGACAAGTCGTTCCCGTACATCGCGGTGACGGTCGAGGACGATTACCCGCGCGTCATGTTCACGCGAGAGCGGCACCGGCGCGGGGTCGTCTACTTCGGCCCGTACGCGAACGCGAAGAAGGTGCGCGAGACCCTCGACGTGCTGAACCGAGTCTTCCCGTACCGGCCGTGCGAGGGGCCGAAGCCCGGCCGCCACAGTGGGATTCCGTGCCTCGACTACCACATCGAGCGCTGCCTGGCGCCGTGCGTCGGCTACGTGTCGAAGGAGGGCTACCGGCAGATCATCGACCGGGTGATCGAGTTCCTCTCCGGCGAGACGCGGCCGATCCAGCGCGAGCTCGAGCGGAAGATGAATGAGGCCGCCGAAGCCGAGCGGTTCGAGGAGGCGGCGCGGTATCGCAACCGCCTCTTCGCCGTCCGGCACCTGGTCGAGCGGCAGGCCGCCGACCGACGCTCGGTCGGCAGCGTCGACGTGATCGGGATCGCCGTCGACCGCTACCGCGCGGCGGTACAGATCTTCCCGCTGCGCGACGGCCGGCTGATCGATCGGTACGCCTTCCACCTCGAGAACGTCGAGGGCCAGGACACGCCGACGCTGCTCGAGGCCTTCGCGAGCGAGTACTACGGGTCGTCGCCGAGCGTGCCGCCGCAGATCGTCGTCCCGCGGGACTCGGGCGACACGAGCGCCCTCGAGGAGTTCCTCACGGAGCGGCGCGGGTCACGGGTCGAGGTGCGGGCACCGTCGCGCGGGGAGAAGCGGCGCCTGCAGGAGCTCGCGACCGAGAACGCGCGGCTCGCGTTGGAGTCGGAGGCCGTGCAGTCGGAGCGAAAGCGGTTGCGGCGGGTCGAGGCGTTGGAGGAGCTGCGGGAGGCGCTGAACCTCGAGAGCCTGCCGCTGCGGGTCGAGTGCTACGACATCTCGAACATCCAGGGCGAGTCGGTGGTCGGCTCGATGGTCGTCTTCCAGGACGCGATGCCGAAGAAAGCGCACTACCGCAAGTTCGGCGTTCGGACGCTCGACGGCCAGGACGACTACGCCGCGCTCGAGGAGGTTGTGTCGCGCCGGTTCGCGCGGCTCGAGGCGGGGGCGGCCGCCCAGGATTACGACGAGTCGTTCGCGGCGACGCCGAACCTGGTGGTGATCGACGGCGGCAAGGGCCAGCTCGCCGCGGCGCTGCAGGCGATGCAGGCGTACGACCTGCCGCGCGTCGCGGTGATCGCGCTCGCCAAGCGCGAGGAGGAGGTCTTCGTCCCCGGGCAGCCGGACCCGATCGTCCTCGACCGCGACTCGCCCGGCCTCCACCTGCTGCAGCGGATCCGGGACGAGGCGCACCGCTTCGCGCTGGGATTCCACCGCCAGCGCCGGGACGCGAAGGCGCGCGAGTCGATCTTCGACACGCTGCAGGGCGTCGGCCCGGCACGGCGGCGCGCGCTGCTGCGGCACTTCGGCTCCGCCGAGCGGTTTCTCGCGGCCTCGCAGGAAGAGCTGGAGGGCGTGCCGGGCATCCCGCAGCGCACGGCTCGCTCGATCTACGCCCAACTCCACAAGGCGGGCCGCGCCTAGAAGTCGCCGCCGCCGCCCGAGTCGCCCCCGCCGTTGCCGCCGCCTCCGCCGCCGAAGTCGCCCCCGCCGAAGTCGCCGCCACCGAAGTCGCCGCTGTCGAAACCGTCGTCGCTGTCCAGATCGCCGCTTCCGACGGCAACCGGCTCGCCGCCACCGCCCCAGCTGCTGAGTGACGTGCCGATCAGCAGCCCGGGAAGGAAGCCGCCGAAGTAGCCGCCGTACCCGGGAGCCGACCAGTACGGGGCCATCCCGCCCTTGACCGGCACCTCGCGCGACTGTGGTTCCTCGCCGCGCTCGACCCGCTGCGCGTCCGCCTCGCACGCAGGCACGAGCCGGGGGGTACCGCCCGGCGGCGCCCACTCGACGTCGCGCGCCGACGGTCCGTGGCGCGGGTCGAAGAAGCACGGCGGCCGACGCTCCGGTGGTTTGCGGCCTTCGAGCTCCGCCTCCGCGACGGCCATCTCGTAGCGGCCCTCGTCGAGTGCCTCCGCTACGACCGAGAGCTGCTGCGGCGAGCCCGCCCGGTCGAACCTGCTCGAGGCCTTTTCGTACGCGGCGAGTGCGCGGTCGTACGCCTCTTGCGCCTTCGGGTGGCTCTCGACGCGGTGTTCGAGCTCCTGCACGTCCTCGGCGAGCGCGGTCAGGTCCTCGCGCGCGACCTTCTTCACCGCCGCGAGCTGTGCGCGGTTGCGACGCCGCTTGGTGAAGAAGAACCCGCCGGCGATCGCGGCGCCGATCGCAAGGATGGCCACCCACCAGTTCGAGGAGCCAGAGCCGTTGCTGCTGTCGGTTCCGTTGCGCGCGTCCGCGACGCGGTCGACGAAGTCGACGAGCGTCGCGGCGACGCCGTCGGAGCGGTGCGCGTCGATCGCCTGGGTCGCGAGCTCCCCGGCCGTGCCCGCCGGTAGCACGTTGCTCAGCGCGCGGAAGTGGTTCCCGATGACGCCTGCGTAGGTGCCCCTGCGGTGGAGCTTCACCGCGATCGCGCGCAGCGTCTCGGTCGCGTCGCCGCCGGCCTCGCGCGACGCGGACTCCGGTAGGACGACGACGTAGAGCGGGCCCGCGCCGGCCGTCTCGATCGCGTCCTCGACGCGCTGCTCGCCGGCGGGCGGCAGGACGTTGCGCGCGGCCGGATCGACATAGACGGGGTCGGTCCTGAGCTGCCGCGCGGCCGTGTCCACGATGCCGGCGGCGGCTGCCGACGGCACGGCGACGAGTGCGGCTGCGATCACGAGCGCCAAACGGTGCACTCCGTCATCCTGCTCCTCGTCCTCGCCGATGTGAAGGCGGCGGGGCGGGTAAGACTCGCCTCGTGGGGACCGGATCCGACACCCGCCCCGCGGTCGGGCCGCGGGCGGCGTTCGCGCTACTGCGGCGGCGCAGCTTCGGCCCCTACTTCGCCGGCAACGCGCTCTCCGCGAGCGGGACGTGGTTCCAGAACCTGGCCGCGGCGCTGCTGATCTACCGGCAGACGCACTCCGCCCTGCTGCTGGGCGTCCTCAACTTCTCGCAGTTCCTACCGATCCTGCTGCTCGCGCCCTGGGCGGGGGCGGCCTCCGACCGCTGGAACCGGCGGCACCTGCTGCTCGTCACGCAGCCGATCTCGGTCGCGCTCTCCGCCGGGCTGGGGCTGCTCGCGTACCTCGACCTCGCGCCTCCCGCGGTCGTGATCGCCGACGCCGCGGCGCTTGGGGTGGTGAGCGCGTTCTCCGCTCCCGCCCAGCAGGCGATGATTCCCTCGCTCGTCGAGGAGAGCGAGGTGCCGACCGCCGTCGCGCTCAACTCGATGACGTTCAACCTCGCGCGTGCGATCGGCCCTGCGAGCGCGGCGCTGGCCGTCGAGTACCTCGGTATCCCGGCGGCCTTCGGCCTGAATGCGCTGTCGTACCTGATCTTCGTCGGCGCGCTGCTGCTGATCGGCCCGCGGCCGCAGGAGCTGGCCGAGCGCCCGGCCGGCGGCCAGGTGCGGGCGAGCATCGACCTCCTGCGTAGACGGCCGCAGCTCGTGATCTTCCTCGTCATCGTCGCGGCGGTCGGGTTTGCATCCGACCCGGTGAACACGCTGGCGCCGGCCTGGGCGCACGTGTTCGGCGAGAAAGACACCTTCGGCGGCTACATCGTCGGCGTCTTCGGCGCCGGCGCGGTGACGGCCGCCTTCGTCGTCGCCGGCCGGGTCGGCGGAAGCAGGCGGCGCATGTTCGCGACGCTGATGCTGCTCGGCGGCGGGATGGTCGTGTTCGCGCTCACACCCTGGCTTGTGCTCGCTCTGCCGGTGTTGTTCGTCGCGGGCTTCGGCTACCTCGCCTCGAACACGCACGCAACGGCGCGGCTCCAGCTCGGCGTCGACCCGTGGGAGCGCGGGAGGGTGATGGCGCTCTGGAGCGTCGCCTTCCTCGGCCTCCGTCCGTTCGCCAGTCTGCTCGACGGTGCCCTCGCCGGCGCGTTCGGCGTGCGCGTCGCCGCGATCGTGCTGGCGCTGCCCGCGCTGGGCTGTGCCGCCTGGGTGGCCGCGCGGGCGCGCACCCGTGGGTGGGGGCCGGCGCGCGCCGAGATCCCGCCGGCCTGACGCTCAGCGCACGGCGAGCGACGTCGCGAACGTCGCCTCGTGGAGCTTCCCGCGCGACGGCGGCGACGCGAGCACGAACACCGGCACCGCCCGGCCGCCCGCGAACGAGGTCGAGATGTAGTCGCCGACCATCGAGCCGAGGGAGGTCGGAGCGATCCCGCTCGTCGGGACGCGCCGGGAGTTGAGCAACTGCGGCCGGGTCCAGCTCGCGCCGGTGTTCGACGACGACACGAAGCGGACGTCGAGCGACGAGCCGCGGTAGACGTAGTAGGCGAGCGCGAGCCGCCCGGGCCGCGACGGATCGCCATCGAGCCCGGGAAGCTCCGCGTCGCCGACGCCGGTCGGGATCCGGATGACCGGGGTCCAGGCGACCCCGTCGACCGTGGACGTGTAGACGATGTCGTTGGACGCGCAGCGGGGCCTGAACGAGCAGTCGGCCCAGGCGACGTAGGCGCGGCCGTCGGAGCTCAGAGCGGAGGTCGGCAGCGGCGCCGCGCGCAGGCCCCTGTGGGTCCGGTACGAGGCGGGGGCGATGCCGAGCTGCGCAGTCCACGTCCCACCGCCGTCGTCCGAGCGGAGCACCGAGAAGTCGTCCTGGTCGTAGTACGCGACGAGGACGCGGCCGCTCGGGAGCACGACCGGCTGCACCCCGGGAGCGAAGGCGCCGCGGATCGAGACGCGTCCCGGGAAGCCGGGCGCGGTCGTAGCTGCCGACCACGCGAGGCCGGCGTTCGACGAGGTCTGCGTCACGATCACTTCCTCGACGACGTCGCTGTAGCTGAGGTAGCAATGGCCGTAGAACGGGCTCTGCGGCCAGTTGTCGCAGGCGATCCACTCCTTGTCCTGGCCGAGCTCGCCGCTCGTCGCGACCGCGGTCACCGGGCGCCCCCAGTGCAGGCCGTCGCTCGAGCGGTTGACTCGCAGAGACGATCCGCCGGGGTCGAAGACGAGCGAGACCGCGAGCCAGACGTGATGCTTGCGGTCGTACACGACCGAGGGGTCGCTGGCGCGGGGCACGAGCCCCGGGAGGAAGCCGCGCCTCCAGGTCCGGCCGGCGTCGCGGGAGACGGCGAAGCCGATCGCGTGCGCGCCGCCGTCGAAGACCCGGCCGACCTGGAAGACCGCGACCACGGTCTTGCCGAACGCGAACGAGTCGGGCTCGACCTCGGTCGCGTGCTGGCTCTCGCCGGTGCGGAACGGGTCGTTCGACGCGCGCCTGGTGACGACCTCGCAGTCGCGGGCGACGCGGTCGAGCTCGTCGACCGTGGCGAGGTCGTGACCGCCGCCGCAGAAGACCCGGTCGCGCAGCCCGTTGACGGCCTGCAGCCGGTCGGGCCCGCGCGTCCCACGGATCCGCGCCGCGGTGGCGGCCGAGGCGGCGACGAGCAGGAGCGCGAGCGCTACGACAAGAGGACGCTTCAGCGCGAGCCGCCGGGACCGCCCGGCGCGCCGTCGTCGCCCGACAGGAACGCGTAGCGGTAGTCGCGCGGCGGGACGAACGTCTCCTTGATCGTGCGCGGGCTGACCCAGCGGATGAGGTTCCACATCGACCCCGCCTTGTCGTTCGTCCCCGAGGCGCGCGACCCGCCGAAGGGCTGCTGCCCGACGACCGCGCCCGTCGGCTTGTCGTTGACGTAGAAGTTACCTGCGGAGTAGCGGAGCGCCTCCTGCGCCTCGTCGATCGCGGCGCGCTCCTGCGAGAAGATGGCGCCGGTGAGGCCGTACGGAGCCGTCTGGTCGACGAGTTCGAGGGTCTGCTCCCACTCGTCCTCCGGGTAGACGTATGTCGTGACGATCGGGCCGAAGAACTCCTCCTGCATCAGCCGGTCGCGGGGATCCTTGGTCTGGATCACGGTCGGCTCGACGAAGTAGCCCTCGCTGTCGTCGACGCCGCCGCCCGCGATCACCTCGGCGTCGTTGCCCTTCGCGTGCTCGATCGCCTCGCGCTGCCGCGCGAACGACTTGCCGTCGATGACCGCGCCCATGAAGTTCGAGAAGTCGCTGACGTCGCCCATCCGGATGGTCCCGACCTCCTCGACCAGCCGCTCCTTCAGCTCGGGCCAGATGTTCGAGGGCGCGTAGACGCGGGATGCCGCGGAGCACTTCTGTCCCTGGTACTCGAACGAGCCGCGCAGGATCGCGGTCGCAACCGCGTCGACGTCGGCGCTCGGGTGCGCGACGATGAAGTCCTTGCCGCCGGTCTCGCCGACGATGCGCGGGTAGTTGCGGTACTTGCCGATGTTCTGGCCGACCGTCTGCCAGATCGAGTGGAAGACCTCGGTCGAGCCCGTGAAGTGGACGCCCGCTAGGTGCTCGCTCGCCAGCACGGTGTCGCCGACCGTCGCGCCGCTGCCCGGGATGAAGTTCACGACGCCCGGCGGGAGCCCCGCTTCCTCGAACAGCTTCAGCGTCCAGTACGAGGAGTAGGCGGCGGTCGAGGCCGGCTTCCAGAGCACGACGTCGCCCATCAGCGCCGGGCTCGACGTCAGGTTCGCGCCGATCGCCGTGAAGTTGAACGGGCTGATCGCGAACACGAAGCCCTCGAGCGGCCGGTACTCCAGGCGGTTCCAGACCCCCGGCGAGGAGATCGGCTGCTCCTCGTAGATCCGGACCATGAACTCGACGTTGAAGCGGAAGAAGTCGATCACTTCGCAGGCCGCGTCGATCTCGGCCTGGTGCGCCGTCTTCGACTGGTTGAGCATCGTCGCGCCGACGAGCGTCGAGCGCCATGGGCCCGCGAGCAGCTCGGCCGCGCGGAGGAAGACGGCGGCCCGCTCCTCCCAGGGCAGCCGGGCCCAGTCCTCCCAGGCCTCGGCCGACGCGGACACCGCCTGCTCGACCTCGCCGGGGCCGGCCTTGTGCACGTCGGCCAGGACGTGGTCCTTGTCGTGCGGCATGACCGCCTCGAACGTGTCGCCGGTGCGAATCTCCTCGCCGCCGATCACGAGCGGGATCTCGAGCCGCTCGCCCTTCATCTGCTCGACCTTGACGCGGAGCTCCTCGCGCTCCGGCGATCCGGGCGCGTACTCGAGTACCGGCTCGTTCCGCGCGGGCGGTGGCCGGAAGATGCCGGGGCGGCTCATGGCCGTGATTCTACGATTCGGACGATGGTGCGTCAGGTCTCCTACGAGGTCGCAGGCTGGGGCGTCGGCCAGCTCGTGCTGGTGGACGACCTCGTGGCCTGGCACGAGCTGCCTTCCTCGTCGGGCACCCTGGCCGGCTCACACCCGCTGGTCACCCGGATCCGCGGGTACTTCCGCGGCTGCCGGGACGGGTTCGAGGACGTCGAGCTCGACCTCGACTGGTGCACGCCGTTCCAGCGTGCGGCCGTGGACGCGATGCGCTCGATCCCGTACGGCGACATCGCGACCTACGGGGAGGTCGCGGCGCTCGCCGGGCATCCGAACGCGCAGCGGGCGGTGGGGTCGGTCTGCGCCTCGAACCGCTTCGGGCTCTTCGTGCCGTGCCACCGCGTCGTGGCCGCAGGCGGGATCGGGTCGTACGGCTCGCTCGGGCCCGGGTACAAGGAGCGGCTGCTGGAGCTCGAGGGTGTCGTTCTCTGAGGACGTCCGAGCCGAGCTCGCGGGGATCGCGCCGGCCCGCGAGTGCGACCGGCTGGCGGAGCTCTCGGCGCTCTTCCACTTCGCCGGGCGGCTTCACCTGCTCGGCCGCGGCGAGGTGAGCCTGCACCTCGACCTCTCCAGCGCGGCCGTCGCGCGGCGGGCCTTCACGATCCTGCGCGAGCTCGGTGTGCGCTCCGAGATCCGTACTTACCAGCGCCACGCCTTCGGGCGCGAGACGCGCTACCAGCTCCACGTCGAGGGCGGGCAGGCCACGCTGGAGGTGCTGCAGCAGGCCGGGGTCGTCGACTCGCGGACTCGGCCCCTCGACCGGCCGCCGAAGCGGGTCGTCTCGCGCTCGTGCTGCCGCTCGGCCTACGTGCGCGGCGCACTCCTCGCGTCCGGGTCGGTCAGCCCGCCGCCCTCGCCCCACCTGGAGGTGCGGAGCGAGACGCGGGAGGGCGCCGAGGCGGTTGCGGCCGCCGCAGCCTCAGAGGGCGGAGAGCTGCGGGTGGCGGAGCGGGGTGACCACGCGCTCGCGTACGCGAAAGGGATCGACCACATCGCCGGAGTCCTCGCCGCCGCAGGTGCGAGCGAGGCCGCGCTCGCGCTGCAGGAGCGGGCGGTAATGGGGTTCACACGCGCGCGGGCGAACCGGCTGGCGAACGCCGACCACGCCAACGTCGTCCGCGCCGTCGCCGCCGCCAAGCTGCAGCTCGAGGCGGTCCGGCGCCTGGAGCGGCGAGGACGGCTCGACGAGCTCTCGCCACCGTTGCGCGAGATCGCGCAGCTACGCCTGAAGCACCCGTCGCTCTCGCTGCGCGAGCTTGCGGCGAAATGCGATCCGCCGACGAGCAAGTCCGCCGCGCATCGCCGCTTACGTGTGCTTGAGCGCCTGAGCAGGCGCTGACGAGAGCGGACAGGGGCGGGCCGGAGGGGAAGCTCCGAGGACGACCTCCCCCTCCGCATTGTCGCGCTCCGGACCTTGGCGACGGACGGGGTCTGAATCCATCGCCGGACGAGCGCAAACCCGCCGGAGGCAAGTATTACTCAACGCACCCGGCCAAGACCACGGTGTTTGCAAATACGAAAATTCGCAACCGCGGCAGCCGTTTTTCGAGTGAGGACGCGAACCGATCGGCTGCGCGGGCGGTAGGACGTGCAGACGCTTCAGGTCCGGGCGTATCGTTGCGGTGCTGCGGTCAAGGCCATCTCGAGCGGCAAGGGAGGTCTCCTCGTGTATCCCGCCAGGTTCGAGTACTTCGCTCCAACGACCCTCGAGGAAGCCTGTGAGCTCCTCGACCGATTCGACGGCGAGGCGAAGGTCCTCGCCGGGGGCCAGAGTCTGATCCCGCTGATGAAGCTCAGGTTCGCGGCTCCGGAGGCGCTCGTCGACCTCAACACGGTTGCCGGCTGGACGACTTCTCCGGCGGCCATAACCTCGCGACGCTCGAGGCAGTCGCGGAGCGGCTCGCTCGTTCGACCGTCCGTTAGTCGATCGTTGCGTGGATACGGCCGGGCGCGGACTGAAGCCGCCCGCCCGAGCGGTCGGCCCGCCTGGCCAGCATCTCCGCGAGGATCGAGACCGCCGTCTCGGCCGGGCTGATCGCGCCGATGTCGAGCCCGCAGGGCCCCGAGATGCGGTCGAGGGACTCTTCCGGGACGCCTGCTTCGAGCAGCCGCTCGCGGCGCCGCTCCTGGTTGCGCCTCGACCCGAGCGCGCCGACGTAGAACGCGTCGGTCTCGAGTGCGCCCTTGATCGCCGGGATGTTGAAGCGGTCGTCGTGCGTGAGCACGAGCACTGCGGTCGCCGAGTCCGGGCGCACACGCTCGATTGCCTCCTCCGGCCAGCCGACGATCAGCTCGTCGGCGCTGGGGATCCGCTCGGCGGTCGCGAACTTGCCGCGCGCGTCGGCGACGAAGGTTCTCCAGCCCAGTTGCTTGGCCGCCGCACAGAGCGCCTCCGCGGTGTCGACCGCTCCGATCACGAGCAGGCGCGGGGGCGGCTCGTAGACGTCCGCGAAGACCGTCTGGTCCTCGCGCTCGAGCACGCGGCTGCGCCCCGAGCGGAGGATCTCGCCGACCTCGGCAGCCAGGTCAGCAGGTGCGGACGTCTCCTCGCCCTCCACGGCGAGCCAGGTCCGGCCGACGTCGGCCCCGTCCACCACGGTGAACAGGACCGCGCGACGCTCGTCCTCGACGATCGCCCTCAGGCGCTCGAGCAGCAGCTCGTCGGCCTCGTCGACGAAGACATCGATCTCGCCGCCGCAGGGCAGGCCGACCTCCAGCGCCAGGTCGTCCGAGATCCCGAATGTGAGCAGCCGCGGCTCGGCGCCTTCGAGCACCTCCTGCGCGGCTCCGAAGACCTCGTTCTCGACGCAGCCCCCCGAGACGGAGCCCGCCAGCTCTCCGCCGGAGGAAACGCCGAGCTTGGCGCCGACGGGGCGGGGCGCGGATCTGCGCGTGGCGACGACGGTGGCGACCGCAATTCGTTCGCCTCCGCGCCTCCAGCGTGCGATGTCTCCGAGGATCTCCTTCACCGTTAGCGGCATTCTGCCCTTCGGTTCCCACCTCAGGCGGGGCGTTAGACTCGAAGGCGGTAGCGACGGGGAGGCTTCAGTGGCTGTTCGGGTTGGGATCAACGGATTCGGGCGCATCGGGCGCAACTTCTTCCGGGCGCACTTGCAGCGCGGGGGCGACTTCGAGGTCGTCGCGGCTAACGATCTCGGCGACGCCGAGACGATGGCGTACCTGCTCAAGTACGACTCCGTCCTCGGCCCGCTCGGCCGCGAGGTCACCCACTCCGACGGCTCGATCTCCGTCGACGGCCAGGAGATCAAGCTCCTCGCCGAGCGCGACCCCGGGAGCCTTCCCTGGAGCGACCTCGGCGTGGACGTCGTGGTCGAGTCCACCGGCTTCTTCACCGATCGCGACGGCGCGGCCAAGCACCTGGACGGCGGCGCGAAGAAGGTGATCATCTCGGCGCCGGCCAAGGGGCCGGATGTGACGATCGTGCTCGGCGTCAACGAGGATGACTACGACCCCGAGGCGCACGACGTGATCTCGAACGCCTCTTGCACGACCAACTGCGTGGCGCCGCTCGCGAAGGTCCTGCACGACGAGCTCACGATCGAGCAGGGCTTCATGACGACGATCCACGCGTACACGAACGACCAGCGCGTGCTCGACCTCCCGCACGAGGACCTGCGACGGGCTCGCGCCGCGGCGATCAACCTGATCCCGACCTCGACCGGCGCAGCGAAGGCGATCGGCATCGTCATGCCCGACCTGCAGGGCAAGGTGGACGGCATGTCCATGCGAGCGCCGGTGCCAACGGGCTCGATCGTCGACCTCGTCTGCCGCGTCGGCCAGGAGACCAGTGCGGACGCGGTGAACGAGCTGTTCCGCTCGAAAGCCGACACCGGCCGCTTCGAGGGGATCCTGCAGTACACCGACGAGCCGCTCGTCTCGACCGACATCCAACACTCGGCGTACTCGTCGATCTTCGACAGCAAGCTGACGATGGTGAATGGAAACCTCGTCAAGGTGTTCGGCTGGTACGACAACGAATGGGGTTACTCGTGTCGGCTGGTCGACCTGGTGGCGAAGGTCGGCGCGACGCTCCCGGCTGCCGTCTCGGCCTAAGGCGCCGACTTGGCGGCGCCGACCATAAAGGGCGTGCCGGCTTTGCCGACGCGACCGTACTAATTTGCCGCGCTCCGTTCGTGAGGCCGAGGTCGGCGGCAAGCGCGTGCTCGTGCGTGCCGATCTGAACGTGCCGCTCGAGGACGGGCACGTGGCCGATGACACGCGCATCAGGGCCTCGCTCCACACGTTGGAGTATTTGCTCGAGCAGGACGCGGCGGCCGTGCGGGTGTGCTCGCATCTCGGCCGTCCGAAGGGCCCGGACCCGGCGTTCTCGATGGAGCCGGTGCGCGCCCGCCTGCGGGAGCTGGTCCCCGACGAGCGGGTCGAGGTGCTCGAGAACACCCGCTTCGACCCCGGTGAGACCAAGAACGACCCCGAGTTCGCACGACGTCTCGCCGACGAGAACGACGTTTTCGTGGAGGACGCCTTCGGCTCGGTGCACCGCGCCCACGCGTCGACGGTCGGCGTCGCGGAGCTGCTGCCCGCCTACGCCGGCCTGCTGCTCGAGCGCGAGCTGACCGAGCTGGGAAAGCTCCTGGGCGACGTCGAGCGCCCGTTCGTCCTGGTCTCGGGCGGTGCGAAGGTCGAGGACAAGCTCGGCGTCCTGCGCAAGCTCGGCGGCAAGGCCGACACGGTGCTCGTGGGCGGCAAGATGGCCGAGGAGCTCCGAGAGGGCTCGCCGCTCGGTTTTCCGGTCGAGCTGCCGAGCGACGTGGTCGCCGCGGCGGCGTTCGAGGCCGACGCCGAGACGCAGGTCGTCCCGTACGACGCGCTCCCGGAAGGCTGGCTCGGCCTCGACATCGGGCCGCAGACGCGCGAGCGCTTCGCAGCGGCGATCGCGGGAGCGAAGACGATCTTCTGGAACGGCCCGATGGGCGTCTTCGAGTGGCCCCGGTTCGCGGAGGGGACGAAGGCGGTAGCCGAGGCTGTGGCAGGCGCCGACGCGTTCTCGGTCGTCGGCGGCGCCGACTCGATCCGGGCGCTGAACGAGCTCGGCCTCGCCGACCGCGTGTCGTGGGCATCGACCGGCGGAGGCGCGGCGCTGGAGCTGCTCGAAGGCAAGGAGCTGCCGGGTGTGGCAGTAATCCCGGGCGAATGAAGCTGATCGCCGGCAACTGGAAGATGTTCAAGGGCCCGCGCGAGACGCGGGAGTTCTGCTCCGCCTTCACGGCGCCCGAGGGGGTGGAGGCCGTGCTCTGCCCGCCCTTCGTCTCGCTTGCGGCCGCCGTCGAGAGCGGCCACACGATCTTCGCGCAGAACGTCCACTGGGCCGGCGACGGCGCCTACACGGGCGAGATCTCGGCGCCCATGCTCGTGGAGCTCGGTGTCGCGGGCTCGATCGTCGGCCATTCCGAGCGGCGTCAGTACTTCGGCGAGACGGACGAGACGGTCGCCCGGCGCACGGTCGCGGCTCTCGAGCACGGCCTGCGGGTGATCGCCTGCGTCGGGGAGTCGTTGGAGGAGCGCGAATCCGGCCAGATGGAGCTCGTGCTGCGCGTGCAGGTCGAGGCCGTCGGGGATGCCGTGGGAGCGCACGAGCGACTGGTGATCGCCTACGAGCCAGTCTGGGCGATCGGCACCGGCCGGATGGCGACGCCCGAGCAGGTTCGCGAGGCGCACGCGTTCATCAAGAGCCTGCTCGACGTGCCCGTGCTCTACGGCGGCTCCGTGAAGCCCGAGAAGGCTGCGCTGCTCGCGCACGAGGGCGTCGACGGCGCCCTCGTCGGCGGCGCGTCGCTCGAGGTCGAGTCGTTCGAGGCGATTTGCCGGGCCGCCGCGACCCAGTAGTCCTCGTCATCCTCGACGGCTGGGGCTGCGCACCGGCCGGTCCCGGCAACGCCGTCGAGCTCGCGGACACACCGGTGTTCGACCGGCTCTGGCGCGAGTACCCGCACACCACTCTGAAGGCCTCCGGCGAGGCGGTCGGGCTGCCGCCGGGCCAGATGGGCAACTCGGAGGTCGGCCACCTGACGATCGGCTCCGGCCGCGTGCTCGACCAGGACCTGCAGCGAGTCAACCGCGCGATCGCCGACGGCTCGTTCTTCGACAACCCCGCGCTGAAGGCTGCGTTCGAGCACGGCGGCGACGTCCACCTGCTCGGGCTCGTCTCACACGGCGGTGTGCACTCACACATCGACCACCTGCAGGCGCTGCTCCGCTTTGCGCCCGAGCGCACGTGGGTCCACGCGTTCACTGACGGCCGCGACGTCTCCCCGACCTCGGCGGTGCGCGACCTCGCCGAGTTGCCGCTCGACCGCATCGCGACCGTCGCCGGGCGCTACTGGGCGATGGACCGCGACCAGCGCTGGGACCGCACGCAACGGGCGTTCGACGCGATCGTGAAGGGCGAGGGCGAGCACGCCGACGACCCGGTTGTGGCCGTCGAGGCGAGCTATGAACGAGGGGTCACCGACGAGTTCGTGGAGCCTGTCGTGCTCGACGGCAGGCCCCGGCTGAAGCCAGGCGACGCCGCGATCTTCTTCAACTTCCGCCCTGACCGCGCGCGGCAGCTGACGAAGCTCCTGCTCGACGCCGGCTTCGACGTCACCACCATGACGCGCTACAGCGACAAGCTCGACACGCAGGTCGCGTTCGGCGAGCAAGAGGTCGACGAGACGCTGGCCGAGGTGCTGTCAGAGGCCGGCCTGCGCCAGCTCCACGCGGCCGAGACCGAGAAGTACGCACACGTGACCTACTTCTTCAACGGCGGCCGCGAGGAGGAGTGGGAGGGGGAGACCAGGCTGCTGGTGCCGAGTCCGCGGGACGTCGGCACGTACGACGAGAAGCCGGAGATGTCGGCGGAGGAGGTCGCGTCTCGCTTCTGCGCGGAGCTGGGGAGCGGCGGCTACGCCTTCGCCGTCGTCAACTTCGCGAACCCCGACATGGTCGGACACTCGGGGGTGATCCCGGCAGTTGTTAAGGCGGTCGAGACGACAGACACCTGTCTCGGCCGCGTAGTCGAGACCGTCGAGCGGCTCGGCGGCGTCTGCCTCGTCACGGCCGACCACGGCAATGCCGAGACGATGCTCGAGGCCGACGGCACGAGCCCCCATACGGCCCACACCTCGAACCCGGTGCCGCTGGTCGTCACCGACGAGGCTGTGACCCTCCGCGAAGGGGGCGAGCTGAGCGATCTCGCTCCGACCGTGATCGCTTACCTCGACCTAAAGAAACCTTTACAGATGACGGGGAAAAACCTCTGCAATTAGCCCACTTAGGTGGTGTGCAGATCGCCGCGTTCCCGTCTATACTCCGCGAGCCTTGTCTCTGGCCCAGCCGGATCCAGGCGTTCTGCGGAAGGCGCAACGGGGTGACGAGCGAGCCTTCTCGCTCATCCTGCGAGCCTACGAGACGCCAGTCTTCAACTACGTGCTCCGCCTCGTAGGGGGTGACCGGGCGCTCGCCGAGGATCTGACGCAGGAAGTCTTCCTGCGGGTCTATCAGGGCCTGCCGAAGTTCTCGCTCCGCTCCAAGTTCACGACCTGGCTCTTCCAGGTGACGAAGAACCGCGTGCTCGACGAGCTGCGAGCGAGCGAGCGGCGGCCGCGGGCGCTGGTGGCGCTCGACGACATCGCCCCGCTCGAGGTGCTCGACCAGCCGGTCGAGCGGCTCGAGGAGATCGACGCGCTCTGGCGCGCGGTCGAGAACCTCAGCACCGACCTGAAGATGGCGCTGTTGCTGCGCGACGTCGTCGGCCTCTCGTACACCGAGATCGCCGACGCGCTCGAGGTGACGCTCGCGACCGTGAAGTGGCGGATCTACAAGGCGCGCGAGGAAGTCCAGGTCGCGCTCGTGCGCGAGGGCGTCAGCTTCACCACCGAGCAGCAGCCGGCTAAGGCGCAGCAGCTCTAGCCCGCAGCCAGGCCGCGACGTTTCGGGCCTGCTCCTGCGCGTTCGCGCCGGGCGGGATCGGCCGAACCGCAGCGGGAGCCGGGCGAGGTGGAGGCTTGCTGTCGTCGCTCGTGGCGAGGACGACTCCGGCGACGACGGCGCCGATCGCCGCGGCGGCCGGGACGGCGAGCCACCAGCGCCGGCCGCTGCGCCGTGCTGGAGGGGCGGGAGCGGCGCGTGTCGCCGCGGTCGGCCGATCCCCGAGCTCCCGGGCGAGCTCGCCCGCCGAGGCGGGGCGGTAGGCCGGATTCCGGGCCAGCGAGCGCATGACGGCGTCCTCGACGTCGCGCGGCACGTCCGGAGCCAGCTCGCTCACGGGGCGAATCTCCGGCCGGTCGGCGAGGTCGGCGAGCGACGCAGGCTCGTACGGCGGGCGCCCGGTCAGCAGCTCGTAGAGCACCGCCCCGAGCGAGTAGACGTCCGCGGCCGCCGTGACCTCCTCGCCCGCGGCCTGCTCGGGTGCGAGGTAGGCGGCCGTCCCGAGAACGGTGCCGACCTGGGTGAGCGCGGTCGCCTCGGCCGCCCGGGCGATCCCGAAGTCCGCCACTTTCAGCGTCCCGTCGGTCCGCAAGAGGAGGTTGTGCGGCTTCACGTCGCGGTGGACGAGGCCGGCGGCGTGGGCGTGCGCCAGGCCGTGGCAGGCCTGCACCGCCAGTGCGACCGCCTCGGCCGGTGGGAGCGGGCCGCGGCTTTCGAGCGTCGTCCCCTCGACGTACTCCATCACGATGTACGGCCGGCCGCCGTCGGCCTCGCCGGCATCGAAGACGGCGACGACATTGGGGTGCGAGAGCCGCGCCGCCAGCCGCGCCTCGCGGAGGAAGCGCTTCCGGAACGCGGTGTCGCCGGCGAGGCTCTCCGCGAGCAGCTTCACCGCCACCGATCGATCGAGCTCGGCGTCGTGTGCGAGGTACACCGAGGCCATGCCGCCGTGGCCGAGCGGCCGCTCGAGCCGGTAGCGGCCGCCACCGACGCTGGACGCACTCATGCGGGGGAGTTCTACCCGAGGTGCAAGTTTTTTCGCCGCTCGCACTCCTGCTAGGCGAATCCGGTTCTCTCCTCGGCCCCGAAAGGACTTTCAGATGAAGCGACTGTTGTTTCTGCTCGCCGTGACGGCCGCGGCGATCGCCGTTCCCTCGACGGCGCTGGCGGCACGCGGCGTGGCCCTCACCAAGGATCAGGCGCGGCATGCCGTCGTCGTCGCCACCAAGAGCGGCGCCGTGCGCACCGTCCGCGCTCCAGGCCGCCTCGGTGTCGTCCGCGCCGGTCACCGGGTCGTCTACACGGCGAGACGGCTGTCGGACGGCACCTTCCGTGCCCGCTCGCTGCACACCGCCGGCCGCGTCTCCCGTGCGACCTTCCGCGGCGTCGTCGTCCGCAACCAGCGCCGCCTGCACCGGCTGTTGATCTCGGCGGGCGGCTCCGTCTTCGGCGTTCGGGCGCCGTCGCGCGGCTTCCTCTCGAACCGCGGGCCGCGGTCGGGCGACCGCGTCGAAGTGCGCGTGCGGCTGACCGGAAACGGGCTCCAGGCCGGCGTCGTCAAGACGCTCGGCCACGCCGGCACGCTGGAGCTCGAGGGCATCTTCCTCGGCAGCACCGGCGACCAGCTGCGGTTCGCGGTCGAGCACCGGGGCGAGGTCTTCGTCACCGTCCCGGCCGGCCTCCGGCTCCCTGATCTGCGGCCCGGCGACGAGATCGAGCTGATCGTGACGGTCGACGCCGCAGGAGCCTTCACGCTCGTCAGCGTCCAGCGCGACGACGAGGACGATGACGACGACGAGGGAATCGAGGACGACAACGGCAGGGTCAGGGTCGAAGGCCACATCACGGCCTTCCCGATCGGCGGTATCACCGTTCGGTCCGAGCACGGCTCTCCCGTGACGTGCGCGGTCCCGGCCGGTGTCGACCTCTCGGCGTTCCACGTCGGCGACCGCGTGGAGATGCGGTGCGCGCTCGTGAACACCACGCTCACCCTCTTCCGGTTGAAGAAGGAGGACGACGACGGCCACGGTGGCGACGACGGGGGCCACAACGGAGGCGGTGGGATCAGCGGCGACTGACGCGGTCCGCAAGCCCCGCGCCTTTTCGCTCTCCGGCCGCCGTCACCGGCGTGTGGCCGGGGAGCGAATCGCCGCGCTGTTCGAGGAGCACGGCCGCATGGTCTACGGCGTCTGCCGGCTCATCCTGCGCGACCCGGTCGAGGCCGAGGACGCGGCGCAGCAGACGTTCCTGTCGGCGTATCGCGGGCTGCTCTCGGGGCAGGAGCCGCGCCAGGCGTCGGCCTGGCTCGGCACGATCGCGCGCAACGAGTGCCGCGCGCGCCTGCGGAGCCGCAGCACCGAGCCGGGGCGGCTGGTGCGGGAGCCGGTAGGCGATGAGCTCCAGCACGACGTCGGGCGGCGGGAGGAGATCCACGCCCTCTGCGCGGCCCTCGCCGAGCTGCCGCCGCAGCAGCGCGACGCGATCGTCCTGCGTGAGTTCTACGGCCTCTCGTATGCCGAGGTCGGCGCAGCCCTGGGCCTTACGGGGCCTGCCGTCGAATCGCTGCTCTTCCGCAGCCGCAAGCGCCTGCAGGAGCAGCTGCGCCCGATGCGCTCGGCGCTCGGGGTGTTCACGCTGCCGCTCACGCTGCGCGAATCCTTGGCCCAACTGCTGCCCGGGTTCGGCGGGGGTGCTTCGGCCGGGGCCGGGGCGGCCGCGCTCGGGAAGCTGTCGTCGGCGCCGGTCGCGGCGAAGCTCGCGGCAGTGACGCTCGGGGTCGGCGCGGCCGGGACGGTTGCGAGCGTCGAGACAGCGCATGAGGTCCGCCACCGCGGCGCCGTCCAGCACGGTGCTGCTGCCGTCGCACCCGTCGCGCCTGCCGCGCTCAGGGCGTCGACGTTCGTGACCGCCGCTGTGTTGCCCACCGCACAACCCGCGGCGCCTGTCGCCCGGCCGAAGACGGTTGCGGTTCGGCCGCCGCGCGAGCGGGAGCACTCCTCCTCGGGCCACGACGAGCACCGCGGCGGCACGAGCGGTTCTCGTGGGCACGACGGCGGCGAAACGAGCAACGAGAGGCCGGGCCACGACGCAACCAGTTCGCACGAAGGGCCCTCCGGCGGCGCGGAGCCCTCGCACGACGGCGGGTCGGGCCCCGATCGCTCTGGCTCGGGCGATTCGGGTTCGGGGTCCGGCCGTTCGGGCTCGGGCGACTCCGGTTCTGGCGACTCCGGCTCAGGCTCCGGCTCCGGGCACTAGCCCTCGCCTTCTCCGCCGCCCTGGTTGTCGCCGTCGTGCTTCTTCCGACCGTGCTTCTTGCCGTGCCCTTTCCCGTGCCCGGACTCGACCGGCTGGGGCTCGACGCAGGCCGCGAGCCGGTCGGCGAGGGCATTCGCAGCCGACATGAGCGGCTCCTGGTAGCGCGGCGGGACGCGGCCGATCGAGGCGATCACGTGGCTGCGAAAGCGGGCGGCCGCGTCGCGGGCCTCGCAGGTGCCGGGGGTCAGCGTGGCCACGCGGTCCGCCTCGGTTGCGAGCTGCTGCGCGACGCCCGCCGGGATCCGCGGCGGCCTCGGCGGGGGCGCCGTCTGGTCGCCGCCGCCGCAGCCGGCTAGCAGGAGTGCGCTAGATGCCGTGAGCAAGCCGCTCTGCCAGCGCATCCGGCAACCCCCTTTCGCGAATCTCGGCCTGCGTGCGCTCGATCTCGTACTCGACGCGCCGGAACGATGCCACGCCTGCGCCGAAGTCGAGC
>Ga0173483_10000084_pt1 | contig 20878 bp, 20 predicted proteins | sample NitcycUS178409R2_FD_122621 | JGI IMG/M metagenome (GOLD analysis project Ga0173483, IMG submission 122621) | Soil microbial communities from Arlington Agricultural Research Station in Wisconsin, USA - Nitrogen cycling UWRJ-S178-409R-2 (version... | ecosystem: Environmental > Terrestrial > Soil...
GCCCACGGGACGAGCCGCGTCGAGGGTGCTCGGGAGCTCCGCGTGAAGGAGACCGACCGCATCGAGACCGTGACGGCGTCTCTGCGCGCCCTCGGCGCCCGGGTCACAGCGACGGAGGACGGCCTCGAAATCCGAGGCGTTCCCACGCGCCCCAAGGGCGGCTCGATGAGCTCCCAGGGCGACCACCGGATCGCGATGCTCGGCGCCGTCGCGGGGCTCGTCTCGCGGGACGGCGTGCAGCTCGGGGGCTCGGAAGCGGTCGCTGTAAGCTTCCCCGGGTTTTTCGAGCTGCTCGACTCGGTTACACAACGATGATCGTCGCCATCGACGGGCCGGCGGGGGCCGGCAAAAGCACGGTCGCACGGCGTCTGGCCGAGCGGCTGGGCTTCCGCTATCTCGACACCGGGGCGATGTACAGGGCGCTCACGTGGCTCGCGCGGCAGCGCGGGATCGCGCTCGCGAACGGCGAGCAGCTAGGCGAGCTCGCGGCTGACAACCCGGTCAGCTTCGACGAGCGCGGCCGCGTCTCGATCGCCGAGACCGACGTCACCTCCTCGATCCGGCGGGCCGAGATCGACAGCCTCGTGCCGGTGGTCGCGCGGCACCCGGCCGTGCGCGAGGTGATGCGGGAGCGCCAGCGCGAGCTCGCGGACGAGGGCAACGTCGTGATCGAGGGCCGCGACATCGGCACCGTGGTCGCGCCGCAGGCGGAGGTGAAGATCTACCTCAACGCCGACCGCTCGGTACGCGCCGGCCGCCGCCTCGCAGAGCGGCCGGAGATCGGCGCCGACGCGCTCGCGACCGACCTGCGGCTGCGCGACCAGAGCGACGCCGCCCGCATGCGGCCGGCGGAGGACGCCGTGCAGATCGACACCACCGAGCTCGACGTCGAGGACGTGGTCGCGCGGATCGAGGAGCTCGTCCGCGCACGCCAGCCCGCGTAGCCGTTGCTAGCGTCTCCGGAGCCGTCGCGTTCGCGGCGGCCCGGACGAGGTGCTCGCCGTACCCGGCCCGACAAGACGGCGCGCAGTGGAGGTTTTCTCATGAGCCAGGCCGTCCAGGTCGTCGGCGCTCTCGTCATCCTCGCCGCCTTCGCGGCCGCCCAGGCCCGGAGGCTCGACGTTCGCTCCCGGACCTATCTCGTGCTCAACGTCGTCGGCGCGGGCGCGCTCGCGCTCGACGCCTGGCGCGAGCGGCAGTGGGGCTTCCTGCTGCTCGAGGGGGTGTGGGCGCTGGTCGCGGCGTTCGGCCTCGTGCGCGAGGTTCGTGGGGCGGGCCGCGTGCAGCCGGGCCAGTAACATCGCCGGCGCGCCAGCGTGGTCAGGAACGCGTCCGAACCGGGGGATGAGCGCGGCGCCGCCGCGACGGCGGAGCCCATGCTCGGAACCGTCGCCGTCGTCGGTTTTCCGAACGTCGGCAAGTCCACGCTCGTCAACCGGCTGACCGAGTCGCGGGCGGCGGTCGTGCACGAGACACCGGGTGTGACGCGCGACCGCAAGGAAGTCGTCGCGGACTGGAACGGCCACCGCTTTCGCCTGATCGACACGGGCGGGGTCGACATCGCCGACCCGACGCCCATCACGCGCTCGATCGCCGACCAGGCCCGGGCGGCGATCGCGGAGGCCGACCTGATCCTGTTCGTCGTCGACGCGCGCGCCGGGATCACCCCTGGCGACGAGGAGCTTGCCGCGATCCTCCGCCGCGCGCGCAAGCCGGTCCTGCTCCTGGCGAACAAGATCGACGACCCGCGCCAGGACGCGCTCGCGTTCGAGTTCCACCGGCTCGGCCTTGGCGACCCGGTGCCGCTCTCGGCCCAGCACGGCCACGGCACCGGCGACCTGCTCGACGCCGTCGTGACGATGCTTCCCGGCAGCGGGCCGCAGGAAGTGGGGGAGGAGGCAATCCGGGTTGCGATCCTGGGCCGGCCGAACGTCGGCAAGTCGAGCCTGCTGAACGCGCTGCTGGGTGAGGAGCGCGTGATCGTCTCCGAGATTCCCGGAACCACCCGCGACGCCATCGACACCGTCCTCCAGCGCGGCGACCGCACGTTCGTCCTCGTCGACACCGCGGGGATCCGCCGCAAGCGCAAGCAGCGGCAGGGGATCGAGTACTACTCGGAGCTGCGGGCGCTCGCCGCCGCCGAGCGGGCCGACGTGGCGCTCGTCCTCGTCGACGCGAACGAGGGCCTGGTCGACCAGGATCTCGCGGTGGCCGACATCGCGCGCAAGGCACAGGACTCCACGATCGTCGTCCTCTCGAAGTGGGACATCTCGGAGACGAAGATCGAAGAGGTGCGCCCGCGGATCGCCTCGCGCCTGCGGCAGCGGCCGCCCATGGTGACGGTGTCGGCGACGTCCGGCCGCGGCATCTCGCGCCTGCTCGACCGCATCGAGGAGCAGTTCGAGAAGCACATTGCGCGCATCGGCACGCCGGAGCTGAACCGCTTCCTCGCCGAGCTGCGGGAGGCCCGCGAGCCGCCCTCTCGCAACGGCCGCCGCCTGAACCTGCTCTACGGCACGCAGGTGCAGGTCCGCCCGCCGCGCTTCCGCTTCTTCGTGAACGATCCGGGCCTGATTACGCGCGACTACGGCTACTGGGTCGAGAACCAGGTGCGCGAGAGGTTCGAGCTCGAGGGCGTCCCCGTGTCGATCGACTTCGTCAGGCGTAGTTGACGGACGAGGCCGGCCTTCGCCGCCTGGGCCGGAACGGCCTGCCGGTGAGCCGGCTCGGGCTCGGCCTCGCAGCGCTCGGCCGGCCGGGGTACATCAACATCGGTCACGGCGCCGACCTAGCTGGCCGCACGAAGGTCGCTGACCTGGAGCGGCACGCGCACACGCTCCTCGACGCCGCCTACGAGGACGGCGTTCGCTACTTCGACGCGGCCCGCTCCTACGGCGAGGCGGAGGCCTTCCTCGGCTCCTGGCTGCAGTGCCGCGGGCTCGCGCCCGGGGCCGTGACCGTCGGCTCCAAATGGGGCTACACCTACACCGCCGCGTGGGGGGTCGAGGCCGCTCGGCACGAGGTCAAGGACCTGTCGCTGGCCACGTTGCGGCGGCAGTTCGCCGAGAGTCGCGACCTGCTCGGCTCGCACCTCCTCCTGTACCAGATCCACTCGGCAACCCTCGAAAGCGGCGTACTCGACGATCGCAACGTGCTCGAGGGGCTGAGGCGGCTGCGCGAGGCCGGCCTGGGGATCGGCCTCACCGTCACCGGCGCCCGGCAGGCGGCAACGATCCAGCGCGCCTTGGAGGTCGACCTGTTCGACACAGTTCAGGCAACCTGGAACCTGCTCGAGCGCTCTGCCGGGCCCATCCTGGCCGAGGCCCACGACGCCGGGCTAGGCGTCATCGTCAAGGAGGCTCTGGCGAACGGCCGGCTCACTGTGCGCGGCGCCCTCGTTCCGCTGCTGGAGCTCGCCGAGCACCGCGGGGTCTCGCCGGATGCGCTGGCCCTCGGCGCAGCCCTCGCCCAGCCGTGGGCGGACGTCGTCCTGAGCGGCGCCGCGACTGTCGAGGCGCTGCAGAGCAACCTGACCGCGCTGGGACTCGACCTGGGCGAGCAGCTGGACCCCGAGCTCGAGGACCTGGCCGAAGAGCCCGCCCGCTACTGGGACGAGCGCGCGGCGCTTCCCTGGAACTGAAAGCGCCCTAAGTCGCCCTGCGGCCGAGCACGAAGCGATTCTCCGTCCGGTTCAGGAGCCGGCCGATGTTGGCCCGGTGGAGCACGAAGATCGCCACCGCGGCTCCCGCGGTGAAGGCGACGACGAACCACGAGGCGCCGAAGAGCAGGGCAAAGAGCGGGAGGGTCGCTGCGGAGAGCAGCGAGGCGACCGACGTGTAGCGGGTCACGAGGAACGTGACGATCCAGACCGCCGCCATCGCCAGCGTTGCAAGCGGGGCGAGAGCGAGGGCCACCCCTGCGGTCGTGGCCACGATCTTCCCCCCGCGGGCGAAGCCCATGAACAGCGGCCGCCAGTGCCCGATCAGCGCGGCGATCCCAGCAAGGAGCCCGATCAACTCGTTGCCGAGCCAGAGTCCGAACAGGGCCGCGGCGAACCCCTTCGCGACGTCGAGCAGCGCGACGCTGAGGCCCAGCTTGAAGCCCTGCGTGCGCCAGACGTTGGCCGCCCCGGTGTTGCCGCTTCCAACCGTCCGGATGTTGGCTCCCGACACGAGCCGGGGCAGCCAATAGCCCCACGGCATGCTGCCGAGGAGGTACCCGCTCAGGATCAGGAGAACGTCCCTCATTGAGAGCCCAGCAGGGACGATTGTACGAGGCTTCCCTTACGGTCGGCGTCGGACGAGCCCCTGCTCGAGCCACCACTCGACGGTTCGGCGCAGCGTCTCCTCGACCGGCGTGTAGCGCAGGCCGAGTGCGCGCGTGGCCTTCGAGCCGTCGTACGCGTGGCCGTGGATCAGCGTTCGTGCCAGCTCCCGGCAGATGCGCGGGCTGCTGCTGCGGCGAACCCGGCCGAGTGCCTCGACGACCGTCGCCGCCGTCAGCGCGAGCCAGGGAGGGAGCATGCGAACCGGCCGATCGATGCCCACAACGCTTGCGAGGAGCGCTAGGCCTTCACGGACGGACAGCGTCGCGCCGCTCAGGACGTACCGCTCACCGGGCGTCCCTCGTGAGCCCGCGAGCAGATGCCCCTCCGTGCAGTCGGCGATGTCCACGAGGCTGAGCCGCGAGTCGACGACCGCGGGGACTCGCCCGTTCAGGAAATCGACCAGGAGCTTGGCCGAGCCCGCGGCCCGCCCAGGGCCCTGCACGGACGCAGGGTTCACGGAGATGACTTCGAGCCCGGCCTTGCGCGCCGCGGCGAACACGGCCTGCTCGGCTTCGAACTTCGAGCGCTCGTAGTCGGAGAGGAACCAGCCGCGGTGCCGGGATTCCTCCGACCCGATCGTCCCGCTGGCCTCCCCTAGCGTCGCCGCGGACGACGTGTACACCACCCGTCGAACCCCGGCCTGCGCTGCAGCGCGGACGACGTTCTCCGAGCCCTGGACGTTGACCTCGAAGAGCGGCAACGGGTCGCGGAGGCAGAAGGCGTTGGCTCCAGCGGCGTGGTAGACGACCTCGCAGCCACGCATCGCCGCCGCGAGCGCATCGAGGTCGAGAACGTCTCCGCGAACCGACTCCGCGCCCAGCCCGGCGAGCACGTCCGCAGAGGCGTCCGAGCGGGCCAGTCCCTTGACCTGGCTGCCGGCGCCCAGCAGCCGCTCGACGAGCGCGCGGCCGAGAAACCCCGTGCCGCCGGTGACGAGAACCGCGTCGGCCGCCAGGTCCCCTACCTCATTTCGGTGGAGAACGCCGAGGAGAAGCGGGCCAGGTACTCCACTGCCGACGCGACCGTGATCGCCGCCGCGACGATCATCGCCCACTCGTCGACGCGAAGAGGCCCGAGCGGCCCGCCGAGGTGGAGGATCGCGAGGAAGATCGCGATGAATTGGGCGTTCGTCTTCAGCTTTCCCCAGATCGATGGCGGGAAGACGGTTCCCTCGGCCGCGACCACCCCGCGCAGGCCGAGGATTAGCAGCTCTCGGCTGATGATGATCGCGGCGATCCACGGCGAGGCGCGGTCGACGTCCACTAGAGCGATGAGCGCGCCTGTGACCAGGAGCTTGTCCGCAGTCGTGTCGAGGAAGGAGCCGAGCTTCGTCGACACCTCCCAGCGGCGCGCCAGGTAGCCGTCCGCGAAGTCGGTCAAAGCAGCGACCACGAACACGATCGCGGCCGCCGTGTAGGCAGAGCTCCGGTCCGGCCCGGCGAGGATCAGGGCCATCACCACAGGCACAGCGACGATCCGGGCGTAGGTCAGGCCCGAGAGCACCGATCGCGGCGCAGCCGCCCGCGCGATCACGCGCCGCTCCCCGAGGAAATGGCCGCAGCCTCCGTTGCCGCGCACTCGACGAGGGCCCTGACCTCCGCCGCCGAGGCCAGCCCCAGCGCCTCTTCGGCGAGCCGGCGCGCGGCGTTGGAGTCGACGCTCCGAACGGCCTGCTTGACGGCCGGGATCGCGGCGACGCTGGCGCTCAGCTCGGTGACGCCCAGCCCCACCAGCACCGGGACCGCGACCGGATCCGACGCGAGCTCCCCGCAGACGCCGACCCAGCGCTCGTGCCGGCTTGCGGCCTCGGCGACGAGCCGGATCAGGCGCAGCACGGCGGGGTGCAGGCCGTCTGCCAGCCCGGCGACGGACGCGTTCCCGCGCTCCGCCGCCATCGTGTACTGCGTGAGGTCGTTGGTTCCCAGCGAGAAGAAGTCGACCTCGGGCGCGAAGGCCTCCGCTGTAAGCGCCGTCGCCGGCACCTCGACCATGACGCCGACCTCCAGCTTCCCGGGCACCGCCGACCCCGCCGCCTCGAGCTCGTCGCGGGCCCGCTCCAGCGCCGCCCTCGCGTGCCGGTATTCCTCCAGCGTCGCCACCATCGGAAACATCAGCTTGAGCGGATGCTCGGCCGCCGTCCGCAGCGCGGCGCGCAACTGCGTCTCGAGCAGCTCCGGCCGCGCCAGCGTCAGGCGAATGCCGCGGACGCCCAGGAACGGGTTCGCCTCCGGTTGGGTGGGCACGTAGGGGAGCGGCTTGTCGGCGCCGACGTCGAGCGTGCGCAACACGAGCGGCCGTCCTTCAAGCGCCTCGGCGATTCGGCTGTACACCTCGTACTGGTCGTCCTCGCTCGGCATCGACTCCCGCTCGAGGAAGAGGAATTCCGTACGCAGGAGGCCGACGCCCTCGGCGCCGTTCGCGAGCGCGGCCTGCACGTCGTCCCGCGCACCGATGTTCGCGACAACCTCGACGGCCTGTCCGTCGCGGGTGAGCGCGGGCTCGGCGGCGCGGGCGCGAGCCTCGCGGGCCTCCTCGTCCCGTTCGGCGCTTCGCCGCGCGTACTCGGCCACGAGCTCCGCGGGCGGCTCGACGTAGACGGCACCTGCGTCGCCGTCGAGGAGCAGCTCGGTGCCCTCGCGGAGTTCCAGCAGCGTCTCGCCCAGCCCGACCGCGGCCGGGATCCCGAGCGAGCGGGCGAGAATGGCGCTGTGTGACGTGGGGCTGCCCGCGGCGGTGGCGATCCCGCGCGCGAGGTCCCGGTCGAGACCCGCCGTGTCCGCTGGCGTCAGGTCCTCGGCGACGACGATCCCGGAACTGCTCAACGCAGGCCCGGCCTCCTCCCCCGTCAGCGCCGCAACGACCTGGCGTGCGACGCCCGTGAGGTCCTCGGCGCGGGCTCTCAGATAGTCGTCGTCGAGGCTCCGGTAGTCGGCGGCGACGGCCTCGGCCGCCGCATGCCAGGCCCCGGCCGCGTTCCTGCCCTCCTCGAAGATCGCGCGCCGCGCGGGCTCGAGCAGCGCCTCGTCCTCGAGGAAGAGCAGGTGGGCCTCGAAGATGGCCGCGCTGTAGTCGCCGGCCCGGGCCGCGACCGACTCCTGCGCCGCCCGGATCTCGCCACGGACCTGCTCGAGCGCCATCCGCAGCGCTTCCCACTCCTGCTCTGGATCGGCGGACGAGCCGGTCGGGATCTCGGGCTCGGCCGCGCGAAGGTGGCGCGCCGGCCCCGAGACGATGCCCGGCGCGCCGGGAAGCCCCGCGAGTCCACCCTCGACCGTCTGCTCTGCAGGCGCTACCAGGGGCGCAGTGGCGGCGTCGCGCGCGGGCGCTTCGTCGAAGTCGCGTGCGGCGAGGTCCGCGAGCGCGTCGAGGACCGCCGCCGCCTCCGGACCCTGAGCGGAGACGAGAATCTCGTCCCCCTGGCGGATGCCGAGTGTCGCGAGCCCGTTCAGGCTCCGGCCGCTGGCGGGGCTGTGCCCCCGTGCCAGGTTGATCACCTCCACGTTCGCGTCGAAGCCGGCCGCGGTCTGGACGAATCGTGCTGCGGGGCGGGCATGGAGGCCGAGCGGGTTTCGGATCTCGAGGCGAAGCGTCGGCCCTTCTTCCGGAGGAGCGGCCTCGGCGGGGGTGGCCGCCGCCATCTCGCCTCCGCCGAGGTGTGCAACCTTCCCCTGGAGCCCGCCGCGCGCCTCGGCCGCGACGTCGGCGAGCGGTGAGCCCAGCCGTGCGGCGACCGCCGCCGCAACCGCACCCTCGACGAGTGGCGCCTCACAGAGGAGGACTCGCGCCCCCTGCTCCGGCGTCAGCAGCTCGAGCGCGGTCTCCGCGCTGAGGACGGCGCTGCCGAGGTCCATGAGCACGAGCACGCCGTCGCCGGAATCAGCGCGGGCGATCGCCTCCGCCACACGGGTCGCGTCGGTGCCGAGCGCCGGCTCGGGTTCCTCGATCCCTCCCGCGAGCTCGAGGCGGACGTCGGGGCCGGCCATCTCCGCAGCGAGCTCGCGCACGCCCGCCGCCAGCGTGGCGCTGTGGGAGACGATGACGATCCCGACCATCCCCGCTAGGGCTCGCCGAGCCCGTACGCCCTGTGCAGCAGCTCGACGGGATGGACGGCGTGGACACCCGATCCGTACTCGATCTGCCACCGGCAGGTCTCGCTGTCGCAGGCGGCGACGTCGGCCTCGGCCTCGCGCACCTGGTCGAAGAGCCGCTCGCCGACCGCCATCGAGATCTCGTACTTCTCCTTCTTCAGCCCGTACGTGCCGGCGACCCCGCAGCAGTCCGCATCGAGCTCGATTGCCTCCAGCTGGGGAATCAGCGAGAACAGGTCGAGCGCCGGCTTATCGATTCCGTGACTCTGCTGCTGGCAGGGGGCGTGGTAGGGGACGGTCAGTGGGAGCGGCAGGAACTCGGTTCGCAGCTCGCCGTGCTCGTGCAGGAGAAGCAAGAACTCGCAGAGGTCGAACATCGCCTCGCTCACGACCCGCACGTCCTCGTCCTCGAGGTCGAGGATCTCCTGCGCCTCCCGCTTCAGCATCAGTCCACAGCTCGTCGAGTTGGTGACGATCGCACAGCCGTCGCGCGCGTACGGAGCGAGGCGCGCCGCCAGCCGCCGCACGTAGGCCCGCGCCGCCGGGAAGTTCCCGTTCGACTGGAGCGGGAGGCCGCAGCAGTCCTGGGGTGGGACGACCACGTGGAAGCCGTTGTGCTCGAGCACCTCGACCGTCATCCGGCCCACCGCCGGCTCGTAGTAGTTCGTGCCGCAGGCGTGGAAGTAGACGACCGTCCGCTCCGCGGCGGGGCTGACGTGCCTCTTCGCCCAGCGCTGGAAGGTCCGTCCAGCAAAGCGGGGGAGCGGGGCGTGGCGGTGAACTCCGAGCACCCGCTCGCCGACCCACCGGAGCGGCCGGTTGCGGAGCGTCCAGTTCGCGAGCGGCGCGACCGGGGTGCCCAGCCGGCCCAGCACGCTCGGCCGGGCGATGAGCTGGTTGCGCAGCGGGATTCCCTGCTCCTCCCACAGCCGGGCACGCGCGCGGGAGTTTATCTCGGCGATCTTCACCCCTTGCGGGCACACCCGGGTGCAGATCCCACAGCCCGAGCAGTAGTCAACGGAGACGTCGGGCGAGGCCGCGCCCGCGCGGTATCGCTCTGCCTGCGGCCCGACGTACTTCGGGCCCGGGAAGAGCGGCGTCGCCTGCGAGAACGGGCAGAACGTCTCGCAGATCGTGCACTTCACGCAGTGGTCGAGAGAATCGCGTACGAGTTCTGTCACGACATTCGCTCGAGGATCGCGGAGGCGGCAGCGTAGCCCGTCGCGAGACTGATTCCGTTTCCGGACGCCTCGCGCCACGGCGTCGCGCCCGCCAGCGTCGCTCCCGCGGCGTGCAGGTTCTCGAAGGCGGGCGCGCCTGCGGGGTCAAGGGGCCGAAGTGCGTCGTCGACGGCGAGGCCGGCTCCGTCGAGCGGCTGCTCGTCGAAGTAGCCGGGCTCGAAGCGCTGCCCGCCCGGCGCGGGGAGGCCCGCGAGTGCCAGTTCGAAGGCCGTCTCGCGGACACGCCCGTAGGAGTCCATCTGGAGGCCGCCCGAGGCGAAGCCGCCGGAGGCGAGCACGAACGAGCGCGCCCGGTAGGTGCGGGGGCGGCCGGCGGTTTGCGTTACGACGCCCTCGAGCGTCTTGCGGTTGTGTTCCGAGCCGGAGACCGTGGTTCCGACGACTACCCGCGCGCCCTTCCGGCGCAGCGCGGCGGTCAGCCGCTCGAAGACGCGGATCCCTCCGACCGATGGTGGGAGCGTCGGCACCTCGAAGACCGGGTGCCGCAGCCTTGTCTCGAGCTCTTGCCAGACCTCCTGCGCGTGCCGGAACCCGAGCACGGCGGGGAAGCCCACGATCTCGCCCGGGACGAGGCGCTGCTCGAGCCCGCGCACTACCTGGTCGCGGAACGCCGACTGCTCGAAGCGCCGAGCGAAGCCTGTGCCGCTGACGTCCCCCTCGCGACCGAGTGGCAGCCCGAGCTCGAGCGCCCGTGCGGAGACGGAGGCGCCATTCGGGAGCTCGGCGCGCGCGAGGTTCTCGGCGAGGTAGGCGGGATAGAAGTCCTTGAGCCCTCCGAGCCCCACGAAGACGAACCGGCCCCCTGCGCGGAGATCGCCTGCCGCCATCGTCTGCGGGACGAGTGCCGTGGGCTTGGCGACGCCCACTGCCGTCGGGAGCAGGACGTTCTCCTCGAGCCCACCCCGGTAGCCGAGCCCGTCGAGACGCTCTCTGATCCACTCGAGGCTGGCGCGGATCAGCTCGACGGAAACGCGGCCGTAGGGATGCTCGGGGTGGGCGGCCACGAACTCGGGCAGCGCCCGTGCGGGGCTCTCGACCCGGCCGTCGGCGTAGCCCAGGACGTCGATCGTCGCGGGCGCGAGGTGGGTCCCGCCGACGCCCTTCGCCACGACTAGCACGTGCAGTCCCTCGTCGGCCAGCCGCAGGGCCGAAGCAAGGCCCGCGAGACCGGCGCCGATGACGACGACGTCATAGGTCATTCCGGCAGGTGCTGAACCGCCAACAAGCCTTGGAAGATCCAGTCGTCGAGGCTCGCCTGGCGAAGCTGGTCGCCGTGCAGGATCGGGTGCACGCCCTTCCACCGCTCCTGGAGGAAGTCCAGCAGGGAGGCGTTCGCGGCTCGCGAGTCGAGGCGCTCGTATTTGTGGAGCATGCCGGTGGCCCGGTAGATGCAGAAGCCGCCCTGGCAAGGGCCCATGCCCAGCCTCAGCATCCGGCGGATGTCGTCGAGGTTCGTGGTCGGCCGCGTCACCATCGCGGCCTTCAGCCGGTCGCGGGTGATCAGCTCGCACTCGCAGATGATCTCCTCCGAGCGCGGCACCGGCTCCTGGGCCTGAACCCGAGAGCCGAGCCAGTAGAAGCGGCCTTCTTCGGAGCCTGGGAGCGGCTCCTCGTGCGTTCGGCACGGGCGGTCGACGCCGAGGTGCGCGCAGACCGCGTCGACCGCGGCCTCCGCCATCAGCCGGAACGTCGTCGTCTTGCCGCCGGTGATCGTGATCAAGCCCTCGACTCCGTCCCGCTCGGCGTGGTCGAGCAGCGCGTGGGAGCGGCTCACCTCCCGCGTGTCGCTCACGTCCTCGGCCGAGAAGAGCGGCCGGGCTCCCGCCCAGACCCGGAGCGCCCGCGCCTCGCGGAAGCCGGGGACGAGCTTCTCGCCCTCGTCGAGCATCTCGTCGATCTCTTGCTGGCTCACCTCCAGCTCGTCGGGGTGCGCGACGCGCGTGTCGGTCGTCCCGATCACCGAGACGGTCCGGATCGGGACGATGATGTCCCCGTCGGCAGGCGGCTTGCAGCGGTTGACCACCGTGTTCACCAGGCGGTGGTTCATCGCGATCATGATCCCTTTGCCGGGCAGGATGGTGACCTTGCAGCCGGCGAGCTCGGCGATCTGCCCTGCCCACGCACCCGCCGCGTTGACGACCACATTGGCCCGGATTCGGACCTCGTCGCCGGTGAGCGCGCTCTCGACACGGGCCCCGAGGACCCTGCCGCTGCGGCGCTCTAGCTCGAGCACGCGGTGGTAGGGGAGGATCCGGGCTCCGTGCTCCCTCGCCGAGCGGGCGCAGCCGGAGACGAGTTTCCAGGGATCGAGGCTCGCATCCGGGACGGCGAAGGCGCGCGAGATCGACCGGTCGAGGCGGGGCTCCAGCGCCAGCGCCTCCTTGACGGGAATCTCCTCGACGGGGACGCCCGTGTCGCGGCAGCCTCGCTCGAACTCGTCGCCGAAGGCCGGGTCGTCCCACTTCGTCGTCACGAACAGCCCGCCCGTGTCCTCGATGCAGTCCGCCGCGGTACGGCGCAGGATCGCGTTCTCCGCCACGCACTCCACGGCCGCGAGCGGGTCCTTGACCGCGTACCGTCCGCCCGAGTGGAGGAGGCCGTGGAAGCGACCGGTCGTCCCGACGGCCAGGTCGCCTCGCTCCACCAGCACCGTGGAGAGGCCGCGCATTGCCGCATCGCGGACGACGCCGACCCCAGTCGAGCCGCCGCCGACGACGAGGACTTCCGTTTCCAGGGCGGGCACGCTACGGGCCAGTATCGCAGCGCGCCCTGGGGTGGACGCGGCGAGGATCGGGATCAGCCGAGGGCTCGGGACTGTACTCGCCGAGCCCTCGGCTTCGTTCGAGCTAGTCGAGCCAGTCGAAAGTCCGCGTAACGGCCTTCTTCCAGAGCCCGTACTCCTTGTCCCGCTCGTCCGGGTCCATCTGGGGCTGCCACTCTTTGTCCTTACCCCAGTTCGCGCGCAGGTCCTCCACCTCCGACCAGAAGCCGACCGCGAGGCCGGCGGCGTAGGCGGCGCCCAACGACGTCGTCTCCGCAACCGTCGGTCGGATCACCGGCACGCCGAGGACGTCGGCCTGGAACTGCATCAGCAGCTCGTTGTGGACCATGCCGCCGTCGACCTTCAGCGAGCTGAGCTCGACGCCGGAGTCCTGGTTCATCGCGTCGACCACTTCTTTGCTCTGCCAGGCGGTGGCCTCGAGAACGGCGCGGGCGATGTGGCCGGCGTTGACGTACCGAGTCAGGCCGGCGATCACGCCCCGCGCGTCACTGCGCCAGTACGGCGCGAACAGCCCCGAGAACGCGGGCACGAAGTAGACGCCACCGTTGTCATCGACGGACTTCGCCAGGTCCTCGACCTCAGGCGCCGCCTGGATCATCTTCAGGTTGTCCCGGAGCCACTGGACGAGGGCACCGGTGATCGCGATCGAGCCTTCGAGCATGTAGACGGCAGGCTGGTCGCCGATCTTGTAACCGAGCCCGGTGATCAGCCCGCTCTTCGACTGCACGGGCTCGTTCCCGGTGTTCAGCAGCAGGAAGTTGCCGGTGCCATAGGTGTTCTTGGCCTCGCCGACCGAGAAGCAGGTCTGGCCGAAGAGCGCCGCCTGCTGGTCGCCGAGGTCTCCGGCGACGGGAATGCCCGCGAGCCCGTCCTTGGCCTCGCCGTACACCTCGCTCGAGGCCCGGATCTCCGGCAGCATGGACCGTGGCACGCCGAGGATCCCGAGGATCTCCTCGTCCCAGTCGAGGGTCTCGAGGTTCATCATCATCGTCCGGCTGGCGTTGGTGACGTCGGTCACATGAGCCCCGCTGTCGGGCCCGCCGGTGAGATGCCAGATGACGAACGTGTCGATGTTGCCGAAGATCAGGTCGCCGCTGTGGGCTTTGTCCTGCGCGCCGTCGACGTTGTCGAGGATCCACTTGATCTTCGGGCCGGAGAAGTAGGTGGCGATCGGCAGCCCCGTCTTCGCCCGGAAGCGGTCCTGCCCGCCGTCGGCGGATAGCTGGTTGCAGATCTCGTCGGTACGGGTGTCCTGCCAGACGATCGCGTTGTAGACCGGCTGCCCGGAGGAGCGGTCCCAGACGATAGTGGTCTCGCGCTGGTTCGTCACTCCAACGGCGGCGATGTCGGCCGCGTTGGTCTTGTCGAGGCCGGCGCTGATCACCTCTTGCGTCCGCTGCCAGATTTCGGCCGGGTCGTGCTCGACCCAGCCCGGCTTCGGGTAGATCTGCTCGTGTTCCTTCTGGTCAACAGAGACCACCTGCCCGCTGTGGTCGAACACCATGAAGCGGGTGCTCGTGGTGCCCTGGTCGACCGCTGCCGCGTATTCAGCCATTCGTGCCTCCTTCGTGGTCGCCTGACCCCTGCGGGGAATCGCCCCAGGTCTCGGCCGCGGCCTCGAGCAGCAGGTGGGACGAGGTCGCGCCGGGATCTTGGTGCCCGGCGCTTCGTTCGCCGAGGTAGCTCGCGCGACCCTTTCTCGCCACGAGCGGGACGGTGTCTTGCATGCCTTGCTCGGCGGCGGCCGCGGACTGTCCGAGCGCGTCCGCGAAGGTCGCGCCGCCGCCGAGCGCCTGCTTGAGCGCGTCGCGGGCCGGGATCAGGGCGTCGATCATGGTCTTGTCACCCGGCTCGGCCTTGCCGCGGTCCTGGACGCCGGCGACCCCGGCCTCGAGGGCGGCCGCCCAGTCGTCCGGGCTCAGCTCGCTCTTGCCGGTGACGGCCGTGCCCATCCGGAGGAACAGCGTCCCGTAGAGCGGGCCGCCCGCGCCGCCGACCGTGGACACGAGCGTCATCCCGACGGTCTTGAGCAGGGCGCCGACGTCCTGATCGCCGGATTGTTCGTCGACCTTGGCGACGACGGCCGACATCCCGCGGCTCATGTTGATCCCGTGGTCGGCATCTCCGATCGCCGCGTCGAGCTGGGTCAGGTACTCCTTGTTCGCCTCGACCTCGGAGGCGAACCTCCGGATCCAGCCGAGCACGCCGTCGTAACCAACGCTCATGGGATCGTCTACGCCCCCCACCTGAGCCCGGCGGTCTTGACCGGGGCATCCCAGAGCCGGGTCAGCTCGTCGTCGAGCTTCAACAGGGTGATCGAGCAGCCGGCCATCTCCAGCGACGTGATGTAGGGCCCGATGAGGTTGCGCGTAATCGTGATCCCGCGCTCGCCGAGGAGCCGGTTCAGGTCGTTGTAGGCGATGTACAGCTCGATTAGGGGCGTGCCGCCCATGCCGTTCACGAAGGCGAGCACGTTGTCGCCTTCCTCGAACGGCAGGTCCTCGAGGATCGGCGTGGTCAGCCGCTCGACGATCTCGGCGGCGGGCGCGAGCTTCACCCGCTCCCGGCCCGGCTCGCCGTGGATGCCGATCCCGATCTCCATCTCGTCGTCGGGGAGATCGAAGGTCGGCGTCCCGGCCGCGGGCACGATGCACGAGGTCAAGGCCATGCCCATGCTGCGTCCGTTGGCGTTGACCTTCCGGCACAGCTCGGCGACTTGGGAGAGAGACTGCTTCTCCTCGGCGGCGGCCCCGCAGATCTTCTCCGCGAGCACCGTCGTGCCGACGCCTCGCCGCCCCGCGGTGTAGAGGCTGTCCTGGACGGCGACGTCGTCGTCAATCACCACCGCCTCGACTTCGATGCCTTCGCCGCCGCCGAGGTCCGCGGCCATCTCGAAGTTCATCACGTCGCCGGTGTAGTTCTTGACGATGTGCAGCACGCCCGCGCCGCCGTCCACGGCCTTGGTGGCGTCGAGCATCTGGTCCGGTGTGGGAGAGGTGAACACCTCACCCGGGCAGGCGGCGTCGAGCATGCCCATGCCGACGAAACCGCCGTGCATCGGCTCGTGGCCCGAGCCCCCTCCCGAGACCAGCCCGACCTTGCCCTGCACCGGAGCGTCGGCGCGGACGATGATGTTGGGGTCGAACTGCACGTTGACGAGGTCAGGGTGCGCCGCTGCGATTCCGTGCAGCGCCTCGGTGACGACGTCGTCCGGCTTGTTGATCAGCTTCTTCACAGCTCTTCCACCACCTCGCCTCGGGCTTCGACGTCCTCGGTCGGAGGTTCGCCACGGGATTGCAGCGAGTGGCTGATGAAGAGGTCGTAGACGAGCGCACCTATTAACCCGCCGACGATTGGTCCGACGATCGGTATCCAGAAGTACCAGTTCACGTTGCCGTAATCCCCGGGCATGGCGATCTTGCCCCAGCCGGCGGCCCACGCGAAGAGCCTCGGGCCGAGGTCGCGGGCGGGATTGATCGCGTAACCCGACTGCGCCCCGAACGACATCCCGATCCCGGCCACGATGATGCCGATGATCCAGGGGGCGAGGTTCCCCTTCGGCGGGAGGTTCAGGGTGTCGATCACGGCCAGCACGACGCCGACGAGCAGGGCCGTGCCGATGAGCTCGTCGAAGAACGGCCCCACCCAGTTGTCGAAGACCGGGGACGGGAACGTGGCGAAGATGCTGAACGAGGCAATCGAGCTCGTCTGCCCGCGAACCGCGCCCGTCACCTGGTCGTAGCTGTTGATCGAGTCCTTGTAGTTGAAGTACACCACGGCTGCGGCGGTAAACGCCCCGGCGACCTGAGCGGTGATGTAGTGGGGCACCTTGGCCCACGGGAACCCGCGTTTCGCCGCCAACGCGATCGTGACTGCGGGGTTGATGTGTGCTCCGGTGACTCCGCCCGCCACGTAGATGCCGAGCACGACCGCGACGCACCACCCCCAGGTGATGAGCAGCCAGTCGCCGGATGCAAGGAAGATCGTGTGATTGGTTGCAGCACGGCCGGACTGGTTCAACGCGGCGACCGCCATCGCGACGACACCGTCGCCGAACATGATCAGCACGAACGTGCCGAGATACTCGCCGAGGAACTCGCCCCAGACGGTCTTCCTCCAGGCCGCGCCCGCGCCCATGCGAACGTGCCAGACCCCCCTCATCCCTGTGGCTTCTGTCGTGGTTTCGGCCACGTCCACCTCCTCTCTGACCCCTGCTTCTGCTCGAGAGTGGGCGGATCGCCGCATTGTGCTGGGTGACGCGCTTCTTCGGCGGCTGCGCCGGCTCTCCAGCGGCACGGTGCAGCTTGTTGACTAACGCAGTTCGCTACGCCGTGTCAAGCGGGCTCGAAACCGCGGGGACTCAGCTCGGCGAGACGTCGACGGCGTACAGGCCTCGCAGCTGGCGCGCGAGCTCGGCGTCGCCGCCGATCAGGAAGAGCTCGTAAGGGTACGCGTACTGCGCGCGGAACCCGTTGTCGCGGGCAAGCACCCGACCCCAGAGCGAGACGCGACCCACCGCGAGGGGGCACCCTCGGCGGAGCGGAGGCAGCTCTTGATAGCGCCGTCCGTAGTGCTGCCGGATGCCGGTGTAGCGCCGGAGCAGATCCTCGGCGAGCTGCCTCGTCCTGAAGGCGTAGATGCCGCACTCGTGGCCGAGCGCGGGTGCGGCCTCGCCGTGGATCGCGCACCTGGCCTCGAACCGCCTCCCCGCAGGCCAGCTCACGTGGTGCCACGTGAACGACTCGAGCCGGTACGCGTTCTCGTGGCGCCGGACGTGCCAGAGCCGCCACCCGACGATCGGCTCGGTAAGGGCGTCGTTCAGGGGCACCTCACGCCGGGACCGGCTCCTCAACCGGTTTCTCTGCGGGTGCAGGGGTCGGCACGGGCTCCTCGAGCGGTGTGACCTCGATTTCGCGCTCTGTCTCGGGCGCGCCTATCTCCATCGCTGCCTCCTTGAGCTCCGAGGACCCGGAGCGTTCCACGTCTGAATCGGCAACTCGAGGCAAAAGCTACAGAGGGGGGTGGACGCCGCCCGGCGCGGTGCCGAGTATCTTGGGAGTGATCGTGCCCGCCCGCCGTGTCCTCACCATCGTCGTCCTGGCGGCGCTCTCGCTCGTGCTCGCCGCGTGCGGCAGCGGCGGTGGGAGCGACGCCCGCTCCGGCGGGTCGACCCTGTCAGGGGCGGCGCTGGTGCGCACCGGGCTGCTCGGCTTCGTCGCGATCGACAGCGACACCGGCTCGGCCCAGTGGCAGCAGCTCGACGAGTTGGCGAAGAAGTTCCCCGGGCGCGACAAGGCGATCGCGCACATCGAGGACGAGCTGACGAAGGAGGGCCTCGACTACGAGAGCGACGTCAAACCTGCGCTCGGCCCCGAGGTCGACCTGGCGATCGCCTCCGCTGGAACCGAGAAGTCGACCCGAGTCGTGGGGCTAACGAAGCCGGACGACCCTGCGAAATTCGAGGCGCTGGTCCAGAAGCTGAACGCCAGTGACTCCGGTGGCGACAAGGCCGTCACCCGCCAGCTCGAAGACGGGTGGTACGCGATCTCGGACAGCCAGCTCGCGATCACCACCGTGCTAAAGGGCGACCAGACGCCGCTCGCCGACGACGACACCTTCAGGCAGGCGATGGGCAAGCTGCCCGCCGACACGCTCGTCAAGGCCTTCCTGGACGGGCGGCGGGTCGGCACGCTCGCCTCGCAAGCCGCTGCGAAGGGCGGCGGCTCGCTCGACCCGTCGCTGCTGGGCCTCGACAACCTCGGCTACGTGGCTGTCTCGGCGAGCGCCGAGGACGACGGCATCCGCATCCATGGCGCATCGAGCGGCGGCCCGGCCACCGGTGGAGGCGAGACGACGCTGGCCGGCGCCGTCCCCGGCGACGCGTTCGTCCTGCTCGACTTCCTCGGGCAGGGAACGACCGATCAGCTCGGCCGGCTGCTGAAGTCGAACCCGCAGTTCGCCCCGGTGCTCGACGAGCTGAAGGAGTACGGTGTCACCCTCGACGAGGTCCTCGCGCTGCTGAACGGCGAGGTCGCCTTCTACGCGAGGCCGGGCGGTGTCATCCCCGAGCTCACCCTCGTCCTCGAGCCGAAGGACGCGGCCGCCGCGCTCGCGACCATCGACAAGCTGACGGAACACCTCGCGGCGGCTTCGGGCGGAAAGGTCGAGAGCGGCAGCCAGGACGGCCATCCGGTGAAGACGGTCGAGCTCGGCAACTTCGCGATCCACTACGGCGCCGTTGACGGGAAGGTGCTGCTGACGAGCGGGCTGAACGGCATCGCCGACTTCGGCGCCTCCGGCGACCGCTTCCCCGACAGCGCGGACTTCAAGGAGGCAAAGGACGCGGCCGGCATGCCGGACTCGACCGGCGGCTTCGCGTACATCGACGTCAAGGACGTGCTGCCGCTGCTCGAGGGCCTCGCGGCGCTCTCGGGCAAGGGCCTGCCGAGCGACGTGACGGAGAACCTGCGCCCGCTGCGCTCGTTCCTCGCCTGGTCGGAAGGCAGGCCCGACTCGCGCACCTACGACGCGTTCCTGCAGATCAAGTAGCCTTGCCCGCCGGAATGGGGGCACGCGAGTTTCTCTTCACCTCCGAGTCGGTCACCGAGGGCCACCCGGACAAAGTCGCGGACCAGGTCTCCGACACGGTGCTCGACGCCGTGCTCGCGAAGGACCCCGAAGGGCGCGTCGCGTGCGAGACGCTGATCACCACGGGTCTCGTGGTGGTGGCCGGCGAGATCACGACCGAGACGTACGTCGACATCCCGGCGCTCGTCCGCGCCCGCATCGCGGACATCGGCTACACGCACTCGGAGTGGGGCTTCGACGCGCACACGTGCGGCGTTGTGGTGGCGCTGGACGAGCAGTCGCCCGACATCGCGCAGGGTGTGGACGCGTCGTACGAGACGCAGCACGACCCGGGTGACGACGACCCGCTCGACCGGGTCGGCGCCGGCGACCAGGGGATGATGTTCGGCTACGCGTCGAACGAGACGCCCGAGCTGATGCCGCTGCCGATCATGCTCGCGCACAAGATCTGCAAGCGGCTCGCGGAGGTGCGCAAGGTCGGCGAGCTGCCGTACCTGCGCCCCGACGGCAAGGCGCAGGTGACGGTGCGCTACGAGGTCGACGACGAGGGCCGTCAGATGCCCGTCGAAATCGAGCGCATCCTCGTCTCGACGCAGCACGCGGACGGTTGCGACGCGCAGACGCTGATCAAGCCGGACCTGATCGAGCGCGTGCTGCACCCGATCCTGCCTCGTGATCTTTACGACGAGAAGCGCCTGCAGGACCGCGACTTCGTCTACGTCAACCCGACCGGCAAGTTCGTGATCGGCGGCCCGATGGGCGACACGGGGCTGACCGGCCGGAAGATCATCGTCGACACCTACGGCGGGGCCGCGCGGCACGGTGGCGGCGCTTTCTCGGGCAAGGACCCGACGAAGGTCGACCGCTCGGCGGCCTACGCGGCGCGGTACGTCGCGAAGAACGTCGTCGCCGCTGAGCTCGCGGACCGGTGCGAGCTCAACGTCGCGTACGCCATCGGCGTCGCGCATCCGGTCTCGATCGCGGTGCGGACGTTCGGCACCGAGCACGTCCCGGTGGCGCGGATCGAGGAGCTGATCGGCGAGCACTTCGACCTCCGCCCGGCGGCGATCCTGCGCGACCTCGAGCTGCACCGCCCGATCTACGCGAAGACCGCGGCGTACGGCCACTTCGGCCGCGACGACCACGACTTCACGTGGGAGCGCACCGACAAGGCGGACGCCCTGCGCGAAGCCGCCGGCGTCACCGCTCCCGCCTCCGCCTGACCCCCAAGTAACAGTCTGTTACTAGGACACGGTTTCGCCACGGAGCCGTGACTGAGGCGTGACGATTTCTTGTGCACGGTAGAGCGCGTGGGGTTCTTCGCGCCTCGGATCTCGATGCGGCTCCTCGACGAGATCGACCGCCTCTCAGCTCGGCCGTACCGTGCCGCCGACATCTGTCGAGAGATCGGAGAACGTGCCGAGGAGCAGGGATTTCGTCGTCCGAGCTACGAGCAGGTGCGCCTCCACGTCCAGCGGGCGCGAGGCCGGCCGCGCCGCGTCTCGACCGGCGAAGTCCTGCTCGATGTGGCGCTTCGAGTCCAGCATCCGGACGCGTTCGTCCAGCATGTCTCCGGAACACAGACGCGCTTCCGGAGCAAGTAACAGTCTGTTACTTGGAGGCCTCGGAGTGTCGAACCGGCAGGGCTGCGGCGTATAACCGGCACGTGACGCCATGGCTGTTACCCGCTGCACTCGGCGCGCTGTTCACGGTGCTGGTGCTCGCGGGGTGCGGAGGCTCGCAGCCGGCGCCTCGCTCGGCGGATCCGGCGAGGCTCCACGTTCGGCAGGAGTGGTTGGGAGGCTCGCTCTACATCGAAGGCTCGTACTCGTACGTGCGCGTCGAGCAGGAC
>Ga0173483_10000085_pt1 | contig 20842 bp, 19 predicted proteins | sample NitcycUS178409R2_FD_122621 | JGI IMG/M metagenome (GOLD analysis project Ga0173483, IMG submission 122621) | Soil microbial communities from Arlington Agricultural Research Station in Wisconsin, USA - Nitrogen cycling UWRJ-S178-409R-2 (version... | ecosystem: Environmental > Terrestrial > Soil...
GGATCCCTTCTCCGGTCGTTCCGAGCGCGAGCGTCCCGTCCAGCCCGGCAGCGGCAAGGAACTCCGCGTACGGCCGAAACGCCTCCTCGTCCAGCGCGGCGCCGTCGTCGCGGAGAGGCGTGAGTGCGGCGGCGAGTGCTCCACGGAGCATGCGGCAACTTTACGATCACCGCGATGCAGGCGCTGCAAGTCGAGCACGACCGCGATCTCCTTCGCGTCACCCTGGCGCGACCCGAGCGGCGCAATGCCTTCGACGCGCAGCTGATCGCCGAGCTGACGGAGGCATTCTCCGACGTCGGCGACGACGTGCGGGCGGTGCTGCTTTCCGGCGAGGGCCCGAGTTTCTGTGCCGGGGCCGACGTCGAATGGCAGCGCTCCTCCATCGACCTGACGTTCGAGGAAAACGTCGAGGACGCCCTGCGGCTGCACGCGATGATGGCCGCGGTCGACGCTTCGCCCGCTCCGCTCGTCGCCCGCGTGCAGGGGTACGCGCTGGGGGGAGGCTCCGGCCTGGTTGCGTGCGCCGACGCCGTCGTCGCGGCGCCCGACGCCACCTTCGGCTTCTCCGAGGTGCGCCTCGGGATCATTCCCGCCGTGATCTCGCCGTTCGTGTTCGCGCGCATCGGCGCCGGCTCGGCACGCCCGCTGTTTGTCACCGGCGAACGCTTCAGCGCCGAAACCGCTCTTCGCATCGGCCTCGTCGACGAGGTGGCCGCCGACCTCGATGCGGCAGTCGAAGGTCGAATCGAGGCGATCCTGCAATCGGGTCCGGAGGCAACACGAGCGGCGAAACGTCTGACACGCGAGCGGCCGGAGGAGCCCATGGAGCTCGCACGCATCGCGGCCGCCCTTCGCGTCGGGGCTGAGGGACAAGAGGGATTGCGCGCGTTCCTGGAGAAGCGCGAGCCGTCATGGCGCCGCGCGGGGCCGGGCGCACGCGCACGCCCGGCCCCGGAGTAGGGCTACGCAGAGAGCAGGCGGTTGAAGAACGAGCGGTACCGCGTCAAGGCGACACGGAGGTCCTCCGTCGAGACGTCACCGCCGCTATCCCACTGCGACTCGAGGCTCGAGCGCTCCTCGCTGAAACCCGCGGTCAACTGCTGCATCAAGGCCCCGACGAGCTTGTTTGCCTCCTCGACCGTCTGTCGGGGCTGATCGACGAACCCCGTCTGCAGGTCTTCCCAGCGGCGACGAAACCGCTCTGCCTCGTCGCCGGGCAGCAACGGGGCTCGGTCGTCGTCGTCTGCTTGTGCCGGCGACATCTCCGCCTCGTCGACGGGTCGCTGCGCGTCGGCCGCCGCGGCTCTCGACCGACCGTCCTCTTCCGAGGTCGGCCGCGCCTCGCTCTCGGGCTCGTTCGTCTCCTGCATCGTCTCGGCCTCGCGCTCGCTCATCGCCGCGTCACCTCTTCCTTCGTCGCGTCCTCGGCGGGTTCGCTGCCGCCCTCATCGGTCTCCACACGCTCGCGCTGCACCGGTGCGTCCTCCGGTGCCTCGAGCAGTTCCTCGAACAACGCCCGGTAGTGCTTGATCGCCTGGCGCAGGTCTTCCGTCGTCGTCTCTCCGTTCTCGTTCTTCTGTGCGATGCCGTGCGCCGAGCGGTAGCGCTCGACCACCTCAGGGTGATCCACCGAGATGTCCGCGGCCCGACGCTCGAAGTGGTCCATCGGGTAGCCACGCTCGCTCATCACCGACGTCACGAGCCGATCGGCACCGGCCACAGCGTTCGAGGGATCGTCGACGAACTCTGCCTGTACCTGCCGCCAGGACTCGAGATAGCGTTCACGAGCCGTTGTCGAGAGAGGCTTGATGTCGAGCCGCTCGCGCCGCTCGACGCGTGACTGCAACTCGCCTTCGGCCTCGCGCCTGCTGCCGCGACTATCGATCGTCCTGTCGTACTCGGGCCCGAACTGCTGCCGTAGATTCGACGACCGTCGCCGTGACAGAGCAGCCATGACGACGACCGCCACGACAAGAGCCGCCGCCACGGCGATCAGGATCCATCCCCAAACGGGCATCCGTTTCCTCCTTCGCTCGCATTGTTGGCGGAAGGGCCGCCGTCGGCGGCTGCTCCCTCCGTTCGCTCTACAACGTGGACTCCGCACCGCGAGATACGGATGGCGACTAGCCTCCTCGCGATGCCGATCGAGAAGCTCTTGGTGGCCAATCGCGGCGAGATCGCCCTGCGCGTGTTCCGCGCCTGTCGCGAGCTCGGCATCGCCACGGTCGCGGTCGCACCCGAGGACGACGCCGGCTCGTTGCACGCCCGCTCGGCAGACGAGACGGTGCGCATCTCGTCGTACCTCGATGCCTCGGAGCACGTACGCGCCGCACGCGAGACCGGCGCCGACGCCGTGCATCCCGGGTACGGCTTTCTGGCGGAAAGCCCGGAGTTCGCGGAGACGGTCGAGGCCGCCGGGCTGACGTGGGTCGGGCCGCCTCCGGCGGCGCTGCGGGCGGGCGGCGACAAGCTCGAGGCGAAGCGGCTGGCGCGCGACGCCGGAGTGCCGGTGGTGCCGGAAGGCGAGCCGGAAGAGATCGGGTTCCCGCTGATGATCAAGGCCGCGGCCGGCGGCGGCGGGCGCGGGATGCGGGTCGTCCGCGAGCCCGCGGAGCTCGAGGAGGCGCTCGCGGCGGCGCGCCGCGAGGCGCAGGCGGCCTTCGGCGACGACCGCGTCTTCTGTGAGCGCTACGTCGTACGCCCACGGCACGTCGAGATCCAGCTGCTCGGCGACTCCCACGGAACGCTGGTCGCGCTCGGCGAGCGTGAATGCTCGGTGCAGCGGCGCCACCAGAAGGTGCTGGAGGAATCGCCCTCCCCCGCGCTGGATCCCGAGCTGCGTGCGCGGATGGGCGAGGCCGCGGTCGCGTTCGCCCGCGCGATCGGCTATCGCAATGCCGGTACCGCGGAGTTCATGCTCGACGGCCGCGACTTCTGGTTCCTCGAACTGAACGGGCGCATCCAGGTCGAGCACCCGGTGACGGAGCTCGTCTCGGGCGCCGACCTCGTGGCGGAGCAGATCCGAATCGCCCAAGGCGAGCCTCTGCGCGCCGAGCCGCGGCTGGTCGGGCACGCGGTCGAGGTTCGGCTGTACGCGGAGGATCCGAAGACCTTCCTGCCGCAGACCGGCAGGCTGGAGCGGCTGCGACTGCCCTCGTCGGTTCGGGTCGACGCCGGCGTCGAGCAGGGCGACGAGGTCGGCACGTCCTACGACCCGCTGATCGCGAAGCTGATCGCGGACGGGTCGACGCGGGACGACGCGCTCGACCGGCTCGCCGCCGCGCTGGCCGACACGGAGGTCGGCGGCGTGGTGACGAATCTCTCCTTCCTGCGCTGGCTGGTCGCGCATCCGGCGCTGCGCGCGGGCGAGACCACGACCGCTTTCCTCACCGAGCACCCGCCGCTCTCCGCGCCTCCGCTGAGACTCCCGGACCGCCCCTGGCGCGGCGGCTTCCGCCTCAACCTGCCCGCGCCCCCGCCGGCCGCGCCACCCGATCTCGCGGCGGGGGCCGACCACAGCGGCCGGCACGAGCAAAGCTCACTGAGCGCGCCGATGCCCGGGACGGTGATCCGGGTCCTCGTCACCGAGGGCGAGCGCGTCGAGCCCCGCCAGCCACTCGTCGTGCTCGAGGCGATGAAGATGGAGACACCCGTCGTCTCGCCGTACGAAGCGGAGGTGCGTGCCGTCCACGTGCGGGAGGGAGACAGCGTCGCCGGCGGCGATGTGCTCGTCGAGCTCGAGGAATAAGGCGCTCGCTTGCGACGCCGCCCGTGAGAGGCCGTGCCGGCTCTGCCGGTCCGGCCGTCTTGCCTAGAAGAGCTTCTGAAGCTTCATCGCCTGGCCCATGTCCCCCTTGACCTTCAGCTTCCCGGACATGTAGGCAGCGGTGGGGTTTTGCTCCCCGTTGGCGATCTTCAGGAACGTCTCCGAGGAGGTCGAGATCGTGCAGTCGGCGTCGCCGCCGTCCTCGGTGACTGTGACCTTGCCGTCGTCGACGTCCACGAGCCACGAGCCGGAGCCGTCGATGTCGAACTTGTAGCTCGCGGTCATCCCCGCGGCCTTCGCCGGGTCGACGCGCGACTCCAGGGTCTCGAAGAACTCTCTCGGGTTATCCATCGGCCGCGGAGCCTACAGAACCGGCTCGGGCTCGAGACGTCGCTGCGGACGCGTCGCTGGGAGGAGCGCCGCCAGCGCGACGGCGACGAGCGGCGCCGCGGCGGCCGCGTACATCGCCGCGCGCAGGTCGACCGAGTCCGCCAGCGCGCCGAGCCCAACGGCAGCGATCCCGCCGAGACCGATGGAGAGGCCGATCGAGAGCCCGGAGGCCATTCCGATCCGGCTCGGGAGGTACTCCTGACTCATCACCATCGTCACGCCGAAGGTGCTGATCACGCAGACCCCGACGAGCGCCAGGGCGATCGCGCCGGGGATGCCGCCCACGGCCACGTACACGAAGGTCAGCGGCGCAGTGGCCCCGGTGGTCGCGAGAAGCACCGGCCTGCGGCCGATCCGGTCGGCGAGCGGTCCCGCCGCCAGCGTGCCGAGACCGCCCGTGAGCAGCATCAGCGAGAGCAGGTGCGAGCCGTGCGGCTTCGAGTTCCCGAGCGAGACCTCCCAGAGCGGCACGAAGGTGATGAGCCCGAACCAGGCGACGCTCCGGAAAGCGATCACGCCGAGCAGCAACACCAGCGCACCGGGCCGGTCTTTCCCGCCCGTGGCCGTCCGCTCTCCCGGTTGCGGGGCAAAGCCGGAGAGGAAGGGGAGCACCAGCAGCAGTGCGCCCGCGATTGCGAGCACGGGCAGCGCGAGCAGCAACCCGCCGGTCAGGCCCAGCGCGAGCACGATGGGCGTCGTCACCGTCGGCCCGAGCGCGTACCCGACGTTGCCGCCGACCGAGAAGAGGCTCATCCCGCTCGCGCGCTTGCTCCCACTCGCATAGGCGGCGAACTTCGACCCCTCGGGGTGGAACGCGGCGACGCCCAGGCCCGAGAAGACGACGAGCAGAAGCACGAGCCAGTACGCGGGCGCAGCGGCCGCCAGCCCGATCCCGATCCCAGCGAGCGCCACGCCGGCCGGGAGCAGCCAGATCGCCCCGCGGCGATCCGACCACGCGCCGAAGAGCGGCTGCACCAGCGACGAAGCCGCCGTCGAGGCGAGCATCACGGCCGCGGCGAGCGTGTACGAGAGGCCGAAGCGGTCGACGAAGAACGGCAGCAGCGCCGGTAGCGCGCCGTTCGCGAAGTCGGTCGCGAAGTGGCCGGCCGAGAGGGCGGTCATCGCCCGTCTGTCCAGCTCTGCCCGCACGAAATCGAGCCTAGCTGCGGAAAACCCCGCAGCCCGGATCGGGGATCGTGCCGATGATCGTCCGCCGCCCGGCGCCGACACTCACGGCGACAACTGGAGGTGCACGATGGAGCGGGAGGGCAACAAGGTCGTGATCGTCGGCGGCGGAGTCGCGGCCCTGGAGGCGGCGTTGGCCCTTCAGGAGCTCGCGCCTGGCCTCGTGGAGGTCGAAATCGTCGCGCCGGAGCACGACTTCGCCTACCGGCCGCTGCTCGTCGCCGAGCCGTTCGGGGCCGGCGGGCTCCGGACGTTCCCGCTGCGACGGCTCGCCGACGCCGCGGGCGCCACCCTGGTCGAGTCGATTGCCACCGGCGTCGACTCCGACCGCCACGTCGTCCGCACGGCCGCCGGCGACGAGCTCTCCTTCGACCTGCTGCTGGTCGCGCCGGGAGCCGTGCCCGTCGCGGCCGTGCCGGGGGCCATCTGCTTCCGCGGGCCGACCGAGGCGGCCGCGCTCCGGCAGCTGTTGGAGGACGCTAGCGCCGGGATCATCGACCGCATCACGTTCGCCGTTCCGACAGGCGTGAGCTGGCCGCTGCCCCTGTACGAGCTCGCACTGCTGACGCGCTCCTACCTCGTCGACGAAGGCGCGGTCGACGTCGCGGTCGCGATCGTGACGCCGGAGGACGCGCCGCTCGACCTCTTCGGCCCGACGGCCAGCAACGCGATCCGCGAGCTCCTGGAGACGCGCGGCATCGAGCTCTCGACCGGGACGACTCCGCTCGCCTTCGCCGACGGCGCCCTCTCGACTGCACCGGCAGGCGTTTTCCCGACCGACCGCGTCGTCGCACTTCCGCGGCTCGAGGGGCCGCGCCTCTCGGGAGTGCTGCACGACGCGAACGGGTTCATCCCGACCGACGACCGGGGCCAGGTCATGGACGAGATCGACGTCTGGGCGGCCGGCGACGCGACCACGGTTCCGCTCAAGCAGGGCGGGATCGCAACCCAGCAGGCGGACGCGGCGGCAGAGGCGATCGCGGCGCGTGCCGGTGCGGCGCTGGAGCCAAGGCCGTTTCGCCCGGTGCTGCGTGGGCTGCTGCTGACCGGCATGGCGCCACGCTTCCTGCGCGCACAGGCCGGTGCGCGCACCTCCGTGATCGACACCGAGCCGCTCTGGTGGCCGCCGGCGAAGATCGTCGGCCGCTACCTCGCGCCGTTTCTCGCCACGCACCTCGGACTGTCGCAGATCCTGCCGGACGCCGCACGGGACTCCGCGCTCCCGGTCGAGGTCGAGCTGAGCCCGGCCGGCCACGGGGCCTGGTCGGAGCTCTAGTTCCTAGGCCGCCGTCGGCTGCGCAGGGAGGTTGCGCTCGATCAGGGCGTGCCCGAGCTCCCACTGCGCGCGGGCGAGCTGGAGCCGGTTGCGCTCGAGCGACGCTTCACAGGCACCGCGCTCGCGAAGGCGTTGCCGCTCCCGGACGAGAATCGCGATTCGCGCCGCGAGCTCGTCTGCGCTCGCACGGGTACGGCTGCGCCGGAACCGCGCAGGCCGCAGGGGCCGAAGTGACGTGCCGCTCGCCACGAACGCGGTATCGGCACGACGGCGCCCGGGGTGAATACCCCTCATGGTGCGGCAGCCTAGGAGAGAGGTCGGCTAGCATCGCGCCGCGATGCAGGTCGAGGTTCAGGCGCTTGCGCCGGAGCAGGTGGAGGCCGACGTCCTAGCTGTTCCGCTGGCGGCAGGCGGCGGAGACGGCGCCCTCGCGCGACTGGACGGCTCGCTCGACGGCCTGCTGGCGCGGCTCGCGGACCAGGGCGAGCTGAAGGACGAGATCGGCCGCGCCGCCATCGTGCACGTCGACGACAAGCTCGGGGCTACCCGTGTAGCCGCCGCCGGAGTCGGAGCGCGCGAGCGTGTGGACGCCGACGCGCTGCGCACCTCCGCCGCGGCCGTCGTGCACGCGTCAGGCGACTTCGCGAAGCGAATCGCGTGGGTGATCGACGAGTCCCTCCCGCTCTCGCCCGCCGAGCAGGCCCGCGCCCTCGTGGACGGAACGGTGCTCGGCGGCTACGACCCCGCGCGCTGGAAGCGCGAAGGCGAGCGGCCGCAGGTCGAGACGCTCGTGCTGTGCGGCGAGGCGGACGGCCTCGAAGAGGCCGCGGCGCGGGCGGCCACGATCGCCGAGTGGACGAACCGGGCACGCGACCTGGTCAACAGCCCGCCGAACGAGGCCACGCCGGAGCGGCTGGCGGAGCGAGCGGAGGAGATCGCCGCGTCCGCCGAGCACCTGACAGCGGAAGCGCTCGGGCCGGACGAGATTCGCGCGCAGGGCATGGGCGCACTCGCGGCGGTCGCGCAGGGAAGCGACAACCCTCCTCGCCTGGTGGTGCTGCGCTACGACCCGCCGTCGCCGGCACGTACCGACCTCGTCCTCGGGCTCGTCGGCAAGGCGGTCACCTTCGACACCGGCGGGATCTCGCTCAAGCCCTCGCTGCATATGGAGGACATGAAGGGCGACATGGCCGGCGGCGCGGCCGTGCTCGAGGCAACCGGCGCGATCGCCGAGCTCGGTCTGCCCCTACGGGTCCTCACGGTCGCCGGCGCGACCGAGAACATGCCGAGTGGGCGCGCCTACCGGCCGGGCGACATCATCACGGCCGCCAACGGCAAGACGATCGAGGTGACGAACACCGACGCCGAGGGCCGGCTCGTGCTCGCCGACGCGCTCTGGTACGCCCGCGGCCAGGGCGCAACGCACATCCTCGACCTCGCCACGCTCACCGGTGCGATGGAGGTCGCGCTGGGCGACTTCTACGCGGGGTTCTTCGCGAACGAGGACTCGTGGCGGGACCAGATCGTCGAGGCCGGCGAGGCGAGCGGCGACCACGCGTGGCCGTTCCCAATGCACCCACGCTATCGGCGCTACGTCGACTCCGTGTACGCCGACCTGAAGAACTCGTCCGACCTGCGCCAGGCCGGCGCGGTCCTGGCGGCGGCCTTCCTCGAGGAGTTCGCCGGCGAGGGGCCGTGGGCCCACGGCGACATCGCCGGCCCGGCTTTCCTCGAACGGTCGCGCGGCGACTACCTCAGCCAGCGCGGCGGCACGGGCTACGGCGTTCGCCTGATCGTCGAGCTCGCCTCACGTCTATCGGCGTAGATGCCGTGAACTACGACCTTTCGCCCGAGCACGAGCTCGTCCGCTCGACAGTCCGCGAGTTCGCAGAGCAGCGTGTCGCTCCGGTCGCCGCCGAGCTCGACCGCGAGCACCGGTTCCCGTACGAGCTGGTGGCGGAGCTGGCCGAGCTGGGCCTGATGGGCATGCCCGTGCCCGAGGAGTACGGAGGCGCGGGCACCGACACGCTCTCGTACGCGATCGCGGTCGAGGAGCTGACGCGGATCGACTCGTCGGTCGCGATCACGGTGGCCGCGCACACCTCGCTCGGGACGATGCCGATCCTGCTCTTCGGGACGGAGGAGCAGAAGCGCGAGTGGCTGCCGGACCTCGCCTCCGGCCGGAAGCTGGCGGCCTTCGGGCTGACCGAGCCGGGTGCGGGCTCGGACGCCGCGGCCTCGCGCACGACCGCGGAGCTGCGCGACGGCGAGTGGGTCGTCAACGGCTCGAAGATCTTCATCACGAACGCGGGCACCGACATCACCGCCTGCGTGACGATCACCGCGCGCACCGGCGACGAGGAGATCTCGAACCTGATCGTCCCGAACGGCGCCCCCGGCTACGAGATCTCGCCGCCGATGGAGAAGCTCGGCTGGCGCGCCTCGGACACGCGGGAGCTCTCGTTCCGCGACTGCGCCGTTCCGGAGGGCAACCTGCTCGGCGAGCGCGGCAAGGGGTTCGCGCAGTTCCTGGAGATCCTGGACGGTGGCCGGATCTCGGTGGCGGCGATGGGCGTCGGGCTCGCGCAGGGCTGCTACGACCTCGCGGTCGCGTACGCGAAGGAGCGCGAGCAGTTCGGCAAGCCGATCTCGAAGTTCCAGGCGGTGCAGTTCCAGCTGGCGGACATGGCGGTCGAGATCGAGGCCGGTCGCGTGCTGACCTACAAGGCGGCGTGGCTCAAGGACGAGGGGCGTCCGTTCGCGAAGGAGGCGGCGATGGCGAAGCTCTACACCGGCGAGCTGTCGCACCGCGCGGCGAACGCGGCGCTGCAGATCCACGGCGGCTACGGGTTCATGGAGGAGTCGGCGATCGCGCGGCTCTACCGCGACCAGAAGATCCTGGAGATCGGCGAGGGCACGAACGAAGTCCAGAGAATGGTGATCGCCCGCCACCTCGGCCTCTGAACGCCAGTGACAGTCACAGTGACTGTCACTGTTGGGGCTGCGCTTCGCGGCGGCCGCGGCTGAGACGGCGCACCGCTACGTACGCGATCAGGCCGACCACCACGAGCCCGACCGCGGCGATGATGGCTCGGTCGCGCCAGTCGTGCCCCCCGCCCGACGACTGGGCGGGCACCTCGACCCCGTTCGCCGCGGCGAGCTTCCGCACCGCCTGTGTCGTCGACTGGGCGAGGGCGGAGGGCGATTTCCCGGGTCGTACCCGGGCGAGCACGCGCTCCTCCTTCGCAGTCGGCTTGCGCCCGTGGTAGAAGCCGAACCCCGACGGCATCGAGATCAGCAGCGGCTTCGTGTAGACGAACGCGAGCTCGCTGCCGAGGAACTTCGCGTAGTCGCGCGGGTGGCGCCAGAGGCTCACCGCCGTGCCGAGATCGGAGGTGAACGGGATCAACGCGACGCGGATCGGGTAGCCACGCTCGTTCGCCGCCGCAACGGTCTTGACCAACGCGTCGCGGTCGGAGTTCGAGAGCGGCACCTCCGGCCCGATGTAGACCTGATTCGTGATCAGAACGTCGCTCGCGGGGTCGCCGTTCGCCCGCGCGGCCGGGACGGCGACGAGCGCGGCCACCGCCGCGACGAGGAGAAGGCGTCTCATCGGCCCTCGAGCGCGCGCTGCGCCTCTTCCTCCTCCGAGAGCAACCGCATCAGGAAGTACGACAGCGCGGCGAAGAAGACGATCATCTGCTCGCCGTTCATCAGGATCCCGCCCAGGTTCTGGTCCTTCTCGGCGCTCAGGCCCCACAGCCGCGGCGCGGCCTCGTAGAAGCCGTAGAACGCGCTCGAGGAGAAGATGAGCGCGAGCGAGAGGAAGGCCGAGCCGACGTAGGCCGCGCCGAGGTAGACGAGCTTGAGCGCGCTCGACAGCCGCTGCGGGAGCTCGGAGAAGACCGGCCACCAGAAGAGCAGGCCGGCCACGAGCAGCAGGAGGTGCTCGACGTTCAGCAGCCACGGGTGCCGCAAGGCGTAGTCGTAGAAGAGCGGCAAGTGAACGCCGTACCAGACGGCGAGCCAGAAAGGCAGCGCGAAACGCGGGCGCGTGACCGCGGCCAGCCACTTCCCACCGCGCTCCGCGACCGCGCCACGCATCGCCGGCGTCAGGCCGAGCACGAGGAGCGGCGGCGCCCAGTCCGCGATCATCACGTTCTGCAGCAGGTGCACCACGAGCAGGTAGTGGATCGCGATCGTCTCCAGCGGCGAGTTCAGCGGCACGGCGACGAGGAGGATCCCCAGCCCGAACAGCGCCGCGCGCCACCACGGCGGCCGCTCGACGGCGCGCGCGAGCCGCACGTACCCGTAGACCCCGGCCGCCGCGAGCACGATGAAGAGCGGCTCGAAGCTGAAGGACGTCGAGGCGGGCGCGGTCACGTGAAGACGGGCTTACGGCGGCGCTCGCGGAGGTAGGGCCTCAGCAGCAACGCGACGCATACGCCGAGGGCGAGCAGCTGCTCGACCATCATCACCGCGCCGGCGAGCTGCTGGTCGGTCTGCGCCGAGATCCCGTGCGCCCCGGTGTAACGGTCGTAAGCCGGCGCCGTGAAGAGCAGCGCGTCGACGAGCGGCTGCGTGATCGCCACCATCGCGAGCGCGAAGAACACGCGCTGCGGTCGATTCAGACGACCGTGGCGCGCGGGATCGACGAGCTGCGTCCACGCAAGGAACCCGGCGATGATGAAGCTCAGGTGCTCGAGGTCGTGCACCAGCGGATGCGCGGCCGCGTAGTCATAGGCGACCGGGACGTGCCAGGCGAGGAACGCGACCGCCCAGATCCCGAGGCTGACCAGCGGGATCAACAGCGCCGAGAGGAAGGCACGGAGCGGCTCGAAGCCGGCCAGCAGCCGCAGGATCGGCGGCGGCAGCAGGAAGAAGAGCAGCGGCCCGCGGACGGCGACGACGATCAGCGCGGGGCCTGCGTCGCCGATCAGGACATGCTGCAGCATGTGCGCGGAGAGCAGCTCCTCGTCGCCGATGTGATCGAGCGGCGAGACGAGCGGCAGCACCAGCAGCGCGAGCCCCGCGGCGAACAGCACGGCGCGGCTCCAGGGCGCATGGTCGGGCCGGCGGCGGCGCAGCCGCACGAACGCCTGCGCGAACAGCACGGCCGCGAGCGCCGCGCCGAACAGGACCGAGGGCGGCGCCTCCCAGGAGCTTGACGCGTGCGCGAGGAGCACCGCAGGTCAGGGTAACGGTTGACACGCCCTCCTACCCGTCGTGATCCTGCCTGCAGATGAGGCGCTCCCTGCTCCTGTCCTGCGCGCTCGTCGTCCTCGCCGGCTGCTCGTCCTCATCTCGGCCGAGCGCGCCGACGGTGGCGCCCGCACGGACGTTCTCGCTGGCGGGCTTCACGCCGGCCCGGGTCGCTCGCCCGGGCCCGGCGACGATCTCGTTCACGATCCGCCAGCCGTCGGGAGAGCCGCTGACGCAGTACCGCCGCGGCCCCGGCCCTCACACCGGCGTTCACCTGATCGTCGTCCGCCGCGACCTCGGCACGATCATCCACAAGCACCCGCCGATCGGTGCCGACGGCCGCGTCAGCGAGACGATCGACTTCCCGACCCCCGGGCCGTACCGGGTGCTGGTCGACGCCTACCCGGCCGGGAAGAACATGCCTCGCAACTTCCAGCTCCACGACGACGTCCGGGTTGCCGGCACCTATCGGCCGCAGCCGCTGCCCCCGTTCCGGTCGACCCAGACGGTGGACGGCTACACGATCACCCTGCGCGCCCCGAAGAGTCTGCACGCCATCCAGGCGGCGACACTCGCGGTGAACGTGCGCGATCCCTCCGGCAAGCCGGTGCGCTTCAAGCCCTGGTTCGGAGCGCTCGCGCACGCGATCTTCTTCCGCGCCAACTCGCTCGACTACTTCCACACGCACGTCTGCGGCCCGGACACACCGGGCTGCACGAGCGTCCTCGGCGGGGCGAGGGTGGTCGGCCGCCCACTCGGCCCTGGCAAGCTGAACGTCGGCGTGCTGCTCCCGATCGCGGGCACCTGGCGGCTCTTCCTCCAGTTCCGTGACCGCGGCCACGTGGTGTCGGCGCCGTTTACCCTGAAGGTTCGGTGAAAGCCCGCCTTCTGCTCTGGCCCGCCGTGGTTGCGCTGCTCGTGCTCTGCGCGCGCGCGCTCGCCTATGCGGTCGCGCCGAGCCCGCTCGCCCGCGTGCTGGAGCGCTCCGCCGGCGGCCCGAGCCTCGTCACCGTCGCGCTCGTCTCGCTCGGCGTCGCTGCAACGGTGTCGATCCTCGTCGTCTGGCTTGCATCGCTCGGCGTCCACGAGCGCGCACGGCTCCGCCCCGAGCGCGTGGCGCCGTCGCTGCGGCTGCGGCGGCTGGCTCTCCGCGCCGTCGCGCTCTACGTCTCGAGCGCGCTCGCCTTCGCCTACTTCGAGTCGTACCTGCACTGGCGCGCGGGGCTCGGCTGGCACGGGCTCTTCTGCCTCGTCGGGCCGGTTCACCGGAACGCGATCCCGATCCTCGCCGCGCTCGCCCTGCTCGCTGCCGCGCTAGCCGAGGCAGCCGGGCACGTGCTCGCGTGGATGCGAGCCGTGGCCCGCGAGCTGTGCCGCCGTCGGCTCATCCTGCATCCACTTCCGCTCCACTTCGCAGCGACTGCCGTAAGGGTGGGCAGTCTCCGCTCGGCGCGCCCGCGCCCCCGGGCGCCTCCGCTGCCGGTCTGACCCGGACCCAGCAAGCGAAAGGAGACCGATGAGAACCGCACTGCTTGCCGCTGCGGCGGCCGCAGTCACGCTCGTGCTCGCCAGTCCCGCGTTCGGGCACGCGATCATGAGCCCACCCGTCGCCAAGGCGAAGGTGGACCAGCAGTTCACCCTGTCCGTCCCGACCGAGGAGGAAGGCTCGACGACGACCGAGATCGAGCTGACGGTGCCCGACGGGCTCTCGATCGACTCGTTCGAGCCCGCCCCGGGCTGGCAACGCACCGAGCAAGCGAGCGGCTCCGGCGAGGAACGCGTGATCCAGAAGGTCACGTGGACCGGCGGCAAGGTGCCGACTGACGAGGACGCCGTGTTCCGCTTCAACGGCAGCCTCGACTCGTCCAGGACGTTCTCGGTTCCGGTGCGACAGACGTACTCGAACGGGAAGGTCGTCGACTGGACCGGCTCCGAGAGCTCCGATACGCCGGCGCCTCAGATCGAGGGAGTCTCCGATCTTGGCGGCAGCTCGGGCTCGACGCTGGCGATCATCGCGCTCGTCGTGGCGGGGGTCGCCGTGGTGCTGGCGGTCGTCGGGCTGGTGACACGAGGGCGGCCCGTGGCGTGAAGCGAGCGGCGCTCGCAGGGATCGTCGCAGTGGCAGCGCTGGTGCTGCCGGCCTCGGCCTGGGCACACGCCGCCCTGCTGCAGACGGTCCCGCTCGCGAGCCGGACAATCAACACCGCGCCTACTGAGGTGCGCCTGCGGTACAGCGAGCCGGTCGAGCCGCGCTTCGCGATCGTGTCCGTAACCGACGCCGCCGGCCGGCAGGTGACGGACGGCAATCCGAGCACGGCTCCCGGCTCGCCGCAGACGCTGGTCACACCGTTACGGCGCGTGCCCGAGGGCTGGTACCTGGTCTTCTGGCGCGTGATCTCGGCCGACGGACACCCGGTCCGCGGCGCGTTTACCTTCGCGGTCGGGCCGAACCCGGGACCGCCGCCGCAGTTCCGGGTGCCATCGCTGAGCGAGACCGCCACGACGACCCAGCTCCTGATCGCGCGCTGGGTCGTCTTCCTCTCGACCATGAGCGCGCTCGGGCTGTTCGTGCTGCGCGCGGTGATCGCGCGGCCGGTGGTCCGCGTCGTCCGCGGCTGCTCGCTGCGGTCGCTGAACATTGCGTTCGCGGTGGCGCTGGGCGTCGCGCTGGTCGCGACTCCGATCTACGCCCTCCTCGCGACGGCGCAGTTCACGCTGCGCTCGTTCTGGGACTTCGGCGACGTCATCCCCGCGGTGCGCTCGTCGGGGTTCGGCGAGGACTTCCTCGACCTCGAGCTCGTGCTCGGGCTGTTCGCGATCGCTGCCATCGCAGCGCTCGTCGTCGACCGGCCCGAACGGGAGCAGCGCTCGGTCGCCGAGCTGCTCGCATTGCCGGCAGCGCTCGGCGCCGGCCTCGCGGCGCTGGTCCTCCCCGCCCTCGCCGGCCACGCCGGCCAGAAGTCGCCGCGTGGGCTGTCGCTGCCGCTCGACACGGCCCACCTGACCGCGGGGTCGATCTGGCTCGGCGGGCTGATCGGCCTGGTCGTCCTCTGGTTCTCGGTCGGTCGCGCCGGGCGCGCCGCAGCACTGGCCTATGTCGTCCCGCGCTTCTCCGTGGTCGCGTTCTGCTCCGTGCTGCTACTGATCGGCACCGGGATCGGCCAGGCGTTCCAGGAGCTGCCGACCTTCGCCTCGCTCTGGGAGACGTCGTACGGGCAGGCACTGCTCTGGAAGATCGGCCTGCTCTCGGCCGCGCTCCTACTCGCCGCGGTGAACCTCGCGCGAACGAAACCGCGCCTCCAGGCCAGAGACGCCTCCGCGCCGCTCCTTCTGCGGCGACTCGTGCAGGGCGAGATCCTCTTCGTCGCCGCAGCACTGTTCGCCGCCGGGGTGCTGGCGAGCCTCGCGCCGCCGTCGAGCGCGCTCGCGCGCGTGCAGGACATCTCCGCCCGGGTCGGCCCCGGCCCCGTGTCGGAGTCGGTCGCGAAGGGCCCTTACCGCGTCCACGTGCGCGTGACGCCGAACCGCGCGGCCGTCAACAACGCGTTCGAGCTCGCTCTCACCCGCAACGGCCGACCCGTGCGCGGCGCCGAGGTGGTCACGAAGTTCGACATGCTGGACATGGAGATGGGCGAGCAGAGCTACCGCCTGCGCGAGCGCCGGCCCGGCGTGTTCCGGCATTCCGCGCCCGCGCTCGTGATGGTCGGCCACTGGGGGCTGCTGTTCGAGGTGACCCCTCCGGGCGGCAGGCCGTTCGTCGTCACGCTGCTCGACAAGGCGAGCGGATGAGGGCAAGGCTCCTGCTGGCGCTGGTCGCTGTGGCCGCCGCTGCCGCCGCGTGGTTGGTCGTGATCGGCGCGGTCCGCCACACGGTGTAGTGCGTGGGCGCGCAGTCACCCTTGCGGTGGCCGCCGCACTGGCTGCCCCGGCCAGCGCCGCCGCGCACGGTCGGACGACCGCGGTGGCGGTCGACTACGAAGCCCACGCGGCACCCCTGACGGCGCCGCTGGCCGGTGCGGCCGCGGTCCGCGTCTACCGAACCGATCTCGCCCTGCGCCTCACGGCGCTCCCGGGGCACCGGATCGCCGTGCTCGGACTGCTCGGCGAGCCGTTCGTCCGGCTGACGCCCAACGGGGCCTACGTGAACGAAGCCTCGCTGACCGCGGCGGGGGCCGGCCTGGCACGGCGCTCGACGGCCTCTCGTGAGCCCCGCTGGAGGTTGTACTCCCGAACGCCGTCCGTGACGTGGCACGACCCCCGGGTGCACCGCCTGCCGCCGGGCGATGACCACGGCCGCTGGGCGATACCTGTGCTCGTCGACGGCAGGCGCTCACAGCTCGAGGGCGAGATCCGGCGGGTGAGCGCCTCGCCACCGTGGCCCTTGTTCGCGATCGGCGCCGCGTTCCTGGCCGGAACCGGCTGGATCGTCGCGCGTCGTAGCCCTGGCCTCCTGCGCAGCGCCACGACCGCGTTCGGCGTGCTTGCCGCGGGCGCCACCCTTGCAATCGCGGTGAGCTTCGCGGCTGCTTCCACGGCTGCGGAGGACGTCTGGATGGAATCAGGCACCGAGTTCGCGCTCGTCCTCCTCCTGCTCGGCTTCATGCTCTTCGGGTCCGGGGACACGCGGGCACTCGCCGGCGGGTTGCTGGGCCTGCTCGCGCTGGCGGTCGGCCTCACAGACATTCCCGTCTTCTTGCACGGGATCGTCCTTTCGGCCGTTCCCGCAGACGTCATCCGGTTGTTCGTGGCGCTGGCGATCTTTGCGGGGGCGGCCGCCGTGGTCTTGGGGCTGTTCGTCTTCCTCGACGTGCTCGAGCACTACGAGGAGCGCGGGCCCCTGCCGGGCTAGATCTTCGCTCTCTCCCGCCCCTCGAGCGGGATCGTCCAAGGCTCGCGAGCGGGTGAGGGCGAAACCGGCCCTGGCCCTCATCGCCGTGGCGCGCCGGACTACAGCGGGATAGCCATGTCGCCCTGGATCTCGCCGGCGCTCAGGGCACGGTTGTAGAGGCGCACCTCGTCGATCTGGCCCGTGAAGAACTCGCCCCAGATCGTGTTGCCTCCGATCCGCAGAGGGTTGGTCGTGGCCGCGACGCTGCCGCTGATCGCCTTGGACCCGGCTAGTGCACCGTTGACGTAGAGCCTGAGGGTCGAACCGTCGAAGGTGCTCGCCAGGTGCGTCCAGGTGTTGAGCGGCACGGGGGCCGCCCCGGGCGCGTCCTGCTCGGCGTTGTTGAGCCAGACCTGCCCGAGGGGGCGGTTGGTGCCGTTGTTCGAGTAGAGCGAGTAGTTCATCCCTCCGGTCCGTTCCTTGAAGATCACCGCCGACCAGTTGCCCGGCGAAACCGGGTTGACCCACGCCTCTAGCGTGAAACCGGTCGTGAAGTTGAGGGTTGGTGACGAAGGGATGTTGACCATCGAGTTGGTCCCACTGAACTGGAGAGCGCCGCCGAACTTGCCCGTGCCGGTCCAGATCGCCCCGGCCAGCGTGCCGTTGTTCCCGTTACCCGAGAGGTCGTAGGCCGTGCCGAGGTTCCCTTCGTTGAAGTTGTACGCAGCCACGAGCCCCTGCGGCGAGCCGGTGACGAGGTTGAAGCTCGCCGAGTAGCTGCGGTCGGTTGCCGGGACCGTGATCACGTGGCTCTGCGCGCCGCCGTCGGACCAGCCGGCGAAGTCGTACCGCGCGCCGCCGAGGAACTGCGGCGAGTCGACGCTGATCGTGTGCTGGAAGCCGACGAGCTCGTCGTAGGCGAAGGGCGTGGTCATCGGCAACCCGTCGATCTTCACGGTGAGCCCTGCGGGCTGGCTCGTGAAGTTGAGGTTGACCTTCTCGGGAAAGACGTTCACGGACGTCTGCGACTCGATGCCATCCGAGTCGCGCGCAATCAGGACGATCTCGTACCACGTGTTCTCGTGGAAGCTGTGACCGGTCGAGGGCACCACGAACGACCCGGAGCCGCCAGGCGAGCTGTCTATGAAGGGGTGGATGTGGCCGAGATGGTGGAAGACGACCTTGAATGTCAGGCCACTGTTCGGGATCGTGCCGTCCTCGGGGTCGGTCGCGGACCCCGAGAAGCTGATCGTGTTGCCTGCACGGAAGTGCGATCCCTCGACCGGCTGGGCGATCGTCGGCTGCGGCGCGCGACCGACGGTGATCGTCAGCGCGTTCGAGGTCGTGCTGCTGCTCCCGTCGGAGGTCGTCAGCCGTGCGACGTACCGGCCCCGAGCCGCGTAGGTGTGACTCGGGTTGGCCGCAGTCGACGTCGTTCCGTCGCCGAAGTTCCAGCTGTAGGTGAGCGGCTGGCCCTCGGGGTCGCCCGAGCCGGCGCTCGAGAAGTTGACGGTGAGCGGGGCTGTGTTGCCGCTGTTGACGTCAACCGAGGCGACCGCGGTCGGCGGTTGGTTGGCGTTCAGGTTCCGCACGCGCCTGATCGAGCCCGCGTTGTTCGACTGGAACGGACCGTTGTCGACGTAGTAGAGCGAGCCGTCGGGGCCCATCGTCATGGCGACGATCTCGCCGATCTCGTGGTGATCGGGCGTGCCGTCGGCGGGAATGAAGTTGACGACCCCGGTGGAGTTCCCGCTTGCGTCCAACGTGAGGCGCTTGAGCCAGTACTGCGAGTAGTCGCCGAAGATGAATGTGCCCTGGTACTCGGACGGGAACTGAGTCCCGCGGTAGACGAAGCCGCCGATCACACACGCGTCGCGGCTGCCGTGGTCGTAGGTGTACGTCGGGTTGGTCATCCCGCTGCTGCTGCAGTTGCCCTCGCAGGTCGGCCAGCCGTAGTTCGCACCGCGGGCGCCGACATCGACCTCTTCCCACGTGCTCTGGCCGACGTCGCCGATGTACATCTGGCCGTTCGCACTGTCGAACGAGAAACGGAAGGGGTTGCGGAAGCCCCGCGCCCAGATCTGGTCCTTGTTCGGCCCGCTGCCGTCGTAGAAGGGGTTGTCTGTCGGCGCGGAGCCGTCGGCGTTCATGCGCAGGATCTTGCCGTTGAAGGACCTCAGGTCCTGCGCGCTGTTCGGCAACAGGTGGTCGCCCACCGACACGTACAGCTTGCCGTCGGGCCCGAAGTGAAGGTCGCCGCCCTGGTGCCAGATGTCGGCGTTGTCGTCGTTCTGCCAGATCACCTGCTCGGTGGCGAGGCTGGCCGTGTTGCCGACCATCGTCAGGCGCGAGACCTGGTTCCTGCGGCTCCCCGCGTTGGTGTAGAAGACGTAGAAAAGGCCGTTGCTCGCGAAGTTCGGGTCGAGCGTGATCCCGAGCAATCCACGCTCGTCCGCAGTGTTGACGCTCGGGAGGGTCACGACCGGCGTCGGGTTGACCGCGGTACCGCCCGACGGAACGACCCAGATCGTGCCGGCGCGCTCGATGATCAGCATCCGGCTGTCCGGGGTGAAGACCATGTTGGTCGGCTCGTTCAGGCCGATGATCACCGTGTCGCTGACGAAGTTCGGCGGCTGGTTGAGGACGTTCACGGTGACGGGGGCGGACGTGGTGCGGTTCCCGGAGGTGTCCCGGGCCACCGCCGTCAGCTGGTGGCTGCCGTTCGTGCCGGCCGTCGTGTCCCACGTGACGTTGAAGGGCGGTGACGTATCCTCGGTGCCCAGGTTGTTGCCGTCGAGCTTGAACTGCACGCCGGCGACGCCGAGGTTGTCGATTGCGGAAGCGGCGACCGTCACCGCGCCGGACACGGTGCCCGGCACCGGCGTGGTGATCTGCACGGTCGGAAAGATCGTGTCGCAGTCCGCGGTCGAAGCCGGGATCGACGTCTGCGTCGAGCGGTTGTTCGAGTCGTCGAAGGCGTCCACCGCGACCGTGTAGCTCGCGCCGCACGTCAGACCGGTGATCGTCCCGACCGTCGAGGGCGCGGTGCCGACCAGCTGGCCGCCCACGTAGAGCCCGTAGCCCGCGACGTGGACGTTGTCCATCGACGCAGTCCACGAGAGCGAGATGCTCGTCTCTGTGCGTCCCGTGACCGCGACGTTCGTTGGAGGGCTCGGCGGCGTCAGGTCGCTCGGGACCGGCGTGTTCATGTCCGCCTGGACCTCGGCGGCGCTAAGCGCGCGGCTGTAGACGCGGACGTCGTCAATCGTTCCCTTGAACCACTCGCCCCAGATCCCGTTGCCGCCGATCTTGAGCGGCCCGGTCGAGGCGATGATGTTCCCGGTCTGGGCGCGGGTCGCGACCTGGGTGCCGTTCACGAAGAACTTCTGCGTCGCGCCGTCGTACGTGGTCGCAAGGTGTGTCCAGCTGTTGTTCGGCACCGTGGAGGTACCCGCGACGTCGCGCTCTCCCCCGATGTAGACCTGGCCTACCGGACGGCTGTTGGCGTTTCGCGCGTAGAGGGCGTACGTCATTCCGCCGAGTCGCTCCTTGAAGATCACCGTCCGCCACGTCTGACCGCCGCCCTGGTTGACCCAGGCCTCGAGCGTCATCCCGGTGATGAGGTGAAGCGAGTTCGAGTCGGCAATCGAGACGAAGTCGTTCGTGCCGTCGAAGGAGAGCGCGCGGCCGTACTTGCCGCTCGTCGTTCGCGTCGCGCCGCTGATCGTCCCCGTGTTGCCGTTTCCGGAGGAGTCGTTGACGGTCGACCCGCTCGCCTCGTCGAAGTTGTAGGCGGCTACGAGTCCCTGCGGCGCCACGGGCGCCGGTGCGCCGAGCGGTGCGCTGTCAGCGCCTGCCGCGCCGAGAGCCAATGCCGCCAGCACGGCGAAGAGGGTTGTCAGAAGCCATACGGGGGAGCGGCCAGGGGCGGCCTGCCGGGGAACGATCACGTCCGCAATTCCAATCTCCCCCCGCCGAGAACCGCGCCATGATGGCGGGCCGACTCCCGAATTGCAAGGCTACGTTTTGGCGCGCTCGCGCCCGTCGAGCCGGATCGTCCAGGGCTCGATCGAGTCGACCACGAGATGCGTCCCGCTCCAGGGGTCGCGCGCCCACGTCGCACGGACTGCGTCCTCCGACTCGGCCTCGACCGCGTGCACGACGCGCCCGTCGTCCGACACCGGCCCGCCCAGGA
>Ga0173483_10000087_pt1 | contig 20812 bp, 27 predicted proteins | sample NitcycUS178409R2_FD_122621 | JGI IMG/M metagenome (GOLD analysis project Ga0173483, IMG submission 122621) | Soil microbial communities from Arlington Agricultural Research Station in Wisconsin, USA - Nitrogen cycling UWRJ-S178-409R-2 (version... | ecosystem: Environmental > Terrestrial > Soil...
GCGAACACGCTGATCGTCGAGCGGGCGGACACGCTCGGGCTGGCCCAGCTCTACCAGATTCGCGGGCGCGTGGGCCGCTCGGACGTCCTCGCCCACGCGTACCTCTTCTACCCGGACTCGCGCGAGCTGACCCAGGAGGCTCGGGCGCGGCTGGCGACGCTCGCCGACCACACCGAGCTCGGGGCCGGGTTCGCGATCGCGATGCGCGACCTCGAGATCCGCGGCGCCGGCGACCTGCTCGGCGCAGAGCAGTCGGGCCACGTGGCGGCGCTCGGGTTCGAGCTCTATGTCGAGCTGCTCGCTGAAGCGGTGGCGGAGCTCTCGGGCGAGCGGCGGCCGGCGACGCGCCCGGTGCGGGTCGAGGCCAGCGTCGACGCGTACGTGCCGGCGCCGTACATCGAGGCCGAGGCGCTGAAGATCGACCTGCACCGGCGGCTCGCGCTGACCGAGACCGAGGACGAGCTGCGGGAGCTCCAGGCCGCGACGGAGGATCGCTACGGCCCGCTGCCCGAGCCGGTCGAGAACCTGTTCGCGATCCAGGAGGCGAAGCTGAAGCTCGCCCAGGCGGGCGCGGACTACCTCGTCTTCAGAGGCGGCAGGACCACGGTCGGGCCGCTGCTACTTGGCTCCGGCGAGCTCCGCGCGCTGCGCGGCGAGCTCGACACGGCGGTGTACACGACCGCCCGCCGCGAGGTTTCGTTGCGTTCAGATGAATTTTCGTCAGGGGTGCGCCTGGTCGATGCTATACTCGCCGCGCGCCGGGCAGCGTGAGCAAAACTGCTGCTGACGGCGCTTTTTCCATGAGACAGCGGGTCATTCTGATTGCACTCTGTACGGCCGTTGCGCTGCTGGCTGCCGCCTGCGGCAGCAGCGGCGCGCAGGAGGTGTCCAACGATTCGGTTGCGGTCGTCGGCGACCAGCAGATCTCGAAATCCGACTGGGACGCGCTGATCGAGCAGACTCGCCGGAACTTCAAGGCGACGAACCGGGCCTTCCCGAAGCCGGGCTCGGTCGACCTCGCGAACCTCAAGGCCAACGCGACGCAGTTCCTGATCCAGAGCAGCGAGTACCAGCAGGAGGCCGAAAACCTCGACGCCAAGGTCAGCGACAAGGACATCGACGCGCGGCTGCAGCAGATCAAGGAGCAGTACTACGGCAACCCGGCCGGCCAGAAGAAGGCGACGCAGGCCCAGATGGACAAGCGCTACCAGGACGCGTTGAAGCAGCAGGGCTTCAGCGACGAGGAAGTGCGCCAGGGGATCAAGCTCCAGTTGGTCCGCGAAAAGGTCTTCGAGAAGGTCACGAGCGACGTCAAGGTCAGCGACGACGACGTCAAGGCCTACTACGACAAGAACAAGAAGCAGTACGAGACGCCTGCGCAGCCCGAGAGCCGCGACGTCCGCCACATCCTTGTGAAGTCGAAGGCGAAGGCCGACGTCCTCTACTCGCAGCTGCAGAAGAACCCGGGCAAGTTCGCCCAGCTCGCGAAGAAATACTCGACCGACACCTCGTCGGCCCAGAACGGCGGCAAGTTGCCCCCGGGCACCGCGGTCAAGGGCCGGCTCGTGCCCGAGTTCGAGAAGGTCGCGTTCTCGATCCCGGCCAACAAGATCTCGAAGCCTGTGCACTCGCAGTTCGGTTGGCACATCATCGAGGCGCTCGGGCCGATCAAGGCCGGCACGCCCGCGAAGCCGACGCCCTACTCGCAGGTGAAGGAAGCCATCCGCCAGCAGCTCCTCTCGCAGGACAAGCAGAAGGAGATGGACAAGTGGCTGGCCGGCATCAAGAAGTCGTACTGCAAGAAGATCGGGTACGCGCAGGGCTATGCCCCGCCGCCGGGCCAGGACCCGTGCAAGCAGCCGGCGAGCACGACCGGCGCCGCGACGACGACCACCGGCTGAGCGCTTGACGCTCGGCGAGGCGCTGCTCGAGCTGCAGCAGCTGACCGAGCGGCTCCGCCGCGACTGTCCCTGGGACCGCGAGCAGACCGCGCGGACGATCGTCCCGCACACGGTCGAGGAGGCCTACGAGGTCGCCGACGCCGCGATCGCGGGCGACAACGCGAAGCTGCTCGATGAGCTCGGGGACCTGCTCTTCCAGGTCTACTTTCTCGCGCTGCTGCTGCAGGAGGAGGGCGCCGGCGACCTGGAGGCGGTCGCGCGAGGCGTCCACGAGAAGCTCGTGCGGCGCCACCCGCACGTCTTCGGGGAGGTCGACGCACGCACTCCCGGCCGCGTCCGCGAGAACTGGGAGCGGATCAAGCGCGAGCAGGAGGAGCGCGACGGGGTCTTCCACGAGGTCCCGGGCGCGCTGCCCTCGCTGCTCTTTGCGCGCAAGGTGCAGCGCCGCGCTCGCGCGGTCGGCTTCGAGTACCCGGACGTCGACGGCGCGCTCGCTGACCTCGACGACGAGGTGCGTGAGCTGAAGGAGGCGATCGACGAGGCCGGCGGCGAGCCCTCGCCGGAGACCGAGCCGGATCCGCACGTGTTCGAGGAGCTCGGCGACGTGCTCTTCGCCGCGGTCAACGTCGCGCGCCGGCTGAACGTCGACCCCGAGCTGGCGCTGCGCGCGATGAGCGAGCGCTTCGTGGCGCGGGTCGAGCGGGCGGAGCGGCTGGCGGAGGACGAAGGCAAGCGCTGGACCGAGCTCGGCCTCGACGAGCAGGACCGCTACTTCGATCTCGCGAAAGAGAGAGGCCTATGAGTGCGATCAGGGCAGTTCACGCACGGCAGATCCTCGACTCGCGCGGCAACCCGACCGTCGAGGTCGAGGTCGCGCTCGAGTCGGGCGCGTCGGGTCGCGCGGCCGTGCCCTCGGGCGCGTCGACCGGCGTGCACGAGGCACTCGAGCTGCGCGACGGCGGCGAGGCGTTCGGCGGCAAGGGCGTCACGCGCGCGGTCGAGAACGTCAACGGCGAGATCGCGGCGGCCGTGCGGGGGCTCGACTCGGGCGACCAGCGCGCCCTCGACGAGCGGCTGATCGAGCTCGACGGCACGCCGAACAAGGGGCGCCTCGGTGCGAACGCGATCCTCGGCGTCTCGCTCGCCGCGGCCAAGGCGGCGGCTGGGGAGGCGGGCGTCTCGCTCTACCGCCACCTCGGCGGCGAGGAGGCGCGGACGCTCCCGGTGCCGATGCTGAACGTGATCAACGGCGGCGCCCACGCGCAGAACTCGATCGACCTGCAGGAGTTCATGCTCGTCCCGGCCGGAGCGCCGACGTTCTCGGAGGCGTTGCGGGTAGGCGCCGAGGTCTTCCATGCGCTGAAGGCGCTGCTGCACGAGCGCGGCTTCGCCACCGCCGTCGGCGACGAGGGCGGCTTCGCGCCCGACCTCGCCTCCAGCGAGGAGGCGATCGAGGCGGTGCTGGAGGCGGCCGAGCGCGCGGGTCATCGCGAGCGAGTCGCGATCGCGCTCGACCCGGCGGCGACCGAGCTCTACGAGGACGGACGCTACCGGTTCGAGGGCCGCGAGGAGATCGGCGACGGCATGGTCCAGTACGTCGCCCGGCTCGCGGAGCGCTACCCGATCGCCTCGGTCGAGGACGGGCTCGCCGAGGACGACTGGACGTCGTGGCGGGCTCTCACCGAGGTTGCGGGCTCGAGCGTCCAGCTCGTCGGCGACGACATCTTCGTCACGAACCCAGAACGGCTGCGCCGCGGCATCGAGGAGGGCGTCGGGAACGCGATCCTGATCAAGGTCAACCAGATCGGGACGCTCACCGAGACGCTCGACACGATGGAGCTCGCGCGCGAGGCCGGCTACGCGAGCGTGATCTCGCACCGCTCGGGTGAGACGGAGGACACGACGATCGCCGACCTGGCGGTCGCAACGAACTGCGGTCAGATCAAGACCGGCGCGCCGTCGCGTACCGACCGCGTCGCGAAGTTCAACCAGCTGCTCCGCATCGAGGAAGAGCTCGGCGACCGCGCCTCGTATCCCGGCTGGGATTCTTTCCCCCGCTTCCACCGGTAGCGCGAGCTATCGTGATTTCGTGACCGAAGCCATGCGCCGGACGAAGATCGTGGCGACGATCGGGCCGGCGTGCTCGACGCCCGAGACGCTCAAGAGGCTCGCCCGCGCCGGCGTCGACGGCGCCCGCCTCAACCTCTCGCACGGGACGCACGACCAACACCGCGAGTGGGCGCGGCTCGTCCGCGCGACCGAGGCCGAGCTCGGGAAGCCGATCGCGCTCATCGCCGACCTTCAGGGCCCGAAGCTGCGGATCGGCGACCTCGAGGAGCCCGTCTCGCTCCGGCGTGGCGAGCAGGTGGTCGTGGCCGCCGCCGAGTCGACCCTGAACGGCGAGCTGCCGGTCAGCCCGTCGGTGATCGGCGAGGTGCTGCAGCCGGGCCACGAGGTGCTGATCGACGACGGCCTCGTGCGCCTGCACGTCGAGACCGTCGAGTCGGGACGGGCAACGTGCGCGGTGATCGAAGGCGGCGTCGTCTCGTCCCACAAAGGCGTGAACCTGCCGGGCGTCCCGATTCCGATCCCGTCGCTGACACGCAAGGACATGGACGACCTGGAGCTCGCGCTCGAGCTGGCCGTGGACTTCGTCGCGCTCTCGTTCGTGCGCTCGGCCGCCGACGTGCGCGACCTGTGCGCGCTGCTCGAGCAGGCCGGGTCGCACGCGCACGTGATCGCAAAGATCGAGAAGTCGGAGGCCGTGGACGCCCTGGACGAGATCCTCTCGGAGACGCACGCGGTGATGGTCGCCCGCGGCGACCTGGGGGTCGAGGTCGGGCCGGCGCTCGTGCCGCTGCTGCAGAAGCGGATCATCGCCAGGGCACTCGACCGCGGGAAGCCGGTGATCACGGCGACCCAGATGCTGGAGTCGATGATGCATCAGGCCGAGCCCACGCGGGCCGAGGCGAGCGACGTGGCGAACGCCGTCCTCGACGGCAGCTCCGCGATGATGCTCTCGGGGGAGACGGCCGTGGGCGAGTACCCGGTCGAGTCGGTCGCGTACATGGATCGCATCGCGCGGGCGGTCGAACCGAGCCTGGGCTACCGGCACCAGCTTCCGGAGGTCGGCGACGAGCCGACGGTCGGGCAGGCGATGTCGAACGCGGCCTGCGACCTCGCCGAGTCCCTGCGCGCCAAGGCGATCCTCGTTCCGACCTTCAGCGGACGGACCGCGTCCGCGGTCGCGCGGCTGCGACCTCGCCGCCCGATCATCGCGCTTACCCACCACGACTACGCCATGCGCCAGATGGCGATCGAGTGGGGCGTGACGCCGCTCCTGATCTCGGAGGCGGAGAACTTCGACGAGCTCCTTCACCGTTCGCTCGAGGCCGCGCGCACCTCGGGCCTGGTCGAAGAGGGCGGGCGCGTCGTCGTCACGGCGGGCACGGCGGTCAACCTGCCGGGCACGACCGACCTGATCAAGGTCGACAACGTGTAGGAGGGCTGTTGGCGTCCGCGGCGAAACGCGCCGCCGTGGCCGCCAGAAAACGCAAGCGTTCGCTCTCGCTGATGCGCTGGGTCGCCGTCGGCGCGATCGTCCTCGTCGGGCTGCTCTATGCGCGTCCGCTGCGGAGCTACGTGCAGACGAAGCACGACCTGGCGCAGCGCGCGGCCGAGGTGAAGACGCTGAAGGCCGACCGGCGCGCGCTCCAGCACCGGCTCGCGGAGGCGCGCACCGGCGAGGCGCTGACCCGGCAGGCGCGGCGGCTCGGGCTCGTTCGGCCGGGCGAGCGCCTCTTCATCGTCAAGGGCGTGTCGGCCTGGGTGCACAAGGCTAAGGTCGGGAGCGGTGGACGATGACCGCTCAATCATGGAGCGCCAGCTCGGCCGGCCGCCGCGCGCCTTCAGGCGAGTCGCCGTCCGCTGCCCGTTCGGCCGCCCCGCGGTAACCGAGCAGGCGCCGTTCGACGAGTCGGGCGAGCCGTTCCCGACCAGCTACTGGATCACCTGCCGCCACCTGGCGGCTGCCATCGCGCGGCTCGAGGCCGAGGGCGGCGTCGAGCGCTGGAGCCGCCGCGCGGAGGAGGACGAGTTGCTGAAGGCGAGCCTCGAGCTCGGCCACGACGAGCAGCGCCGACTGCGGCCGGAGCTCCCGGGCGGGATCGGTGGCCAGACGCGCCCGGGAGGCCTCAAGTGCCTCCACGCGCACATCGCGTTCGCGCTGGCGCGGCCGGGCTACGAGCTCGGCGAGCGCATCCTGGCCGAGGTCGAGACGCCCTGGCCCGACCGCTGCTGCTCCGACTAGAGTCGCGCCGATGGAGGGGGCGCTCGAGACCACCCGACGGGAGTGGGAGGAGGGGAACCGCCGGCTGCAGGCATCGGCCGGCGACCACCAGCTCTACCGGCGCCTGCTCGCGGAGGTGGACGTGGTGATCGAGCAGCTGCGCCGCCGCGTCGGCCAGACGTTCACGCTCGACGAGCTCGCCGCCGCCTACGGGGACGCCGACCGTTGGGTGCAGGAGGCGCTCGTCGTTGCCGAGCCGGCGCCGGGCTGGCCCGCGCGCTCGACGACCGTCCAGGACGCCGCCTTCTACCTCTACTCCCGCGGCGCGGTCGACTACCGACCGTGAGCACGCGCGAGCGACGCCGGCGCAAGAAGAGCTCCACCCGCCGCCGCGTGATCTTGGCGGTCGTGTTCGTGCTCGTGTTCGCGATCGGCATCGCCCTCGGTCAGGCGCTCGAGGACAATCCGCCGCAGGGCTCGACTGTGACGCAGGACCAGACGTTCACGCTTCCGCCGGTCTCGCAGACCGTCACGGTGACCGCGCCCTAAGGCTTCAGCGTGTTAGGAACGCTGAGCTTTGGGTAGATTCGGGAGGGATGGCCCGTGAGCGATCCAGCCGTCGGGGTGCCTCGGGCGAGCCAGAGTGGCTCACTCTCGGTGAAGCCGCCCGCTACCTGGGGGTGGCGCAGAGCACCATCCGCAAGTGGTCCGACACCGGCCGCGTACGCGCCTTCTACACGCCCGGCCGCCACCGCCGCTACCGACGCGACGACCTCGACGCGTTCCTCCAGAGCTCCGGACCGGGGCCGAGCGAGGGCCCGCTCGTCCTGATCGTCGACGACGACGAGCAGGTGCGGGAGTACGTGCGCGTCAACCTCGAGGCCGAGGGCTACGACGTGCGCGAGGCAGGCAACGCCGAGGAAGGCCTCCGGGCGGTCGAGGAGGCGCGGCCCGACCTCGTGCTCCTCGACGTGATGATGCCGCAGGTCGACGGCTGGGAGATGCTGCGGCAGCTGCAGGAGCGGCAAGGCGAAGCGATTCCGGTCGTGATGTTCAGCGGCCAGGCCGACGCGGCCACGCCGGACGAGATCGCCGAGCGCGGCGCGACCGGCTTCATCGGGAAGCCGTTCGACCCGGGCCAGCTGATCGAGAAGACCAAGCAGCTCCTGTCCTCCTGATCCGGCTCGACCGCCACCTCGAGCGCTGGATCGTCCTCCACCGCGTCGAGTGGCTGAACACACCTGTCGTCGACCTGACGCGAATTGCGACCGACGGCGCGATCTTCATCGTCATCGGAGCGGTGCTGGCGATCGTCTGGCGCCGCCCGTGGTTCTTCGTCACCCTCGTTGCGGCGACCCTCGCGGCGGACGGGCTCTCGCTCCTCCTGCGCCAGTGGATCGGCCGCGACCGCCCGCCGCTCGTCTACCCGGATCCGAGACCGCTCGTCGGGGTGCCGCACTCCGGTGCCTTCCCGTCCGGCCACGCGGCGACGGCCTTCGCGGCCGCGACGGTGATCGCATGTGACTCGCGACGCCTGGCCATCCCGGCGTACTCGCTGGCCGCGCTGGTGGCCTGGTCGCGGGTCTACGTCGGCGTCCACTGGCCCCTCGACGTCATCGGAGGCGCAGCGCTCGGAATCCTGGTCGCTATAGCTCTTCTGAAGCTGTCAGAAGCCCTCCGCCGATCACTCCGAGCGCAGCAAGAAGGCTGATCCAGATGCCGATCCCGCGGCCGGCCGCGACGATCGAGTCGGGGATGTCGATCAGGCGGATGAGGACGAAGATCGTCGCCAGGGAGCCGAGCGCGATCACGACGAGGCTCTCGGGGATCGCCTGCGGCAGCTCGAAGCCGAACTCCCGCAGCGCAGCCAGCGCGAGCAGCACGAGCCCCACGAAGAAGATGAGCTTGCCCAGAACGCCGGTGTGCCAGCCGATCACCGACACCGTCGGTCCGGACTCGCTCGAGCCCGAGTACCAGCCGGTGAACGACGACAGCGTGAGCACCAGGGCCGCCACCCAGGTGACGCGCCTCCCGAGGGACCAAAAACCGCCGGCGGGACGCACGAACGCCTCCTCCGGCTCGTAGTAGGGCTCGTCGCGCTCCTCGACCTGGAAGGGCTCGGGCGTCTCCACAGGCGCAGTATGGGCGAAGTCGGCGGCTAGAGCCCGAAGAGGCGCTGGATCTCGTTCCAGATCACGATCGCGAGCCCGACGCTGGTCGCGATCACCGCGGCGAGCGCGAGCCAGAAGCGGAGGCGTGCCAGGTTGCGCTGGTATGCGCGCTCCTCCCGGTGGCGGCGCTTGATCCGTTGGCGTCGGTAGTTCCGCGAGATCGCCGTCGGGTCGAGCAACTCCTCCTCGACGTGCTGTCGCTCGGGCAGGGCCACGCGGGGAGTCTAGTAGGCCATACTTGCGGCGGGTCGGAAGATGGCCGTGGCCAGGGAAATATCCGGAGTCGGGGGGCTTGATTCGGCCCTGATGACGATCGTCGAGCGGACGGCGGAGATCGCCGGCGCGGACATCGTCGTCGCCCGCCTGCTGGACGACTCCGGTGGGCTGACCGCGCGCGCGGTACACGCAGCGTCCGCGGCGCTGCGGGCTGAGCTCGAGGGCTCGCGCCTCGATCCCGACGCGATGGCCGCCGGCGAGAACGGCGAGCCGCCCCAGCTGCCGCCGCCGCTGCGGCGCATCGCCGAGCGGCTGGGAGCGAGAGACGTGCTGCAGCTGCCGGTCCTCGACGGAGGGACGCTCGTCGGATCGCTCGAGCTGCTTCGTCGCCGGAGCGAGTTCGGGGAGCGAGAGCGGCGGCTCGCGGCGGCCGCCGCGGAGAACGTCGCGCTCGCGCGCCGAGCGTTCGGGGACGGCAGCGCCGCGGTCACCTCGACCGATCTCCTGGGTCTGGCAGGCGACGCGCTCGCGGCGGGCTCGGACGAGACGCGTGCCGCCGACCAGGTCGCGACGCTCGCCGCCGAGGCGACCGGCGCCCGCGCCTGCCTCGTGTGGCGCTACGAACCGCAGGGCCCGGTGTTGTCGGCGCTGTCGGGAAGCGCGCTCCAGACGGCTGCGGGGCTCGACGCTGTGCAGCGCACCCGCGGCGGTCCCGGCTCGCTCTCGCTCGAGCCGGTCGAGGACGGCGGCGTGCTCGTGACCCTCCAGCTCGGCGAGCCGCCGCAGGGCGCGCTGCAGCTCCTGCTCGAGGAGGAGTTGGAGCGCGGCGACCCGCTGCTCGAGCGCCTCGGCATCTTCGCCGTGCGAGCTGCCCACGCGCTGCGGGCCGGCGAGCGGCGCGAGACGCTGACCGTGGAGCTCCAGCGCACGCGGGCGCTGCTGACGATCGTCGGCCAGGCGATCGCCCAGCTGTCGCTCTCGCACACGCTGCAGACCGCGATCGAGCACGTCTCCGACCTGCTCGGCGCGGAGCGGCTTGCGGTCTACCTGTCCGAAGAGCGCGGACAGCGGCTCGAGCCGGGGGCGGAGCGCGGCCTGACCGGGCCGCACGTCCGCGTGGCCGAGCGGCTGCTCGAGCTGTTGCTCGTGCCCGCCCACGGTCGGGGGCTGCTCGGGATCCCGTACGCGGCCACCGACACGCGGCTCCGCGGCGCCCAGGACGTGCTCGAGGAGATCGGCATCGAGGCGGCGATCGCCGTCCCGCTCCGCGCGCGCGACGACCTGATCGGCGTGCTCGCGGTCTACCCGGAGGCGGGCCGCGAGCTGACCGAGTACGAGGAGGAGCTGCTGCTCGCGCTCGCCGCGCAGCTCGCCGTCGCCGTGGAGAACGCGCGCCTGCACGAGCGCACCAAGCGGGCCGACGACGCGCGGAGGGAGGCGCTGGAGGCCGAGCGTGAAGCCACGCGGCGGCTGCGCGCGCTGTACGACATCTCGAGCACGTTCTCCGAGAGTCTCTCGCTCGACCAGACCCTGGAGGCAGTGACGCGCACGATCGTCGAGACGCTGCACGTGGACGCGGCCGTCCTGCGCATGCCCGACCCGCGCGGCGACGCGCTCGTCCCCGTCGCCCTGAACGTGCGCGAGGAGCGCCTGGAGGAGTCGATGCGGGCGATCCTGTCGCTGCCGCAGCCGCTGACGCCGGTAGCGCCGCGTGCGTTTCGCAGCGGTCACGCGGTCGTCCTCGACGGACGGACCGCGAAGGCCCTCGGCGCGGCGCACGAACCGCTGGTGCCGTTCCTCGAGCGCGGCTCGTCGGCGGCAGTGATCCCGCTGGCGACGCAGGCCGAGATCCTCGGGACGCTGACGCTCGTCTCGCTCGACCCGGACCGGCCGATCGGCGCCGAGGTGCTGGACGTGGCGACGTCGATCGCCGGCCAGGCCGCGCTCGCCCTCGACAACGCTCGCCTCTACCAGCAGCAGACGCAGTTCGCCGAGTCGATGCAACGGTCGCTGCTGCCGCGCTCGAGTCCGCAGGCGCGTGGCCTCGACGTCGGCGCGGTCTACGCGTCCTCGGCGCGGATGGACGTGGGCGGCGACGTCTACGACTTCCTGGAGCTCGCCGACGGGCAGCTCGCGGTCGTGCTCGGCGACGTCACCGGCCACGGGATCGACGCGGCGGCCGACATGGCGATGGCCAAGTTCGTCTTCCGCTCGCTCGCGCGTGAGCACTCCGAGCCCGGCGATTTCCTGCGCGCGGCGAACGAGGTCGTGCTCGAGGAGATCGCGGAGGGCAAGTTCATCACGATGCTGTTCGTCACCGCCGACGGGAAGAACGGCGACCTCGCCTGCGCGAGCGCAGGGCATCCGCCGCCGAGGATCGTGCGTGCGGATGGTGGTCCCCCCGAGCCGTTGAGTGTTCGCGGCCTCGCCCTCGGGATCGCCGAGGAGCAGGAGTACCCGGCCGAGAACGTGCGCCTGGAGCCCGGCGACACCGCGGTGCTCTTCACGGACGGGCTGCTCGAGGCCCGCCGGGACGGCGAGCTCTACGGGGAGGAGCGTCTGGACGCGGCGCTCCTCGCGAGCGCATCGCTGCCGGCCCAGGAGCTGGCGGAGGCGGTGGTCGAGGACTGCCGTGCCTTTGCGGGCGAGCTGGCGGACGACTGCGCGGTCGTCGTCGTCAAGCGCGCGTGATCGATCTCGGGCGGCGCGACGGCCGCCTGCTGCGGATCGGCCATCGGGGCGCGGCGGCGCTCGCGCCGGAGAACTCGCTCGAGGCGATCGCACTCGCGGTCGAGCTCGGCTGCGACCTGGTGGAGTTCGACGTGCACGCGCTCGGCGGTGCGCTCGTCGTCGTCCACGACCGCCCGCAGGCGGCGCACGACCTGCCCTCCCTCGACGACGTGCTCGAGTTCCTGCGCGGCACCCCAGCCGACGTTCACCTCGACCTCAAGGCGCGGGGAGCCGAGCCTGCGGTCGCGGCCGCGCTGCGGCGCCACGGCGTCGTCGACCGCACCGTCGTGAGCTCGTTCCGCGCGGCCACGCTCCGGGCGCTCAACGGCGTCGAGCCCGCGCTGCGGCTCGGCAAGACGTACCCGCAGGACCGCACGGGCCTCACGAAGAACCCGATCTTCCACCCGCCCGCACGCGTCGTGGTGAAGGCACTGAAGCGGGCGCTGCCGCACCGGATCGGCGCGCTTCTGCGCTCGGCGCGCGCCACGTCGGCGGTGCTCTACTGGGAGGTGATCACGCCCGCGGTGGTCGCGCGCTGCCACGCCCTGGGCGCGCCGGTGCTCGTGTGGACGGTCGACGATCCGGAGCTCGTCCCGTGGCTCGATCGCCTCGGAGTCGACGGCGTGGTGACGAACGATCCCCGCATTTTCGCTGGCTAGACTCTCGGCGCGATGCGAAAAGCGGCTCTCGCAATCCCGTTCGTGCTCGGCCTGCTCGCTGCCGGCGGCCTCTCCGCGGGCGTCGTCGCGGCGACCACCTCCACGAGCACGACCACGCCGCAGCTGATCGCGCCGGGCGTGACCATCTCCGGCGTCGACGTCGGCAACTTCACCGAAGGTGAGGCGTACCAGGCCGTGAGCGAGTCGTTCGCGCGCCCGCTCTCGCTCGCGGTGCCGCGCCACCGTCTCGCGCCCGCGCCCGCGAAGATCGGTGCGATGGCTGCCGTCCGAGCCGCGGTGAAGCGCGCGCTCGCCGCTCCCGCCGGAACCGAGCTGAAGCTGCGCGTGATCCTCAACCGCCGCGGCACGAATCGCTACCTCGACGCGGTCGCAAAGCGCTTCGACCGGAAGCCGGTCGACTCGAAGCTCTTCCTGAGCGGCCTCCGCCCGAGGGTGACGAAGCCGCAGGCCGGCCGCGCGCTGCGGCGCACGCGCGCGATGGACGCGATCTTCACGGCGCTCGTGACGAACACGAGGCCGCTCCTGAACCTGCAGTTCACGCCGCTCGAGCCGACGGTAACGCCCGCCTCGTTCGGTCCGGTGATCGTGATCCGGCGGGGCTCGAACCGGCTCTACCTCTACAAAGGGGCGCAGCCGTGGCGGGTCTTCGGCGTCGCCACCGGCCAGTCGCAGTACCCGACACCCCTTGGCCGCTGGCGCGTCGTGGTGAAGTGGCGCAACCCGTGGTGGTACCCGCCGAACTCCGACTGGGCGAAGGGCGAGAAGCCGATCCCACCGGGCCCGGGCAACCCGCTCGGCACGCGCTGGATGGGGCTCTCGGCCAGCGGCGTGGGCATCCACGGCACCCCCGACGACGCGTCGATCGGCTACTCCGCGTCGCACGGCTGCATCCGCATGCACATCTCCGACGCCGAGTGGCTGTTCAATCACGTCACGGTCGGGACGACGGTCTTCATCGTCTCCGCGTGAGATGACCGCGACACGGCTGAAGCTCGGCGCGCAGGTGTTGGCCGTCGGGCTCGTGGCCCTACTGCTGGCGCTGCTCGTCTGGAAGCTCGCTCACGGCAGCGGCAAGAAGGCCAGGGTCGGTGGTGAGGCGCCGAACTTCACACTCAACCGGATCGACAAGCCCGGGTCGCTGCAGCTTGCCTCCTTGCGCGGCAAGGTGGTGGTGCTGAACTTCTGGGCCTCGTGGTGCTACCCGTGCAAGCAGGAGGCACCGGCGCTCGCTGCCGCCGCCAAGCAGTACTCGGGGAAGGCGGTCGTCCTCGGCGTGGACGTCAACGACTTCGCGGGCGACGCGCGGAAGTTCGCGCGCAAGTACGGCTTGCGCTACCCGCTCGTCCACGACAACAACAACGTCACGTCGCCGATCTACGGACTGACCGGCTTGCCGGAGACGTTCTTCATCGACCGCAGCGGGACGGTGGTCGAGCACGTGCCGGGCGAGGTCAAGGCGCCCGACATCCAAAGCGGCGTCGAGCGGGCGCTACGGGCACGCTCGTGAGGACGCTCGCGGTCGCGCTGGTCGCGCTGGTGCTGGCGGCACCGGCGGCCGCGAGCGAGCAGCATCCGACGCTCGGTGAGCTCGAGGGCCAGCTGATGTGCCCGATCTGCGAGGGCGAGACGCTGGCGCAGTCCGACTCGCCCGCCGCGCAGCGGATCAAGGCCTACATCCAGCTGCGCATCTCGCAGGGCGCGACGCGCGGTCAGATCAAGAACGAGCTCGTCGACCAGTGGGGCACGCGGATCCTCGCCGCGCCGCCGCGACACGGCTTCGACCTGCTGGCCTGGGTGCTTCCGATCGTGGGTGTGCTCGGCGGCGCGGCCGTGATCGGCCTGCTGGCGTGGCGCTGGTCCCGCTCGCGCGAACCCGCTGCGCAGTGGACGCTGACGGCGCGCCCACTCGGGCCTGAGGAGGAGCGCCGGCTGGACGAGGAGCTCCGCCGCTTCGATGGCTGAACGCCTGGTCGCGGCGTTCGCGGCCGGGCTGGTCTCGATCGCGTTCCCCTGCGTGCTGCCGCTGGTGCCGGGCTACCTCTCGGCGATCTCGGAGGTCGAGGTCGATCGGCTGGGCGAGCGCGGGGTCGCGCGGCGGATCGTCACTGCGAGCGTGCCCTTCGCGGCCGGCTTCACGATCGTGTTCGTCGTCCTCGGCGCGGCTGCCGCGGCGCTCGGCGGTTGGGTCGACCAGGAGACGCGGACGAAGCTCGCCGGGTTCGTGCTCGTCGTCCTCGGGCTCGCCTTCGCCGGGCTGCTGCCGTGGCCGGAGCGGATGATCGCTCCCGGCGCGCTCTCGCGAGCACGCGCCAGCGGCTCGCGTGCGCTACTCGGGGCGGCGTTCGCGGTGTGCGCCGCACCGTGCGTGGGCGTCGTGCTCGGCGCAATCCTGGCGTTGGCGGCCGACTCGAGAACGGTCGTCCGCGGCTGCATCCTGCTCGCCGCGTACTCACTGGGGATCACGGTCGCCTTCGTCGCGATCGGGATCGCGTTCGGGCACGCGATGGCGGCCTTTCGCTGGGTGCGGAACCACTACGACTGGATCCGGCTCGCGAGCGGCCTGACCCTGGTCGCGCTGGGGCTGTTGCTGTTCTTCAACCGCAACTGGTGGCTGAACGTCGCCGTGCAGCGCTTCCTGGACGCAATCGGGCTCGACCACCTCTAGACGCGCGGCGGCGGCAGCTCGAGCGACCCGTCCGCGACGACGCGCTGTGCCTCCTCGACGCGCCCGAGCGTCGCGGCGAGGTCGACCCCACGATGCTCCGGCGCGAACGGCCCGAGTCGCCGCGCGGCCTTCTCGAGCTGACGCTCGCAACCCACCCGGTTGCCACGCCCGGCCTGGTACCAGGCAACCGCGACGTGGACGAGCCCCTGGTAGAAGTCGCGCTCCTGCGGCTCGGAGGCGCGCCAGACGTCCTCGAGCACCTCGTGGGCAGCGTAGTACTCGCCGCGGCGGATCAGGTCGAGCCCTTCCTCGAGACTCACGTCCAGTCGTGCCAGCGCTCGATCTCGACCCAGGCGCTGACGCGGCGATGCTCGCGGTCGCGAAATGGCCGGCCGGTGTAATGCCGTGCGAGCCGGTCGATGTCCTCGAACTCCGTGTCGTCGACGAGCTCGGCCACGAGGCCGTCGAGGTTCACCTGCCGGTACCAGCTGTCGGCGTCGAGCACCGTCAGCGACAGACGCGGCTCACGTCGCAGGAACGCGAGCCTGGCCCGGCTCTCGTCCATGTTCAGGAGCACCCGCGAGCCGTCCCACAGGTACCACGTCGCAACGGAATGCGGCGAGCCGTCGGGCCGCACCGTCGCGACGACGGCCGGGTTGGGCCGGCGCAGGAGCTCGTCGACGTCGGGCGGGAACGGGAGCGTCGGCACGGCAAGGTTCGTATCAGATTCGAGGCCGTTGGAGCGGTGGCGAAACAGTGGTACGTTTGCCCCTGTGGCGACGATCCTGTTGGTAGGGGTCGATCTCTTCTTCCGGGGGAAGCTGGAGGGCCTTCTCCCGGGCCATCACCTGACGACCGCCGACAGCGTCGACCCGCCCGACTGCGTGATTGCGGACGTGGCGCGGATCGACCCGGACGAGGTCGCGGACGCCTACCCGGACGTGCCGCTGCTCGGCTTCACGAACCACACCGACACCGAGGGCCTGCGCCGCGCGCACGAGGCGGGGTTCGATCAGGTCGTTGCCAAGTCGGCCCTCAACGAGCGCGCAAAAGACCTCGTCGAAGACCTGACGGGCTGATCCACAACCCTCAGTAGACTTGGCGCCCGTGACGTACATCATCGCCGAGCCCTGCATCGACATCAAAGATCTCTCGTGCGTCGACGTCTGCCCGGTCGACTGCATCCACGAGTTCGAGCGGATTCTGATCATCGACCCGGAGGAGTGCATCGACTGCGGCGCGTGCGAGCCGGAGTGCCCGGTCGAGGCGATCTTCCCGGAGGATGCACTGCCGGCGAAGTGGGAGCCGTTCGTGAAGATCAACTACGCCTACGGCGACGGCGCTGACGTGATCAACAAGCTCACCGACGAGTACGCCACCGAGCACAACGTCCAGAACGAACCGCTCGAGTAAGGACGTTACAAAGCGCGCCCGGCGGGCAAGCGGTCCCTGAACCAGACGAGGAGGGATCGAATGCCACAGCGTGCATGGAGCAACAAGCGCGAACGCCAGTACGAGCACATCAAGGACAGCGCGAAGAAGCGCGGCACATCGACGAGGCGCGCCAAGGAGATCGCGGCCAGGACCGTTAACAAGGAGCGCGCCCAGAAGGGCGAGGCCCGGCAGGCTTCACGGTCGTCGGTTCGCGATACGCGCCCCAGCCGCCGCGGCGGCCGGCGCTCTGGCACGAACCGGCCGAAGGGGCGGACGAAGGAGCAGCTCTACAACGAGGCCAAGAAGCTGAAGGTCCCGGGCCGCTCGAAGATGAGCAAGCAGCAGCTCCAGCGGGCGGTCGACGCCAGGAAGTAGCCCGTCGGTAAGCTCCGGCGCGTGTCGCCGGAGACGCTCGACCACGTCGCGCTGTGGGTCGCGGATCGCGACCCGATTGCCGACTTCGTCACTTCCCGCGTCGGGATGCACGTTGTCGACCGGACGGATGCATTCACGCTGGTCGGCTCCGACGCACGGCGCGGGAAGCTGACGCTGTTCGAGGCCGAGGGGCCACGCGAGCGCGGCGCGCTCAAGCACGTCGCGCTGCGGGTCTCGCGCCTCGACGACGCGCTGCGCGGCCTCGAGGGCGTGGAGGTCGAGCAGCCGCGGGAGGGGGAGGCGTACTTCGACGTCCACGAGGGACTGCGGCTCGGCCTCGTGGAGGCGCCGACCGACGTTGAGTACGACCTCGACCACGCGGCGCTTTTCTCTCACTTGCCCGAGCAGACGGCTCGCGCGTACGAGCAGCTCGGCTTCTCGCCGTCCTCGCCGGGACCGTCGGGCGCACCGCGCGTAGAGGTCGGCGGCGCGTACGTCGAGTTCCACGAGGGTGAGCCGGGCGACCCGGAGCGCCCGCTGCTGAACCACCTGGCGGTGCTGGTCGATTCGGCGGACCAGCACATCGAGGAGGCGCGTGAGCTCGGGATCGAGATCGCCGACATCGTGGACGCGGCGAACACGTACGCCGTGTTCGTCTGGGGCCCCGAGCGCGTCAAGGTCGAGTACGTCGAGCACAAGCCGACCTTCTCGCTGACTTAGTGGTAATCGCAGGCGCCGGCATGGCCGGCTTCTGTGCGGCCGCCCGTGCGCGGGAGCTCGGGGCATCGCCGGTGGTGCTGGAGAAGGGCTCGCGGCCGGGCGGGTCGATGCTGCTCTCGAGCGGCGTGGTCTGGCGCTACCGCTCCTTCGAGGAGTTCCGGGCGCAGTGTCCGACGGGCGACGAGCGGCTGCAACGGCTGGTCTTCGACCGGCTCGACGAGGGGGTCGAGTGGCTGGAAGCGCTAGGCGCGCCCGTTCTGGAGCGCGAGACGGGAAACCCGCTGACGACGGGCGTCCGCTTCGACACCGCCGGCCTGACGGACGCGCTAATGCGAGCCGCGGGCGAGGTGCGTTTCGAACAACCGGTGACAGACACAGGGACAGACGCAGGGACAGACCCTGGAGGGCCGCTCGTGCTGGCGACCGGCGGGTTTCAGGGCGATCCGGTGCTGGTCGGCCGATACGTGAAGCCGGCGGCGCCGTTGCGGGTTCGGGCCAACCCCTGGAGCTCCGGCGACGGACTCAAGCTCGCCCTCGCCCGTGGTGCTGCGCTCTCCGACGGCCTCGACGAGTTCTACGGCCGCAACATGGCCGACGTCGAATTCGGCGACGACGAGTTCGTCTCGCTCGCCCAGGTCTTCGGCCGTTACGCGCGGATCTTCAACGACGACGGCGAGGAGTTCTTCGAACACAACGCCGTCTCGTGGTCGGAGCTCGACCTGGTGCAGGCGACGGCGCATCAGCCGGGCGCACGGGCCTGGTACCTCTTCGACGAGGAGGCCCTCGACGAGCGCGTCCGCTACGGAACCGTCCGCGCCCTTGTCGCGCAGGCTCCCACGCGCACCGAACCGGCCGACCTCCCGTTCACGCCGCCGCAGCAAGCCGTCGTCGCAACCCGCGTCGCCGCCGCGATCACGCACACGATCGGCGGCCTGCGAATCGACCAGCACGCACGGGTGCTCGATGACCAGGCCGCACAGGTCGACGGCCTCTACGCAGCCGGCGTCGACGCGGGCGGCATCTCGACCGGCGGTTACGCGAGCGGCCTCGCCTCAGCGCTCGTCCTCGGCCTCACGGCCGCCGAGTCGGCGCTCAGCTGAGCGGCTGCAGGTAGGCGCAGCGGCGCGAGTCGCCCGGGAGCGGGGAGGGGGCGACCTTCGTCACGCTCAGGCGTTCCTCGCCCTCCTCGACCTCGTCGCCCACGCCGGGCACGTCGCCGTCGCGCTCACGAAGCTCGTAGCCGTTCGCGGTCCAGACGAAGCGGAGATGCGTCATCGGTCGCTGCCCGTTCTCCTCCACAAGCAACAGACTAACCGTGCGCCACGTAGGACGGCAGCACGACGCGCACCTCGGTGCCGCCGTCCTCGCCGGCCTCCACGTCGAGCCGCCCGCTGAGCGTCCGGGCGCGCTCCTCGATGTCCTCGAAGCTCGCACGCCGCCGCTCGCCCGCACCGTCGTCCGCGATCACGGTCTCGACCGTCCCTTCCTCGCCCTCCGCGACCGTGATCGAGATCCTCGACGGAGGCCCGCGGTGGATTGCCTGGTTCACGGTGTCGCGGATGATCTGGTAGATCGTCACGCGCACGTTCTCCGCCAGTCCCTCGGCGGCGTCGACGTCGAGGTCGACCTGGATGCGGTGCGTGAGGCCCACCTGCTCGGCGAACGCCTGCACCGCGGGCCCGAAGCCCTGGTCGCGCAGCACGACCGGCTCGATGTTGAACGAGAGGTCGCGCAACGAGCGGATCGTGTCCCGGTGCCGCTGGAGCGCCGAGTCGAGCACCGAAGTCGCCTCCTCGAGACGTCCGCCTTCGAGCGAGTCGATCACGGCGTCGAGCATCAGGCTGATCCCAGACAGCGACTGCACCGGCCCGTCGTGGAGGAAGAGCGCCAGCCGCCGCCGCTCCTCCTGCTCGGCGGTGATCAGCTGGTCGGAGAGCCGCGCGCGCTCCGCTTCGCGCACCTGCGCCTCGTCGAGCAAGCGCGCGTTTTCGACGGCGCGGCAGGTGAAATCGGCGAGCAGGGTCGCCCGGGCAAGCTCCTCGCGGTCGAGTGGATGAGACCGCACGAGCTGCAGCGAGCCGATCGCCTCCCCGCGGATGCGCAAGGGAAGCACGACCGCCTCGTCCATGCCGCGCTGGCCGGGCGAGAGAATCGACGCGGTGGCATCGAAGAGGCCGTTCGCTTCGCGCCGCGTCCGGTCGAGCACGTCGTCCGGGTCGTGGGCGGCGGCGATGCGCCCCATCGACTCGACCAGCGACTCGAGGAAGCTCGACTGCGCCGTCAGCTCCTCCTCGACGACCTCGTGCCGGCGCCGCTCGGTGACGATCAGGTGCAGCGCGAAGCCCGCGGCGCCGACGATCGCCACGCCGAGGCCGACGAACGCGAGCCCGCTCGATCCCACCGCGAGCCCGACGAGGGACACGATCGCCCCGGCCGCCACGACGGCGACCAACAGCGCCGCTCTAGTAGCACTGCGCATCCTTGAGGGTTTCCGGCTGGTCATTTCAGACGGACGCGCGGGCAAAGCCCGTGCGTCCTGAGCGGCATCGCAAGCGATGCCTTAGTCGATGATCGCGTCGCGAAGCGCAATTGCGACGGCATGCGTTCGCGTGTCGGCCTCGAGCTTCGTGAGGATGTGACGCACGTGGCTCTTGACTGTCTCCTGGCTGATGAAGAGCCGGGCGGCCACGTCGGCGTTGGACATACCGTCTGCGAGCAGCTGCAGGATCTCGCGCTCGCGCGCGGTGAGCATGTCCTCGCGGTCGCCGGAGAGGAAGGCCGGCATCAGCGCGGGGTCGACAAAGCCCTCGCCCGCCACGATCTTGTCGATCGCCTTCAGCAGCGTCTGGTGCGGGGCCTCCTTGAGGATGTAGCCCTTCGCGCCCGACTCGAGGCCGCGCCCGAGCAGGCTCCGCTCGCTGTAGGCCGTGAAGATCAGCACCGCGACGTCGGGCACCCGTTGGGTCAACAGCTTGGTCGCCTCGAGCCCGTCCATCCCGGGCATGCGCACGTCCATGATCACGACGTCGGGCTTGCGGCGCTCCGCCAGCGTGACGGCGGTCGCGCCGTCGGACGCCTCACCGACGACCCGGATGTGCGGGGCGCGCGAGAGCGAGAGGCGCAGACCCTCCCGGACGACCTCGTGGTCGTCGACGATCAGGCACGTGATCTCGCCCTTGCCGTTGTTCTGCTGGTCTGCGGCTGCCTTCTCCGACACGGCAGGCGGATTGTAGGGACTGGGGCGGCCCTCGCCTATAGCGCCAGGGCTGAACGCCTGCGCTACTCGGCCATGAAGTCTTCAATCTGCGGCTCGACTACTGGGACGGCGAGGACTGAGACCTAGACGACGAGGGCCAGCTGCTCCGCGATCGCGGCTGGCTCCGGGTCGAGCCTGACGCGCCGACGGTCGCGGATCCCGTGCTTGCGCGTCAGCTCGGCGACGAGCGCACGAACTGGCTTGGTCTCGTCGGCTTTCAGGTACGCCCTGCGCGCATAGAGGCGCTCGTACGCGGGGAGCTGCTCGGGATAGTCCTCGGCGAGGCAGTCGAGGAAGTGCTCCCGCGTCCCCGGCCGCAGGTGGAGCAGGTTCGCCCAGACGCCGCAGGCGCCGGCTTCGCGCGCCTCGCGCACGA
>Ga0173483_10000089_pt1 | contig 20775 bp, 20 predicted proteins | sample NitcycUS178409R2_FD_122621 | JGI IMG/M metagenome (GOLD analysis project Ga0173483, IMG submission 122621) | Soil microbial communities from Arlington Agricultural Research Station in Wisconsin, USA - Nitrogen cycling UWRJ-S178-409R-2 (version... | ecosystem: Environmental > Terrestrial > Soil...
AACGCTGCCGAGCGACGGCGTCACGCTTCCATCGGAAGTCGAGAGGAACGCCTTGTACCGGAGGTAGCGGAAGCCGTCGAACTGGCTGAGGTCGGCTCCGCTCGTCGTGAAGAAGGTGTTCGCCGTCCCGTCGGGACCGACGAAGGTGAACGGCCCAGCACTGCTGTTGCTGCCGGCCACCTGGAACTTCACCGCGGTGCCGGCAGGCGCTGCCGCGGTAAACGACAGCGTCGTCCACGTCGGCGTGTTGCCCGCAGCAGGGTTCGCGTCCTTGAGGGACGAGATGAACGTGCCCGAGGAGGCGAAGCCGGCGTTGATGAAGGTGATGAAGTTCAGGTCGCGCCCGCCGGCGGTGGCGTCGGCCGTCCAGCTAGCGCCGCTGGTCGACGACGTGACGAACTGGCCGTTGGCGTAGGGGTTCGAGTTCGGGAAGCCCGTAGTCGCACAGCTGCACGTGTAGGCATAGGACCCTGTGCGTGCCGCCACCGCGCGGAAGATGAACGCGTAGCGCGTTCGTGCGGTCACGGCGACCGGCGTGGAGAAGGTGACGGTCTTCAGACCGCCGGCGGCGCCGTCGTTGAAGCCCGGAAGCGTTGCGGTCCCAAGATCCGCGCCGGTGGGGACGGCGGGATTGCCCGTCGTGTTCCGGATCGACACAGTGATGTTCGGGTTCGTACCGCTGCAGCCGGAGCAGAAGAGCTCCACGTCCACGCGCTTGAGCTGGCCGCTCACGGTCGGGGTGAACGTCTGCCCGGCCCAGGCCGTGTTCGTGAATCCGAACCCCGTTGGGCTGACGCTGGTGTTCTTCGCGTCGGTGTTGTCGGGATCCGCCAGCACCACGCTTCCGGGGCTCGAGACGAGGTCGCAGGTGTTCGGAGCTCCCCGTTGGAAGTCGTTCTGCGTGTCGTCCGCGAAGCAGCCGTTCTGCGCCGCCGCGCCGAGCGTGAAGTCGCGGCTGGCCGTCCCGCCGTCGGGAACAGCGATGGTCGAGGTCGATGCCGAGTTGAACCCGGGTTTGCTCGCGGTCAGCGTCGCGTATGTCCCGGCCGGGACGCTGAGGGTGTACGCCCCGCTGCCGTCCGTCGAGGTCGTCCGCGACCCGAGCGTCACCGTTGCGCCGGCGATCGGGCTCGAGCCATCGGTGACGGTTCCCGAGAGCGTCCCGTTGCCAACCGACGTGCAGCCGGGGAACCGGAACGAGCCAATCCGCGTCTGGTGGTTCAGACCGGTGACGGCGTAGTACTCGTTCGTCAGCCAGAAATCGCAGCCGTTCGGGTCGAGCGCCATGCCGCTGTAGTCGCCCCAGCGGATGCAGGCTCCCCCGCCGCAGCTGCCGCTCTGTGCGCCGGTGCCGTCGATCAGCGTCTGCTCGGTCTGGCCGAGTGTGTTGGCGGGATCGCCCGAGAGCCGGCCCGCGTACTTGATCTGCGGGTTCGTCGTCGAGTTCGACTTGCTATAGCCGACGGCCATGTCGCCGTTGCGGTCAACCGCGACCGAGGGCATGAAGCGGAAGAAGGTGTTGGCGCCATCGGGGTCGTACGTGCTGCCCTGGACGACGTTGGCCGCGGCGGTCCCGCCGGTCACGTTCGCCTGGTACCAGCGGACGGTTGCGTTGCCGCCAGTGGGTGCGTTGCAGGTCGTGTTGGTCGCGCTGACGCCGCGCTGGACGGTGTGGCTCACCCAGAGCGACTCGGCGCCGCCGAGGTTGGAGTACTGCGCCTGCGCCATCGCGCGGATGGCCAGCACGTCAGCGGCGTTCGCCGGCGTGGCCGCGTTCGCCGGCGTCGCGCTCGGCCAGCAGTTCGGCGCGAGCTGGGTCTGCGGACCGGTGAAGGTCGAGGTCGAGATCCGGTCCCAGTCGACGTGGAGCTTGTAGATCGAGAGCGCGTTGAGGAACTGCTCTGTCGAGACGAAGAGCTCGTCCCTCCCCGCGGGCGGCGTTCCGGCCTGGAGGCGAGCATTCGCGGGCAGGAGCGTGAAGTCGCTCAGGTCGCCCGCGAAGTCCACGACCTGCGGGCTCGGTGCACCCGCGTACATCTGCTCCTTGTTGAGGGCCCACACGTGGAAGCCCGTGTACGACGAGCTCGCGGAGTAACCGAACATGTTGGCCGACATGTAGATGCCGTCCGGCCAGACGCCGAACTTGGGGTAGTCGGCGAGGCCGCCCGGCACTTCGATCGAATAGAAGTTCCAGCCGCCGTTGACGGGGTCGCCGGTTTTCGAGACGGCGATGCACTCGAAGACGTGCTGCGGGTTGACGTTGCCGCTCGCGTCCAGCCGGAACGCGAAGTCGCTCAGGAACCAGCGGTCCTCGAAGCTGTCGTAAAGGACGACCGGGTCGCCGAAGTTGTCGGTGTCGCAGAGGTTCCCGAAGTTCCCCTGGCTCATGAAGGTGTCGAAGGTGAACGCCGCGACCCTGTTGCCCGTCGCCTTGTCGTAGATCCCGATCGACGTGTTGATCGTCTGGATGTAGTAGGCCGGCCCCACGTCGCCGTTGGTGTCAGGCGGGTGGCCGGCTCCCCAGTTGGCGAAGTCGAGGCCCGCGAAGCTGGTGCTCGGAGCCGGGGCGGGCGCGGCGACGGCGCTGGGCGCGACGCCGTCGCGGTGGAGCATGCTGAAGGGCGCAGGGGCGCGGGCGGGGAGCACGGCGGCAGCGTCTGCCTCCCGAGGCTCGAACCCGCGCGCGTGGCGCTCCGGGCGCTCGCGCCTGACGACCTTGCTCTTCAGCGTCCGGGCGTCGAACACCTTGGCGTGTGCCGCCTTCAGATGCAGCACGGCGGGATCCGTCAGCGTGACCGGCTTCCTCGGGCTGCCCTTGCGGGCGGTGACGGCTCTCGGCTTCGCGGTGCCGAGGCGGCCGGCTTGCCCTCCGGCCATCAGCGGTGCGCTCCAGGCTGTGTTGAGGCGGCCGACCGGGGCCGCGGCAACCGCATGATGCGACCTGCCGCTCGCCCGTGCCCCGACGAGAGTCAGGATTGCGGCAAACACGAAGAGGACCAGCAGGACCGTCCTCCGCCCCAGCGGGAGGCGCTTGCCACCGCAGCCAAGCAACACCTGTCTCCCCTTTCCTCCCGTGCGTCCTGCCTCGATATAGCACGGTCTGCGGGGGCGCTCAAGGCCCGCGACCGGGGGTGTCAGTCGGCGGCGGCTGCGAGCTCGTCGCGGGAGCGCGCCGTCTCGACAGCGGGCTCGGGCTGCGGCGGGGTGTTCGGCCACCACGACGCCCGGCCGAACGCCGCCATCAGTGACGGCACCAGGATCGAGCGCACCAGGAACGTGTCGATCAGGATCCCGGCCGCCATCACGAAGGCGAGCTCGCGCATCGGGCGGATCGGGATCAGCGCGAGCAGGGCGAACGAGCCGGCGAGGGTGAGGCCGGCGGTCGTGATCGTCCCCGACGCGCGGGGAGTGGCATAGCTGATCGCCTCGCGCACCGGCCGGCGCTCGGCCTCCTGCCAGATCCGGCCGGCGATGAAGATGTTGTAGTCGGAGCCGAGCGAGAGCAGCAGCACGGCGGCGGCGAAGGGGACGTAGTACGTCAGGTCCTGGTGGCCGAAGAAGTCCTGGAAGACCCAGGTCGTGACGCCGATCGTGGCGGCCAACGCGAGCACGCTCGCGGCCAGCAGGTACAGCGGTGCGACCAGCGCCCGCAGGAAGATCGCCAGCAGCACGAGATTCGCGAGCAGCAGCGCGAGCGCCACGCGCGCGATGTCGCCGTGGATGGTGTCGACCGAGTCCTTCGCGAGGGCGGTGTCGCCTGCGACTCCTGCGCGGACGTCGTCGAGGCCCGCTCGCTGCACGAGCGACGGCAAGTCGTCCTCGACCCGCCCCAGCGCGTGGATCGCGTGCGTGCTGAGTGGGTCGTCGTCGAAGATGACCGCGAAGCGCGCGGCGTTGCCTTGCTCGTTCACGAACATGGGCTGGTCGATCTGCTCGGGCTGGTCGCGGACGCCGACGACGCCTGCGACGCCGGGCTCTCGCTCGATGGCACGTTGCAGCCGCTCGAGACCGGCGCGCTGCTGCCCCAGGCCGGGACCGCGGACGAGGATCTCCGTCGGCGCGATGATTCCGCGCGCGAAGCCCTGCCCCGCAGCCGACGCCGCCCGCTGCACCGAGCTCGACTCCGGCAGTCCGCGGAACAGCGTCAGCCCGAGCGCAGTGGAGCGCGTCTCGAGGGCGGCGACGACGAGCACGGCCGCGGTCGCGATCACGAGCACGGCCGCCACCGGCCGGGCCGTCGCGACCCGTCCGACCCCGCGCCGCGCCCGTGACGGCTCACGCGGCCTCGACTCCCGCAGGCCGGGCCAGAAGAGCGCGCGGCCGAAGATCGCGATCAGCGCCGGCACCAGCGTCACGGTCACCGCGAGCGTCACGAGCACGGTCACGGCCATCCCGGGCCCGAAGGCGCGGAAGAAGTCGAGGCTCCCGATCACGAGCGACGCCGAGCCGACGGCGACGATCAGGCCGGCGGTGAAGACGATCGGGAGCACCAGGCGCGCCGTGCGCTGCGCCGCCTCCACGCGGCCCTCGCCCTCGACGAGCCGGCGGCGAGCGCCGGAGAGGAAGAAGACGGCGTAGTCGGTCGTGAGCCCGAGGAGCAGCGCGACGAGCACCGGCTCGACCTCCCGCGGCACCTCGGTCCCCATCCGGTCCGCGGTCCATGTGAGCACGCGCACCGAGATCAGGAACGAGAGGCCGGCGGCGGCGAGCGTCACGAGCGGCGCGCCGACTCCGCGGAAGACGATCAGCAGCACCAGCGCGATCAGGCCCACCGTTGCGGCCTCCACGAAGGGCAGCGCGCGGTTGATCTGGTCGAACTCGGCCTCGCGGGCCGGGATGGTGCCGGTCACGCCCGTGATGGGATCACCCGCGGCTCGGATGCGCTGCTCGTAGGTGTGCGCGAGCGCGAGCTGCGCGCCGACGGGTGTGCCCGGGCGGAAGTAGAGGAACGTGATCACCGTCGTCCCTCGCTCGCGCGAGGAGGGGAACAGGCGCTTCGCGTTCGAGATGGGAAGCGCGAACGCGACGCTGCGCATCGCGGTGTCGCGGCCGCGGTCGATGCGAAGGGCCCGCCTGAGCGCGCGCTTTTGCGCGTCGGCCGAGAGCCCGTTCGCGTCCCGCTGGACGATCGCGACTCGCGAGAGGAGCGGCGATCCGAACGCCTCGACGCCCTGTTTCTCGACCGCAAGCGAGCCCGAGCTCGTCGGCACCAATCCGCCGGTCGCCGACGCAGGGCGGTCGGTGAACGACGGCAGCACCGCCGTCGCGAGGACGGCCGCCCCGATCCAGGCGGGGACGACGAGCCACCGCAACCGAACGAGGAGCCATGCGAACGCCGCGCTCATGGCGGCGCTGATTCCCGCGGCGAGCCGGTTTTACGCCAAGTCAGCCGACGAGCGCAGCGACGTGCCTGCGGTAGGGCTCGCTCTCGTACTCGTGCAGCGGGTGCGGGTCGAGCTGGTGCTCGCGGATCTCGCCACGGTCGCGGAGGTAGAGCGTGGGGAGGATCGTGCCCCGTTCGTCGACCTCGACGCTGGCCGCGGCGCCGTCGTCCTCGACCGCGTCGAGGTAGATCGCGAGCGGCATCACGCCTTCGTCGCGCCACACACCGTCGGACCGCGAAACGGCGCGGCAGAGGTAGCCCTTCTGCACCCAGAGGTCGGGCGCGGTGCTGAGCTCGTGCAGCAGGAAGGCGACGATGTCGTCCACACGCTCATGCGGGGGCTTCCAGCCGGTCAGTCGCCGCGCCAGGTGCTCCGCGAGCACCCGGGCGTTGTAGCGGAAGCCGTTCACGGAGCTGGAGCTCGCGCCGGCGCCCCGCTTGCCGAGGCCGCGCGCGCCCTGTGAGGCGTTGCCGGCGAAGAACGCGCCAGGCAGCGAGACGCTCTCCCACCAGGGCGTCAGCGCCGGGATGCGGTCGTCGGCGACGGTGACGAGCCCGAGCCCCGGTAGGTCCTGGAGCGGCGTGCGGAAGCCGGTCGCCGCGATCACGTCGTCGACCTCGAACTCGAGCGTCCCGTCCCAGGTCGTCCCGTGGGTGACGACTCGGAAGCGCTCGCCCACCGGCTCGATCCCCTCGATCGTCACGTCGATGACGTACGTGCCGGGCCCGCCGCGCGAGTACTCGTCGTACGGGTGCAGGTAGCGGACGCGCAGGGCCGAGAGCGCGAGCGCCTCCATCTGCACCGGGCGCGGCGAGCCGAGGACGATCTTGCGCGCCCAGGGGAGCACGCCCTGGGCGACCTCGAAGCCGGAGTTGCGCTTGCCCACCACGAACACCTCGCGGCCCTGGTAGCGGGCCGGGTCACGCGTCTCGACGTAGTGCGAGGCGTGCTCGAGGCCGGGCACGTCGGCGAGCCACGGCTCCGTCACGCCGAGTGCGAACACGACCGCGCGCGCCTTGTACTCGCCGTCGCTCGTCACGAGCACGAGCCCGTCGTCTTCCTGCCGCGTCGACTCCCAGGTGCAGCCGTAGCGCACTTCTAGGCCCGCGCGCTCCGCGAAGGTGACGAGGCCGGCCTCCATCTCGTGCCGCGACGGGAGGTCGAACGCCCGGTCCATCAGGCCGGGCATGACGGCCTTCAGCTCGGGCTCGTCGGCGAGCAGGCTGTTGTGGTCGTACCACTCGTACTCGCGCGCGGTCTTCTCGACGGGCGCGTCGGGCTTCGTCCAGGTGATCAGCCGCTGGAAGATCGGGAAGTGCCGGAACATCCCGGCCGGGCGGTCGTCGCGCGAGAGCACCGCGTGGCGCACGCCGAGCGAGCGGAGGCAGTAGCTCGTCTGCAGCCCGCCCGGGCCGCTGCCGACGACCACGACGTCGTAGTCGCCGGGCGGGAACGGCCGCTCTACTGCCGCCACTCGACCGTGCCCTGGAGGCGGCGGGCCTCCATGCGCAGCAGGCGCAGCATGAACTGCGGCCGCTCGAGCAGCAGTCGCTCGAACTGCGCGGCCGGGATCACGAGGCAGCGGAGCACCGTCCGCGCCACGACGTCCGCGGCCGGGGGCTCGCCCGTCAGCGCGGAGATCTCGCCGAAGAACTCGCCGCGCCCGAGCACGTGCCGCTCCTCGCCCTCGACCTCGACCGCGGCCTCGCCCTGGAGGATCACGTAGAAGTTCCCGCCGCTCAGGCCGCGCCGCAGCACGCGCTCGCCCGGGGCGAAGACGTCCTCCTCGTGCGTATGCGCGATTGCCGCCAGCTGCGAAGGGGTCAGGTCGGCGAAGAGGGCTAGCTGGCCGAGCGTCTCGGCGATGCTCATGCGGGACTTATCGCATACCGCGTTAGGGCTGTGCCGCTGCGGGTAGCGTGACCGTAGACCCGAGAGAAGGAGCGGACATATGGCCACCACGACAGGACTCGGCATCCTCTCCCCCGAGAACGCCGAGAAGCGGACGGAGATCCTGGAGCTGCTGGAGCAGGCGTACTGGATGGAGATCGAGACCGTGATGAGCTACGTCGCGAACTCGATCAACCCTGATGGCGTGCGCGCGCAGGAGATCCGCGAGTCGCTCGAGGAGGACATCCAGGAGGAGCTCGGCCACGCGCAGCAGTACGCAAACCGGATCAAGGAGCTGGACGGCGTCGTCCCGGGATCGGAGCAGTTCAAGGCCGAGCAGTCGTTCCTGCAGCCGCCCGAGGAGCAGACCGACGTCGTGCACGTGATCAAGGGCGTGATCGAGGCCGAGTCGGGTGCGATCGAGCACTACAACCGCATCATCGAAGTCACCGACGGCGTCGACTGGGTCACGCAGGACATGGTGATCGAGATCCTGCGCGACGAGGAAGGCCACAGGCGGCTCTTCCAGGGTTTCCTGCGCGAGTACGAAGCTGAGGGAAAGGCCTAGGGCCTAGAAGGCCGACAGCCAGACCGCGGTGCCGTGGCCGTGGCGCCGCTGGTAGTCATCCTCGGCGGAGAAGCGCAGCTTCTTCGGGCCCGACTCGTCGCCGTGTGAGACGAGCAGCGGGTCGGCGCCGCCCTGGATGACAAGGCAGACGTGCTGCCCGACGCGGGGAGGCGTCCACACGACGAGGTCGCCCGGCTGCACCGCGCTGCGCGGGATGCGGCGGCAGTGGCTGAGCATCGACCCCGTGAAGGCCGGCTGCCTCGCGTCGAAGGCGCCCGACGCATTCGGGTTCGGCGCGCCGGCCCACGAGTAGCAGAGCGTCGCGAAGGCCGAGCAGTCGGTCGCGAGCGGCAGCGTCCCCTTATTGCCGAGCGCGGCGAGGCGGAGGTTGCCGTTCTGCGAGTAGCCGATCTGGGCGGTGTTCTTGCAGCCCCAGAGCGCCCAGTTCACGATCCGCTTCCGGATCGCCTGCTGCGAGGTCGCCTGCTTCAGCCGCGTCGCGCGCCGCGCCTTGAAGGCGGCCGGGAGCGGCTTCTTTCCCGAGAGGAACGCCTTCAGGTTCGGGCCGAACGTGCTGCTGCGGGCCGTCGCCGGGAAGCCCAACTCCCATTTCGCGCGTATCACCGCGCCCGCGGTGATCTCGCCGTACTCGCTGTCGAGCTTCCCCGGGTTGAACGAGCCGAACGGGTTCTTCAGCAGCAGCTTCTGCGCTGCAAGGACGTCCGGCCCCTTCACGGGCGGGTTCGCCAGCTGCAGGATCCGCGGCCCGGCTGGAATCGCGACGCGGCCGTTCTGAGGCGAGCCGACGAGCTGCTTCAGCAGCAGCGCGGCGCCGACCTGCTGCGAGACGGCGGACGCCGAGAAGCGCCCGTCGGCGACGTACTTCCCGCGCGTGTAGTGAGTCGAGAAGCTCCAGAGGTACGGCGACGGCACATTCGGGTGGTGGTCCCGGTAGCCGAACCCGTTGTAGGCCTCGAGCTGGTAGAGCGTGCCGGGGACGCTCCAGTCCTTCCACGCGCCGAGGCCGCGTCCGCGCAGCGCGTCGATCGCGCTCTGCTCCCAGGTGAACGGCGGCCTGCCGGTCTTCGGCCGCCCGGCGGGCACGTGGACGGTGCGTGCGGTGAGCGGGTCGCCGTTGTGCAGGTGGCGCGTGAAGTTTCCGCTCGCCTCCAGCGAGTGAATGATCCCGACCACGTACCACGGCACGCCCACCGCCTTGCCGACCTTCTCGTAGCGCTTGCGGTTGGCCCGGATCTTCTTCGCCAGGGCGTTGACCGAAGCCTTGCGCTTCGGCCGGCAGAGGCAGGATTCGTAGAGCAGCTCGTAGCGGCGGCGCTGCGCGTTCGTGATCGCGGCCATCAGAGGCCGGTTGCCGTCGTCGTCCCGGTCTCCGCCTCTGGAGCCGCGGCGGCGTCGAACGTCATCTCCTCGGGGAGCGCCTCGCTGTCCGGCTGCTCGGCCGTCCTTCGGCTACTGCCGGTCTCGTCCCCGGCCGCCCCCAGCAGCATGTCCTGCGCGAACCGCTCGCTGAAGCCGGCCACGAACGCGAAGACGATGTAGTAGTACGAACTGCCGTCACCTGCCGTCAGGTTGACGATGCCGCTCTTCAGCGCGAGAAAGGTGATCAGCCCGAAGACCGCGCCGACGAACGGCCGCAGCGCGCCCAGCGTGCGCAGCGTGTCCTTGCCGAACTCCCAGTCGAGTTGCACGCGACCCGTGCTCATCCGCGACATGACGCTGACCATGGCGCCGACGCCGCCTGCGCTGAAGCAGAGCAGCCCGATTCCGGCCGGGCTGTTGAAGTCTTTGGCGTTGGCGATCAGGAGCCAGGCCAGGAACGCGAGCACGACCATCGGGACCATGCCGAGCAGCACCCCGCCGACGTAGACGATCTGCCCGGAGCGCGCGGCGGCCTTGCGGTAGTACTTCTCGATCTCCTTCAGGTGCGCCCGTGTCGTCTCGGCGACGTTGGCGACGGCTCGCTCGTTGCGGGAACGCTCCGTCTCCGCAAAGCCGAGCACGAAGCTGATCACGTTGAAGATCGACTGGACCGCGAGCCGGCGGCTCGTGTCGCGCAGCACCTCCTGGATCTTCACGGCGAGGCTCTCGCACTCGTAGAGCAACGTCATCAGCTTCGGCTTGTCGCGGGTCGACCAGTCCGTCGCCCAGTGCAGGCGCACGGAGTCGGCCAGCAGCAGCGGGCGCCGCTTGATCGTGAGCACGATCCCGGACGCCTCGTTCGTGCACCAGTACGCGGCGACGATCTTCCCGTGCTGTGCCTCGAAGCGCGCCTCGAAGTCTCGGTACCGCTCTTCGGCTGCGCCCGTGTACGGCCGACGGGAGCTCTCGAGGTCCTTCTGGCGGAGGTAGTGGATCCAGACGAGCTCCGGGAACGAGACGGAGCGCTCCGCGCGCTTCCGCCGGAGCCGACTGATCAGCCCGTGCTCTCTCGGCGCCTCGACGCCCTCAGCTGCTGTCGCGTTCACTGGTGCCCTCCTCCCACCCAGAGGCTGGGCCGCTCTTCGACGGTAGTCCGCTCGGCGCGCTTTGGCAAGAGGGGGGAGGGGCGCGGCTAGAATCAGCGGCGATGGCCGAAACCGGGACGATGAGGGTCAAGAGCGGCCTCGCCGAGATGCTCAAGGGCGGGGTGATCATGGACGTCACCGACGCCGAGCAGGCGCGGATCGCGGAGGACGCCGGCGCCGTCGCGGTGATGGCGCTGGAGCGCGTTCCCGCCGACATCCGCGCCGAGGGCGGGGTCGCGCGCATGGCGGATCCGGACAAGATCGCCGAGATCCAGGAGGCGGTCACGATCCCCGTGATGGCGAAGTGCCGCATCGGCCACTTCGTCGAGGCGCAGGTGCTCGAGGCGCTCGAGGTCGACTACATCGACGAGAGCGAGGTGCTGACGCCTGCCGACCAGGCGCACCACGTCGACAAGTGGGCGTTTACGGTGCCGTTCGTCTGCGGCTGCACGAACCTCGGCGAGGCGCTCAGGAGAATCGCCGAGGGCGCGGCGATGATCCGCACCAAGGGCGAGGCCGGCACCGGCGACATCGTCAACGCGGTCACGCACATGCGGGCGGTCTTCGGCCACATCCGCCGGCTCCGCGCGCTGCGCGAGGAGGAGCTCTACGCGGAGGCGAAGGAGCTGCGCGCGCCGTTCGAGCTCGTCAAGTGGGTGGCGGAGAACGGCAAGCTGCCGGTCGTCACGTTCACAGCCGGCGGGATCGCGACCCCGGCCGACGCGGCGATGTGCATGCAGCTGGGCGCGGACGGCGTCTTCGTCGGGTCCGGGATCTTCAAGTCGGATGACCCGTCACCGCGCGCGAAGGCGATCGTCGAGGCGACGACGCACTTCAACGACCCCGAGATCCTCGCGCGCGTCTCGCGCGGTCTCGGCGGCGCGATGAGCGGTCTCGCGGCAGGCTCGCTGCGGCCCGAAGAGCTGCTCGAAACGCGCGGCTGGTAACGATCCCTTAACGCGATCGAGCTCGTGACGGGCAGCGCGACCTGACGCTCGCTCAGCTGCCGATGAACTCCTGGAACGACGGCTCGTCCCTGATCGGATCGAAGTCGGAATCGCCCTTCGCCATGTCGCGGCAGCCGTCCCACACGTTGGCGGCCCTCCGGAGGTGCCCGACCGCGTCGTCCGCGCGCCCGGCGAGGCTCTCGCAACACGCGGTGTTGTAGAGCAGCCTCGGGTTGCTCGGGTAGGTCTCCAGCAGCTCCCGCCCGAGGTCGGCCCCCTGCGCATACTCGCCTGCTTCGTAGAGGGCCTGTCCTGGATTCCACACTTCCGGCGCGTAGCGCTCGATCGTGTCGGGGAGGCCGATCCATGGATGCCGTCGCGAGTCGTACCCCGACTGGGTCGGCGGCGGGAACGTCGGGTCGGCGAACGAGCCGATCGAGACGACGATCAGGTCCGGCTCCGTCGGCTCCGTGTAGAAGACCTGCGAGCCGCACTCGGGACAGAAGTGCAGGACGTGCTCCTTCCTGTCCGCCTCGTCGGAGATCTGCGAGTAGTCCTTGTAGCCACCGCTGATCTGCACCTGGTTCGGCCTGAATCCCGCCTGCATGCCGAAGGCACTCCCGGTCCGCCGCTGGCAGTCCAGGCAGTTGCAGATCGAGACCGCGAACGGCTCGCCCTCGACCTCCAGGTGGAGCTGTCCGCAGAGACAGGCGGCCTCTCGCGTCGCCATGGCTGCGGAACCTACCGAACGAACCCCGGACCGCACATAGGCTGCGCAGCGTGTTCGAGCTGGTTCCCGACGACTTCGACGTCCCGCGGGGACTCGAACACGAGCGCTTCCGACTGCGGATGCTGACCGTGGACGACGTCGTCAAGGACTTCGACGCGATCTGCGACCGCGTCGACCACCAAGGCAACCCGAAGCCGCCGTTCGTCGAGACCGTGGCCGAGAACCTGATCGACCTCGGCTGGCACCAGAGGGAGTTCGGGCTGCGGCGCTCGTTCGCGTACACGATCGTCGCGCCGGACGAGTCGCGCGTGATCGGCTGCGCGTACATCGACCCGTCCGACACGCACGACGCCCGCGTGTGGATGTGGGTGCGACGCGACGCCTACGCGGACGGGCTCGACCCGGTCGTCGAGGCGGCCCTGCGCGAGTGGCTCGAGCGCGACTGGCCGTTCGAGCGCGTCGACTGGGGCAAACGCGCTTAGCCGGTTCAGTACTCCTCGTTTTCGCGCGACGCTAGATCGTCACCCCTTGACACTTGTCGCATTGAGTGGGAACTTCTTCGTAAGAGCGACGAGAAGGTGAGTCCTCATGATTGACGCCGAATCGTTGCTGCGGCATCAATTTGGAGCGGATGGCCGTTACGAGGGGGCTGTCTAAATGACGGCCAAGCTTGAATGGCTGAACCACTACGTGCCGCAATCTGGGCAGTGGATTCCCGGCCAGCCGTTGGTCATTGAAAGTTGGAACGAGGTGTCGTTCTCGGCAGCGGCCGGACGTGACCTTCGCATCCATGAAACGGACCGCAGCGGCTCGGTCCTGCTGTCGCCCGTCGGCGGCCCTCTCATGGGTTACGGAGACGCCGAGGTCTTTCTGACGCTCACTTTCGCGAATCCCCCTGCCGGCCCCGGCGGATTCGAGTATTGGTCTGCCCCGCTGCACACGCCGATTCGGGTTGACCACGTGCGCAAGTTGCGGCTCAGCCTGCTCATCCCGATCGGGAACGCGGCCTGCACGAGCGTCGACTACACGGCGTTCGTAAACGCTCACTGCATCTTCGAGCGCCTGTAGTTTCGCTGGGCGAAACGGAGGCGGGCCGCAATCCCGTATGGCCAAGCGGTGTCTCTAGTACTCCTCGTTCTGCGGCAGTTCGTCGGTGATCTCGAACCAAGGCGCCTTGGAGCCGACGAAGATGTGCTCGCTCGGGCGGATCGCCGGCGGGTCGACCAGCGAGCCGAGCGCCACGTGGACGTACTCCCCGTCGCGTACCACCGAGAAGAGCAGCCCGCCACATGTCGCGCAGCGCGTGTCGTTCAGCTGGTCGTCCCCGTGGACGAGCAGCGCGTCGGCGCCGTCGGTTAGCTGAAGCTTCTCCCGCTCGATCCCGGCGAACGGCTTGAAGGCCGAGCCGGTCGCGGCCCGGCAGCGGGAACAGTGGCAGTTCGCCGCGTACAGAAACTCGTCGGCGACCTGGTAGCGAACCCGGCCGCACTCGCACTTCCCGCTCAGTCGGTTCGGAGACTCCGTTTCCACCGTGTGCTCCTTTCTGACGCGCTTGAAGCTATCGACAGCCGTGCACCGGCAAACTCATCGCCCAGTGCTGGCGGACGCGCTGCCGTGACTATCGTGGCGCCGTGACCGGCGACGGGTACTTCGACGAGCGCGTCGCCGCGAGGTACGACGAGTCGTCCTCCGAGGTGTTCGCGCGCGAGGCCGTCGAACCGGCGGTCGATTTCCTCGCTGCGCTCGCAGGCGACGGCCGGGCGCTGGAGCTCGGGATCGGGACCGGCCGCATCGCGCTCCCGCTCGCCGGGCGCGGGGTGGAGGTGCACGGGATCGACCTTTCGCAGGCGATGGTCGCGAGGCTGCGCGAGAAGCTCGGCGGCGAGGCGATCCCGGTGGCGATCGGCGACTTTGCCACAACGCGGGTCGACGGCGCGTTCTCGCTCGCTTACCTCGTCTTCAACACGATCAACAACCTGACCACGCAAGCCGAGCAAGTGGCCTGCTTCCGCAACGTCGCGGCCCACCTCGAGCCGGGCGGCCGCTTCGTGATCGAGGTCGGCGTGCCCGAGCTGAGGCGGCTCCCGCCGGGCGAGACGATGCACGTATTCGACGCGAGCGAGGGCCACTGGGGGATCGACGAGTACGACCTCGTGAACCAGGGCCTCGTCTCGCATCACTTCTCGGTAGTCGACGGCGCGATCGAGCGCGTTTCGATGCCGTTCCGCTACGTCTGGCCGTCGGAGCTCGACTTGATGGCGGAGCTCGCCGGCATGCGCTTGCGCGAGCGGTGGAGCGGCTGGAAGCGCGAGCCCTTCACGGGTGAGAGCCGGAAGCACGTATCGGTCTGGGAGACGCCCGCGTCCTGATCGCGACGCCTGCCGCCGACCGCTAGGCCGGCGAGCACAGGCGGTGTTGCCGCGATCGGCGAGGTCGCGAAAAAGAGCAGCGCCCAGAGCCCGCCTGCAACGCCGGTGGCAACCGCAGCCGCCGCGCGCCGAGCGACGAGCAGGCCGAGCAAAGCGGGTGCGGCGAAGTCGAGCCAGCCCATCACGGCCGCCTGGAACGTCACCTGCTGGAGATCGGGTAGCTCCCGGCCGACCGTCGGCGGCGCGGCCGCCTGGAGCGCCGTCATCGCCGGCTCGACCTGCCGGTCGCCCCAGACGAGGATCACGTCGAGCACGACGAGCAAGACCAGCCCGGCGGTGAGCCAGGACGTGGGCGCCAGGCCGGCCGCGAGCCCGGTGACGGCCAGGCAGGCACCGGCGATCAGCACCACGCTCGACGCGTCCGCCGCAAAGGAGTCCGGCCGGAGCCAGGCCAGCAGGTAGAGCGGCACCACGACGAGCGCCGGCAGCCAGGGGAAGCGCCAGCCGCGCGCCCAGCCGGCCCCTGCGGCGAGCAACGGGGTGGCGACAGCGGCGAGCGCGGCGAGGAAGTCGGCTCCGCCGGCCGTCTGCGCGACGACGACGCCGACTACGAGTGCCGCCGCCGGGATCACCAGCCCGAACGCCCGCGAGGAGAGCAGCCGAGGCGGCCGCCCGGGGACCAGGACGAGCGCCGCTTGGACCGCCACGAGCACGGCGTATGAGGAAGCGAACCCGATGACGGAACGGTAGCCCTCCGCTAACGCGCGGGAAGCTCGAGCGTGAAGCGCGAGCCCTTGCCGAGCTCCGACTCGACGCTCAGGCGGCCGTCCATCCGCTCGACCAGCTCGCGGACGATGTAGAGCCCGAGCCCGCTGCCGCCCACGCCGTGGGTCTGGTCCGGGTCGAGCCGGTAGAACTTCTCGAAGATCCGCTCGCGCTCGCCAGGCGGAATGCCGAGCCCCTCGTCGACCACGTCGATGACGCACGAGCCGTTGCCGTTTCGCACCCGGAGCTCCACGCGTCCGCCCCCGGGCGAGTACTTGACCGCGTTGTCGACGAGGTTGACGAGCACCTGGCGGAGCTTGTTCTCGTCGCACGAGATCTTCGGGGTGCCGTCGACGTCGAGGCTCAGCGAGATCGTCTCGGGGCTGTGCACCTGCGCCGACTCGATCACCCGCGCCGCGATCTCCGAAGGGTCGCACTCGGTCACCTCGAGCTCCACCGCGTCGGCGTCGAGCTGCCCGGCCAGCAGGATCTGGTCGACGATCCGAGCGAGCCGCGTGGCTTCGGCCTCGATCATCTCGAGGAACTGCGCCTGGTCCTCCTCGCTCAGTTCGACGTCCTCGCGCCGTAGCGTGCGGATCGCGCCGTAGACGGCCGCCAGCGGCGTCCGGAGCTCGTGGGAAGCGGTCGTGACGAAGTCGCTGCGGGTCTTCTCGAGCGCCCGCTCTTCCGTCACGTCCTGGAGCGCGTAGACCCGGCCCTGCATAAATGCGACGCCCGAGACCGCGACCCAGCGCTCGTCTCCGTCGATCACGATCGGCACGGTGACCGGGCGCGCGGGTGCTCCGGGCGCGACCAGCGGCACGTGCGTGGTCAGCGCGTCCCAGGACGGCACCACGTCGCGGACCGGGCGGTCGAGCGCATCCTCCTCGGCGACGCCCGTGATCAACGCGGCGGCCGGATTCCAGTGGCGGACGATGTTGTCCTTGTCGATCAGCACCACGCCGTCGGCGACGTAAGCCAGAGCGCGGGCCGCGTTCGCACCGCGCTCGGCCTCGCGGAACAGGCGGGCGTTGTCGACCGCGACGGCCGCCCGCCGCGCGACCTCGAGCGCGAGCTCGAAGTCCGCTTGCGTGAACGGCGGGTGCGTTTCGGCCGCGATCAGGCTGAGCGCGCCGAGTGTCCGTCCGCGCGCGTTGAGCGGGACGGTGATGGACGAGTTGAGGCCGAGCTCGTCGACGATCCGGCGCAGCTCGTCGTTGTCCCCCAGCGCCTCGTCGAGGAGCTCTTGCGGGAACGAGGGCAGGAACTCGGGCGCGCCCGTGCGCAGGACGTTCGCGACTCCATGGGGCGCGTCGGGGTCCGGTGGATAGCGCTCCTGGAGCTCGTGCGCCCAGCGGACCTTCTCGGGATCCTGGTGGGCGACGGCGAGCCGCTCGATCTCCCCGTTCGGGCCGAGGATGTCGATCGCGCACCAGTCCGCGAGGCCGGGCACGCACAGCTGCGCCAGCCGTGCCAGCGTCCGGTTGTAGTCGAGCGACGACGCCAGCAGCTCGCTCGCCTCGGCGAGGAAGGTCATCCGCTCGCGCAGTGCCTGCTCGGCCGCGTAGAGGCGTGAGCGCGCGAGCGCCTGCGCCGCCTGGCGTGCGAACGCCATCTTCAGCTCGCGCCGCTCTTGCTCGAACTCGATGTCGCGGTCGAACGAGAGCGACAGGCCGCCGAACACGGCGCCCTGCACGGCCAGGGGCAGCACGACGAGCGCGTTTCCCTCCTGGCCGAGGTGCGACAGGCTCGGGTAGAGCCGGTTGCGCTCCGCGAGAGTCGAGATGAACAGCGGCTTGCCTGTGCGGACGACTTCCGACATCGGCAGCTGCGCGTCGACCGGGAACGTCGCCCAGCTGCTCATCACATCCGGGTCGTAGCCGCGTTGCGCGAGCAGCTCGATGGTCTCGCCGTCTGCGCTCAGGACGCCGATCGCGCCCGCATGCGCCTCGGCCGCGCGCACACCGTCGGTCAGGATCGCGTCGAGCACTTCCTGCGGGGTGACCACCTCTGCCAACAGCTCGGCGACGCGCTGGAGTCGTCGCGCCCGGTCGGCGGCGTCGTGCGTCTGGGGCGTGCTCATTGACCCGTCGTCGAGGAAATGTCGCGCGTGAGCTGCTCCCGCTCGCCGCGCTCGACGCGCTCGATCACGCGCTCGACGAAGTCGCCGATCATGACCGGGTCGAAGGGCTTGACCACATATCCGACGCCGCCGAGCTGCTGGCCCATCCGCTTGTCGGCTGCCTCGGCACGCGCGGTCAGGAACACGATCGGGATCTCACGCGTCCGTTCGTCGTCCGCGAGCTCGCGCGCGACCGTCCAGCCGTCGACGTCGGGCATCATCACATCGAGGAGCACGAGGTCGGGCCGTTCACGCTTCGCGAGCTCCAGTGCCGTGCGACCGTTCTCGGCCTCGAGCACGTCCATCCCGGACGCCGAGAGATTCACGCGGCACAGCATCCGGATCGCTCGCTCGTCGTCGACGACGAGAACGCGGCGCGCGGTGCCCGCGGCTCTCCCGCCGTACCCCGACCCACGCAAGTGCGGATCGGGCGCGCGGTCGCCGGACTCACAGCGCCACAACCTCCGCCCCCCGACGGTTCCCCTCACTCGGCGGAGCGGAGCCGAGCGGACCGGACTCGATACCTCAGCTCTCACTCCCAATTGACCTCGAACTTTACGTGCGGAGCCCGCTCCTGAACAGGCTGGCCTCTAGCGCGCCACTAGACTTTTCGGCATGAGAATCGGCGTCCTGGCGGTACAGGGGAACTTCCGCGAGCACGCGGCGATGCTGCGCCGGCTCGGCGCGGAGCCCGTCGAGGTGCGCAAGCCGGAGCAGCTCGAGGGGCTCGACGGCCTGATCATCCCGGGCGGCGAGTCGACCGCGATCATGCGGCTCGTGCGGCTCTACGGGCTCGAGGACGCGATCCGCGACTTCGCGCAGCCGGTTTTCGGCACCTGCGCCGGGATGATCCTGCTCGACCGGAACCACCTGGGCGTGCTCGACCTCGAGGTCGAGCGCAACGCCTACGGCCGCCAGGTGGCGAGCTTCGAAGCCGACCTCGACCTCGACGGCGACGAGCGGCCGCTGCGGGGCGTCTTCATCCGGGCGCCACGTGTCGCGGAGGTGGGTGCTGACGTCGAGGTGCTCGCCGAGCTCGACGGCGAGCCGGTGCTGCTGCGCGAGGGCCGCGTCCTGGTCGCCTCGTTCCACCCGGAGCTGACCGACGACACGCGCGTGCACGAGTGGTTCCTCGACCTCGTACGGGAGGAGGCCAATGTCCGGGCATAGCAAGTGGAGCTCGATCAAGCACAAGAAGGGCGCAGCGGACAAGAAGCGCGGCCAGCTCTTCTCGAAGCTCTCGCGGGCGCTGATCGTCGCCGCGCGGGAGGGCGGGCCGGACCCCGCCGCGAACCTCGCGCTCGCGAACGCGATCGAGAAAGCGCGCTCGTACTCCATGCCGAAGGACAACATCGACCGCGCGATCGCGCGCGGCTCGGGCGCCGACGCCGACGCTGACGCCTTCGAGCAGGTGCTGTACGAAGGCTACGGCCCGAGCGGGGTCGCGGTGCTCGTCGAGGCGCTGACCGACAACCGCAATCGCACCGCGGCCGACGTCCGCGCGGCCTTCACCAAGCACGAAGGCAACCTCGGCGGCTCGGGGTCGGTCGCCTGGCTGTTCGAGCGCCGCGGCGTGATCCTCGTCGACGCCGACCGCTTCGACGAGGACGAGCTGACGCTGGCGGCCGCCGAGGGCGGGGCGGAGGACGTCGAGCTGGACGGCTCGAGCTTCCGCGTCACCTCAGCGCCCGAGGACCTGACCTCGGTGCGCGAAGCGATCGAAGCCGCAGGGATGGAGGTCGACTCGGCTGAGCTGACGATGGTCCCCAAGACGACGATCAACCTGGAGGACGAGAACGCCGCCAAGAAGACCCTGCGCCTGATCGACGCGCTCGACGAGAGCGACGACGTGCAGGAGGTCTATGCGAACTTCGACATCCCCGAGCGCGTGATGGAGGCCGTCGCTAGCTAGCGCCCGGGCGGGGGCTGCCAGAGCTCGAAGCGGTTCCCCTCGGGATCGACGCCCCAGCCGAAGCGCCCGTTCTCGTCGTCGTACGGCCCGTCGACCTCGATCTCGGCCCGGCGCAACTGCTCGAGCATCGCGTCGAGGTCGCGGACGCGGTAGTTCACCATCGCCTGCTGGTCGACGCGGCCGAAGTAGTCGGTCGACGCCTCGAAGAGCGACCAGATAAGCGTCTCACCGCCGGACGACCTAAGCACCGAGCCCTTCCAGGGCTCGAGCTCGAGGCCGAGGTTCGCCTCGTACCAGCCCGCGAGCGCCTCCGGGTCACGCGCGCGCAGGAAGACGCCTCCGATCCCGGTCACCCGCTCCACCGGCCTAGCGTACGTCGAGTGACGCCCCGGCCAGGCGGCTCCTGTTGCCGGCCGCGTCGATCGAGCGGACCGAGAAGCGGAAGTGGCCGTGGCCCCCGGCGCCCGCCACTGAGGGCGCGAGGCGGAACGGGCTCACGGCCGGCGCTCGGCCATCGTGAGGAACGGCACCTCGCCGAAGCGCTCGAAGCTGCGCACGTGTCGGGAGACGACTTCGAAGCCGGCGCGCTCGTAGACCTTGCGCGCCCGCTCGTTGAACTCGGCCACGTGCAGGTAGACGCGCCGTGGCTGGTAGCGCTCGCGCGCGAACGTGAGGCCGGCGAGGAAGAACTCGAGCCCGAGACTCTGGCCGACGAGGTCGGGCCGCAGCCCGAGCCCGTAGTCGAGGTCGGGCGGCTTCGGCTCGAAGTAGTAGAAGCCGACCAGTTCGCCCTGCTGGTCGAACGCGCCGAAGTACCGCTCCGGGTTCAGCACCGGGTCGACGTCGCCGTTGTAGAAGTCGAACGGTGGGGGATACCGCCAGGAGGCAAGTTCAACCCAGGTTTCCTCTATGGGCTCCACGATCCTGAGCGGTCCGAGAACCTCGCGCAACGCTTTGTGCCCTTGGCGTGGGAGCGTGACCTCGGGCAGGATCTAGTGCCCTACCACGCCGCCGCCGCGGGAGGGATAGTCCTCCGAGTAGCGCTGATCGCGAATGAGGTCTTTGCCGCTGCGAAGCGCAGCTGCCTCGCCGCGCGCTTCGGCTTCGAGTTGTGTGGCTTCTTGGCCCTGGTGCTTGCGGCGCCGAGCCTGCCACCGTCCTCGCAGCGTCTCCAGCCACGACATGCAATGAGAATACGCCCCACGTGTGAGGGCCACAACGCGCGGAGCTTCCACAGCTCAGAGCAGGCGGCAGGACTGTCCGGGACGGTGCCTAAGGTTTCGCCGTGAAGGTTCTCGGAATCGACCCTGGGACGGCAGCATGCGGGTTCGCCATCGTCCACGAAAGCGGAAGCCGCCTGAAGGCGGTGGAGTTCGGGTGCTGGCATACGCCGGCCCGTCAGCGCCCGGAACTGCGCCTGTTGACGATCTACGACGGCGTCGCCGAGCTGATCAAGGAGTTCGGGCCGGATGCGGTCGTCCTCGAGGAGTCCTTCGTCGGCGCCGACGCCCGCACCGCACTCTCCGTCGGCCAGGCGCGCGGCGCCGTGCTGGTCGCCGCCGC
>Ga0173483_10000090_pt1 | contig 20737 bp, 20 predicted proteins | sample NitcycUS178409R2_FD_122621 | JGI IMG/M metagenome (GOLD analysis project Ga0173483, IMG submission 122621) | Soil microbial communities from Arlington Agricultural Research Station in Wisconsin, USA - Nitrogen cycling UWRJ-S178-409R-2 (version... | ecosystem: Environmental > Terrestrial > Soil...
CGCCACGGCCGCGGTTTTCAGGAGGCCCTGGATCGCCAGTGCGCCGAGCGTGAAGCCGAGCAGCATCGCGCCGGAGTCACCCATGAAGATCCGCGCCGGGTAGAAGTTGTGGCGGAGGAAGCCGAGGCAGGCGCCGAGCACGATCGCCGCGAGGATCGCCGGCTGGGGTCGCCCGAGCGACAGCGCGATCAGGCAGAAGGTGCCGCCCGAGATCGCACAGACCCCTGCGGCGAGCCCGTCGAGCCCGTCGAGGAAGTTGACCATGTTCATGATCGCGACGATCCACAGGATCGTCAGCGGGATCCCGACCCACTCGGGCAGAGCGTGCACGCCGATGACCGGGAACGTGAAGCGGTGCACCCAGATCCCGAACCCCGTCGGGATCGCGGCCGCCGCGATCTGGCCGCCGAGCTTCTCCCACCAGACGAGCCCGCGAAAGTCGTCGATCGCGCCGATCGTGGTCGCGACTGCCATCCCGAGCAGCAGGCCCTTCGTCTCGCCTCCGAGGGGCAGGAAGGCGAGCGCCGGGACGAAGATCCCGAAGAAGAGTGCGAGACCGCCGAGCCGCGGCACGGTGCTGCGGTTGACGCGCCGGCCGCCCGGCTCGTCGACGACTCCGAGAAGGCGCGCCATGCCGCCGACCGCGGGTGTCAGGAGAACGACGATCGCGGCGGCGAGGATCGCCCCCCACACCACCTCGAGATGGTCGGTGAGCGTTTGCCAGAGCATCTACTTGGTGCCGTACAGGCGATCGCCGGCGTCGCCGAGCCCCGGGAGGATGTAGCCGCGCTCGTTGAGCTCGCGGTCGACTGCTGCGGTGACGATGCGCACGTCGGGATGTTCGCTCTGCATGTGGTCGATCCCTTCGGGCGCGGCGACCAGGCACACGAGCGTGACCGAGCGCGCGCCCGCCTGCTTCACGGCGGTCACCGCGGCAGCGCTCGACCGCCCCGTCGCGAGCATCGGATCGAGCACGATCGCGTCGCGCTCGCCGTCGCCGAGCTCGGGCAGCTTCACGTAGTACTCGACCGGCTGAAGAGTCTCCTCGTCGCGGTACAGGCCGATGAAGCCGACCCGCGCGCTCGAGACGAGCGAGAGCACGCCGTCGAGCATCCCGAGGCCGGCGCGCAGCACCGGGCAGACCGCGACCTTCTTGCCTGCGATCCGACGCACCTCCATGCGCTCGAGCGGCGTCTCGATCTCGTCCGGCTCGGTCGGGAAGTCCTTCGTCGCCTCGTAGGTGAGCAGCAGCGTCAGCTCGTTCGCGAGCTTGCGGAAGTGGACGGTCGGCGTGTCCTTGTCGCGGAGGTACGACAGCTTGTGCTGAACGAGCGGGTGCGTCACGACCGTGACGCCCGTGGCCGTCTCGATGCTCACGCGACGTAGGTCGTGAAACCGCGGAAGCCCGGGTAGAGCGGCCGCTGCTCGCAGAGCTTCTCGCTGCGCGCGGCCAGTGCCGCGATGTCGGCGCCGCCGGCGAGCGCCCCGCAGATGACCGAGCCGACCTCGCGAAAGTCGTCGTCGTCGAACCCGCGCATCGTCGCCGCGGGGGTGCCGATCCGGATCCCGGAGGCGACTGTCGGTGGCCGCTCGTCGAAGGGGACGGTGTTGCGGTTGACGGTCAGCTTCACCTCGGCGAGCCGCTCCTCCGCGTCCTTGCCCGTCCAGTCGGTCGAGCGGAGATCGACCTGCAGCAGGTGCGTGTCGGTGCCGCCGGTGAGCACGTCGAGACCCCCGTCCTGCAGCGTCGAGGCGAGCGTGTCCGCGTTCGCGCGCACCTGCTCCTGGTAGTCGCGGAAGGCCTCGGTCGCCGCGATTCGGAAGCAGGTCGCCTTGGCCGCGATCGTGTGCACGAGCGGCCCGCCCTGCATCCCCGGGAAGACCGCGCGGTCGACGGCCTGCGCGTGCTCCTCGCGGCAGAGGATGAAGCCGGCGCGCGGGCCGGCGAGGGTCTTGTGCGTCGTCGAGGTGACGAAGTCGCAGTCCTTGACCGGGTTCGGGTGCAGGCCGGCTGCGACGAGCCCGGCGAAGTGCGCCATGTCGCAGAGCAGCAGCGCGCCGACCTCGTCCGCGATCTCGCGGAAGCGGTCGGTCTCGACCGTGCGCGGGTAGGCGGAGCCGCCGCAGACGATCAGCTTCGGCCGGTGCTGCTTCGCAAGCGCGAGGACGTCGTCGTAGTCGACCATGTTCGTCTCGCGCGAGACGCCGTAGTGGACGATCGTGTAGAGGCGCCCAGAGAAGTTGACCTTCAGCCCGTGCGTCAGGTGGCCGCCGTGCGAGAGCTCGAGCGAGAGGATCGTGTCGCCCGGCTGCAGGGCCGCCATGTACACGGCCATGTTCGTCTGCGCCCCCGCGTGGGGCTGCACGTTCGCGTGCTCGGCACCGAACAGCTCCTTCGCGCGGTCGATCGCCGTCTGCTCGATCTCGTCCACGACCTCGCAGCCGCCGTAGTAGCGCCGGCCGGGGTAGCCCTCGGCGTACTTGTTCGTCGGCACCGACCCGACCGCCTCGAGGATCGAAGGCCAGGTGAAGTTCTCGGAGGCGATCAGCTCGATCTGGCCGCGCTGCCGCTCGAGCTCGCGTCCTAGCAGCTCCGCGATCGCCGGATCGACCTCCGCGAGGCCGGCCGTACGAAGGTGCTGGACCGTCTCCTGCGCGATCGCCACAGCGAGAGATGGTACTCGTGCTACCTGCTGAAGGCGGCAGCCGCGCGCTCGAGCGCGTCGGCCGCGGGCACGGCACCTTCGCGGAGGACCTTCGGCTCCTCGGCGGTCAGGTCGAGGACGGTGGACGGCGTTCCGGGAAGCTCCCCGCCGTCGACGACCGCGGCCGCTCCGGCGCGGATCTCGACCGGCACGTCTTCGAGCCGCCGCGACTCGGGACCGCCGTGCAGGTTCGCGCTCGTCGCCACCAGCGCGTCGACGTGCTCGACGACTTCCGCGCCCGGGCCGGTCAGCTCCGGCACGCGTACTCCGATCGTCTCGGGCGAAGAGCCGGTCAGCCAGCGGTAGCGCTGGCCGGGGTTCGGGAGGATCAGCGTGTACGGGCCGGGGAGCAAGGCGCGCGCCATCGTCGCCGCCCGCCCGCGCAGCTCGGGCACGAGCTCGAGCAGGAAGTCGACGTCCTTCGCGAGCAGGGCACACGGCTGGTCGGTCGGCCGCTGCTTCATCCGGTAGAGCTCGCGCACCGGGGCCTCCCGGTACGGGTCGGCGCAGAGGCCGTAGACGGTGTCGGTCGGCAGCACGACGGGCCACCCGTCGCGGATCGCCTCGACGGCCGACTCGATCAGGCCCGAGCTCCGACCCCGAAAAACGAGAGCACGGCGCCGCGAAACGCTTCCGGTGCCTCGACGAAGATGAAATGGCCGGCGCCCGGCACGACCACGAGCTCGGCGTCCGCGACGGCTCCGGCAATCGCGCGCCCAGCCGCAGGCGGCGCCACGAAGTCCCGGTCACCGGCCAGCACGAGCGTCGGCGCCGTGATCCGCGCGAGCTGCGGCCTGAGGTCGAACGACGGCCACACGTCGCTGTTGAAACGGCGCAGCGCGTCGGCGTTGGGCACGAGCCCGGCGAGCGTCTGCACGAACGCTGCCTCGCGCTCGCGGTAATGCCCGAAGTACAGCGGCCATTGCCGCGCGAGGTTCTCCGCGAGCGCCTCGTCGTCCGCGAATTCGGCAGCCTCCTCCTCGTCGAGCGCCGCGCGCGCCTCCGGGTACCACGGCTCGCCCTCGCGCTCGGCGAGCCCGCGCTCCATCTCGGCATCCAGCCCTTCGTCCCGGTGCGCGAGCGTTGCCACGAGCAGGAGACGGCCGACGCATTCGGGGTGGGCGGCGGCGTAGGCCATCGCGACCATGCCGCCGTGGGAAAAGCCGAGCAGGTCGATGCGCTCCTGCCCCAGCTGCACCCGCAGCTCCTCGAGGTCGGCGACGTAGTCCTCGAAGTCGTATGCCGCAGGGTCGGCCGGTCGGGTCGAGCGGCCAGTGCCCCGCGGCTCCAGGATCAGGAGCTCGAGCGAGTCGTCGAGGCCGGCGAGGTCGGCCAGCTCCGCGCCCGGCAAGCCGGGGCCGCCGGGATGGCAGACGAGGGTCGGGCCCGAGCCGACGCGGCGATAGGCGAGCGTCCGCCCGTCCCCCGTCGTCAGCTGGTCGTCCGTCCCCCGCACCCCGGGCGGATCCTATGAGACTTCGACGAGCGCCTCTAGATCGTGGCGCGGATCCTGCCCTCGGCGACCCGATCTCTTCCGGCCAGGTCCGGCGTGATCCTGACGTCCTCGAAGCCGACCTCCGAAAGCAGGCGCTCGACGCGCTCGCCGGCGCCGGCGGCGACCTCGAGCACCAGCCAGCCGCCCGGCCGCAACGCCTCGGTCGCTGCCTGCGCGAGCTTCTCCGTGGCGCCCGAGGCGACCAGCGCCACGTGCGGCTCCCAGTCGCGCACCTCGGGCTGCAGCCTCGGGAGCTCGTCGGGCTCGACGTACGGCGGGTTCGAGACGACGAGGTCGAAGTTCGCCTCGCCGAGGCCGCTCGTGAGATCGTGCTCGACGAGCCGCACCCGGCCGTTGACGCCCGTGAGCTCGAGGTTCTCGCGCGCGAGTGAGAGCGCGTCCTCCGAGACGTCCATCGCGGTCACGCGCGCGGTCGGCAGCTCGTCGGCGATCGCCAGCGCGATCGCTCCGGTTCCGGTGCCGACGTCCAGGACCTCCGGCTCCTCGATTTCGCGGACGTGCTCAAGGGCACGCTCGACCACTATCTCCGTCTCCGGCCGCGGGATCAGCGCGCGGCGATCGGTCTTCAGCGTCAGCCGCCGGAAGCCCCACTCGCCGAGGATGTACGCGAGCGGCTCGCGCTTCTCGCGTCGCACGATGTTCGCGTCGAACGCCTCCAGCTGCTCGTCCGTCATCTCGCGGTTGAGCTCCGCATAGAGGAGCGCCCGGGCACAGTCGTCGCAGGCTCGTGCGAGCAGGAGCTCGGACTCGAGCCGGGCCGACTCCACGCCGGCTTCGGCGAGCCGAGCGGTCGCCCGGGCAAGCGCGTCGCCGATGGTCATGCGGCGCCGATAGTCACGCGGAGGCTGTTTCCAGAGCGCGGCGGCGGTCCTCCGCAGCGAGCGCCTCGGTGAACTCGTCCAGCTCCCCCTCGAGGATCTTGTCGAGCCGGTGCACGGTCTTGTGTACGCGGTGGTCGGTCAGCCGGTTCTCGGGGAAGTTGTAGGTGCGGACCTTCTCGGCGCGCTGGCCGGAGCCGATCTGCGACCGCCGCGCCGCCGCCTCTTCGGCCAGCTGTCGCTCGCGCTCGGCCTCGTAGAGCCGCGCGCGCAGGACGCGCATCGCCTTGTTCCTGTTCTGGAGCTGCGACTTCTCGTCCTGCATCGCGACGACGATTCCCGTGGGGAGGTGCGTTATGCGCACCGCCGAGTCGGTCGTGTTCACGCTCTGGCCGCCGGGGCCGGTCGAGCGGTAGACGTCGATCTTGAGGTCGTTGGGATCGACCTCGACCTCGACCTCCTCGGCCTCGGGCATCACCGCGACGGTCGCCGTGGACGTGTGGATCCGGCCCTGCGACTCGGTCTCGGGGACGCGCTGGACGCGGTGCGTGCCCGCCTCCCACTTGAAGACCGAGTACGCGCCGTCGCCCTTCACGGCGAAGACGATCTCCTTGAAGCCGCCGGCCTCGTTGCCGCTGACCTCGAGCTGCTCGACGCTGAAGCCGCGCCGCTCTGCGTAGCGCGTCAGCATCCGGAAGATGTCCGCGGCCCAGAGGGCCGCCTCGTCGCCGCCGACGCCCTGGCGAATCTCCACGATCACGTCCTTGCGGTCGGCCGGGTCGCTCTCCACCAGCGCCAGGCGCAGCTCCTCCTCGAGGCTCGCCAGGCGCTCCTCGAGCTCGGGCACGAGCTCGCGCAGGTCGCCGTCGTCGCGCGCGGCCTCGAGGTCTTCGCGCGTCGAGCGCCAGTCCTGCGCCAGCTTGTGCGGGCCCTCGAGCTCCTTCAGGCGCCGTCCGACCTCCGCCGCCTCGCGGTGGTCGTTGTACACGGCAGGATCGCTCAGCCGCTCCTGCGTGTCGCGATAGGAGCGCTCCAGTTCGTCTACGAGGTCTTCGAAGCCGGCCATTTGAGGAAGGGTACGTCCTTGCCCATGGCTGTTGGCAACTGCCCAACCTCGAGTCTCGGCGACCGTTGGTCAGACGGCCGCGCCGGCCAAGCCGGCGCGGCCTCTCTGGTCGGCGCCGCCAAGTCGGCGCCTTGGCGGATCCGGTAACCGCAGCGCCGGAGGAGGCGCTGCCGCATGCCGTGGCGCCTCCTGCACCCGGCGCCTTCGCGCTGCTGCGCCGCCCAGGCTTCAGGCGCGTCTACCTCGCGGTCGGGGCGAGCCAGGTCGGCGACTCGTTCCAGTACATCGCACTGATGTGGGCGGCACTGCTCGCAGGCGGGCCGCTGGGCGTCCTGGTCGTGCGGCTCGCCGACAGCCTGCCGGCGCTCGTCTTCGGCCTCCACGGCGGCGTCCTCGCCGACCGCGCCGAGCGCAAGCGGATGATGGTGGCCTCCGACCTCGTCCGGGCCGCCGCGCTCGTGCCGGTCGCGTTCGCGGGGCTGATGGCGTCGCTGCCGCTCTGGGCGCTCGTCGTCTCGGCCTTCGTGCTCACGACGTGCGCAAGCTACTTCGACCCCGCGTACGGAGCCGTCTTGCCGGCGCTCGCCGGACGGGACGGCGTGCAGGCGGCGAACGCGCTCGTGCGCGCGAGCGCGGACGCGCTCTGGCTGGCCGGCTCGGCCGTTGCCGCGGCGCTCCTGACAGTCGTTCCCTTGAGCGCCTTCTTCGCGATCAACGCCGGGTCGTTCCTGTTGTCGGCGCTCCTGCTCTCGGGGCTGCCGAGCTTTGCACCGGCTCATGGCGAAGCACGACCACGCGTGCGAGAGGCGTTCACCGTGCTGCGGCCGCACCCGTGGCTGGCGGCCGCGGTGGGAGCGCTCGCGGTCGCGGTGACGATCTCGTCGGGCACCTGGATCGTCGGCGTGCCGGAGCTGGTGCGCCGCGGCCTGGACGGCGGCGCGGGCCGCTTCGCCCTCCTGATCGTCGCCTATGCGCTCGGCTCGATCGCCACCGGCGCCTTCCTCGCCCGTCACCCGGTCGCCCACAAGGCGAGAGCGAGCCTCGTCGCCTGGTGCGCCTACCTGCCTGCGTACCTCCTGCTGGCGATGGCCCACTCGCTCGGACCCGCACTCGCGGGGTCGCTTGTCGCCGGAGCGGGCCAGGGCGCGGCGCTGGTGCTGACGATGTCCGCGGCCCAGGAGGAGATCCCGGACTCGCATCTCGGCCGCGTGACCGGCCTGATCTCGCTCGTGCACCGCGGGGCCCACGCCACCGGGCTGCTGCTCGTCTCGCCACTGTTCGCGGTCGTCGCGACGCGCAGCGTCTTCGTGGCCGCGGCGTTCGCGATCCCCTGCGTCAGCTTGGTGGCAGCGGCCTTCGCGACCAGAGCCACCAAGACGGCCGCACGGGCGTAGCCCGCACAGCCTCTTCGGTCGGCGCCGACAAGCGGCGCCTAGGCCATGACCTCGACACGCTGCGCCGCGGGGCCCTGGTCGCGGGCCTCGAGCGCGAGCACCTCGCGCAGAGCGCGGATCGAGACTTCGAGCTGGTCGAGCGTCGGTTCGCGCGTGGTCAGCCGCTGCAGCCAGAGGCCCGGCGCGAGCAGCGTCATCACGACGCGGTTGCCGGTGTGCTTGCCGGCGAAGCGGATCAGCTCGTAGGCGAGTCCCGCGATCACGGGGAGCAGCAGGATCCTGGTCGCGATCAGCCAGTACCAGGGCAGCCGGCCGAAGAACGCGAAGACGAAGATCGCGATCACCATCACCCAGAGCAGGAATGCGGTCCCGCAGCGGGGGTGGATCAGGCTGAAGCGCTGGACGGCCTGAGGCTCGAGCTCCTCGCCGGCTTCGTAGGCGTTGATCGCCTTGTGCTCGGCCGCGTGGTACTGGAAGACACGGCGCAGATCAGGCAGGAGCGAGATCAGGAACAGGTACGCGACGAAGACGGTGACGCGGATCAGGCCCTCGACGAGCACAAACCAGAAGCCGTTGGAGATCGGCAGCAGGTCGGCGAGCAGCGCCGGGCCGACCTTGAAGACCGAGATCGCGAACCCGATCGCGATTAGGAACGCGAAGATGATCGCGCCGCGCGAGAGCTCGGCCTGTTCGGCTTCGGCCTCTTCGTTCTCGTCCTGGGCGGCGTAGTTCGCGGAGATCGACAGCGCGCGGAAGCCGATTGCGAGCGACTCGCCGAGCGCGATTACGCCGCGGACGACCGGCAGCCGGAAGACCCAGTGCCGCTTCATGACGGACTCGATCGGGCGGCAGACCTCGGCGATCTGCCCATTCGGCTTTCGGACTGCGACGGCCCAGTTCGAGGGGCCTCGCATCATCACGCCCTCCAGGACGGCCTGGCCACCTATGGGCTGCGACATGTCCCTCTTAGGCCTTGTTGCGGCCGGCCTTTTCGAGCCGGCGCTGGAAGCGCTCGACGCGGCCGCCGCTGTCCATCAGCTTCTGCTTGCCCGTGTAGAACGGGTGGCAGTTCGAGCACACCTCGACGTGCAGCTCGGGCTTGGTCGAGCGCGTCTGGAACTCGTTGCCGCAGGCGCAGCGAACGGTCGCGAGGACGTACTCGGGATGGATCTCGGCCTTCATCGTCCGGCCAGGATAGCAACGGTGGTCTCGGGCGCCACGTTGCCGCCCGAGACCACCGCGACGACCGTTTCTCCCTGCTCCAGGGGCACCTTTCCGGCCAGCAACGCCGCCGTCGACGCCGCGCCGGCGGGCTCGCAGGCCAGCTTCGCGTGCGTGTACAGAAACCGCATCGCGTCTTCGAGCTCGGCCTCGGTGACGAGGACGACCTGCTCGACGCGCTCGCGGACGATCTCGAGCGTGTTCGTCCCGGCGAAGGGCGCGTTGAGACCGTCGGCGACCGAAGTCGGATCGACGGCGACCGGCTCGCCGGCCTCGAGCGCGTCGTGCATTGCTCTCGACGTCTCCGGCTCGACACCGACGACCCGCGCGCGTCCTCTCGCGGCGGTCGCGACCCCGGCGATCAGCCCGCCGCCACCGATCGGCACGACGACCACGTCGACGTCCGGCACGTCCTCGAGCAGCTCGAGCCCGACCGTGCCCTGGCCCGCGATCGTGCGCGGATGGTCGAACGGGTGCACGAGCGTTCGGCCGGTCTCCTCGATCAGCTGATCGAGCCGCGCGAACGCGTCCGTGGGGCCTGACGACTCGAGGTCGACCTCGGCGCCGTAGCCCCGCGTCGCCGCGATCTTCGCCTCGCTCGCGCCCCGCCACATCACGAGCAGCGCGTCGAGCCCTTCGGCGGCCGCGCCCCAGGCAAGCGCCTGGGCGTGGTTGCCGGCGGAGATGCCGATCACGCCGCGTTCCCGCTCCTCCGGGGTCAGCGCAGCGAGGTTCGTGAGCACCCCGCGGGGCTTGAACGAGCCGGTCTTCTGGAAGAGCTCGGCCTTCAGGTAGGCGTTCCCGCGGGTTCGCGAACCGAGCGTCGCAGACGAGAACGTCGGCGTGCGGTGGAGCCGCCCCGCGATCGTCTCGCGCGCCGCCTCCACATCGGCGCGTTCAATCACTACGTGAGCTTGTAATCCGGGCCGGCGCCGCCTTCGGGTGGCGTCAAGCGCCCGCCCTTCGCCGTGATCGCGCCGCACTGGACGCAGTTCGACGGCGTGATCTCCACGTGGACGTCGCCGTCGCCCGCCTCCTCGCCGACCTCGTACACGGCGGCCGGGCACAGGCGCGTCCAGAGCTCGGCGAGCTCAGGCGGAACGCGGTCGCGCACGCGGATGTGGTTCGGCGCGTCGTCGCGGGTGGCGTTCCCCGAGAGGAAGACGGACGAGAGCTTGTCGAACGTGAGGGCGCCGTCCGCCGCCGGGTAGCTCTTCGCGCGGTCGGTACGGATCAGCTCCTGGTCGGCGTCGGCCTCCGTCCCAGCGTCGCCCGGAGGGAAGTGGCCGCGGGACGCCGTCATCGCGCCGGCCATCGCGCCGCCGAGCCAGAACCCGCGCCCGAAGGCCTGGCGCATGTTCCGCACCTGCTTCAGGTCGCTCCAGACGAAGCTCTCCTGCAGCGACTCGTCGTAGCCGGCCAGCGCACCGCGCCGCCCGACGGCCTCGCCCGGCTGCAACGCCGCGAACGCCGCCTCCGCGGCGAGCCGCCCGGACTCGACCGCGTAATGGATCCCCTTCAGCGCCGGCACGTTGACGAGGCCCGCGCCGTCGCCACAGATCAGCAGCCCGGGCGCGTGCAGCTGCCTCGGCAGCGAGACGAAGCCGCCCTCGGGGATCGTCTTGGCTCCCCACGCCACCCGCTCGCCCCCGTCGAGCAGCTTGCGCAGCAGCGGGTGCGTCTTCAGCTCCTGCAGGACGTCGTGGACGGAGAGCTCGGCGTCGCGGTAGTCGAGCCCGACGACCATCCCGACCGTGACCATGTCGTCGCCGATCGGATAGACGAAGGAGCCGCCGAACTCGCGGTACTTCGCACCGGCCCGCAGCGGCCAGCCCAGCGTGTGGATCACGCGGTCGAGCGGCTTCGCGACCTTCCAGACCTCTTTGACGCCGAGCGCCCAGACCTGCGGGTTGTCGCCTTGCAGCCCGAAGTGGTCGAGCGCGACGCCGGTGAGATGGCCCTGCGTCCCCTCCGCGAGCACCGTCAAGCGCGCGTGGACCTCCGAGCCGGGCTCGAAGTTGCCGAGCTCCTCGCCGGCCCGCCCGCGGCCGCGATCGCCCGTCCGCACACCGCGCACCCGCCCGTCGACGAGCAGCGCGTGCCCGGTCGTCTCCGGGAGGATCGTCGCCCCCGCTTCCTCGGCCTGCTCGGCCAGCCAGCGGCCGAACTGCGAGAGCGACGCGACGTAGTTGCCGCTGTTGTGCATCGTCGGCGGCGTCGGAATGCGCAAAGCGCGCTTCGGCGTGAGGTAGTAGACCGACTCGTGCTCGACGCGGCCGGCGAAGGGCATGTCGCTCGTGCTCAGCCGCCCCTCGAACAAGCTGCGCAGCGAGACCGGGTTGACGACCGCTCCGGAGAGCAGGTGCGAGCCGGGCTGCTTCCCCTTCTCCAGCACCGCCACCGGCACGTCGCCGAGCCGCTCCGCCAGCTCGGGCGCGTCCTCCAGAAGCTGCCCGAGCCTGATCGCGCAGGCCAGCCCCGCCGGCCCGGCGCCGACGATCAGGACGCCGACCTCGATCTCGGGCTCGCCGGCTGAGACGACGAACTCGTTCGGGGAGAACGGGGGCGGGTAGTCCGACGGCTTCATGCGGCCTTGCGCGCCCGGACGAGCTCGGTCAGCTTGGGGACGATCTCGTGTAGGTCGCCGACGACCCCAAGGTCGGCGTACTCGAAGATCGGCGCATTCGGGTCCTTGTTGATCGCGACGATCAGGCCGGAGCTCTGCATCCCGACCTTGTGCTGGATCGCGCCGGAGATGCCGACGGCGACGTAGAGCTTCGGCGAGACGGTCTTGCCCGTCTGCCCGACCTGCGTCGAGTACGGGTACCAGCCCGCGTCGACCACCGCGCGCGTCGCCGCGACCGCGCCGCCGAGGGCCTTCGCCAGCTCCTCGACGAGCCCGAAGTTGTCCGGGCCGCCGAGGCCGCGCCCGGCCGCGACGATCACGTCCGCGTCCTCGATCGACGGGCCCTCGCTTTCCTCGTGGGCCTGTTCGACCATCGTCGCCGCGAGCGAGAAGTCCTGGAAGCGCGACTCGAACGGCGCGACCTCGGCCCTGCCGCCGACTTCCTTGGGCTCGAACGTGCCAGAGCGGATCAGCGCGAGGCGCGGCTCGGAGGTCCACCCCACGTCCGCGTAGACCGAGTCCCCGAGCGCCGGCCGCTTGCCGACCACCTTCCCGTCCTCGACGGCGAGGTCGGTGAGGTCGTAGTTCAGGCCTGCGTCGAGCCGGGCGGCCAGCGCGGCGGCGATGTCAGCGGAAAGCACGCTCGACGCGAACAGGACAGCATCGAACTGCTGGCCGCCCAGCAAGGTCTCGAGCGCGTCCACGCGCGGCTGCGGGAGTGGCTTGTCGAGCAGCACGTCGTCGTCGACATGGACGCGCTGGGCGCCGTACTTCCCGGCCTCCCCGGCCAGTTCGTTCACGTCGGAGCCAAGCAGCACGGCCTCGACCTCGCCGCCGAGCGACGCCGCCTTGGAGAGGACGCCGAGCGAGTCTTTCTGCAACTTGCCCTCGTGGTGCTCCAGGAAGACGAGGAATCTCACAGCGCCTTCCGCTCCTGCAGGAACTCGAGGATCTTCTCCGCGGCCGAGCCGTCGTCCTCGATCTTCAGCGTGTCGCCGCGCGGCGGCGGGTCGTTCAGCGCCTCGACGGTCGTGCGCGACCCCGCCTCCCCCGCCTCCTCGGCGCCGACACCGAGATCTGCAAGCGAAACCGTCTCCTGCGGCTTTTTCTTCGCGCCCATGATCCCCTTCAGCGAGGGGTAGCGCGGCTCGTTGATCGCGTCCGAGACGGCGACCACGGCGGGCAGCGGCGCGTCGATCACGTCGTAGCCGTACTCCGTCTGCCGCTTGCCGCGCGCCTTCCCGTCCTCGAGCGAGAGCTCGGCGACTTGTGAGATCAGCGGACGCTGGAGCCGCTCGGCGACCGCGGCCCACAGCACCGCCCCGTCGGCGTCGTTCGCCTGCTGCCCAAAGAGCACGAGGTCGGGGCTCTCGCGCTCGAGCGCGGCCGCCAGCACGCGGCTCGTGGCGACGAGGTCGGAGCCGGCCGCCGCCTCGTCGGCGACCAGCACGATCCGGTCGGCGCCCATCGCGAGCGCCCGCCTCATCGCCTCCAGCGCGCGCTCCGGGCCGAGCGACACGATCACGACCTCGCCGTCGCCGGCCTCCTTCAAGCGGAGCGCCTCCTCGACCGCGTTGACGTCAAACGGGTTCAGCGCACCCTCGCCGGAGCGGTCGAGCCGCTTCGTCTGGGGGTCGATCCGGCGTGCGGCGGTCGACTCGGGAACGTACTTCGCGCAAACGGCGATCTTCATGCCGCGCGGGACTCTACCGAGGGGCCGGAAGGGTCTCTACGGAGGCACTCTGGTAGCCTCCGGCCCTTCGAGCACGACCGGACCAATGCCCAGCCGCCGGACGACAGCCCGAGGATTCACTCTTCTCGCTCTTCTTCTCCTGACCCTAACGGCCGGGGCGAGCGCGGCTCCGCCGAAGATGATCATCTTCCCGGTGCTCGGCACTGTGAGCTACAGCGACGACTTCGGCGAGGCGCGTGCGGGCGGAGTCCACCAGGGGATCGACATGATCGCGCCGAAGCGCAGCCTCGCGCTCGCGGCCGAGGCGGGCAAAGTCGAGTTCTGGAGCCGCTCCGCGACCGCCGGCTGCATGCTCTATCTCCACGGCCAGAGCGGCACCGACTACTACTACATCCACCTCAACAACGACCGGACGCTGAAGAACGACAATCGCGGCAAGTGCGTCGCAGGGACGTCGTACGCGAAGGGGCTCAAGAACGGGGCGAAGGTCGTCGCCGGCCAAGCGATCGGCTACGTGGGCGACTCGGGCGACGCGAACGGGATCCACGCGCATCTGCACTTCGAGCTCCACCCGGGCCGCAAGAGCGCGGTCGATCCGTACCCGTGGCTCCAGAAGGCGAGCCGTCTGCTCTTCGCGGCGCCTCGCGGGATGCCGTTCACGCTCGACCTGCGCGGAACGGTCGTTGCGGTCAGCGACGACGGCAACCTTCAGATGAAACTGACGACGGTCAGCGCCTGGCCGATGCGGCAGAAACAGGCCAAGCTCAAGCGGCGACTGCTGGTGAGCGTGCCCGCCGACGCGACCGTCCAGCAGGTACCGCGGATCGGCGCACCGGGCACCCTGGTGGACCTCTCGACGGCCAAGCCAGGCCAGCAGGTCGACGTCTGGACGGCGACTGCGCCGACGACGCTTCGGGCTCAGCGCGGCGACGACAACATGCTGAGCGCGTCGCTCGTCTCGCTGGTTGTGCCTAGCGGCCGGTAAAGCGCGGCTCGCGCTTCTCGCTGAGGCGTCGCTTGCGATGCCGTTAGAGGCCATGCCGGCTTTGCCGGCGTGGCCGTCTGACGCGCCCTTGCCGTGTCAGCGACCGGTGAAGCGGGGCTCGCGCTTCTCGGCGAAGGCCGTGAGGCCCTCCTTCGCGTCCGCGGTCGCGAAGAGGTCGCCGAACTCCCTCGCCTCGCGCTCCAGGTTGTCGACGTGGTCGCCCTGCAGGACGTGGCCCAGAGCGCGCTTCGCCGCCGCGAGCGCCAGCGGGCTCTTGGAAGCGAGCAGCTCCGCCGTCTCACGCGCTCGTTGCAGCACGGGGTCGTGGACGGCGTTGACGAGGCCGAGCCGCAGTGCCTCGTCTGCGTCGACGAGCCGGCCGGTGAGGATCAGGTCCTTGGCGACGCCGAGGCCGCAGACACGCGCGAGCCGCTGCGTCCCGCCCCAGCCCGGGATGATCCCGAGGTTGATCTCCGGCTGGCCGAGCTTCGCGGTCGAGGCCGCATAGCGGAAGTCGCACGCGAGCGCGAGCTCGCAGCCGCCGCCCAGGGCGAAGCCGTTGATCGCCGCGATCGTCGGCTTCGGCATCGTCTCCAGCAGCTGGGCACTGTGGTGCCCGAGCTCGCCCCAGGCCAGCGCTTCCTCGGCGCCGAGGCCGCTCATGTACTTGATGTCGGCACCCGCGACGAAGGCTCTGTCGCCGGCACCGGTCAGCACGACGACGCCGACCGCCGTGTCGTCGGCGACCTCGGCGAGCCGGCCGCGCAGCTCCTCGAGCGTGGGTCGGTCGAGCGCGTTCATCGCGTCCGCGCGGTCGACGATGACGGTGGCGACCGCGCCTTCGCGGTCAACGCGAATGCTCAGGCCGGAACCTTCCCGCGCAGGAACTCGACGATCTCGCTGGTCGGAGCGCCCGGCGTGAACACCGCGGCGACCCCCTGCCGCTGCAGTTCCTCCGCGTCCTCGTTCGGGATCGTCCCGCCGAGCACGACGAGCACGTCCTCGGCGCCGTTCTCGCGCAGCCCGTCGAGGATGCGCGGCACGAGCGTCATGTGCGCGCCGGAAAGGATCGAGATGCCGACGGCGTCGGCGTCCTCCTGGATCGCGGTCTCGACGATCTGCTCCGGCGTCTGATGCAAACCGGTGTAGATGACCTCCATGCCGGCGTCCCTGAGTGCACGTGCAATGATCTTCGCCCCCCGGTCGTGACCATCAAGTCCGGGCTTCGCTATGACGACACGGATCTTGCGCGACATGGGAACGAGACTATAGGCGTGAAACTCACGGTCGTCGGCTGCTCTCCGGCCTGGCCCAATCCGGGCGGCGCCCAGTCCGGCTACCTGCTGGACGGGCCCGGGCGGTTGCTGCTCGACTGCGGCCCCGGAGTGCTCGCCAAGCTGCGGGAGCGAGAGGACTGGCCTCACGTCGACGCGATCGCGATCACGCACTGGCACCTCGACCACTGGGGCGATCTCGTGCCGTGGGTCTGGGGTGCGACGCTCGGCCCAGGCGAGGGCATCGACAAGCCGGAGCTCTGGGTCCCCCCGGACGGGCGCGAGATGCTCTGCGCGATCGGCGGCCGGCTCGGGCAGCGCGAAATGTTCGAGGACGCCTTCACCCTCCGCGAGTACGTCGACGGCGTCCCTTTCACCGCCGCCGGGTTCGAGGTCACCGCCCACCGCGTCCTGCACTACCAGCTGCTCGCCTTCGGCTTCCGCGCGTCGGCAAACGGCACCATCGTCGGCTATTCCGGGGACTCCGGCCCGAGCGACGGGCTCGCCGAGATCGCGCGGTCGGCCGACCTGTTCGTCTGCGAGGCCACGCTGCTCGCGCCGAACCCGGAAGGTGGAACGCGCGGCCATCTCGCGGCCGAGGAAGCGATCGCCGCCTTCGAGGCCTCGGGCGCGAAGCGGCTCTTGCTGACGCACCGTCCGTTCGAGCGGCCGCTCGAGGATTCGCTCGAACTTGCCCACGACGGGCTCGAGATCGAGATCTAGGCGGCGAGCAGGACTACTGGCCGGACGGAACCGGCGGCGTCCAGCGAGGCATCCAGTAATCGACGAGCCACGGGTGGGACGAGCCCTCCCCGCGAACGAGCCCGAGCTGGAAGGTGACCGGCCGCGTGCTGACACCCTTCTTGCCGGCCAGGCCGACCTCGATCAGGATTTCCTTGGTGGAGGCGTAGTCGAGGAAGTACTGGATGCGCTTGGTGTCGACGCCCGGATACGGGACGACCGGAAGGTCGGAGCCCTTCGCCCACGACGCCTGCGTGTAGTCGCGCTTCAGGGTCGGGCTGACGACAGCCCACGAGCGCCCCAGGTTCTTGCGGGCGACCGCGGTACCGATGAACGTCTTGATGTCTGCGCGGATCTGCGGGTCGAGTTGCCCGAAGGTCTTGACCGTGACGCCGTCCGCGTTTTTCAGCGCCACCTGCTTCGACGGAAGCTGGGCGTGGAAGCCCTTGTCGGGGTTCGCGCTCTTGTTGTCGCTGCCGCCCACGAACGCGAACACGAGCGCGGCCGCGCCGACGGCGAAGAAGGCCACGCCGAACCAGAGCAGGTAGCGCTGGAAGCGTGGAGAGCTGAGCCTAGTAGCGACTGATTCCATCGGGGTCACCGGGATACGACGCTCAGAGTAGCGTCAAAGTTAGAAACCGGCTGCGCGGATTTTCAAAAGACCGGTGTCTCCCGCCAGGTACCCCACGTCTCGCGCAGCGCGTCGCACATCTCGCCGAGGGTCGCATATGCGCGTGATGCGTCGATCAGCAGCGGCATCAGGTTCTTGTCCTCCCGCGCGGCCCCCTCTTTGAGCCGTGCAAGCGTGGCCTCGACTGCGGCCGAGTCACGCCGTGCCCGAAGTCCCCGCACGCGGTCGATCTGCTGCTGCTCGAGCGCCGGATCGATCCTCAGGATCTCGATCTCGCCCTCGTCCTCGAGCTGGTAGCGGTTGACGCCCACGACGATCCGCTGCTTCGCCTCGACCTCGGCCTGGTAGCGGAACGACGCGTCGGCGATCTCGCGCTGCTGGAAGTTGTCCTTGACCGCGGCCACGACGCCGCCGAGCTTCTCGATCCGGTCGAAGTAGTCGTAGGCCTCGGCCTCCAGCCGCTTCGTCAGATCCTCGAGGTAGTAGGAGCCGCCGAGCGGGTCGATCGTGTTCACGACTCCGGTCTCGTGGGCGATCACCTGCTGCGTTCGCAGCGCGATCCGGACGGCGTCCTCGGTCGGCAGCGCGAGCGCCTCGTCGAAGGAGTTCGTGTGCAGCGATTGCGTCCCGCCGAGCACCGCGGCAAGGGCCTCGAGCGCGGTGCGGACGATGTTTACCTCGGGCTGCTGCGCCGTCAGCGAGACCCCTGCGGTCTGCGTGTGGAAGCGCATCAACCACGAGCGCGGGTTCTTCGCGCCGTACCGCTCGCGCAGCTCGCGCGCCCAGATGCGGCGTGCGGCGCGGTACTTCGCGATCTCCTCGAAGAAGTCGAGGTGCGCGTTGAAGAAGAAGCTCAGGCGCGGCGCGAAGTCGTCAACGTCGAGCCCGCGAGCGATCGCGGCGTCGACGTAGGCGAAGCCGTTCGCCAGCGTGAAGGCGAGCTCCTGGGTCGCGTTCGAGCCGGCCTCGCGGATGTGGTAGCCGGAGATCGAGATCGGGTGCCAGCGCGGCAGCTCGCGTGCGCAGAACTCGACCATGTCCGTCACGAGACGCATCGAGGGCTCCGGCGGGAAGATCCACTCCTTCTGCGCGATGTACTCCTTGAGGATGTCCGTCTGGATCGTCCCGCGGAGCTCAGCGCGCGGGACGCCCTGCTTTTCGGCCACGCAGACGTAGAACGCGAGCAGCATGGCCGCGGGGCCGTTGATCGTCATCGAGGTCGAGACCTCGCCGAGCGGGATCCCAGCGAAGAGCGTCTCCGCGTCTGTCAGCGAGTCGATCGCCACCCCCTCCCGGCCGACCTCGCCGAGCGAGCGCGCGTGGTCGGAGTCGTAGCCCATCAGCGTCGGCATGTCGAACGCCGTCGAAAGCCCGGTCTGGCCGTGGTCGAGCAGGTAGCGGAACCGCTCGTTGGTCTCCTCGGCAGTGCCGAAGCCGGCGAACTGCCGCATCGTCCAGAGGCGCCCGCGGTACATGGACGGGTAGACGCCGCGAGTGAACGGGTACGCGCCGGGGTAGCCGAGGTCGCGGTCGTAGTCGAGCTCGACCCGCTCGGGCGTGTAGAGCGGCTCGTTCTCGAGGCCGCTGATGGTGCTGAAGAGCTCGCCTTGCCGCTCGGGAGCGGCGTCGTAGAGCTCGCGGCGCCAGTCGTCGCCGCCCAGCTCGCGGCGGTCCTCGGTCGTGGCCATGCGGGGATTGTGCCGGGTCCTGGTCGTCGGGTGGTCAACGGCGATCCCTCGAACGAGGGATCGGTGTCGTCGTGGGCGCCCCTCGGCATGCCGATTTCGGAAGCGGCGAGCACGATGCGGCGACAATCCGACCCCGATTCAGCGGCAGGCCTCTGCGCCTACGCGTGTCACGGAGCGCCGGCCCCGGACCTCTGCGGTTGCAGGAGTTCGGTGCCGATGTACCGTATGTGACGAGGGTGCCTGGTCTAGGACTAGTGGGCGGCCTGCGGGGGCTGCTGGTGGTCGTTTTGGTGTTGCTCGGGCTTGGCGCGGGCGGCTACTTCCTCGCCGGCGCGATGAGGTCCGACGACCCCGGGCAGAAGGTGGCGTCTCCTTCAGGCAGCAGCACGACCACGACGGGCTCGACTGCGACGACGTCTTCGAGTGCCGGGCCCACAGGGGCACGCGGGCCACGCGGGCCGCAAGGCGCGCCGGGAGAGTCAGGGTCTCAAGGCGTGCCGGGCGTCGCTGGTTTGCAGGGCGCCCCTGGAGAGCCCGGCCCCCCAGGGCCGGGCGGCTCGATCGGCGGTCGTGGGCCCGCCGGGGCGAAGGGAGAGCCAGGCGCAGCCGGCCCGCGAGGTCGGGCGGGCGCGGCCGGTTCGCGAGGTGAGACCGGAGCGACGGGCACGGCCGGAGCTGACGGGTCGCGGGGAGCAACCGGCGCTGTGGGCGCGGTCGGGGCGAAGGGAGCAACCGGCGCGCAGGGTGCAGCCGGACCGTCGGGGGCACGGGGCGCGACCGGAGCACGCGGGACGACCGGCGCGCAAGGAGTTGCGGGAGCCAAGGGCGCAACCGGTGCGAAAGGCTCTACCGGGGCAAGCGGCGCCAAGGGAGCGACCGGCGCCAAGGGAGCGACAGGCGCTCAAGGAATCCAGGGTCCCGCTGGGTCGCAAGGGCCGACGGGCGCAAGAGGCGCGACCGGAGCGACGGGAGCGCGAGGAACGACCGGCGCGAAGGGCTCGACTGGAGCCGCCGGCTCGAAAGGGACAACCGGTGCCAGGGGCGCAACGGGAGCGACCGGTGCGACGGGCGCCAAGGGCTCGACCGGTGCTCAAGGAATCCAGGGTCCTGCCGGGTCGCAGGGGCCAACCGGCGCCAAGGGCGCGACCGGAGCGACCGGGGCAAAGGGGACGACCGGCGCATCGGGCGTTACCGGCGCCAGAGGCACGACCGGGGCGCGGGGCGCCACCGGCACGACCGGCTCAACGGGCGCCAAAGGTGTGACAGGCGCCACCGGTTCCACGGGCGCCACCGGCGCCACCGGCGCGACAGGGGCGAAAGGCGCGACGGGAGCCAAGGGAGTCACCGGCACGAAGGGCGCCACTGGCGCGCAAGGCCCTGCGGGAGCAAAGGGACCAACGGGCGCTCGGGGGCCGACCGGCTCCCAGGGCGTGACGGGTGCGAAGGGCACTACGGGTGCGAAGGGCACTACCGGTGCGAAGGGCACTACCGGTGCCAAGGGCGCAACGGGAGCCAAGGGCACGACCGGCGTGCAAGGGCCGCCAGGCGCTCAGGGCCCGACCGGGGCGAAGGGCCCGACCGGGGCAAAGGGCGCAACAGGCTCCAAGGGCGCCACAGGCTCGAAGGGCGCAACCGGGTCGAAGGGCGCCACGGGTGCCAAAGGCCCGACGGGCGCGAAGGGGCCGACCGGCGCCAAGGGCGCAACCGGAGCCAAAGGCGCGACCGGGGCAAAGGGAACGACCGGCGCCCAGGGAGTCAACGCCTGGGACGTCGACATCACGAAGTCCGCGGATCAGGTGGTGACGAACAACGCCACCCTCACGAACGACAGCGAGCTCAGCTTCGCCGTCAACGCCGGGGAGACGTGGTACGTCCAGCTCCTGCTCTCGTACAGCGGGAACAACGCGACCGGCGACTACAAGTGCGACTTCAGCTTCCCCAGCGCATCCGGCTACCTCCGGTACATCGGCGACAACTCCGCCGCCGACGCGCTCATCCTCTCGACGGGCATCCGCTTTGCGGCAGTGGGGTCGTTCGCCGCGGCCATCGCGCTCGGCGCCGATGCCGTCAACACGCCGCGTGTGTTCGAGCTCGACATGATGCTGCGGCCGACGGCGAGCGGGACGGTGCAGTTCCGTTTCGCCAACAACGCCGCGGCGGCCGGCCGAACATCGACGACCCGCGCCGGCTCGACGCTGCTCGCGCGCAAGCTCGGCTGAGACCGGCCGCTAGCCGCCCGGCTTCCAGAGCGGCTCTTCGTCCTCCGCATTCGCGGCGCGCGCGAGGATGAAGAGCAGATCCGAGAGTCGGTTCAGGTAGACGGGCACGAGCGGGTCGAGCTCGACCTCGCGCCCAGCTTCGAGCGCGGCGAGCTCCGCG
>Ga0173483_10000091_pt1 | contig 20687 bp, 28 predicted proteins | sample NitcycUS178409R2_FD_122621 | JGI IMG/M metagenome (GOLD analysis project Ga0173483, IMG submission 122621) | Soil microbial communities from Arlington Agricultural Research Station in Wisconsin, USA - Nitrogen cycling UWRJ-S178-409R-2 (version... | ecosystem: Environmental > Terrestrial > Soil...
AACTGAGCGGACGCTGGGTCCGACGTTTCCGGGCTGCAAGCCGGCAGACCGCCCGAGCGATCCTCGGGTCAAATCCCGGAGAAAGCCTCCGTAGCCGGGGTCGTGGCCGAGAGGCTCCTTCGGCACGACCCACGCGACGACGTAGGCGAGCGAGAAGAAAACGAACAGCACGCCCACCTGCCATGCGGTGCGCACGAGCGCGTAGCGCCGCAGCGTCATCGGACGGTTCTTGTCCTTGCGCCGCGCCCAGCTCAGAAAGCGCTGCGCCCAGCTCAGGAAGCGCCGTTCCTGCCCGGGATGAGCCGGCCCACGGTGTCGGCGGCGATGTAGCCGGCGAGCCTCGGGTTCTCCTGTAGCCGCCGCAGCGAGTACGCGTACCAGTCGCGGCCGAACGGCGTGTAGATGCGCAGCCGGTGGCCTCCGCGGACGAGCTCGTCGCCCACCGCCGGCCGCACACCGAGCAGCATCTGGAACTCGAACTCGTCGGGCGCGAGCCCTCGCGCGCTCGTCAGCCGCTGGCCCTGCTCGACCAGCCACTCGTCGTGCGTCGCGATCCCGACGTAGCACCCGGCGTCGAGCAGCTCCTCGAGGGCCTGCACGAAGCTCGCGCGGATCGAGTCGAAGTCGCGGTAGGCGATCTCCGCGCGCTCGAGGTAGATCCCCTTGCAGAGGCGCACGTTCGGGCGCTGCTGGGCGAGCTCGCGGATGTCTCGCAGCGTCCGCTTCAGCCGCGCCTGCAAGACGATGCCGACGTTCTCGTGGCCGGACTCGCGCAGCTCCTGGTACAGCCGCAGCGTGTCGTCCGTCGTCGACGAGTCCTCCATGTCGATGCGAACGAAGTTGCCGTGCTCGGCCGCGTGTTGGACAACGCTCTCGAGGTTCTCGCGGCAGAGCTCGTAGCCGAGCTTGAGGCCGAGGCCAGTCAGCTTCACGCTCACGTTCGACTCGAGGTGCCCGCGCTCGAAAGCGTCGATCGCGTCGCGGTAGGCCGTCCCGATCGCGCGCGCCTCGTCCGGGCCTGCGACCTCCTCGCCGAGGACATCGATCGTCGCCAGCTTCCCTTCGTCGTTCAGACGCCGGACGACACGCAACGCGTCGTCGAGGTCCTCGCCGGCGATGTACCGGCTCGAGATCCGCCGCACCACAGGCTTCGGCACGGCCGGCAGGAAACGGACGATCGCGGAGTCGACGAGCCCCATCGGCTGCGGGATTCTACGAGCGAGCGCTCTGCACGAGCGCCGTCACACGCCCGGCCTCGGCGACCACGTCGCCTGCCAGCGTGATCGCGCCGACCTCCTCGGCGGCATCGCCCGTCGCGCCGGCGCCGCCGACCGCCACGCGGTGCCGCCCGGCGAGGGAGCGAAGCTCGGTGCCGACGGCGTGCACGCGCTCGTCCGAGACCGCGCTCAGGACGACGAGGTCGGGCCGCAGCGAGTCCGCGGCCCTGGCGACGGTGTCGAGCGGCGCGTCGCTCCCGAGGTAGCCGATCCGCCAGCCGCGGGCCCGCAGCGCGAGCCCGAACGCGACCAGGCCGAGCTCGTGCTGCTCACCCGGGAGGCAGGCCAGCAGCGCGAGCGGTCCGAGACCGAGACCCCAGCCGCGCGCCAGGCCGAGCAGCCGACCTCGGAGGATGCTCGAGGCGAAGTGCTCCTGGGCGACCGACGCCTTCCCGCGCTCCCAGCGGTCGCCGAGCTCCCGCAGGTACGGCAGCACGACCTCGGCGAGGAAGGCGTCCAGCGTCGTCGTCGCCAGCAGCCGGTCGATCACCGCCTGCGCGGAGGGCTCGTCGAAGGCGTCGAGCGCAGCCGCGAGCTCCGACTGCGCCTCCGGCGGTGACACGACGGCCGTCTCGTTGGCGCCCTCGCCCACGGGCGAGCGCGAGACGAGCGCCGCGGCCTCGGCTGCAGCGAGCCCGCCGTCGATATGCAGCCGCATCAGCCGCACGCGCTCTAGGTCGTCCAGCGAGTAGAGACGCAGCCCGCCGCTCGACCGCGTCGGGCGCAGCAGGCCGTAGCGCCGCTCCCACGCCCGCAGCAGCTCCGGGCTCACGCCCGAGCGCTTGCTCAGCTCGCCGATCCGGAGCACGGTCTCGCCACTCACAGTGGCAACTATACAAGAGTTAGACACGAGTTTGACAAGTCGCTGACAGGGCAGTAAAGTGCACCCGACTTGAACAAACTCTCTACAGGAGGTGGACAGATGTTCGGGAAGCGCGATCTACTCCCACTCGCACTGGTGCTCGTTGGCGGCCTCAACTGGGGTCTCGTTGCGATCGCGAAGTTCGACCTGGTGGCGTGGCTGTTCGGCCTCGACTTCGGCGAGACGAACGCCGCCAGCCGGATCGTCTACGGCCTTGTCGGCCTCTCGGCCGTCTACGGCCTCGGCTGGCTCGCCGCCGGCCGCCGTCAGGCAAGCCCTCGACCAACCCCTGCGTCCGCATCGCGCTGACGCCCACCCCGACCGAAAGGACGTCATGAAGAAGACTGCACTCCTGCTCGTGATCGTCGTCGCGGCGCTGGCCGCGGCCCCGCTCGGCTCGACCGCCGGGTCCGGAACCCGCGCAAGCGGCGACATCGTCGCGACCGCGACTTCGGCGGGTAAGTTCACGACGCTGACGAAGCTGCTCAAGCGCGCTGGCCTGGTCTCGGCGCTGAAGCAGCCCGGCCCCTACACGGTCTTCGCGCCGACCGACGCGGCCTTCAAGAAGGTGCCGAAGAAGACGCTGAAGGCGCTGCTCACGAACAAGGCGAAGCTGAAGGCCGTCCTGCTCTACCACGTCGTCGCCGGCAAGGTCACCGCGGCCGACGTCGTGAAGCTGCGCTCGGCGAAGACGCTGAACGGCAAGAAGGTCCGCATCCGCGTCTCCGGCTCCAACGTCTTCGTGAACACCGCGAAGGTCGTGAAGGCCGACGTGATGGCGACGAATGGGGTCATCCATGTCGTCAACCGCGTGCTGATCCCCCCGGCGCGGTAGTGGCGGCGGCACCAACCGCATCGACGGCTCCTGTCGCGCGTCTGCGCGGCGGGAGCCTCCGCGGGCTCAACCGCTGGAACGCGACCCTCGGTGCGCTGGATCTCGCCAAGGGGTACAACGTCTTTGCGCTGAACATGGCCCTGCAGTACCGGCGCGTCGCTCGGTGGCGCGACTACGTCTACGGGGCACGCGTCTACATGCTCGGCCTCACGGCGAAGTCGGCCCTCGCGTGGCAGGTCTTCGCCAGGACGCTGCGGCCCGTCTGAGCTACGAGGATTTCTGCTCGCGCCGCTCGAACTCGAGCATCAGTCGGCGCAGGAGCGAGTTCAGCTGGCGCTTCTCGTCGGCGCTCAGCGCGGCGGCGACGAGCGCCTCGTTCTCGGCTCCGGACCGCAGCGCCTCCTCCCAGACCTTGTGGCCCGCGTCGGTCAGCTCCACGAGCACCCCGCGCCGGTCGTTCGGGTCGGGCAGCCGCTTCACGAGGCCCGCGTTTTCGAGCCGGTCGATCCGGTTGGTCATCGCACCGCTCGAGAGCTCCGCCCACGCCGCGAGCTGGCCGATCGAGCGCCGGTGCGGAGGATCCGTCAGCTCGAGCTGGTTCAGCGCCTTCCACTCACCGGAGTTGAGCCCGAACTTCACGAGCGTCTCGTCCAGCAGGCGGTGGAACCTGCGCCTGAGGCCGTTGATCCGGTCGACCATCCCCTCCACCTCGAGGTCGATCCCGGGGAACTGGTTCTCCTCGAGAAAGCGGTCGACGTGGTCGCGCTCTTCGGCCTCTTTAGCCATGATCGTGATTCTTGATCAAAAAAGTCTTGACGTCAAGATTCTCCATGTGTAGCATCTCCTTCGACGTAAAGATACTCGAAGTCGAGAGGAGCCGCCCAATGTTCGAGCACGAGATTCGCACAGAGGCCGCCAGAGAGCGGGCGGCTCACCTGAGCAGCGACTGGTCCCCGATCGCGCCGCGCCACCGCGTACGCCTGACGCTGGGCCGCTGGTTGATCGGGGCCGGTCGCCGGCTCGAGGGAGCTGGCTCAGCCTTCACGCATGAAGCCCTGGCGCGCCGCGCTCACTAAGGCATCACTGGGAGGCCGTGGCGGCTCTGCCGCCGCGGCCGTCTCGATCCGAGCGCTCTAGCCCTCGCGCATGAAGCCCTGGCGAGCCGCCGAAACTAGCGCCACGGCCTCCGGGAAGAGCACGCGCATGGCGTCGCGGAGGGCGATGGCCTGCTCGTCGGCGCCGCCGGTCGACTGAATTTGCTGCAAGGCCGCTGCCGTGAGCTCGACCGCGGTGTTGAGTGTCAGCGTCGCGAACTGCTCGCGCTGGGCTTCCTGTACCGACTCGGCCTGCTGCTCGGCGAACTCGCGCAGGCTGCGCATCAGATCCTCAGGATCACCGCCGAACGGGAAGCCGCTGCCCTCCATGGCCCCAGACTAGCTAAGGGGGAGTTTGTAGCCGCGCTCGACGTCGCGCGCCAGCTCGGACACCGAGTCGGCGGCTCCCTTCACCGCGGCGGCGACGGTGGGGCCGCCCTCCGCGCCGAGCTCGTCCAGCAGGGCCGGACGGGCGACGCGCGGCGCCTCGGGCTCGACGCCGGCCGCGTCCTCGGCGACCTCGCACAGCGCTGCGATCGAGACGGCATCGTGGACGAGCGAGCGATCCCTGACGGGCACGCCGGTCGCGTCCAGCACGAGCCACGCCTTCGATTCGCCGTCTCCGTAGGAGCAGACGTAGAGACGGATTCCGCTCAGCGGCTCGGTCGGGACGATCCCCGAGACCTCTTCACCGTCGGCGGCATGCCGTCCCGCCGCCTCCGCGATCCGCCGCAGGTCGCGATCCAGTTCCATCGCCCGAGCTTAGACGGCCGCACGGGCAAAGCCCGCACGGCCTCTCTGGTCGGCGCCGCCTAGTCGGCGCCTTAGACTCCCGCCGTGGCAGGGACGCGCACCGAGCTCGCCCGCGGCCTCTTCGCCCCGCTCGGCCCGACCTACGACCGCTACGCGAACGCGCTGTCGTTCGGCCAGGACCCGCGCTGGCGGCGCTTCCTGGTCTCCCGGCTGCCCGTCGACGCCGACGACGTGGTGCTCGACGTCGCCACCGGCACCGCGGCGGTCGCCCTCGAGCTCGTACGGCAGACCGGCTGCTCCGTCGTCGGGGTCGACCAGAGCCCGGAGATGCTCGACGAGGCGCGCCGCAGGCTGCTGCTCGCAGCCGAGACGAAGCGCGTGCGGCTCGTCGAGACTAGCGCGCAGGAGCTGCCCTTCGAGGACGGGTCGTTCGACGGCCTGACTGCCGCGTATCTGCTGCGCTACCTCGACGACCTGCCGACCGACCTCGGCGAGCTCGCCCGCGTCCTGCGGCCGGGCGCGACCGCAGCGCTGCTCGACTTCGGCGTCCCGCCCGGTCCACTCCCCCGCGCCGCCTGGAATCTCTGGGTCGACGTCGGCCTGCCCGTGCTCGGCCGCGCGATCTCGCCCGGCTGGCACGAGGTCGGCCGCTTCCTCGGCGGGAGCATCCGCGACTTCGACAGGCGCTGGCCGGTGCCGCGCCTGCTCACGGCCCTGCGCGAGGCGGGATTCGACGACGTGCGCGCGAGGCGACTGAGCCTCGGCGGCTGCACCGTTCTCTGGGGCCGGCGCGCGTGACGGAGGCGCGGGCGCGGCCGGCCTTCTACGCGCTCGCGCCGGGCGGCTGGCGGGACTACGTCACGCTGCTGCACCCGCCCTACACGGCCTGGCACCTGAGCTACGTCGTGATCGGCGCCTGTCTCGCGCCGACGCTGTACGAAGGGCGGCTGGCCGCGACCGCGGCCGCGTTCTTCCTCGCGCTCGGGATCTCGGCTCACGCAATCGACGAGCTCAAGGGCCGGCCGCTCCAGACGAAGATCCCCCGCCGGGTGCTGGTCGTCCTGAGCATCGTCCCGCTGGTGGGCGCGGTCGCGATCGGGATCGGCGGCGCGATCGCCTTCGACCCCTGGCTCCTGGTCTTCGTCGCTGTCGGGGCGGCGCTCGTGCCGGTCTACAACCTCGAGCTGTTCGGAGGCGCGATCCACAACGGCGCCGGGTTCGCGCTCGCCTGGGGCGCATTCCCGCTGCTGACCGGCTACTTCGCCTGCGCGGGAACGATCAGCTGGGAGGCGCTGCTCGCGGCCGCCTACGCAACGTTGATGAGCTACGCGCAGCGCGTGCTCTCGACGCCCGTGCGGCACCTGCGCCGGCGAGTCGTCGACGTCGAGGGGACGATCGAGCTGCGCGACGGCGGGAGCGAGCGCGTCACGCGCGAGACGCTGGCGGGCGCGCCCGAGCGTGCCCTGCAGACGCTGGCGGCGGCGAACGTCGCTCTGGCGGTTGCGCTGCTGGTGTTCCGCCTGGCGTAGCATGCCGCGCGTGCGCGCGGACGTCCTCGAGCTCGTGTTCGCAGCTGCGGTCGTTGTCGTGTTCGCATCCGCCGCGGCCGCCGTGGTGGGTCGCGCGTCGCGGCAGCTCCTCCTCACGCTGACCTCGCTTCTGGCCGTTGCCGCGGCGGTCGGGTGGGTCGTGTTCGCGCTCGACCCGTCGACCGAGCTCGCGGTCACGGCAGGCGGCCTCACCGTCTGCGCCGTCTTCGAGCTCGGGACGGTCGCGGTGCTGCGCCTCGTCGGCCGCGCGCAGGACGTGGATCGGCGGCTCGAGGAGACAGAGGCCCGCTTCGATGCCGCGATTGCGGCCGCCGCAGACTCCCGCTCCGCGGAGCTGGAGCGCACGCTGGCACGCGCTCGTGCCGACTCGCTGTCGAAGCTCGTCGTCGAGGAACGGCGGATCGCGGAGGAGCGGCGGACGGCGCTCGCCGAGCGCGAGTACCGCGCCGGCGCTGAGCTGAGCGAGGCCCTCGCGAAAGTGGAGCAGCGCGTCGCGCAGCGCCTCGGCGAGCTGAACGCCGACCTCGAGCGAGCGGAGCAAGCACTCACGGCGCAGCTGAAGGCGTTCGGTGACCGGCAGAAGCGGTTGATGGCAGGAGCCGAGTCGCGCCTCGCGCTCGACACCCAGCGCCTCGATGCCGCCAGCGAGGCCCAGCGGGAGCGACTTGCCGAAATCGAGCAGCAACTCGCCGCCGCCGCCGACGAGCTCGCGGGCGAGGCGCGCGAGCAGCTCGAGGCGCACGAGCGCGAGCGCCGCCGCGCGCTCCAGGAGGTGGCAGAGCGGCTACGCCGACGCGAGGTCGAGCTGCGCGAGCGCGTCGCCGCTGAAGAAGCCGAGGCGATCCAGCGCATCCAGGCCGGCTTTGCAGACATCGAGCGGCGGCAGCTCGACCAGCTCAAGCGCGTCGTCGAACGCACCGCAGACAGCTTCTCGGAAGCGGTCTCGAAGCAGTTCGCGGAAGCGATCCGCCACTCCCGCGACGATGCGGCACAGAGGCTCTCCCGCGAGCTCGACCGGGCAGTGGCGCACTTCGCGAAGGAGGCGCAGGGCGTCCTCGCCGACCGGCTGGCCCAGGTCGCCGACGCGGGCGGCCAGCGCCTGGAGCGGAAGCTCTCGCAGATCGGGAGCAACCTCGAGCACGAGCGCGACGAGCTCGTGGCCGACCTCCAGCGCCGCATCGGCGACGCCGAGGTCGCGCTCAGGGCCCAGGTACAGGCGCTCGCCGCGGACGCCGACGCCGAGCGCACGGCGCTGAACGCACGGCTGCAGGACCTTCAGCGGCGCATCGACGAGGCGCTCAACGACGCGGGCGCGCGCCTCGCTCCCACGTTTCGGCGAAGCTGAAGCGCGGAACGGCAAACTTACGCAGGCAGGGTTCGTCTAGGACAGGACGAACTACCCACGCCGATGTCGCAGATCACAGAGACACCACGGGACGAGCAGGCGAAAGTCGAGAGCTGGCGCCTGCACGTGTTGATGGAGGCCGGGTTCCCGCTCCCGCTTGCGGAGAAGATCGCCCACAGCGACGCCGATCTGCATCACGCCGTCGACCTGATCCGCCAGGGCTGCTCGCCGGAAACGGCCGCGGAAATTCTCATTTAGCGACGGGAGCAGCCGTATCCTGGCCTCGTGAAGGTCGAGGCAACCGCGTACGGCGACCGCAAGGTCTACTCCGTCGGCGCGTTCAACCGCGGTGTCGCCTCCTGGCTCTCCCGCCTGCCGACGCTCTGGGTCGAGGGCGAGGTCACGGAGCTGCGGCGCTCGGAGCGCTGGGCGAGTGTCTTCTTCACGCTCAAGGACCCCGAGGACGGCTCGTGCCTCGGGGTCTCGATGCCGCGCGGGCAGTTCGACGGGCTCCGGCTCGACCTCGCGGACGGTGACCGGGTCCACGCCTACGGACGGGCGGAGCTCTTCGAGGCGAAGGGCGAGTTCCGACTCCGCGCGCTCTCACTGGAGCGCTTCGGGCTCGGTGACCACCTCGCCGCGCTCGAGCGGCTGAAGAAGAAGCTCGCCGCGGAGGGGCTGTTCGCCGCCGAGCGCAAGCGGCCGCTGCCGCTCCTGCCGCGGCGCATCGGGCTCGTGACCGGCAACGACGCCGCCGCGAAGCGCGACGTCCTGACCGTCGTCACGACACGCTTCCCCCCGGCAAACGTGCTCGTCGCCGAGACCTACGTGCAGGGGCCTCGCGCCGCGGGCGCCGTCGTGGAGGCGCTCGGCGCACTGTGCCGCGAGGGCGTCGACGTCGTCGTGATCGCGCGGGGCGGCGGGAGCTTCGAGGACCTGCTGCCGTTCAGCGACGAACGGCTCGTGCGCGCGATCGCCTCGTGCCCGGTTCCCGTCGTGAGCGCGGTAGGCCACGAGCAGGACACGCCGCTCTGCGACCTCGCCGCCGACGTGCGCGCCTCGACGCCGAGCGTCGCCGGGCGCCTGGTCGTCCCGGACCTCATACAGCTCCTGGAGCGGCTCGACCGCTCCCGCGCCGGCCTCGAACGTGGAGCCCGCCGCAGCCTGGACCGCGAGCGGCAGCGCCTCGACCGGGCGCACGAGCGCCTTCGCCGCGCGCCACGCCTGCTCGTCGAGCGAGGCCGAGCCAAGCTGGAGCAGACGGCGGGCCGACTGCGCACGCTCTCGCCGCAGGCGACGCTGGAGCGCGGCTACGCGATCGTGCGCGCGAAGGACGCCATCGTCCGCTCGGCCGGCGGGCTCGAGACCGGCGAGCGCGTCGAGGTCGAGCTGGCCGAGGGCGGCTTCGGCGCCCGCGTGGAGGAGACGCGATGACGTTCGAGGAGGCACAGAAGGAGCTCGAGCAGATCGTCCACCGCCTCGAGACCGGGGAGGCGCCGCTCGACGAGGCGCTCAAGCTGTGGGAGCGCGGTGAGGAGCTTTACCGCTTCTGCAAGGAGCGGCTCGATGCGGCCGAGGGCAAGATCGAGGAGCTTGCGAGCCGCGCCGAGGCCGCGAAGCCATAGAATCACCACACATGGCCGACGAAGCACCGGTCGAGCTCCTTCAGCGCGTCCCGCTCTTCGAGGACTTCGAGCGCGGCGACCTCCAACGGCTCTCGCGCTCGTTCAAGCAGCGCGTTTTCGACGCGGGCAGCACGGTCGCCGACGAGGGCCGGACCGGCGCGGGGTTCTTCGTGATCGAGACTGGCGAGGCAACGGTCTCGGTCCGCGGCACTGAGCACGGCAAGCTCGGCCCCGGTGACTACTTCGGCGAAATCGCCCTCATCGACGACGGCGCGAGGAGCGCCACAGTAACGGCCGACAGCGAGCTCCGCTGCTACGGCCTCACGTCCTGGGAATTCCGGCCGCTCGTCGAGGGCAACGCTTCGATCGCGTGGAAGCTCCTGGAGACCATGGCGAAGCGGCTGCGCGCCGCTCAGAGCTGACCGCGGCCGCGGTCACCGACGCCGCGCTGGTCGCGCGCTGCCGCACGGGCGACGACGCCGCCTGGCGCGAGCTCGTCGACCGCTTCTCGCGCTACGTCTACGCGATCGCCATCCAGGGGTTCCGGCTCTCGCAGCAGGACGCCGAGGACGTCTTCCAGGAGGTGTTCGCGCGCGTCTACGAGCGCCTCGAGTCGCTGCGCGAGGACGAGGCCGTGCGGCCGTGGATCGCGCAGCTCACGCGCCGGCTCTGCATCGACCGGCTCCGCGCAGGGGCGCGGGAGTCGGACGCAGACATCGACGAGCTGCCCGAGCTTGGGGCCGAGGACGACCTGACCGCGCTCGAGGAGGCATTCGACGTCCACGAGGCGATGGCGGAGCTGCCGGAGACCTGCCGGCAGATCCTCGACCGCTTCTACGCACGCGACGAGAGCTACCGCACCATCGGCGACAACCTCGGTTTGCCGGCCGGGACGATCGCGAGCCGCATCTCCCGCTGCCTGGACAAGCTACGCGACTCGTTCGAGGGAAGAAAACCGCCCCCTGCTCCGTCAGGTGAACAAGTGACGTGATGCGCGAATACGACGAACAACAATTGGGACGGTTGATCGGGATGCTTCCCCCAGCGCCCGAAGGCTGGGTGCGCGCGGCGCAGGAGCTGCCCGCGGCACGCCGAGGGCTCGACCAGCTCGTCGCCCGCGCCGAGGCCGACGCGGCCTTCCGCGCCTCCGTGCTCGCGGATCTCGAGAGCGCGCTGCAGGCCGAAGGTGTCGAGCCCCAGCCGCGCGTGGTGGACGAGCTCCGTCGCCTTCTGGCTGACAACTAGCGCGGCGTAATCGCAGCGCACTACGATCCGCCCGTGGCGCAGGACCCGGCAGACCTTCCCGCGTGGAGCCTCCCCGCCGGTGCGGGGGAGCGGATCTCGATCGGCGTCGACTGGCCGGAGCGCGTCACCCGCGACTGGGCCTTCGGCGACGCGACGGGCAAGGGCGTGCGCGTGTGCATCCTCGACAGCGGGATCGAGCCCGGCCACCCGCGCGTCGGCGAGATCGAGGGCGCCGTCGCCTTCGCGCGCGGCGAGGGCGAGGACGACGAGGTCGAGGTCGTCGAGGACACCGAAGGCGACCTCTGCGGGCACGGCACCGCCTGCGCGGGGATCGTCCGCCAGCTCGCCCCCGAGTGCAGCCTGTTCAGCGCGCGGGTGCTGGGCGCGGGCTTCAAGGGCAGCGGCCCGATTCTGCTCGCGGGGCTCCGCTGGGCGGTCGACCAGGGCTTCGACGTGATCAACATGAGCCTTTCGACGACGAAGCGGCAGTTCGCGGAGCTGCTGCACGAGCTCGCCGACAAGGCCTACTTCCGCCGCACCGTCCTCGTCGCGTCGGCGCACAACATGCCCGTCGAGAGCTACCCGTGGCGCTTCTCGTCGGTGATCTCGGTCGGCAGCCACGAGGAGCCCGACCCGATGACGTTCTTCTACAACCCGTCGCCGCCGGTCGAGTTCTTCGCGCGCGGCGTCGGGGTCGAGATCGCCTGGCTCGGCGGCGGCACGATCCTGTCGACCGGAAACAGCTTCGCGACGCCGCACATGAGCGCCATCTGCGCGCTGGTGCTGTCGAAGCACCCCGAGCTGACGCCGTTCCAGCTCAAGAACGTCCTCTACCTGACGGCCAACAACGTGGGAGGAGAAGGATGAGCGACCTGCGCGCGGCCGTGGCCGCCGGCGCCCTCGGCTCGGAGCAGAGCTACCGCGAGCTGTTGCAGTCGATCGTGGAGGTGGCGCGTTCGATCTTCGACGCGCGCGCGTCGTCGGTGTTCCTGTTCGACGAGGAGTCGGACGAGCTCGTCTTCGAGGCGGTCGCCGGGGAAGGCGCGGGCGACCTGGTCGGCCAGCGGTTTCCGTCCAGCACCGGGATCGCCGGCTGGGTGCTGGTCACGCGGCAGCCGCTCGTGGTCGAGGAGCTCGACAAGGACCCGCGCTTCGCCCGCGAGGCCGCGGAGTCGACGGGGTTCGTCCCGGAGGGCCTGATGGCGGTGCCGCTGCTGCACGAGGACAACGCGCTCGGCGTGCTCGAGGTGCTCGACCGGCCGCAGAAGGCGGCTTTCTCGCTGGCGGAGATGGAGCTCCTCGGCAAGTTCGCGAACGAGGCTGCGATCGCGCTCGACCTGCTGCAGAAGGCGCGAGCCGCGCGGAGGGTGCTCGAGGACGAAGGGGCCGATGCCGACGCGCTCGCCCGCTTCGCCGCGCGGCTCGACGAGGCCGAGCCGGAGAAGCGCGAGGCGGCGCTGCAGCTCCTCGACGCACTCGGAAAGCTGCTCAGAGAACGCTAAGAGGGAGCCTCTCGGCTCCCTCCGTAGCTTGGGCTGAGCTCAGAAGCCCTAGGCCTTGTGGACGCCCTTGTGCATGCCCTTGTGCATGTGGGCCTCTACATCGTCGTCCTCGTCGTTCGCCAGCTTGTGCTGGTCGGGAGCGTTCTTGTGGACATGGCCCTCGACGTCGTCGCCCTCGTCGTTCGCAGCCTTGTGCGAAGCGGCGGGGGCGTTCTTATGCTGATGGGCCTCGACCTCTTCGTCGATCCGTGTCTCCTGATCCGACACTGAACTTCCTCCTTTCGAACCTCCGGAACCTGATCACCTGACGGAGTTCGTGCACGAAATCTTCCACGGCATCTTCAAAAACACAACAGTCCCTGCAATTCTCCGCTTGTGGAGCGGCTTCGGGAGCACCTGCGGGAGTCGGCGCGCGCCATGCGCGAGGTCTTCCGCAACCGCGGCCTGCGTCGGTTGCAGCTGGCCTGGGCGGGCTCGATCATCGGCAGCTGGGCGTACACCGTTGCGCTCGTCGTGTACGCGTTCGACCAGGGCGGCGCCTCCGCCGTCGGCCTCGTCGGCCTGGTCCGCTGGCTCCCGTCCGCATTCGCCTCGCCGCTTGCTGCGATCCTGGGCGACCGGTTCCCGCGCGTTCGCGTGATGCTGACGTCGGACCTCCTGCGCGCCGTGGCTCTCGGCGGGATGGCGGCCTTGGTGGTGACGGACGCTCCCGCCGCGGCGATCTACGTCCTGGCCGCCGCCGTGGCGGTGATCGGCACGGCCTTTCATCCTGCCCAGTCTGCGTTGCTGCCGTCGCTGGCCCGTACGCCCGAGGAGCTGACCGCGGCCAACGTCAGCTCGAGCACGCTCGAGAGCCTCGGCTTTTGCGTCGGCCCCGCGCTCGGCGGCCTCCTGCTGGCGTTCTCGCCGATCTGGGTGGTGTTCTTGATCACTGCGTGCACGTTCCTCTGGTCGGCGCTGATGCTGGCGCCGCTGCTCCGGGAAGCCGAGCCGCCGCTCACGCGCGAGTCGCCGCACCTGCTCGACGAGGCAACCGCCGGGTTCCGCGCCATCGGGAAGGACCCGCGGCTCCGCCTCGTGGTCGGGCTCTTCTCGGCCCAGACGCTCGTGAACGGCGCGTTCGGCGTCCTCATCACGGTCTCCGCCTTCGACCTCCTCGACCTCGGCGCGAGCGGGGTCGGCTACCTGAACGCCGCGGTCGGAGTGGGCGGGATCGTCGGCGGCCTGATCTCGCTCGCCCTTGTCGGACACAAGCGGCTCGCGACGACCTTCGGCGTCGCCGTCGCCGGGACCGGCGCGCCGCTGCTGCTCGTCGGCGGACAACCGAGCACAGCGGTCGCGCTGATCGCGTTCGGCCTGATCGGCTTCGCCAACATCATCTGCGACGTCAGCGGCTTCACGATTCTGCAGCGAGGCACGCCGAGCGAGGTGCTGGCGCGCGTCTTCGGCGTCCTGCACAGCCTCATCTACGCGACCGTCGCGGCGGGGGCCGTCATCGCCCCGGTGCTCGTGAACGCCTTCGGCGTGCGCTGGACGCTGGTCGTCGTCGGCTTGCTGCTGCCGATCTTGGCGATCCTCACGCATGCGAGCCTGGTGCGGATCGACAGAGAGCCCGCCGACCCGCGGGGGCTCGAGCTGTTGCGAAACATCCCGATGTTCTCGCCGCTCTCCCCCCCGGTGCTCGAGCAGCTCGCCGCCGGCCTCGCGCCCGTGAGCGCGTCGGCCGGCGAGGAGATCATCCGCGTCGGCGACCACGGCGACCGCTTCTACGTGGTCTCGTCGGGCGAGGTCGAGGTCTTCGTCGACGGCCGGCCGCCGAAGCGCGAGGGCGAGGGCACCTACTTCGGGGAGATCGCGCTGCTGCGCGACGTGCCGCGCACGGCGACCGTCCGGGCCGCCACCGACGTCGAGCTGTATGCCCTCGACCGGGACGACTTCCTCCCGGCCGTCACGGGCCACGCCGGGAGCGCGCAGGCCGCGGAAGCCGTGATCGGCGCGCGCATGGGCATGTCGACGGTGTAGCGGCTTGGGTTAGCATCCCACCCGTGGCCGGACCTTCCGTCGACTTGCTGCAGCGCGTCCCGCTCTTCGCGGAGCTGAAGCCGAAGGAGCTCGAGAAGCTGAGCACCTCCTTCAAGGAGCGCGATTTCGCCGAGGGCGAGGACGTCGCCGAGGAAGGCGAGACGGCCGGCGGCGGCAGGTTCTACGTGATCGAGAGCGGTGAGGCGATCGTCTCCGTACACGGCGAGGAGCGCGCCCGGCTCGGACGAGGCGACTACTTCGGCGACGTCGCGATGATCGACCGGGGCGAGCGCACGGCCACGATCCACGCCGCCTCCGACCTCAAGTGCTACAGCCTCGCCTTCTGGGACTTCCGGCCGCTCGTGGAGAGCGACGCGCGCATCGCGTGGCCGCTGCTCCAGGCGATGGCGAAGCGCCTACGCGCTGCCGAGTCCGAGGCCTAGCTCCTCCAGGTCGTCGCGCGCCCTCGCGGGATCGCCGCCGAGCGCCCGCGCCTCGACGCCATCGGCCACACGTCCTCCGAAGAGCACGCAGCGCACGCCGATCTCCTCGCAGACCCGCAGCGCCTCGCCCGGGGCCTTGCCGTCGAAGGTCGTGCGGTCGACCGTGCCCTCGCCGGTCACGACGAGGTCGGCGGCTCCGGCGCGTTCCCGGAAGCCGATCGCGTCCAGGACGTAGGGCGCTCCGAGGACGAGCTGCGCGCCGAGCGACGCAAGCGCCGCGCCCAGGCCCCCCGCGGCGCCGGCGCCGGCGAGCTTCGCGAACGACTGCAAGTGGTCTGCGAAGCGGTTCTCGAGCTCCAAGACGTCGTCGGCGAGCGCGCCCTTCTGCGGCCCGAAGAGCCGCGGCGCCTCCGCGAGCGTTGCGCGCACGTCACAGAGCGCGACCGTCGGCGCCGGCAGCTCGTCCAGCACCTCGAGCAGCCCCGACCCGCCGTCCATCGTCGCGGTACCCCCGAGGCAGACGAGCAGCTGCGGAGCCGAGCCCACGCGGGCGATCAGCTCGCCGAGCCCGCGGCTCGAGGCCGCGCGCACGTCCAGCCGCGAGGGATCGAGCGGGATCACCTCCGCGCTCTCGACGACGGCCGTGCCGTCCGGGAGCTCCCGGATCGGCGCCTCGCGCTCGCGACCGAAAGCGTCGGGCACCCGCTCGAGCCGCACAGCCCGCGCGCCGAGGACGTCCGCCGTCCCCTCGCCTCCGTCGGCGAGCGGCAGCTCCTCGGCCTCGGCTCCCGCGCTTCGCAGCCCCCGCGTCAGGGCGGCCGCCGCCTCCGCCGCCGTGAGGACGCCCTTGAGGCTAGCCGGGGACGCGAGCGCGCGCATGCGTGCCGTCGACGCGGTCCCCGTCCTCGTCCTCCCCGCGCGGCTCCTGGGGCACCTCCGCCTCCTCCGCGCCCGGCATCCGCCGCAGCATCGCGAACGACAGCCCTTCGCGCGCGAGGAACATCAGCCCCACGCCGACCCCGACCGAGGCTTCGATCGCCTGCAGGCCGAAGCCGAACGCGAGCGCCTTCGCCGTCGCGACTCCGTAGGACCGGAGCGGCAGCGCGACGACGGCCTGCAGCAGACCGATGTTCCCCGGCCAGAGCGGGAAGAGCGTCGCCACGTTCATCAGCAGCAGCACGAGTCCGGCGGTGTGCAGCGGCACGTGGATGTCGAAGGCCAGCATCGTCGTGTAGACGGCGAAGAACTGGAAGAGCCAGCCGGAGCACTGGAAGAGGATCGCGACCGCGGCGGGCCCCGGAGCGTGGAGCACGCCGAGCCCGTAGCGGGCCATGGTCACCAGCCGCTTCACCGGGCCCAACTCGTCCACGACGGACTGCTGCTCGCGCCTCGCGCTGGCGAATGCGAACGCGAAGAGGCCGACCCCGACGGCCCCCACGACCACCAGGCTCGTAATCGCCCAGTGCGGAATGCTCGTGGTGGCGACCACGTACAGGATCAGGGCGACCACCGGAACGAGGTCGAAGAGCCGGTGCGCGAACACGGTCCCGACGAGCGCCGCCCACGTCCCGTCCGCGCGGCCCTGCAGCCGCAGCTTCCGCGTCAGCACCGCCACGCGCGCGAGCTCACCGATCCGTCCCGGCAGCACCGCGTTCGCGAACAGGCCTACCGAGAACGCCGAGAAGACGAGCTGGAAGCGGGGATGCGGCGGCGGGATCGCCTGCTTGATCACCGTGTTCCAGGCGAGCGCGCGTACGACGACGGAGAGCAGGTTGAGCCCGATCGCGATCACAACCCAGTGCCACTCCACCGCGTCGAAGGTGTGCCAGACGGCGCCCCAGTCGGGGCCGCGCCACCAGACCAGCGCAACGAGGCCGGCAGCGGCGACGAGCACGACGACGATCCGCCAGACCGGCGACCGCAGGATGCCCAGGAACCGCCTCACACGAGCCCCCGGTAGATCCCTTCGAGGCGCCGCGCGATGTCGTCCCAGGAGTAGCGCTCCTGCGCGAGCCGCCGCGCCGAGACGCCGAGCGCTTCGCGCCGCGGCTCGTCGTCGAGCAGGCCTGCCACCGCTTCCGTCAGCGCGCCCGGGTCTCCGGGCGGGACGAGGACGCCGGTCTCGTCCGTCATGACGTCACGGTACCCCGTGATGTCAGACGCAACCACGGGGATCGCGCACGCAAACCCCCGCGTGAGCACCATTCCGAAGCTCTCGCCGCCGAGCGACGGGGCGACCAGCGCCTTCGCGGTCAGCAGCTCATGCGTCAGGTCGTCCTGGCTGAGGAACCCGAGCGAGTCGATGCCCGCCGCGTCGACACCCGCCTGTTGGAGCGCGAGCCGCACCATCAGCGGGTCGGCGCCGACGATGCGCAGGCGCGCCCCGGTCCGGCGGTGGATCTCCGGCCAGGCGCGTAACAGCACGGACATCCCCTTCCGGCGGTCGTGGCGGCCGACGAACACCACCTGGTGCTCGCGCCCGCCGGCCTCGGCGTGCTCGGGGATGAGCACCCCGTTGGGGATCACCTCGAACTCCCCAGGCATCCAGCGGTCCGCCGTCTCACGCGCTGCCTCGGAGACCGCGATCCGGTGGTCGATCCGGTCCATCAGGAACCCCCACGCCCGCCCGCCGACGTGCATCCAGGCGAGCCCGCCCGAGGCGTGGAACGTCGCAACGACGGGACAGCGCGCCCAGGCCATCACAGCCGTGCAGATCACGGGCGTCATCGGCTCGTGCAGGTGCAAGACGTCGAAGCGCTCGCGCTCGAGCACCCGCTTGATCCTCGGCACCGCACGCGGACTGAGCACGATGTTGGGCAGCGAGGCGTTGGCCGGGACGATCACCGAGCGGCCGACCGGGATCACGTGCGCCGGCGGATCGCCGTGCCGGCCGTGCCGAGGGTGCAGCACACGCGTGAAGCTCCCCGGCGGGTCGTTCCCGATGATGGTGCGCGTCTCGACGCCGAGTCGGTGCAGCGACTCCGCCTGGAGCTCGGAGTGCTCGAGAACCGCGCCCCAGTAGGACCACGAGTACGGCACGACGATGCCGACCTTCATCGCGGCCGATTCTGACGGTCGTTACTGCGGCTGCGAGCGGTTGTCGTCTGCGGATGACGAGTTCGCGCTGATCACGCCGGCGCGCTGGCCCATCAGCACCGCCTCGAGCCGCGAGTGAGCGCCCATCGCCCGCAGCAGCGCGCCGATGTGGTTGCGGGCGGTTTCCTCCGCGATGCCGAGCCGGCGTGCGATCGCCGGCGTCTCGAGCCCTTCGCCCAGGAGACACAGGACTTCCTGCTGCCGCGGGGTGAGGTCCTCCAGCGGCGAGTGCTTGAAGCTGGGGGCCTGAGCGAGCGGCATTCCGACGCCGAAGATCCCCACGATGTGGCCGTCGCGCCGCAGCGGAGCGGAGGTGAGGCGCATCGGGATCCGGCCGCCGTTCCGGTCGAGCACAACCATCTCGAAGATCTTCGTCGTCTTGCCGACGACCTTGCGCGTGAAGTTCGTCCGCGCGAGCTGGCGGTGTTCCGGGGCCACGTACTCGATGAACGGCTCCCCGCGCAGGTCGCCGAGCAGCTCGACCATCGCGCGGTTGACCCAGGAGAAACGCCCTTCGCGGCTGATCACGTAGGCAGGCGCCGCCAGATCCTCAACCGCAGTCGGAAGATCGAGCGTCGAAAGGTCGGAAGCGTTCATCTGTCTTGCACCTGCCGTGACAAGCTCTACCGGCCGCCCCGCCGCGGGCGGCCGGTAGGCATTTGAGCGCGGTGCCGACCAGGTTCCCGCGGATCCGCCTCGTCGGCGGCCGCGAGGGGGAAGGTGTGGGCACACCTGGCGGCCCGTGCGCAGCCAGCTTTTCATCCGCTCCCACCCCGTGTCATGACCCTCGTGGGTCAAGTCGCGGGCAGCGCAGTCACAGCCTCGCGCGAGTAGACCACCACCGACAACGGGCGTATGGTCGGAAGCGCCGCCGGTGACCGAGGATCCGGGACATCCGAAGCTCGGCCTCGCCCTCTCCGGGGGTGGGCACCGCGCCGCCTTCTTTCACATCGGCGTCCTTGCGCGGCTCGCGGAGCTCGGGCTGCTGCGGCCGATCCAGGTGATCTCGACCGTCTCGGGCGGGTCGATCGTGGGGGCGCTCTACTACCTGCACGTCAAGAACCTGCTCGAGTCGAAACCCGACAGCGAGATCACGGACGGCGACTACGTCGAGGTCGTGCAGGCGGTCGAGCGCGAGTACCGCCAGGCCGCGGCCTCGAACGTGCGGGCTGCCGCCTGGGCGAATCCGCTGAAGAACTTCCAGATGGCGGTGCCGACCTACACGCGCACCGACCGCGTCGGCGAGCTGTACGAGCAGCGCTTCTACGCGAACGCGTGGGGCGACCGCCCGAGGCGAGGCGGCCGGATCGCGATGCGCGACCTGCTGATCGAGCCGAAGGGATTCGATGGCAACTTCGACCCGGACGTCGAGAATCCGCGCCGCCATGCGCCGGTCCCGATCCTGCTCGTCGAGACGACGACGCTGAACACGGGCCACAACTGGCGCTTCGAGGCCATGTACATGGGCGAGTCGCCGAGGCAAGGGACGGCCGAACAGTCGCTGCGCGAGGACGTCGACAAGAACACGATCCTCGCGCGCACGAAGTGGGCCGATCTCCCGGAGGCGTGCCGCGACTTCCCGCTCGGCGGGGCCGTCGCGGCGTCGGCCTGCGTCCCGGGCGGCTTTGCCCCGATGCAGGTGCCGGGCCTCTTCGACGACCTCGTGGTCGAGCTGGTCGACGGCGGCGTCCACGACAACCAGGGGGTCGAGGGCCTCGTCGACCGCGGCTGCACGCACTGGGTCATCAGCGACGGGTCCGGGCAGATGCAGGACCTCGCCCGGCCGTCGACGCGCCCTCCGGCCGTCCTCGGCCGGGTGATCTCGATCTACGGCGACGCCGAGCGGGAGCAGCGCCTGCTACAGCTGCTGCGCGCCGGCGACGCGGTCGCGTTCATGCACCTCCAGACCGGTCTCCCCGCGCGGGAGCGCACACCGGGCGGAAAGGTCGAAGAGCAGCAGGTGGCGCTGACCTCGACCGCGTTCGGCGTCCTCGAGGGCGTGCAGCGCGCGCTCGCCCAGATGCGGACCGACCTCGACGCGTTCTGCGAGGTCGAGGCCTGGGCGCTGATGGCCGACTCGTACCAGCTCGCGGGGGAGATCGTCCCGAAACAGGCAGGGCTCGCGCGCCTCGGCACCGCCGGCCCCGGCCGGGAGTGGCCGTTCGAGGTCGTGGCCGAGCAGCTCGCGCAACCCGGCGAGCGCTTCCTCAAGCTGCTGCACGCCTCGAGGGAGCGCTTCCTCAAGCCGACGCGGATGACGCGGCCGCTGCTGCCGCTGACCCTCCTGCTCCTGGTCGTGGGAGTCGGCGCCGCGATCTGGGGTCTCTGGCTGCTGCTCACCCCGCACGGCACGACGCTCTTCATCGTCGGTCTCGCCACAGTCGGCGCGCTAGCGATCTACGCCGGTTCCCAGAAGCTGAAACCGGCCGCGATCGGGCTCTTCGACGTGATCCTTCCGGTACTGATGGCACTACCGCTCGTGCTGATCGCGTGGTTCCAGCTCGCGATCGGCCGCTGGTGGCTCGGGCTCGGCCGTGCACAGCGTCTCTAGACTCGCACCATGATCGAAGACGGCCTCGCCGAGCTCCACACGCACCTCGGCGCGTCGGTCGCCTCGGAGATCATGTGGAGTCTCGCGCACGAGCAGGGCATCGCGCTACCGGTCAAGGATTACTGGGAGTTCGACCGGCTGGTCACGATCGCCGACCCGCGCCGGGTGGACTCGCTCGACGCCCTCAACGACATCTACCACTGGACGGAGCTGATCCAGTCGAGCCCGCTTGCGGTCGAGCGCTCGGTACACGCGGCGATCGGCGGCGCTTTCCGCTCGCAGCACATCACGACCCTCGAGCTCCGCTTCAACCCGATGAAGCGCAACCGAGGCGGCGAGCGCGACCTCGACCACATCATCATGGCCGCGACCCGTGGGCTCGACCGCGCAAGTCTCGAGTACCCGATCGTCCGCGCCGGCCTGATCCTGATGATGGACCGGACGTTCGACGAGCGGCAGAACGCGATCATCGTCGAGAAGGCGATCC
>Ga0173483_10000096_pt1 | contig 19784 bp, 20 predicted proteins | sample NitcycUS178409R2_FD_122621 | JGI IMG/M metagenome (GOLD analysis project Ga0173483, IMG submission 122621) | Soil microbial communities from Arlington Agricultural Research Station in Wisconsin, USA - Nitrogen cycling UWRJ-S178-409R-2 (version... | ecosystem: Environmental > Terrestrial > Soil...
ACGACGCCCAGGCTCTGGCGGATCGAGTAGACGTCGACCTTGGTCGAGGCGTTCTCGGTGAAGCCGCCCTTCATCAGGTGCGGGATGCCGCAGGCGAACTCGGCGACCTCGAGGCCGCGGGTCACCTCACCCAGGGCGTCGGAGAGGACCTTGCCGTGCTCCGCGGTGATCAGCGCGGCGACGTCCTCCTTGCGCTCGTTGAGCAGCTCGCGGAACTTGAAGAGCACCTGGGTGCGCTTGGCGAGCGAGATGCTGCCCCAGGCCGAGGCCCAGGCGTCGTGGGCGGCGGTGACGACCTCGTCGACGAGGTCGGCCGAGGCGAGGTCGAGCTCGCCGCTCTGCACCCCGGTGGCCGGGTTGAAGACGGGGCTCGTGCGCTCGGCGGTGCCCTCCCACGGAGCGCCGTTGATCAGGTGGGTGATGCGGGTGGGGGTGCTGCTCACGGTTATCAAGTCCTGTCGTGCGAAGTGGTGGATCAGTGTCCCAGATGGGATATGGCGACGGAATACGTGGGTCGAACGGCGAATTCAGGCGCGAACTGACAGTTCGGTGCGAACGGTGGGGATGTCGGAGAGGTCGACCGGCTCGCCGGTCGCCATCGATCGGGCGCAGGCCTCGGCGGTGCGGAACGCCTCGAGGGCGTCCGCGACGGTGCACGGGCTTGGCGTGCTGCCCCGGGCGACGTCGACGAACGCGGCCAGCTCGGTGACGTAGGCCGGCAGGAAGCGCTCCATGAACGACCAGTGGCGCGGGCCCGGGGGCCAGTCGATGCCGGGCTCCGCCGAAGTGATGGCCAGGCTGGTGTCGTGCCCGACACCCAGGGTGCCCTGCGAGCCGTGCACCTCCATGCGTACGTCGTGCCCGGCCCCGTTGTATCGGGTGGCGGTGACCGAGACCAGCGTGCCGTCGTCGAGGACGAGGGTGGCGGCCGCGGTGTCGACGTCGCCCGCCTCGATGAAGAACTTCTCGCCCTTGTTGGCCCCCGCGGCGAAGACCCGGCTGACCTCCCGGCCCGTCACGAACCGGAGGATGTCGAAGTCGTGCACGCTGCAGTCGCGGAACAGCCCGCCCGAGGTGGGCAGGTAGGCCGCGTGCGGCGGCGCCTGGTCCATCGTCGCCGCGCGAACGGTGTGGACGAAGCCCAGCTCGCCCGATGCGACCGCGTCGCGTGCCCGGCGGTAGCCCGTGTCGAAGCGCCGCTGGAAGCCGATGTGCACCGGCACGCCACTTGTGGCCTCGAGCTCGGTGAGGGCGATCGTGCGCTCGAGGTCGAGGGCCACCGGCTTCTCGCAGAAGGTGGGGATGCCGCGGGCGATGGCCGCCTCGAGCAGCTCAGCGTGCGCCGCGGTTCCCGCGGTGATGACGAACGCGTCGAGGCCGGAGTCGAGCAGGGCGGCGATGCTGGGAGCCGCGCCCACGCCGAGGTCGGTCGCCACGCGTTCGGCGAGCGCGGTGTCGAGGTCGGCGAGCACGAGGTCGTCGACGCCCGAGAGCGTGGTGAGCGTCTTCGCGTGGAAGGCGCCGATCCGGCCGGTGCCGGCGAGGCCGATGCGCATGTGCTGTCCTTCGGGGATGGGTGGGTGGGTGGTCGGTGGTGGTCAGGTGGTGGTGAGCCGCGGGTCGACCGGGAGGTCGGGCCAGGTCTCGCGGACCCCGGAGTGCGCGGGGTCGTCGCAGATCAGCCAGGTGCGCTCGGCGCCCGGACCGGCCATCACGTTGAGGTAGTACAGGTCGGCGTCGGGGGCCGCGATGGCCGGGCCGTGCCACCCGTGCGGCACGAGCACGACGTCACCGGTGCGCACCTCTGCGATCACGTCGATCGGACGGTCGGTGGTGCCGTAGACCCGCTGGTAGCCCACGGCGTCTGTGCCGCGGCCGTCGGTCGACTGCGTCTCGAACCAGTAGATCTCCTCGAGCTCGGCCTCGACGCCGGGGCGGTCGGTGTCGTGCTTGTGCGGCGGCCACGAGCTCCAGTTGCCGGCCGGCGTGACGACCTCGCAGGCGATGATCCGGTGCGCGTCGAGCACGCCGGGGACCCCGAAGTTGCGTACCTGCCGGGACGCGATTCCGGCACCTCGCAGCTCGACGGGAACCTCCGCGGCGGGCAGGTAGCGCGCGGGGATGCCGATCCCGCCACCCGCATGCGCCAGGCACACCGCGACCCGCACGGCATCCGCCTCGGACAGGTCGGCGCGTGGGCGCACCCGCAGTGTCGTGCCCGGTGGGGCGTAGATGATGTCCGTCGCACCGGCGAAGACGCCGGTACGTCCATGGAGCGTGAAGGACTCCGTCTCCCCGTCGGGTGACGCCACGTCGACGATGACGCCGCCGTCGAGGGGCAGCACCATGGCCTCGTGGTCGCCGAGCTGGAGCTCCACCGACCCGCCGGGGGTGAGGGTCGCCGTGCGCAGGCCGGTGTGGGTCCACCCGGGTGTGGAGTCGTCGACGACGCAGTCCCAGCCCTCCGTGGCGAGCGCCCCGGCAGGGTGGCACCAGGTGGCGTTGTCGCGACCGAGCCCGGACGTGGCACTCATCGGGAACCCCCGTGCACCAGGTCGGCGGCGACGTCCACCGCGGAGGCGACGTCACCGTCTGGTGGGAAGAGCAGGGCGCGGCCGACGACGAGGCCGGCGGCGGACGGCCGGGCCAGGGCCCGGCCCCACTCGGCATAGGTCTCGGCCGGGTCGCCCTGGGGGTCACCACCGAGCAGCAGGCAGGGGAGGGTCGTCGCGTCGAGGACGCGTTCCATCTCGTCGACGACGGGCAGCTTGAGCCAGGTACGGGCGCTCGTCGCACCCAGGCCTGCGGCGATGTGGATCGAGTCGATGACCGAGTCGGGGTCGAGCAGGTTCTGCACCCGGGTGGCTTCCCTGCGCACCGTCATGAACGGCTCGACCATCGCCATGAGCCCCCGCCGGGCGAGCGCGGTGACGGCGTTGCCGCTTGCCTCGAGGGTGGGCGCCGTGCCGGGGTCGTCGAGCGCGATGCGGGTCAGCATCTTGCCGCCGTCGAGACCGTTGGCGGCGATGGTGTCGGCGTCGTACGCGGTGAAGCGGTCGTCGAGCTCGAAGACGGCGCCCTGGAGCCCACCCCGGTTCATCGACCCGATCACGACCTTGTCGTCGAGCAGGCCCGCGAGCAGGAGGTCCTCGAGTACGTCGGGGGTGCCGAGCACGCCGTCGACGCCGGGGCGCTCGAGCGCTGTGGCCAACCGGTCGAGCAGTGCGGGCCGCGAGGCCATGGCCCGGCCGTCGTCGCGCACCGCGAGGGCGCCGCGGGCGGGGTGGTCGGCGGCGATGAGCAGGAGCCGGCCGTCGTCGCTCGGGGCCGGGCGGCGGCGGCGCGCTGCCCAGGCGGCCGGCACGGCATCCGGTTCGGTGAGCCGGCGCGCGGTGAGGCGGGCTGAGTCGACGGTGGTCATGTCGAGGCCCCGTCCATCAGGTCGAGGACCTCGCGCTCGGTGGGCATGGCGGTCGAGCACTCCAAGCGCGAGGCGACGATCGCTCCGGCGCTGTTGGCGAAGCGCAACGTGCGCTCGAGGTCCCAGCCCTCGAGCAGGCCGTGGCAGAACGCGCCGCCGAACGCGTCGCCCGCGCCGAGCCCGTTGGCGACCTCGATGGGCACCGGCGGCACGACCAGGCGGTCGCCGGACGCCGACACGGCGAGCACGCCCTTGGGCCCCTGCTTGACGACGGCGAGCTCCACGCCCCGGTCGAGGAGTGCCTTGGCGGCGTCCTCGGGGTGCTCGGTGCCCACGGCGACGCGGCACTCCTCGAGGTTGCCTATGGCGACGGTGCTCGCCTCGATGGCGGCGCCGGCGGCGCGGGTCGCCTCGGACTCGTCGCGCCAGAACTGCGGGCGGTAGTCGAGGTCGATGACGGTGTGCGGACGGCGCTCACGCAGCTGCCAGGCGGAGGCGTGCGCCGTGCGGCTCGGCTCGGCGGACAGGCCGGTGAGGGTGGCCCAGAAGAGGCGACTCTCACGCACGGCGACCGGAGCGATCTCCTCCGGCGTCACACGGAGGTCAGGCGCCTGCGGGTAGCGGTAGAAGTAGAGCGGGAAGTGGTCGGGCGGGAAGATCTCGCAGAAGGTGACCGGCGTCGGCAGCGACGGGTCGATCGTGACGTAGGTCGGGTCGACGCCGAGCTCGGCGAGGGCGCGAGTCACGAAGCGCCCGAACGGGTCGTTGCCGGTGCGGCTCACGAGCGCGCAGGTGTGGCCGAGCCGCGCCACGGCGACGGCGACGTTGCCGGCGCTGCCGCCGAGGAACTTGCCGAAGGTGGTGACGTCCTCGAGCGCCTTCCCGGTCTGCATCGGGTACAGGTCGACGCCCACGCGGCCGATGGCCAGCACGTCGAAGGAGCGCGTCAACGGCTCGGGCACGGCTCCTCCTGGGATCGGGTGGTGGGGGTGGACGATGTTGCAAGGCTGCACCACGGTCCGGGGTGCTGTCAACATTTGTTAGGACATTTGACATTTCGCACTCGTAGACCTGTTGCTCGATACACTCGGCCTCGTGAACGTCATCCCCGTGACCATCGACCGCGGCAGCCCTGTGCCCCTCTACCACCAGCTCGCGGAGCAGCTCACGGCGTCGATCGAGGACGGCCGGCTCAAGCCCGGCGACCCGTTCGAGAACGAGCTCGCCCTCGCCGAGCGCCTCGACCTCTCGCGACCCACCGTGCGCCGCGCCATAGCGGAGCTGGTCAACCGAGGCCTGCTCGTGCGCCGGCGTGGTGTCGGCACGACCGTCGCGAGCCAGGTCATCCACCGTCGGGACGAGCTCACCAGTCTCTACGACGACATGGTGCGCCGCGGCCAGCAGCCACGCACCGAGGTGCTCTCGTTCAGCACCGACGACATCAACCCGGTAGCAGCCGAGGCCCTCGGCGTGGCCGCAGACGCCCCACTGGTCTCGGTCGAGCGGCTGCGCACCGTCGACGGCACACCGACCGCACTCATGCACAACTGGCTGCCGCCTCAGTTCGCCGACCTCACCGCCGACGACCTCGAGGACAAGAGCCTCTACGCGATCCTGCGCACCCGCGGGGTGCGGCCCGTCATCGCGCACCAGACGATCGGGGCCCGTCGACCCGGAACCCGTGAACGGCGGTTGCTCAAGCTCGCGTCCGGTGACCCGCTGCTGACCATGATGAGGAAGGCCTACGCCGCGAACGGCTCGGCCGTCGAGTACGGCGACCACTCATACCGCTTCGACCAGTACGCCTTCGACGTCACGGTCTACGACCGCTGAGCGAACAGCACCCCCGCTCCCCTTGCGCCCACCCCGGGCCTGAGTGCTAATGTCCTAACATTCAAGCATTCAGCCACTGCCCGTCGTGACGGGTCGAAGGAGGACGCGACGGTGAAGATCGCGCAGGACCCCACGCCGTTCCACCACGACCACGCGCTGCTCGAGTTCCCGGGCGTCGTGGCCGACCTCGGGTACGAGCACATCCAGCTCACGCCGCACGCCGACCTGATCCCGTTCTTCCGCCATCCCAAGGCGGACGACGCACTCGTGCGGTCGCTCAAGAAGGCGTGCGACGACGCCGGTGTCGGCATTGCCTCGCTGCTGCCGGTGCAGCGCTGGTCCGGCCCGGACGAGTGGGCCCGCGAGGCGGCCGTACGCAACTGGAAGCGGATCATCCAGATCGCCGTCGACCTCGAGGTCAAGGTCATCGGCACCGAGTTCTCCGGCCGCCCCGAGCGCGCCGAGGAGTCGGAGGCGGCGTTCTACCGCTCCATGGAGGAGCTGCTGCCGATCATCGAGCGCGAGGGCATCGACCTGCTCATCGACCCGCACCCGGACGACTTCGCCGAGGACGGCCTCGAGGCGATCCGCGTCATCCGCGGTCTGAACAGCCCCAACGTCGGCATGGTGTTCGTCGCCTGCCACACCTTCCACATGGGCCACCCGATGCGCGAGATCATGCGTGCCGGCCGGGACCTCATCCGCCTGGTCCACGTCGCCGACACGATGGACCACCACGCCTCGCACGGCTTGCGCTACATCTCGAACCCGCCGGGCAACGCCGCCCGCGTGCACCAGCACCTGCGGATCGGGGCGGGCGACGTCGTCTGGGACGACTTCTTCGCCGGCCTGGCCGAGATCGGCTTCTACGACAGCCCCGACACGGTCATGTGCAACTCGGTGTTCGCCGAGGACGAGAACGCCGACGCCATGGCCCGCTACCAGCTCACGACGATGCGCGAGCGCGTCGCCACGTACACGACCGGAGGACCACAGTGACCACGTCACCCCTGCTCACCATGACCGAGACGACCCCCACCGCACTGTGGAACGACTCGTCGACCCTCAGCGAGCTGACCACCGCCATCGGCTGGGGGGCCGTCGGCGCCACGTGCAACCCCGTGATCGCCCTCGCCGCGATCCGCTCCGACCTGCCTCGTTGGCAGGCCCGGATCGCCGAGATCGCCGCCGACCGGCCCACCGCGACCGAGTCGCAGATCGGCTGGCAGGTCGTCGAGGAGGTCTCGATCGAGGCTGCCAAGTACCTCGAGCCGGCCTTCGCCGAGCACGACGGTCGCAACGGCCGCCTGTCGATGCAGACCGACCCGCGCCTGCACCGAGATGCCGTGGCGCTCGCCGACCAGGCGGAATACTTCGCGTCCCTGGCCCCCAACATCATCGTGAAGATCCCGGCCACCAAGGTGGGCATCGAGGCGATCGAGGAGGCCACCTACAGGGGGGTGTCGATGAACGTGACGGTGTCGTTCACGGTGCCGCAGGCCGTCGAGGCCGGTGCCGCGATCGAACGGGGCCTGGAGCGGCGTCGGGCCGAGAACAAGGAGACCGCGTCGATGGGCCCGGTCGTCACGATCATGGTCGGGCGCCTGGACGACTGGCTCAAGACCGTCGTGAAGCGCGACGGCCTCGAGATCGAACCTGACCACCTGGAGTGGGGTGGGGTCGCGGCCTTCAAGAGGGCCTACGAGGTCTTCCTCGAGCGCGGTTTCCAGGCCAGGTTGCTGGCCGCCGCCTACCGCAACCAGCTGCAGTGGACCGAGCTGGTGGGTGGAGACATCGTGCTGTCCCCTCCCTTCGGCTGGCAGGAGAAGTTCCAGGCCAGCGGACACGACCCGGTCGCGCGCATCGACGAGCCGGTCGACCCGGCCATCGTCGACGCCCTGCTGACCATCCCCGACTTCGTGCGGGCCTACGAGGTCGACGGGATGTCGCACGCCGAGTTCGACGACTTCGGCGCAACCCGCACGACGCTGCGCCAGTTCCTCGAGGCAGACGAGGCCCTCGACCAGATCGTGCGCGACGTGATCGTGCCCGCTCCCTGACCCCACTCGGGGCGCCAGGCCATCGACGACGACGACGACGAAGGACCGACGAAGCCATGACGCAGACCGTGCGGCTCACCACCGCCCAGGCACTGGTGAAGTTCCTGTCCAGCCAGTACTCCGAGCGCGACGGGGTCGAGCAGCGGCTCGTGACCGGCATCCTCGGAATCTTCGGTCACGGCAACGTCGCCGGGGTCGGTCAGGCGCTGCTCCAGGCCCAGGTGCAGGGCGAGGAGGATGCCGAGGGCGACGACGTGCTCGGTGACCTGCCCTACTACCTCGCCCGCAACGAGCAGGGGGCGGTGCACACCGCCACGGCGTTCAGCCGGGCCCGCAACCGGCGCCAGGTCATGGCCGTGACGACGTCGATCGGCCCGGGGGCGACCAACATGGTGACCGGTGCCGCCTTGGCGACGACCAACCGCATCCCGGTGCTGCTGTTCCCGAGCGACCAGTTCGCCAACCGGGTGCCGGACCCGGTGCTCCAGCAGCTCGAGGACCCCGGCACGCTCGACGTGACCGTCAACGACGTCTTCCGGCCGGTGTCGCGCTTCTTCGACCGGATCAGCCGGCCGGAGCAGCTCATCCCGTCGCTGATGAACGCGATGCGCGTGCTCACCGATCCCGCCGACACGGGCGCCGTCACCGTCTGCCTGCCGCAGGACGTCCAGGCCGAGGCCCATGACTGGCCGCTGGCCTTCTTCACCAAGCGGGTCTGGCACATCGGGCGGCCCGTGCCCGAACCGGCGGCGCTGGACCGTGCGCTGGCCGTCATCCGCTCGGCGAAGAGGCCGCTCGTCGTCGCCGGCGGCGGTGTCGTCTACGCGGAGGCCTCCGAGGAGCTGCGCGCCTTCGCGGCCGCCACGGGGATCCCGGTGTCCGACACCCACGCCGGCAAGGGCGCCATCAACTGGGACCACCCGTCGTCCGTGGGCGCGGTGGGATCGACCGGCTCGTCGGCGGCCAACGCGCTGGCCCGTGAGGCCGACGTCGTCATCGGCATCGGCACCCGCTACTCCGACTTCACCACGGCGAGCCACACGATCTTCGCCAACGAGGACGCGCGGTTCGTCAACGTCAACGTGCTCGGGTTCGACGCGGCCAAGCACGGGGCGACGATGCTCGTGGCTGACGCCCGTGAGGCCCTGCGCCAACTGACCGCCGGACTCGAGGGCTGGCAGGTCGACGACGGCTACCGCCAGGAGGCGGTGGACCTCGATGCCGCGTGGCAGAAGGTCGTCGACGAGTGCTACCACCGCGACCAGACCCCCCTCCCGGCGCAGACCGAGGTGTTCGGGGCGCTCAACGAGCTGATGGGGCCCAAGGACGTCGTCATCAATGCCGCCGGCTCGATGCCGGGCGACCTGCAGTGCCTGTGGCGCGCGTCGACCCCGGAGCAGTACCACGTCGAGTACGCGTTCTCGTGCATGGGCTACGAGATCCCGGCATCGCTCGGCGTGAAGCTGGCCGTGGGCGACGAGCAGCAGGTCGTGGCGATCGTCGGTGACGGCACCTACCAGATGCTGCCGATGGAGATCGCGACGATCGTCTCCGAGGGCGTCAAGGTCATCATCGTCCTCCTGCAGAACCACGGGTTCGCGTCGATCGGTGCGCTCTCCGAGTCGCGGGGGTCGCAGCGCTTTGGTACGAAGTACCGCATGCGCCAGTCGTCCACTGGCCGCCTCGACGGTGAGGAGGTGCCTTTTGACCTCGCTGCCAACGCCGCGTCCTGGGGGGCCGACGTGCTGCGCTGCGCGTCGATGGCCGAGTTCCGCGAGAACTACGGTGTCGCCGCCGCCTCGGACCGCACCACGGTGCTCTACATCGAGACCGACCTGCTCGGGCCCAACCCCCCGGGCTCGGCCTGGTGGGACGTCCCCGTCTCGCAGGTGTCTGCCCTGGAGTCGACCCAGCAGGCGTTTGTCGAGCACCTGAAGAACCAGAAGGGGCAGCGCGCCTACCTCTGACCTGCCGATCTCCAAACATCGTGTCAGTAATGACGGAATGTCAGAACAAATGCTTGACAGGATGACCTGAGGACATCGAAGATGAACACCTGGAGATGACCCGCTCCACCCCAACAGAAGAGCACCATCCGGTCCGGCCCGAACCTCATGGGGGCTTCACCCTTCCCCCGTGGCCGCTCGAGCCCACGACCGACAGCCGCAGTCGCCACCCGGCGCGCACCACCGATGCCTCCCCCGTGGGACGCGCCGGCGCGGCACCCCTGATCCCGCAGAGCCGCGGGTCAGCAGCCCTGAGAGGAACAGCCCCACCATGAATCAGAGCCGATTCCGGAAGGCGACGGCCACGACGGCCATCGCCGTCACGGCAGCATTCGCCCTCGCCGCGTGCAGCGGCGGCGGCGCCGAGAACACCGACGACTCGACGAGCGGCTCGGGAGGTGGCGGTGGCAACTCGGGCTACACGATCGCCATGGTCACCCACGAGACCCCCGGCGACACCTTCTGGGACAAGATCAAGGCCGGCGCCGAGCAGGCCGCGAAGGACACCGGCGCGACGCTGAAGTACAGCAACGACCCCGACCCGGCCAAGCAGGCCACCCTCATCCAGAACGCGGTCGACTCCAAGGTCGACGGCATTGCCACCACCCTGGCCACGCCGGACGCACTGAAGGGTGCGGTCCAGTCGGCGGTCACCGCGAAGATCCCGACCGTCGCCTTCAACTCGGGCATCGACCAGTACAAGGACACCGGCGCGCTGATGTACTTCGGCTCGGACGAGAACCTGGCCGGCTCCACCGCCGGTGAGCGGATCGCCGCCGACGGGGCCAAGCACCCGCTCTGCGTGATCCAGGCCGCCGGCTCGGTGGCGCTCGAGGCCCGCTGCGCCGGTGTGAAGAGCAAGGCGCCGGCCACGGAGAACATCCAGGTCAACGGCGCGGACGACTCCGCCGTCGTGTCCGCCCTGCAGGCCAAGCTCGCGGCGGACCCGTCGATCGACTCCATCGTCACCCTCGGTGCGCCGATCGCCCTCGACGCCCTCAAGGCGATGGACCAGGCCGGCAGCAAGGCCAAGCTGGTCACCTTCGACCTGAACCAGGAGGCCGCACAGGCCATCAAGGACGGCAAGATCCAGTTCTCGGTCGACCAGCAGCCCTACGTCCAGGGCTACCTCGCCGTGACGTCGCTCTACCTCAACATCCTCAACGGCAACGACATGGGCGGTGGTGGCCCCGTGCTCACCGGGCCCTCCTTCGTCGACAGCACCAACATCGACGTCATCCTCCCGTTCACCAAGAACAACACCCGCTGATCCATCCGAACGCTCCGGCGCCGGGATTCCGCCTGGCGGGTCCCGGCGCCGAGCATTTCCAAGGAGAAGATCCATGAGTCAAGATCCCTCGTCGGCACCGTCGGGTGCCTCGACCACGGCCCCGCCGCCTGCGGAGCCGCCGAACCGCCCCTCGGCGGCACCGCTCGGCGCGCATGCCGAGTCCTCCAACCGCGTGCAGCTCGGGTGGTCCAACCGCCTGCTGGCACGACCCGAGATCGGGGCCCTCGTGGCCGCCGTCATCCTCTTCATCTTCTTTTTGGCCGTCGCCCCGGCGTTCCGCTCGGTCGACTCGCTGATGACGGTGCTCTACCAGAGCTCGACGATCGGCATCGTCGCCGTCGGCGTTGGCCTGCTGATGATCGGCGGGGAGTTCGACCTGTCGGCCGGCGTGCTCGTCTACAGTGCCGGACTGCTCAACGCGATGTTCTCCTACCAGCTGGGCATCAACCTCTGGGTGGGTGCGCTCGTCTCGCTGCTGTTCGCCCTCTTCATCGGGTTCTCGAACGGCTACCTGGTGATGCGCACCGGCATCCCCAGCTTCCTGATAACGCTGGGATCCTTCTTCGTGCTCCAAGGCGTCAACCTCGGGGTCACCAAGCTGGTCACCGGCTCGGTCTCGACCCCCAACATCAACCAGATGGACGGTTACGGCTCGCTCAACGCGATCTTCGCCCACCAGTTCGACATCGGCGGGGTCAAGCTCGACATCACGGTGCTCTGGTGGTTCCTCTTCGTGGCGATCGCGCACTGGATCCTGACCCGCAGCCGGGTCGGTAACTGGATCTACGCCGTCGGCGGCAATGCGCCCAGCGCCCGCGCCGTCGGTGTGCCGGTCCGCCGCGTCAAGGTCGGCCTGTTCATGGGCGTCTCGTTCCTGGCGTGGTTCACCGGCATGCACACGCTCTACAACTTCAACACGCTCCAGGCGAGCAACGGCATCGGCAACGAGTTCCTCTACATCGTCGCCGCAGTCGTCGGTGGCACGCTGCTCACCGGCGGCTACGGCAACGCGATCGGTGTCGCCATCGGTGCCTTCATCTTCGGCATGACCAGCCTGTGCATCGTGTACGCGGGCTGGGACAACAACTGGTTCAAGGCCTTCCTGGGCGTCATGCTCCTCCTGGCCGTCATCGTGAACCTCTACGTCAAGAACCTCTCGACCTTGCGAAAGGTGGGCTAGGCGCCATGACCGACACCATCACCGAACACGCCGACGACACCCTGGAGGCCGGCGAGACCCTCGTCGAGATGGTCGACGTGGGCAAGTCATACGGCGCCATCCGGGCCCTGCGCGGGGTCAACATGAAGGTCCGCGCCGGCGAGGTCACCTGTGTCCTCGGCGACAACGGCGCCGGCAAGTCGACGCTGATCAAGATCATCTCCGGCCTGCACCCCCACAACGAGGGGGTCATGAAGGTCGACGGCAACGAGGTCGAGTTCTCCAACCCCCGCGAGGCGCTGGCACACGGCATCGCGACGGTCTACCAGGACCTTGCCGTCGTCGCGCTGATGCCGGTGTGGCGCAACTTCTTCCTCGGCTCGGAGCTGCGAGCGGGCAACTACCCGCTGGCCCCGATGAAGATCAAGGAGATGAAGAGCATCGCCGACGCGGAGCTGCGCAAGATGGGCATCGTCGTGAAGGACATCGACCAGCCGATCGGCGAGCTCTCGGGTGGCCAGCGCCAGTGTGTGGCGATCGCCCGAGCCGTGTACTTCGGTGCCCGGGTGCTCATCCTCGACGAGCCGACGGCCGCCCTGGGTGTCAAGCAGTCGGGGGTGGTGCTCAAGTACACCGCCGCCGCCCGTGACGCCGGCCTCGGCGTCGTCTTCATCACCCACAACCCGCACCACGCCTACCTCGTGGGCGACCACTTCATCATCCTCAAGCTCGGCGAGGCCGTGCTCGACAAGAAGCGCGATGAGGTGGCCCTCGACGAGCTGACCCGGCAGATGGCCGGGGGCGACGAGCTCACCGAGCTCTCGCACGAGATCACCCGTCGCTGACGGGGGAACCACCGCAGGACCGAAGGGCCCGGCTCCTCCCGGACGGGGAGCCGGGCCCTTCGCGGTGCCCGACCTTCCTCGCGGCGAGTGCGGAAGTGGTTGCCAGGGCGACCCCTTCCGCACTCGAGGGGGTGGTGGAGGCGGGACACGCACCCCGCTTGCCCGGTGCGACGTCGCGGCGGCTGTGCTCGCCGCGGCTGTGCTCGCCGCGGCTGTGCTCGCCGCGGCTGTGCTCGCCGCGGCTGTGTCCGCCGGGACAGCACGAGACCCCGCACCCGGTAACGGGGCGGGGTCTCGGCGTCGGGGTGGCCGGTCAGCGTGGGTCAGCGTGGGGGCTTCACGACGAGCACGGGCACGTCGGCATCGAGGATGAGGCGCTGAGACACTGACCCCAGGAAGGCCTTGCCGACCGGTGACCGGTGCCGGGCACCGATGACGAGGAGGGACGCCTTCACGGCATCCGCCTCATCCAGCACCGCCCCGGCGAGGTCCTCAGCGGTGCCGGCGGCGACGCGCAGCTCGTAGGACACGGCAGGTAGCCCTGCCTTGGCGGTCACCCGCCCGACGGCGTCCGCGACGCCGCCCGCAACGGCGGCCTCGAGGTCATCGTCGACGGCGGCCCGCACGTGGATGACGGCGAGCGACTCCCCTCGGGCGTGCGCCTCTCGGACTGCCTCGAGCAGGACGTGGTCACTGTCGTTGGTGCCCTGATGGGCGACGGCGACGGTCATCGGTGCTCCTCTCGTCGTCCCGCCGGTGGTGGTGGAACGGTTCGGTTCGCGCCGTCCCGGTCGGGCGGCGGGGTTCGGGTGGGGCGGCTGGGACGGGTGGGTGCGGGTCGCGGTCAGGCGTAGAACTCCGGGCGATCGATCATCTGGACGGCGACCTCGCCGTCCTCAGTCAGGGCCTTGACCCCCGCGTCGCACACGCAGGCGGCGGCGTAGCCGTCCCAGGAGGTCGAGCCGGTGTGCTCGCCGCGCGCCACGGCCGAGATCCACTCCTGAACCTCGGTGACGAAGGCACCGCGGAAGCGGTCGTTGTGGTCGCGGGTGAGCTTGTTGCCCGCCGAGAAGTTCGTGCGCACCGAGGTGAGCTCCTGGTCGGACAGGCTCACCACGCCGCGCTCGGCGACGGCCTCGCAGCGGATGTCGTAGCCGAACTGGCAGTTGACGAAGATCTCGTCATCGACCCGCACGCCGGACGCGCTGGTGAGGATGAGCACCAGCGGGTCCTGCAGGTGCGGGAAGCGCAGCGAGGTCTTCTTCGGGGTGTCGACCCGCGCCGAGACGAACTCCTCGCCGAGCAGCCAGCGCATGGTGTCGACCTCGTGGATCGCGGTGTCGTTGATGGCCATGTCCCACGTGTAGTTCTCGGGGACCGTCGGGTTGCGGTGGGCGCAGTGGACCATGAGGGTCTCGCCGAGCTCACCGGAGTCGAGCAGGTCCTTCATCTCGCGGTAGCTGGCATCGAAGCGGCGCATGAAGCCGACGGTGACCAGGCGGCGGCCGGCGGCCTGCTCGGCCGCCATGATCCGTAGCGCGGCGGCGGAGGTGGGGGTCAGCGGCTTCTCGCAGAGCACCGGCTTCCCGGCGGCGATGCACGCCAACACGTCGACCTCGTGCGCCGGGCCGAAGCTGCAGATCATCACCGCATCGACGTCGGGGCTCTCGATGAGCTCGGCCGAGGTGGCAAAGGAGACTCCGCCGATGCGCTCGGCGACCTCGGCCGCCCGGGCCGGGTCGACGTCGCTGACGGCGACGACGCGCCCACCGGCGATCACGGTGTGGATGCGCTCGATGTGCGCCTGCCCCATGCCGCCGGGGCCGATCATTCCGATACGGACGGTCACAGCAGTGCCTTTCAGGCCGTGCCGAGACCGAGCGAGGCGAGGTACTCGCGGGTCTTGATGGCGTTGGGGAGCGGGAAGGACTTCTCGCAGCCGTACATGTCCTGCTCGCAGACCACGTAGAGCTCCTTGTCGAGGTCGGCGAGCGCCTCGATGAGATCGCGCATGTCTGGCAGGCCGGCGGGCGGGGTGACCGAGCAACCGGCGTGGACGGCCTTGACGAACGGCCAGTCCTCGTCGTGGGCCTGCTTGACGAGCACCGGGTCCATCGCCTTGATGTGCACGTAGGAGATCCGCTCGGGATACTTGCGGCACAGCTCCATCGGGTCGCCGTCGCCGTAGACGATGTGGCCGGTGTCGAGGCAGAACCCGACGTACTCGGGGTCGGTCGCCTGGAAGATGCGGTCGATGTCCGCCGGCGTCTCGATGTGGCTGTCACCGTGGGGGTGGAGGACCATCTTCAGTCCGTAGTCCTCCTTCATGATCCGGCCCAGCTTGTCGGCGCTCTTGATGTAGAGGTTCCATGCGTCGGTGGAGAGCACCCGGTCGTCGGTGTAATCACCGGTCTTCTCGTCACGGAACATCGGGGGAAGGTGCACGACGTACTCGGCGCCAACGGCGGCATGCGTCTCACCGATCGAACGGAAGAGCTTCTCGGTGTCGGCCCAGGCCTCCGCCTTGTGCAGGATGCCCCAGCCGGTGCCGGCGACGACCTTGAAGCCGCGCGCGTCCATCTCCTCCTGGAGCCGGGCGGGCTCGGTCGGGAAGTAGCCGAACGGGCCGGTCTCCATGACGGAGAAGCCTGCGGTCGCCATCTCGTCGAGGGCGACGTCCCAGTCGATCTGCTTCTCGTCCTGCGGAAACCACACGCCCCACTGGTCGGGGCAGACACCGATCGTCAGCTTGCTGTAGCGGGGATCGGTGTTTCGTGCCTTGGACTCCGCCATTGGAGGTTCCTCTCGAGCTCATGGGTGCCATGCAAACCTAATCATGGCACTTTGTTCTGTCAATAGGTCATGAACACCATACCGTCCCCAGGGCCGGCCCTGCGACCGGTCCGGGCACCTCCGAGTGGCCGTGCTCACCGGGCCCTCAGGTTGGGCCTTGCAGCGATGGCGAGTCAGTCCTCGAGGTCGTCGATCACGTGGCGCAGGTAGCGCCGAGGCTCGGCGAGGAAGCTGCGGTGGTGGGTCACGACCTCGAGGTCGTCCCACGTCGTCGACCGGATACCGTGCTCGCCCAGCTCGAGCACCAGCGCCCCGGGGATGGCGGCGAGCACCGGCGAGTGGGTGGCGAGGACCACCTGGGTGCGGGGGCGACGGGCCATCTCGGTGAGCTCGGCGACCAGGTGCAGCTGGGCCGTGAAGGACAGCCCGGCCTCCGGCTCGTCCATGACGAACAGGCCCTCGCCGCGGAACCGCCGGGTGCCGAGCAGCGACACGAACGACTCGCCGTGCGACATCGTGTGGAAGGTGGGGTCGGTCGGTCCCGGGTTGGTGTCGAGCCAGGTGAACAGGCCGTGCATCGTCTCGGCGCGCACGAAGTAGCCCCACCGCGACGCCCCGGGGTCACGCACGACGGTGAGCCACTCGTGCAGCGGAGACTCGCTCGCGTGGGTGCGGTGGGTGGCTCCGGTCGACCCGCCCTCGGCGTTCATGCCCGCTGCCATGGCCAGCGCCTCGACGAGCGTCGACTTGCCCGAGCCGTTCTCGCCGACCAGCACCGTGCACCGGGCGAGCTCGAGGCCGTGCTCGAGCACCTGCGCGACCGCTGGGACGGTGAGTGGCCAGACGTCGGATGCCGGCAGCTCGGCATCGCGGGCCCGCTGCACCCGTCGGGCCGGCAGCCCTTCGGTCCACGCCTGCCGCCGGCTCGCCATGCGCCAGACGCTAACGGCCCGCCCCGACACGTCGACGCCTACCCTCGAACTGACAGGCTGGCGATCGGAGGAGTGATGGACGACACCCGGCGGCCGCGGCCGGCCGCGGTTCCCTACCTCGCGGTGCGCGGGGCCCGCGACGCCATCGACTGGTACGGAAGTGTCTTCGGAGCCGTCGTCGAGGGCGAGCCGTACGAGAACGACGACGGCTCGATCGGCCACGTGGCCCTGCGGATCGCCGACGGGGTCATCTACCTCGCCGACGAGGCGCCGGAGTACGGTGCGGTGGCACCGACGGGACCGGGTGCCGCGGTGAGCCTCATGCTTCCGGTGCCCGACGCCGACGCCACCCTCGCCGACGCCGTGCGCGAGGGCGCCACTCCCGACGACCGGGGCGCCTACGAGGCCCACGGTTCGCGCAATGCGTGGTTCGTCGACCCGTTCGGTCACCGCTGGGGCATCAGCGGGCCGTCGCGGGACTGACCGACCCCCATCGGCCGACTCACGGCACGGCTCCCGGCTCACCGTAGGCTTGACCCTCGTGACCGAGACGCCACCCCACGCAGTCCCCGAGGCCGACCTCCCGGAGCAGCTGCGGATCCGCCGCGACAAGCGCGACCGCCTCCTCGCGGCCGGCATCGCGCCCTACCCGGTCTCGGTCCCCCGCACCCACTCCCTGGAACAGGTCCGTGAGCAGTGGGGTCACCTCGGGCAGGGCGAGGAGACCCACGACGTCGTCGGCGTGGCCGGCCGCGTGGTCTTCATCCGCAACACCGGCAAGCTCGCCTTCGCCACCCTCCAGGAGGGCGTCGGAACCCGGCTGCAGGTGATGCTCAGCCTCGCGGAGGTGGGCGAGGAGTCACTGGCCGCGTGGAAGGCCGACGTCGACCTCGGCGACCACGTCTTCGTCGAGGGGCGGGTGATCAGCTCGCGCCGCGGCGAGCTCTCCGTGATGGCGAGCCGCTGGGGCATGGCGTCGAAGGCACTGCGGCCGCTGCCGGTGCTGCACAAGGAGCTCTCCGAGGAGAGCCGGGTGCGCCAGCGCTACGCCGACCTGGTCGTGCGCCAGGAGGCTCGCGACATGGTGCGCTCCAAGGCCACCGCGCTGCGCGCCATCCGGCAGACCCTCGAGGACCAGGGCTACGTCGAGGTCGAGACGCCCGTGATCCAGCTGGTGCACGGCGGCGCGGCGGCCCGTCCGTTCCGCACCCACATGAATGCCTTCGACCACGGCATGGTGCTGCGCATCGCCCTCGAGCTGAACCTGAAGAAGGCCGTCGTCGGCGGGGTCGACCGGGTCTACGAGATGGGCCGGATCTTCCGCAACGAGGGCGTCGACGCCACCCACTCGCCCGAGTTCACGATGCTCGAGGCCTACCAGGCGTGGGGCGACCAGACCTCGATCGGGGCGCTCATCCGCGACCTCTACCTCGGTGTGGCCGACGCCCTCGGCTCGCGTGTCGTCGAGACCCCCGCGGGCACCGTCGACCTCGGCGGCGAGTGGCGCTGGCTGCCGGTCTACGACGCGGTGAGCGAGGCCGTCGGCGAGAAGGTCACCCTCGAGACGCCGAAGGTGACCCTGCTCGGCCACGCCGCGGCACACGGCGTCGAGGTCGACCCGGCGCTGGAGAAGGACAAGGTCTTCCTCGAGCTGCTCGGTGAGATCGTCGAGCCGCAGCTGCTCCAGCCCACGTTCCTGTGCGACTACCCCGCGATCGCGCAGCCGCTGGCCCGCCCGCACCGCGACACCGAAGGCCTGATCGAGGCCTGGGACCTGATCATCGCCGGGGTCGAGCGGGGCACGGGGTTCTCCGAGCTCGTCGACCCGGTGGTGCAGCGCGAGGTGCTCACCGCCCAGTCGCTGCGGGCCGCCGGCGGCGACCCGGAGGCGATGCAGCTGGACGAGGACTTCCTGCGCGCCCTCGAGTACGGCGCCCCGCCGATGGGTGGCCTGGGCCTTGGTATCGACCGGCTCGTCATGCTGTTCACCGGCGCGAACATTCGCGAGACCATTCTTTTCCCCCACCTGAAGCCCGAGGCCTGACCGATGGATGCCGTGTGGCCCTACCTGGCCGCGATTCTTCCGACCATTTTGGTCGCGATCCTTTTCTACTTCCTCATCAAGAGCATGCTCGAAGGTGACCGCCGCGAGCGCCTCGCGCAGCGCCGTTTCGAGGCCGATCAGGATCGCAAACGAGGTCACCCTGCCGCGGGGGCAACGGATTCCGAGCGACCGAACGGCGCACCGCGGCATCCGACCGGTGGGGCGGACTCGCCCCGGGAAACCTGAGGCGCATTCACCCGGCTTTACCAATGCTTTACCTTTCGGGGAAACCGCTGCTAATGTATTTCCCGGCATCGAGACGCTGCCCCGGATTCCGGCCGAAAACCCCTGAAGGGAAAACCATGGCAAAGAAGGTCCAGGTGCTGCTTGTCGACGACATCGACAAGAGCTCCCCCGCCGACGAGACCGTCTCGTTCTCACTCGACGGCGTCAGCTACGAGATCGACCTGACCTCGGACAACGCCGCGAAGCTGCGTGACGACCTCGCCGTCTGGATCGGTCACGCCGAGCGCACCGGCGGTCGCCGGTCGTCCGGCCGCACGGCATCCAAGGGCTCCGGCCGCAAGGCCGACCTGGGCGCGGTCCGCGCCTGGGCTCGCGACCACGGCCACCAGGTCAGCGACCGCGGCCGCATCTCCGCCGAGGTCCAGGCCGCGTACGACAAGGCCCACGGCTGAACCCCGAGCACCCCACCGATGCGGCGCCCCCCGACCCGGCGGGCGCCGCATCGCTGATGTCCCGGCGGCACGCCTGGCTGGCCTTCACCGCCGGCGGGCCGGCCCTGAGCCGCACCCTCGACACCGACCCGGTGCCCTGGCAGGGGCAGCTGACCGTGCTGCAGGGCCGGTGGTACGACGTCGATGCCCCACCGCAGGTCGCCGCCGTGTTCGTGCTGCAGTGGCTGCTCCAGGTGCCGGCGCACACCGCCGCCCACGCCGCGGCCGCCGGCCCCTGGCGGGCCGACCTCACCGCGCTCACCTTCGACCTCGGCTCCGGGCTGGTCCCGTCCCGCGTGCGGCTCACCGTCCTGCAGCCGGATGCCGGACCCCTCGCCGATCGGATGGAGCGCGCCGAGCGCGACTACCGTGCGGTCGCCGACCCCGTGGCCGCTGCCTACCCGGCGCAGGTGCGGATCGGCCCGCACACCCGCGCGGCGCTGGTCGACGACATGTGGTCGGCCGCTCGCCGTGAGGCCGAGGCCGCAGCCGGGCTGTTCAGGCCGGGCGTGCCACCGCGCGAGTCGTGCTGCCTGATCTACGCCCTGCCCGGGTGCGTCGAGTGCGCCGGGTGCCCACGCCTGCGCCCGGCGGGCTGACCGCGTCGGCGTGCTCACCGCGTCGGTGGGATGACCGCGTCGGTGGGCTGACCGCGTCGGCGTG
>Ga0173483_10000097_pt1 | contig 19780 bp, 18 predicted proteins | sample NitcycUS178409R2_FD_122621 | JGI IMG/M metagenome (GOLD analysis project Ga0173483, IMG submission 122621) | Soil microbial communities from Arlington Agricultural Research Station in Wisconsin, USA - Nitrogen cycling UWRJ-S178-409R-2 (version... | ecosystem: Environmental > Terrestrial > Soil...
GTTACATATGTATAATAATTCAGTTACAATGGTCCCAAATATCGGTGACGAAGCGCCCGATTTTCAGTTGCCAGACGTCGATATGAAAATGCAAAAATTGAGTGATTATAGAGGGAAGGAGATAGTACTTGCATTCTTTCCGGCTGCTGAATCCCCAGTGTGCACCAAAGAAATGTGTGCTTTCAGAGATTCACTTGACGAATTAAAGAACTATGGTGCTCAGGTAATAGGTGCTTCAGTAGATGGACCTTTTGCCAACAAAATATTCGCCGAGAACCGTCACCTTAACTTTCCGATATTAAGTGACTATAAGCGCGAAGTAATAAACAAATACGGTATTGTGATGGAAAATCTGGGTCCTTTAGAAGGTTATAAGGCAGCTAAACGATCCGTTTTCATAATTGATCGCAACGGTAAAATTCAATATAAATGGATATCAGATAACCCTCTAATTGAGCCCGACTATCAAGAAGTAAAGCGTGCCCTTTCCAAACTAAAAGAAATTAACAATATGTAAAACTAAGCATAATTGTTTTTATTTTTTGTCTATTAAATTAGAATGCATGTCACTTGACATGGCGTTTCTGTAGGGGTAAAATAACAGCTTATAGATATCACGAAAGCGATTATAATTATCTTTGTCTGGTCAACTCCTCATACGACGTACTAATTGTACTACGACTACAAGAGTTCGAAGAATGCAAATCTCATAAAATGCCTTTTGGATATCGTGATCAATCTATAACATAGATACATAACGTGCGCCTGTGCTACACTATAACCTTCAGACGCTAAGCAAACTTGTAGAACAAAAAACGCTGTCTCCTAGCCATACAATTGTAATGATCGTACCAGATTCCTTTTATAGAATAATGTCTCTTACGTTTCTCGAGCCTATCTTAAGTCACTTAGATCAGGTTTACCCTCCAGCGACTTGGGAAAACCTCTGTTTACCAGCGGCTTTCTTTCCATAAAGCCTTCATCCTTTCCATGCCAAAATTTGACTTCGGTTTCACCAGCCCTCCAACATAGCCAAACTTCCTCGTCAAATCGCATCGAAGGAAAATCAAGGAGTCCGTCGTCGACACTTTTTATCACGACTCCTAGATCTTCTAACTTTTCAATTGATCTATAAAGATTGGAAACAGCAATATTTAACTCCTGTTTTTTAATTATGAATCTTTTAAGTGAATAATGTGAGTCTGCTATCCTTTGCAATTCATCCTGGAGATCTACAATATTATTTCTCTGAGAAATCACAGAATTAAATCGTCGTTTGATTTCGGGCAGAACGTTATTTGCATCAAGTGGAGTATATATTGTAAACATCGGAGTGAATGGTTTAAGGGCCTAGATAATTTATGTATTGCTTTTGAGGTGTTTCTTCTTTTTGGCTGCAACTTTTCTTGCACTTTTGTAGGATGTAGGAGGGTTATCCTTAATACCATCAAGATCTCCTAATCCATGTGGATAATTTTCCCATTTGCTTGACCTACCAAATAAGTTATCAAGTTTAGCCGAAGTGGTGAAAGAGAATTTGTTTAATGTTAAATGCAATGTTTCATGACTTATTAATGAGGTTGCTATTTCAGCGATTCTGCCTTCACCATAATATTCTTGCCAAGACCTATAGTTAGAAATGAATGCACGGGACGTTCCGTAATATGGAACGAACATTAATCCGCGCTTACCGGCCATTCCCTTTAATCGAAGTTCAATCACCATACGTTCCTTTCCCTGGGAGAATCATCATTCTTAATGGACTGATTAACTTTCTCTTCGAAAATAGTGAACGAATAATGTTTTGGTTATGTTCGTTTTTAATATTTTTGCCCTATTTTCTAACGAAAAAATTCGTTATCTATTGAACAAATTGAATAATTAAACGCATTTAGGAAACCAGTAACTTTTATGTCGTATCAAATACGTATATTAACTCCTTATTGTTGAATATTTGAATGCTTCTAGATAGAAAATTGACGAAGCTTGCATAAAAATTGTGATTTAGTATATTTCATAGGAGGCATGTACGTTTCGTCCGTGGGAGTTTCTCGGTTAACTTAACAAAATATAGATCTGAAATTGCCCCTGCTTGTGTGAGATTATTTATATATTATATTATTTGATATATAAAACACCCGAATTTGGGAATTATTCGTAACCGATCGATATGCGAAAGAGAACATAATGGGTTTGGATCTCTCAATCTTGCATTCTCAACGATAGAATATTCAATGAAGTATGTAGATCCACGCGTTATTCTCAAAAGAACCTTGAAACTAAAAGGTTCAAATTTGTTGTTAAACGATATATATGGTCAAATTGTACAATTAGATCTTAATAATTTTAAGTCCATTTATCTAGTCGGTGCGGGAAAGGCTACAGCAGGAATGGCAGAAGCACTCTACAAATTATTGAATGGAAGAATTTCAGCGGGAGCCATAAATGTTCCCTATAATACTCCGGCAAAAATGGAAAGGGTGTGTATTACCCATGCTGACCATCCCATTCCTGATGAGGCAGGATTAATGGGAACAAAAAAGATTCTTAATGTTTTGAGTAGAGCAAAACACTCCGACTTGGTATTTGTTTTGTTGTCGGGTGGAGGTTCTGCGCTAATGCCGTTACCGGCGAACGGAATAACAATCAGACAAAAACAGCACATTATAAACTCGATGATGTCTGCTGGTGCTTTTATCGATGAAATTAATGTAGTTCGAAAACATCTGTCAATGATCAAGGGAGGACAATTATTGAGATTTCTAAAGAGTCGTTGCCGAGTAGTATGTCTAATTTTGTCTGATGTTGTAGGAAACAGAATTGATATCGTTGCTTCTGGGCCTACGACGCCTGATAGTTCGACATTCAAGGATGCAGCATCTATTCTAAGAAAATATGGTATCTGGAGAAAACTGGAACACTCATCTGTTGAAGATGTAATAAATAAAGGGATACATGGAATCATTAATGATACACCAAAGCCGGGAGACCCACTTTTTCAAAATGTAAGCAATATTTTAATCGGCGGTAATGTAATCATATGTCAAAAAGCCAAAATGTACTTAAAAAAGCACGGTTTGCAAGCTGTAAATTTGGGTTCATCATTTGATGGTGAAGCAAAAAATTTTGGAGCTTTGCTTGCACATCTAGCTAGTAACATTAAAAAATCATCCAAGCCATTTGCTTTTATTTTAGGAGGCGAAACAACGGTAAAATTGAATGGATCAAAAAATATTGGAAGTGGAGGCAGAAATCAGGAGGCCATATTGTCGGCAGCTTTAAAGTCTAAATTCCGTCGCGACGATGATATTACTATTCTTTGTATGGGCACAGATGGAATAGATGGCAAATCTGATGCGGCTGGGGGCTTCGTCACCCCAAAGACAGTCTCCATGGTTAGAGAAAAAGAACGACAAATGAGAAAATACCTAGATAACCATGACAGCTACAATGCCCTTTCAAAATTAGATTCATTTATTGTTACCGGACAGACTGGAACTAATGTGAATGATATTTCCATAATATGCAGATTAAAATAGTCTAGACCATATCGGCTTCCAAACACCTATAGTAGGTTACCCCATTAACCGTGACATCTTCTATTTTTATTGCTCCGCGCCTGCTGGCACATTTTTGTTTTTTAGATAAGATTCCACCAGTAAGACCACTAACGAGATCAGACATACCCAGCTTTAGCATAGCATAATTTACGTCCTCTTCTCTTATGCCTAGTGTTTGTGCGATCTCCTTTGCTGAAAAACCATTCTCCCTATTTCTACAAAGAAATTGAACTATTAATGTGCTCAGATCCTTATGGGCGTCAAATTCTGCTGCATTGATTGGCGGTGGAGGCATATCTTCTGTTTACTGGGATCTAGCTATAATAGTCTAAAATCAACGCCGAGAATATTTCTAACATTAAGGATGACGACCAAATATTAATTAATAAACACAATGGATTATGCTTGATTGGTTTTTTGATTAGCGAAGGCATAACAATTTGGATGCGGGCAATAAGGATACGTTTTTTGCTGGCGTCGATAATTGCAGTCATTAATGGTATATCAGTTGCCTTTTGGAAAAATGAAATATTTAACTTTTCATATGCCATACTAACATTTGCAGGTGTAATATGCCTTCATGCTAGCGTAGATTTGCTAAATGACTATTGGGACTATAAGAGAGGCACTGATATTATCACTAGAAGAACTAAGTTTAGCGGAGGAACGGGCGTACTGCCTGACAAACTTCTGAGACCAAGGACAGTCTACACGGCAGCAGTTATTTTTCTGGTCCTAGGAGTCCTAATAGGTACCTATTTCGTTGTTATCAGAGGAATCACAATTGCAATTATACTTGGATTTGCAATAGTGGCTATTTACCTTTATTCTAGAAACATAGTCAATGCTGGTTTGGGCGAAATTTTTGTGGCAGTTAAAGGCATTATGATTGTACTTGGGACCTTTTACGTTCAGACCGGAGTAATTGATCCATCTGCAATCTTCATCGGTGCTATTATTGGAATTTTGTCGGCATCTGTTCTGTTTGTTAATTCGTTTCCTGATTATGATGCAGATAGGTATACTGGTAGACGTTCGCTTCTTACAATAATAGGGAAGCAAAAGGGTAGCCGGTTATTTCCAGTTCCCCTCTTGACTCCATATATTTTGGTCCTAGCGGGAATTTTTCTTGGATATACAAAATTTGTATCTTTGGTCTGCCTCGCCTCCATTCCATACGCTATTAAGGCCATGAAAGATATAGATAAATACGAAGATCTCAATCAATTTGTGCCTGTTATGGCGGCAACCGTTATGTATGCCAGGATTACAGGGTTCGTCTTGGCAATTAGCTTATTATTCTAAGGAGTCATTTCCATAATTATGATCCGTAACTGATTGCGCAGTATACTTTTCAAGAACAATGAGATTGCTTCATGTCACTAATATGAACATGTTTAGCTTCAAAAGTTAAAGATCTCAATGTAGGCTCATGTTCAAAGGAGACCTATGGACAAACAAGAAGAAAGTTCAAGCAGCATAACTTGAGGAATTGACCTTTCTATGAAGTTCTTTCATCGTAAGAGGGATTCTTTGAAAAGCATACTTTTATTTATTCTTCTTGGAACTTCATCCTCGATTAATATGCCAGCTAAGTTCCGTTCACGGGGAATCCATACAAAGAATGGCTTATTTTCCATATTATCTATGATATTGAGAATTTGAATTGTAAGTAGCCTAGCTATACTACCTTTACGCATTTGTACTTTTCTCTGGATTAAATCAACTACACTTTCAGAATCTGAATAGACAATGTTTTGTTTGGAATTTCTAACCGTGTTACTATTCAATGCATAAATAATAGCCATAAATTCTGCCTCTACTGAATCGAGTCCAAATTTACTGCGGATAAATTGTTCTTCATTAGTTTCCGGGATATAATATCCATAAATATTGTGAGGTACACCCGAAGCATCTGTGTAGACTGTTACCATTATTTTAAATTACCTCTGATCTCTATCTCTCATTTCCAAATATGTTAAGGTTTCTCTCTTGGTTCTCAATTAGGATATTATAATAAGAGCAATAGTCAACAATAAAGTAGTCAAAGAAAATATAAATTAAAGCATGAAAGATGTTTCCTAAAATTTGTCCTCGTGAGACGTCTATTCATTAAATCTCGTCTACTACTTCTATGCCTTCTGCAAGGCATAGGAATTCTATCGCCTCAGAAGAGTCAGCTTGATCTCCAACGTATATTTTCATTATTTGAGATATCTTTTTTTCAGTTTCGTTTGCCTTGGATTGAATATGAGCAGGGTCTAATTCTCTTGACTTAGATAAAGTTTGAACTAATTGTTCAATCTGTATTTGATGATTGTTAGCCTCTTTCTTTACGCTTTCTAGTCGCCTTTGATTCCATGCTTATCCAATAATCCTTTTGATTCAAATTCCTCAACTGTTTTTTGCGCAGCCATCTCTAAACCAAGAGCCTCGCCTATTTTTTCTTCAAGTTTCTGCTTATCAACCATAAATCTTATACTTCATCAGTGATATTTATAAAGGAATAGGCATGCTTTGATATTGCTGTTATGTCCCTAATAATTTGGTAGCTGCAAGTATGTATGTGCAATTGCAATAGAAATATATCATACCGTTTCGTCGGGGGTATAACTTAACAAGGACCATTAATTTCTATGATACTCTATATTTTTATGTAATCAATCAATGTTTTTTCTCCGCTAATTTATTATCTTGGATGTACGTCCTAGGCCATTGAAAAAGTTTACCATTAATGAATTAAAAACAATGACAGGTGTCATTTTTTTTACAATACTTCTCGTTTCTATTTCTTTAACGGATTCTAAAGCAATTCCACAGCAAAACGCAAATAAGATACAAACTAAAAGTTCATCGCCTACAATGAACCATGGTAACGTGGCAAAACATTCAAATGACTTCCACGAATCTGCTAGATGTCCAACTGATAGAAATCCTTCAAACAGAACTGCCACAAGCAAAGAGAGTAAATCAAATATAGATTCAAATTCTGGGGACAATACCGATGGTCCTCTTGTTCAAAAACATGCCACAACAAGTTGTAATACTACTCAATTCCTTGGTTCCTCTCAGTCAGGAAGTACAATAAAACCCGCACAATATTCATTCCTTAGGGACACTGCGAGCGATTATGGTGATATTCCCTTTAAATTTCCCATGCCTTTGGAAGATATGAATGATGATAATTTGATGGGCTCGACCCATTCAAAGTCTAAAGAAAGCCCTCATTTGAAGGATGGGCTTCTGTCAAATACAAAATCCACACAAAAACAACGAACCATACTTAAGGCTACGCTTATCCCGGATAATAAAATTGCTAAAAAAACAAAAGTAGTGGATTCCAGCAAGAATTCAACTATTCGCATTGAAGAAGCATCATCACATGTTAATTTAGCAAGCAACAATGGAAGCAAAGAAATATACAAGCTACAACTTGATCATCAAAATTATCCGATCAGCTATCAGATTACTGGTGCTGGAAATAAAATAAATGACATTTACGTTGAGAAGGATAATACCACCATCATAGCACGTATTACGTCTCAAGCAAATGGAAAGTTGACGATTGAGCTTCCAGGAAACCCCATGATAGATTCCAAAAAACCGAAAAATAATAGCCAAGAAGAGTCCTTTGCCGTCTTCGAGGACGGACAGTATTATCCAGCTTTCAACGAAGCTAAAAATCTACATGGCGTACGGCAGGTAATGGTTTATTTTGATAAAGGTACAGAACAAATCGAGATCTTAGCCAGCCATGCGTCTCCAGAATTTGGTATGACATTCCCGATTGCTTTTTCGTTGACGGTTATATCCTTAATGATAGCCAGGATGTATTTTCTGCGGTCGATCAGAAAAAAATGTCATGATGTGCATGTTCATTTAAACAACAGCGAACTCTAAATTTCTAATATTAAAATTCCAATGGAACTTCATGGGAAGGGTAAAATGAAGGGCATATCTTTTTGTATGACAGTACTTCTTGGTGCTTCCCCTTGAGATATTGGATCCGGATCACTCCTGTATGCCGAAGAAACACCGCTTGATTGTATACACGTTGAGTTAGCATTGACGATGCATGAATCGACCCAAGCGTGAGCTGATATATATACAGCAGGTAAAAGGCATACAGAAATATATAATATAAGTGTCGAAGACGCAATGGTTGTAATCATATGAACCCTAGCTGTAATCAAATTGTACCGTCGCAGAGTATATTTGGTTTGGCGAAGTTATTGTTATAACCATATACCAATATATTGTAGTGTAAATAAGCACTATTTCTTCTGACACTCGCCGCTAAGGTCGTATCTTGTTCTTCAGAGAATATATAGATAAAGGAAATACTAATAGCAAATATGAGTAACAGAAACAAGCAAGAAGATGAGGAAAAAGTCAAGCAATTGAATCGTGAAATAATGGTTGTTTTCGAGAAGCGCGCTGCACCTTTTGGATATGCTTCTGCAGCTTTGTTGAGCGTGTTGTATTTTATTTCCGAAAAGCATGTAAAAGCTCATCCAGAAAATAGAAGCATGTTACTAGATTACTTCCGAAAAGAATTTGACAGATTTTTGAACAAGTTGACTGAATAGTTATGCTTGATCAAGGTTATTCATACACGCGTTTGTATTAACAACTGAATGCTGTTTTGCAATAGATAATATTGACTAGGTCTTGTCTAATGATTCAATTTATTTTATAAAGCATATTAGTTCCTTCTCTTGCGTTAATTGTGTTTGTATTCGTTGAAGCATTTGCTGTATTGCTGCTCTATAGGCATCATGGTTTGATATCTTAGCTGATATGTCATTGACTAAGATTGTATGATGACTATTTTTCAAATCGTATAGCGGGGCAGAACCAATTATTTAGGAGTCTCTCAGACATCGTTATGAATTTACTTTATGCATCAAACATCTACTCCTGTATATGGTTACATGATTATTGCGTCATCATATTTATTTAATTAGTGGACTATCACACTTCTAACTGTTTACATGCTTTTGTGTAAATAATGTAAATCGCATTATTTACTCTCTGGCGCGATTTTTCAGTAACTCGCACTCATTTTTTTATTGGTGATTATTTTGCTAGTTTATTCAATGCGGCTTAAATATGAATCTTCAGTATTAAACCCTGACATAAACAATTGAATAAATCCATTATTGTCAAAGAAAAACAAGTTGTAATTCTTACCAGCATAATGGTGCTGGCAATTATATCATTCATTTCTTTTTTTCCAATACCTGTAGTACATGCGTTGAGACCGGAAGCAATATACTCTGTGCAGCAATCGGTTACACCTCATGCTAAGCTTCTCTATAATAATCAAAGTTATGATATGTCTCCATTTGTTTCTGTTAGCAACGGCCAACTGAGCAAGGTTCAATTGCCCTCAGATGGAGAAAATGTTGCTCAGGTATTACCATTAAAGATAAAGCAAGGCGATACAATAGGTTTTAAATTCAGCAAAAAACCTCTCAAGGTAAGTGTTTTTGCGATAGATTATGAGGCTGAACCATCTGAGCTATACGGGCTCAAGAAAATAGGTTTGAATACTTTTCAACTTTTAGGACCTCAAGGAACACAGACTCTGGAAGCCCAAGTATTGTTTGATAATGGTCAGTATGTATCATACAACTTGTTAACATATGTACTCCCGTCCAGCAGAATACAACAGCCAGGACAATTTGACATAATGCAAGGAGGAAGGAGCACTGATATCCAGAGCAGTACTGCCAGTAAGACTTCACCAGTATGCAGCAGCCAGGCTAAACTTGGCGTTATGGGGATAACAGCAAGCATTCAAAATCTGACGAATAATATTCCCGTAAATGTCTTGGATAATAATCTCGGCACCTCGTGGTCTACTAGAGGCGCAGATGTTCTTTCATTTGTAAAGTCGCTGGCAAGGGGGGCTATCAATAAAAATCCATGGCTTCTGATAGATTTAGGTACACAACGACTGGTTTGCATGTTTGGAATTGCATTTGCCAACTCAGACACGGATATTCACTTTTTTACCCTACAAACATCCGCTGATGGGAAAAACTTCAAAGACGTTGGAAGCGCTCAAAGTACTCCAATCTCCCCACGCGGATTATTATACTGGTTCCCCGATCTTCCAGATTCAGCAAGATTCGTAAGGATTAGTAACCTAGGAAGCATAACATCAGGACACACTGCTATAAATGAAATAGCAGTACTCGGGCGCTAAGAACAACCGTGCCGACAGAAAGCTAGATTGTAACCTTTTTTTCAAATATAATTGCAACAATTGCGTTCTATATATTTTTGACACGCGGGTTGGGGTATGAATATGGGTGCAAAAGTATAACTTTTTGATGACTGGCGAGATGTTTGCCATTACAGATATTGTGACTTGAAGAAATGCAGTATTGGATCTTATCCTAAATGATGCAGAAATACCAATGCCAAATGGAAGATTGATGCATTGCTACCTGACGTAAGTAAAATTGGGAGCTTATACCCATCTAGACTAGCTGTAACAGATTGTATATGGTAAGAGGATTGAATTACAAGAGGAATTTTACATGATTTTTTTGTCGGTTAGCAAATGTATACAACTGGTACAATGCAAAAATTAAGTTATATCTTTACACATCTGCTGGCCCTGGAAAATGTTTTCTGTCTGTGCGTATTTGCATTCTGTAAAATTTTCAAACTTTATTAAACGTAATGACCATTATTGTAGTATTGTCTTTTGGTATGCCCGTTGATGTCCTAGGGACATTGTCAGAGAAACTAAAGCAGATGTTAAATGAGACTCAAAATCATTATTCTTCCTTTGTTAATTGGAATCAACTATGCAAAGATGGAAATATGAGCGAAAAAGAATACTTTACTAAAGTTACCAACTATCTGATTACCATATCTGCGCTGAATTTCCTGGCAATTCGCGTGATTCTAGAATTGAAGTCTGCTATGGACAAGGGCACATCGGTAAAGGGCGTAAGTGGAGGAATGGCTTCTCCTTCTCATCAGGCAGGTTTTGGAATAGATGCCTTTGTAGGCAGTGGTGGAACTCTTGAAGATAAACAGGAAGCCAAAGATACTATAGCTAGCTCAGGGCAATTACCAACATTCAAACCTGTGGATATCCATTTACCACGACCTGGGAACGATGATGAAATATTACGCGATATATCTAAAAATAAAGATTGTATACACTGTGGAGATACAATACCTAAAGAAGCGAAATTCTGTACTAAATGTGGGAATTCCCAGCAAGAGTAGATAATTTATATTGACTCAGCATCCAGACAAGCATATGCACTTTTAATGGAAAGCCTCTAATGAATTCGAGCATGCAACAGTTCAAAATATGAGATACCCAGATATTTGTATTGGCTGTGTATATTAAGTAGCACAGTTACCACACTACCTAAATATTTATTCTACACGTTATAATACGTGAAATCTATAAGAAAGATTGGACTTATGACGGCGCTGTTATCGACCGTTATTGTTTTATTGACTACATTGCTTAACGTTAGTAGTATCTTTTTTGTAAGTGGAATCCTAAAACACAGTGTAATCTATAATGCAGAAATTTTTGCACCCTCTCAAACTGGAACGTCCAGATACGATCAACTCGTTAACGACACTATAGTTGATGGAAATGTACAGATTACACCGGGGGGGCAAAGCAAGACCTTCAGCATTGCGATTCCTAGCAATGAGTTCACCTCAAGGTTGCTCGGCAGCTATTCTGTAAAGGGCGGAGTTGTGCCAGTTATCCACTTATATGTAGTAGATAAAGCCAAATGTGTAATTCCTCTTCAGCCCTCATCATGCTCATCATATATGATTGACGAAATAAAATCAAATAATTATGTAAATATGATCCTGCCTGCAGGCAAGACTTACAAACTCTTCTTCTCAAATGAAGCTAATTTTGCCGGCGAGCTAAAAAACGTCAATGCAAAATTGTTTTTGGAACACTATCCGTTTATAGTAAAAGTAGGGACTGGTCAAGCAAATAGTACAACTTCCCTAAATCAATTTTCTCCACCACGAATCGAAGTTAAAGTCGGTCAGAACATAACTTGGTATAACCCATCTGAAGTAGCGCTACCACATACTGTTACATTTGTGTTAGACGGCAACTACAAAGCGGGCGTATTCGCTCCATTTTCAATTCCAAGTACGATCAAGCCACTCTCCATTCCTATCGGGTATAATAGTCAACCAACTTCAGTTCCTGGGCAAAGCAAATTGAATACCAATATAATAACTCTTAATGAAAGAGCATTCAAGTCAGTTGTAATCGACTCCACTGGTGCAGCAAAATTTCTGAATAAAAATGGGAATTATACTATAAGTGGCACTGAAAAATACATTAATTCAGGTTTTCTCCTTCCAATCGGGAAGGAAAAACCATATCCTGGCTCTTCAAATACATTCACAGTGAAGTTTAGCAAAGCAGGGAGGTACGACTACTTTGACATTTTCCATCCATGGATGACTGGTAGAATCGTCGTGAAGTAAAGAATTGTCTTGTATCCTCCGTGCAAACTACTTTTGTTCCAGAAAGCCTACTAACTGGAAGAGAGTAGGGATTAAGTGGTAGGAGCAGTAGTTACTCCGGTAACATTTACACTGTAAAAAGACGCTATACCAGGATTGCCTTCGCATGTGTGTTTTGCAGTAATTTTATTAGCTGGTCCTGGTTTTATTGTGGTATATTTAGAAGTAAGCACAAAGTTCCACTTGGAATAATCTGCTGCTCCACCTGGGCCAGTTCCAGTGGCTGGTTGGTACGGCTTTACACCATTGATAATAATAGAGACTTGACAATGAGAAGTTGCATTAGCTGATGAAATCCCTGCGATTGTAAGATCTTTGCCAATCGATATTTGTTGACCTTTGGTTGGAGACGTTATTCTTACTGCGTGTAATTTTGGCGATAATGGTGATAACGTCGCATTAGCTAGTGCTTGTTTATTGGGACTTAGTTTTTGAGGCGGCACCTCCTTTCCTGCTCCAGGTTGTAATAGCTGCGCATATGAAACGTTCGTCCAAAGAGCAAATGAAAGTAACGTATAGCTGAGCAATAATGCTTTTAATTCAAAACTCATTTGCATTTCCATATTTTATGTTGCTATAAAAATATTCCGAACATGTAGTCTAGAAAGATTCTATCAATAGCATAAAACGACTAGTGAATAAAAGTCAAAATTATGAACAAACAAATGCTTATAATAATCAATATAGCAGCGGCCGTATCAAATAACAAGTTTTTAAATAATTTTTAAATTTTCACGTGTCAAGATATTTGTTCAACGATGAGAACAAAAATAAGAACTCTCTCTTTAAAAGGTATCTTCGACAAGATTGAAAAGCTTATCTTGTCCATCTCCTTTAAGAGTAAACAATTCTAACCTGTAGAGGCTAGACTCATAGATGTTGTACTAAGGATATTAGATGCTCAATATACAATTTATAGCCTAATGCATTTACCACATCCCCGTCTATGATCAATAATTCCATTTTATCAATAAGTCCTTTCAGAATCTCCGAATGAATCAAACGATTTTGTCTTCTGAGTTTATTTGTATTATTGTTTAATTCTTTTTGCAATTCTGGAGTAATTAAGTTTCGGTTCAGATTCTCAAACCTCTTTAGCTGTTCATTTATATAATTGCCGTTAGCATCAGACAACAATAGTTAAAGTCATGACATAATCATAAAAGTTTTATGGTGATCAATTTTAAATGTCAGACAAACTGCATTTATTATAAAGAATTTTTATACCTTATATTGCATTTATCTTAATGAATAACGAGGGCTTCCAAGTAACTGAGAGATTTTAAACTAGAACTGAAATACTATCCGTAACACTTATTGAATCACTGTTTCATATCATAAAGCTGCGCCTTTATACTATAGCATCACCAATGTTTATCTATAAAATGCCTGATGAGTCACTAGAAAAAATTGCTAATGAAATTATTGGCTGTCCTCTTTGCAAACTTTCAAGAAGTAGAAAGAACGCAGTTCCAGGTGAAGGACAAGTCTCTGCAAGAATAATATTTGTTGGTGAAGCACCAGGCAAGAGTGAAGACGAAAAGGGAAAACCATTTGTTGGGGCGGCAGGAAGGATCTTAAACATAGCAATGGAAAAAGCAGGAATAAAAAGATCGGAGGTATTCATAACTAACGCAGTTAAATGCCGACCACCTGATAATAGGGTCCCAGAAGCAGATGAGCTAGCATCATGCAGACCATATCTAGAAAGACAAATTTCCCGTATTTCACCCAAAGTTATCTGCATATTGGGAAGTACAGCCTATTCCTCAATTCTAGGTGGAAAATCTATTACAGCAGATAGAGGTAAAATAATAAAAAGAAACGGGCAAAAGTATTTCTTAACAGTTCATCCTGCTGCTGCAATTTACAATAAAAGTTTACGAGCGACACTGGAAAATGATCTTTTCAAGCTATCAAAAGAAATAAAGAGGATCGAAAACCCTGACAATCAATCGCTATTAGATTACACATAAAGAAGATAGCTTACGATATGCAGATGAAGCCCGAACTTTGTTCATCTGAAATTAGATAATAAACTATCACCCCATCGCTCTAAATTCTTGTATTTTCTTTGAGACTAGATCAAAACCCTGTTGCCAGAATTCATGCTGTGAAATATTGATTCCTGACTCTTGAAGCAACTCTTCAGGTTTACGTGAACCTCCCGCTGAGAGTATTTTTAAATACCTCGGTATAAATGAGCTTCCTTCTTTCTTGAATTGTTGGTATAATGACATTACCAACAAGTTCCCAAAGGAATACGCATAGCAGTAGAATGGAGTATGGTAAAAGTGAGGAATGTAAAGCCACTCCCATTTAAATTCAAGAGAAACGTCAACTGAGTCGCCAAACTGTTCTTTCAAATTACTGAAATATAATTCAGAAACCTGATCTATGGTAGCACTCTGCTCAGTAACGATCTTGTGTGCATCAATTTCAAAGAGAGTAAAATATGCTTGCCTCATTATTGTAGCATACATATCATCTATTTGTTCTCCAAGTAATATCTTACGCTCTTTACTTTTTACATTTTTGAACAATTTCTCATTTAGTAACATTTCTGCAAAGACGGAAGCGGTCTCAGCTAGAGGAAGTGGCGCGTGTGATACGGAGATGGGCTTATCAGAGGCGGCCATGCTGTGGATCGCATGTCCAAATTCATGGGCCATTGTAGATACATCTCTAGACTTACCGTCAAAATTTAAAAAGACGTATGGAGTCTTTTTAGGAATTATTGTGGAACAAAATGCTCCTCCTTGTTTATTCTTCTTGATTGCTGAATCCACATGTTGTTCGTTAAAAACCCGTTCAGAAAATTCTCTAAATTGGGGATCAAATTCTTCAAAGGTCTTGAGTATAATCTCAACAGCTTTACCATAAGTAAATCGTCTCTGATAACGAGAGTTAAGTGACAAAGGAGCATACAAGTGATACCTTTGCAACTTCTTAAGACCAAGCATTTTCGCCTTTTCTTTAAAATATTCATGGAAAATTCCCGAGTTTTGTCTACACGTCCCTAGTAGGGCATCTACTGTTGAGTCATCTAAATTATTAAAAACATTTCTAACAGATAGAGGTGATTTGAATCCTCGCAATTTTACACCTTCGTCCCGCCATTGTATCACCCGGTTTAGATAGATTTCACCTAATACTCCACTGTTCTTTTTATAAACTTGCAAAAGAGATTTGTATGCAGCTTTTCTTTCTTCACGATTAGTTCCCCGTATAAGAGAGAGCATTTTTTCCTTATTTGAAAATTTCTTCTTTACTATTTTTTTCCCCTTTTTAATAGTCATGACAAATTCAAAGCCACTAGTCATTCTGTCATAGACTTTGACAAGCGCATTTGTACCTGTGACTTCCAATGTACTGATAATTTTCTCTTCGAGCTCAGTTAGAGTATGCCGCGCAAGGAGCCTTTTATGTTTGAGATATTCTCTATATTCAACAGGCGATGATTCAATTAATCGTTGAGCATTTTGCTCATCAATTCCTTTTTTGAACCACAAATCAAAGAAAAGCAACCTGTTTGAAACATCTGATTCTAGCTGATCCATTCTTGTTACAAGGGAAGCAGTCTCATTGCAAGCAGTATCAGCAGAATATCTCAAGTGAGCGTAGCCGCTAGCTATGCTTATTCTTTCAGATATATTTTCAATTAAATGCAATAAGTTTTCAAAATCGGATACAGAGATATAGTTATGAAGGTCTTTTCGCTTATCTTCGACTTCCTCTATAATTGCCACAGTATGTTGCAAGAATTCTTGAAATTCGTTTCCATCTGGATCTTTAACGAGGTCATTAAGATTCCAAGATCCAATTTTTGGGATCGCAAGAAGAGCCATAGAATCAAGCTGACTTTTACAAGTAATTAGAACTTTATGATCATATGCATGCATTTGGTTTCTCTACCGAATATCGGGTCCTGATGTGCTATTACTCGTAAAATCGGGGCAATTATAGCTGGATGTGTTCTGTTGTATCTCAAGAATACAATATATGACAGACTCAGCTATAGCTTTTCACAGAAAAGATAAGAGCCTAATTCTTATAATGCACATTATCTTTTCGCATTTTAGTTCGTCTTCAATAAAACAAAAACATGAATATTCAGTTGCTGAATTTCTGTATCAATTTTGTCAGGAGTTCTATATTCAGTTTACTACTGCAACCTTTGAATTATATCAGCTTCCGCAGTTGTACATGCCGTTTCTGAGAGGCCGCTTGTAGAACAACAGTACAAATGACAATTACAATCAGTGGATCCTTAGGAATTAGAGCTCAAATGATGTTCATAGTGTCATCTAGTAATGGAACGGTTTATTATAAGATGCAAGGTGTTAGAGTGACAGGATTAATGTGTGTAAATAAAGACACTGGTCAGATGAGAACTAATGCTATCAAGGTGTTATATCAAGTAACATCTCATTATTACTCCAGTCTTAGCTCAAACAACTTATGTTGACATCTTTTTTAATTTCTAGTCCTACATTGCTTTTCACACATTACCTTCTAGTCCTACGTATGCATTCAGCTTGTTTGAATGCATACGTACACACTGCCTGCGTCCGTAGATCCTGGCACGTTTAGATTGACACATTCCCAGTCGCCGCCACACATTTGGATAGAGTTGTGATAGAACCAGCATTTCCCAACTTCTACTTTCTGACGTGTAATGCGATGCAATGCCAAGCAGCATTCATGAATATCTATATCAGCTCCTTTTGAATTTCGATCGCGAATGTCTACAGATTTCCATTTCTCCTTTTCAACGTCAATAGTGATAACCAGCACTTTCTTAAGTAGCCACAGCGGTATGGAATAAATCTCGAGATATTAGGGATTGTATAAAGATTGACAAACTAGCAAGATCAGTAAAGGATATCAGTTTTATTGTCGAAACATTTCTTGGTAATAATAGAAAGATTGATCAAAATAATGTTGATGGGTTGCTTTCCTATCGGCATATTCATAAATCTATGACATATCATTAAGCCTCATTTTGTATCCATATACTTTTGTGCTTTCTCAAATTCCTTACCAGCATAAAAATTAATAATTTCTTCCTTAGACTCCCGTGCTAATTTATTGAAAAGTTTCTCTCCTTCCTCTATTATGATATTCATGTCCTTTTTACAATAATCGTTTGCTGAGAAATATCCTTGTCTTCGTTCGTAGACATGTGAAGAATAATATTGTCTGTTGAAATGATCTGCTATTATTGTTGTTGAAGATTTATCATATTCATAATAAATCAAAGAATTGAATTTGTCTGGGTTATTTCTTACTGATTCCATTATAGACAAAACAGCAGCTCCTAAGAGAGCTTTTGTATTCAATAAAGTGCTGAGGACTTTATCTTCAATTGTTTTTGTTATTTTGATATACTCTTGATTATTATTTTCAAAATGCTTTACAAGGTTCTCTTCTTTCATCCTTTTTTTTCGCGACTCATTTATCTTGGCTTCTTCTTGTTGGCAGGATAAAATACAAGAGTCCAATCTATTGCCTAAGACTGTTACCTGATCATTATATGCTCGAACAATTGTAGCTTGATCCTGCTTCTCTGACTCTTTTGAGTTTACTTCTCTTTTGAGGGATTCGTATCTATATTCTAGCGATGGTAGATGATTATTTGTAATTGTAAGAACTCTATTAACATCTTGTATACTCATACCTGCAGACTTGGCTGATCTATACAGGTTTACAAAGTACCAAATATCATCTTTAGTCTCTTGATAAATCTGGTTAAAGCCATCAAGGTGTGTAAGTGCGCAGTATTCTCTATAGTATTGAGTTGCCTCATTTGCTCTTATGTTTAAGGTAATAGCTACTTGCACTAGTGTTTTGCTTTCTGAGAACATCTTGTAAGATTGTGTAGCGATAGACATTTGCTGTGATCGCCCTTCTTTTTTTGCTTCCTTTTCTTTCTCAGCTTTATCTACTATAGCTCCTATATCCCTAAATGACATTCCAGCTTGTTTTGCTATCTCCCTTATTGGTGTACGTCGATTGTTAAGGTCTAAAACCATCTTTTCTTTTTCCTGTCTTGTTAATACCATATACGGATAATTTTAAAAATACAATATAAAAATAAAATACAAAATTAATGCTGCTACCTTCTGTTACCATCTGAACTTGTCATTGTTACCGCTTTGCTAATTCAGAAAGCTGTTCCTAGATAGAGATCACAGTGGATTCGGTCTATCCTGGGAGTGAGTAGCAGCTAAACCGGTACTGCTCTACCTGCTTCAAATACATCTAGTCATAACCAACATGCTCAATTCAGAAACGTTGAAACTGCTGCTAGATAGAGATCACAGTTGGCTTTCTATAATGGGAGTGAGTCGCAGATACGGCAAGGACTACTCTACGGTTGGCCGTAACCGCTTTTGACAAGAGCTAATTACACTTGAGGTGTAAAGAGTATTGACTCTACAGAAAAATTAGATCTATCCGCTGCTGACCAGCGGATACCAATATCTTGCTAGGTCATTTTCCTATATGAAATAAATTAAGATACTACAGCCTTGTTAACTCCACTCATCAAAGAGCCTCGTAAGCTATAGCTAGATAGCAGATAGCATTCACCATTGTACAAACATACACCTTCAAAATTAAGCATGGTTTTGGCTGTCAAAAATTATAATTCTAAAATTATGCTGTTACCACATTATATACTCCTTGTTAAAATGAACAACTAAATAAAAATAGTAAATAATAGTTTAAAAGGCAAATGAAATAGACACCAAAATTAGATAAAATATTGTTATCAGCGGATTCATCATATAAGGAGACCAGAAATAGTGCAAAGCGGTATACTATTTCACATATTCCTCTGTTACAACTGCCGTCAACATTTCTTTGACTGGATGATGATTGTTGCTACTTTTGTTGTTCTGATAATGATATGGGTACGCTTTTATTGAGCTTGGGAACTTGGCTTGTTCATAGATGATGGCTTGCATTTTTTGCAGAATAAGAGGCGCTTTTCAAATAGAGCCTACGTCAAAGCAAAAGTAGAGTTGCGGCCCCTGTTCGTCTGCTTCAATATAACACAGCATCTACCAAGGATAGCCTATGCTTTGTATATGGGAACATAAGACAAAGGATTGGTACGATCCGCTTGTGCAAAAGCGCATCTGTGTGTGTTAGAAATACAGCTCCATTATTGTATCCTCCCGTACCCCGGACAATATGTTTGAGTATGACGGGTATAAGGTGTGAATACTTATTAACATGCAGTTAAAAAACTGCAAATTATTCATATTATATAGTTTATAAATAAAATATCTAGATATTTTATCCGCTTTTTGTAGGTCATCTAATTCCCGCTAGTATAAAAATTATCACGATAAGTTGACATCTTTTATGGACTTTACCATTCTGCCAATCTTAATATATTGTAGTTGCTAGCAAAACCGGTAAATTGTTACCACGTGTTATTCTCATTAAATTATTTTAGGAGATGTTATACCATTGTTACTGCCTGCCTCGTTCATATAGCGGGTAGAATATTTCATTGAAGAATTTAACTATGTATGGAGGGGGCCCGATTGAGTTTTGAACTATGTGCAAAGCTTTGGTTAAATCCTCTAAATCAGATATTGTTAAAACCCTAGTTAGCAAAAATAACCTTATATTTAGATCAACTTTGATAAGAGCAATTA
>Ga0173483_10000098_pt1 | contig 19772 bp, 18 predicted proteins | sample NitcycUS178409R2_FD_122621 | JGI IMG/M metagenome (GOLD analysis project Ga0173483, IMG submission 122621) | Soil microbial communities from Arlington Agricultural Research Station in Wisconsin, USA - Nitrogen cycling UWRJ-S178-409R-2 (version... | ecosystem: Environmental > Terrestrial > Soil...
CGACTCGGTGGTTGGCACCCAGGGGACGCCGGTCGAGCTGCTGGGTGGGCTGATCAAGCAGCGCTTCTACCCCGAGCTCTGGCAGGCCCGCAACCGCTTGACGGCGCTGGCGAACGAGGAGGACTGACTCGCTCCGGGTGCGATTCCGTGTGACAATCGGGCCGTGAGCGGCCACGTCGTACACGAGCGCGACCTCATAAGCACCGAGGGCGACCCCGCGTCGCGAGCGTACGAGGCCAACGAATGACCGGCATCGACGTCTCATCCCCTACCACTAGGGAACTGAGGAGGAGGGCAAAAATGAGGAAGTTTGTAGTCGCCGCGCTTCTCGCGGCAGGAGTGGCTGCGCTTGCGTCAGCCGCTCTCGGATCGACCAAGTCGCCGGCGCGAGTGTCGTCTGCGGGCTCCGCACTGGTGACCTGCGGCAAGACGCGCACGATCGGCCTCGCTGCCCCGATCACCGGCCCCGCGGCCGCGATCGGGAACCAGCAGGTGCGCTGGGCGAAGTACTACGTCAAGCGTTGGAACGCCCAGAAGGCAAACAAGAACAAGCAGATCAAGGTGATCTCCGGCGACACGCAGCTCGGTGTTGACACCGCGTTCGCAGTCAAGGTCGCGAAGTCGTTCGCGTCGAACTCGAAGCTGCTCGGGGTCGTCGGGCCCGCCGGCAGCCAGGAGGTCGTCGCGTCGACCTCGTCCTACAAGCGCGCGGGTCTCGGCTACGTCTCGGGCTCCGCGACTCGCACGACGCTCACGGACGGCCACACGGACGGCAACCGGCGCGGCTACTTCTTCCGCACCGTGCCGAACGACGGCGCGCAGGCGCCTGTGGTCGCAAACTGGATGACGAAGAAGCTGAAGTGGAAGCGGGTCTACATCATCGACGACCAGGAGACCTACTCGCAGGGCCTGGCCGACGGAGTGCAGAAGATCCTCCGCGCTCGCGGTGTCAAGGTCACCCGCGACTCGATCAGCCAGAACGACTCGGACTTCTCGTCCAAGATCGCGAAGATCCCGAGCAACACCCAGGGGATCTACATCCCGTGGCAGCTCGCGCCGCAGGCTCAGACCTTCGGTCAGCAGCTCAAGGCCGCGGGCAAGGGCAAGATCAAGCTGTTCGGCTCGGACGGCCTGTTCGCCCCGGGTGTCTGGAAGATCGCAGGCTCGTACGACTCGGCCTTCCCGTACAACCCGACTGATCCAGCGGTCAAGACGTACATCAAGGCCCACAAGGGCAACGGCGAGTTCTTCGGTCTCCCGTCGTACGTGGCGGCCCAGGTCGTCGTGGGAGCGGTCACGAAGGCCTGCGCGGACGGCAAGGCAACCCGTGCCGAGGTACGCAAGGCGATCGCGAAGACGAACCTCAAGACCTCGATCCTCGGATTCCCGGTCAGGTTCGTGAAGAGCGGCGAGATGCGCGCTCCGGCCACGTTCGGGGTCTTCCAGATCCAGAGCAACGGTTCGTTCAAGCGGATCGGCTGAACAAGCGCCGCGTTTCGAAGAACGACGTGTGGCCCACCTCGGTGGGCCACACGTCACTCTGAGAGAGTTGGGAACGGCGTGAATTCGACTCTGGGACAACGGCTGGGCAACCTGTCCGGGCTGGCGTTGGCGCTGGTCGCCTTCATGTTCTACGCGGTCTACCTGTCGCCGACTCAGGGCTGGACCTTCTTCTTCCAGCTGACCGTCAACGGGATCATCCTCGGCAGCCTTTACGCGCTGATCGCGCTGGGCTACACGATGGTCTACGGGATCCTGAAGCTCCTGAACTTCGCCCACGGCGACGTCTACATGATCGGCTCCTTCATCGGGTTCGGCGTGCTGACGCTCTTGGGCGGCCCGCTGAACCCCGCGATTCCGGTCGCGCTGCTGGTGACGTGCATGTTCGTCGTGGCGATGCTCGGGTCGGGGCTGCTGGGCCTGGCGATCGAGCGCTTCGCCTACCGGCCGCTGCGTGACGCACCGCGAATCGCCCCGCTGATCTCCGCGCTCGGCGTCGCGTTCTTCCTCGAGAATTCCGCGCTGCTGCTCTTCGGGTCGCAATTTCGAAACTACGACGGGTTCGACCTGATCAGCTACAACGGCATCCACCTGGGCGGCGACAACGGCGTCTTCGTCCAGTACCTCGGCGTGATCGTGATCGTCGGTGCGGTCGTGCTGATGCTCGCGCTGCTCGGCCTCGTCCGCTGGACGCGGCTCGGGAAGGCGATGCGCGCCGTCTCGTTCGACCGCGAGGGCGCCGCGATGATGGGCATCGATCCCGACCGGGTGATCGCGGCCACGTTCTTCATTGGCTCCGCCCTCGCCGGCGCGGCCGGCGTGATGTTCGGGCTGCTCTTCAGCCAGATCTACCACCTGATGGGGTTCCTCGCCGGGCTCAAGGGCTTCACGGCAGCGGTGGTCGGCGGCATCGGCAGCATCCCCGGGGCAATGCTGGGTGGCATCCTCGTCGGCCTGATCGAGTCCTGGGCGAAGGGTTACCTCAACGGCAACGTCTCCGACCTGGTCGTGTTCGGAATCCTGATCGGCGTGATGCTCGTGCGGCCGAGCGGGCTCCTCGGCACGCCCGCGCTGCAGAAGGTGTAGGCGATGAGCGAGAGCACGCCCGGCATCCCCGGCAGCGGCGGCCAGATCGGGATCGACACCTGGGTCGAGCAGGCCGACGAGCGCATCGAGCGTCGGGGCGGGCTCGCCGGCCGGATCACCCGGATCTGGGAGCGCATCCCCGCGGCCGGCAAGCTCGCGCTGCTCACCCCGGCCATCCTCGTTCCCTTCCTCCCGCTCGTCAGCGAAGGGAACCTCTTCAACTACGGCATCTTCATCCTGATCTACGCCCTGCTCGCGCTGGGCCTGAACGTCGTCGTCGGCTTCGCCGGCCTGCTCGACCTCGGCTACGTCGCGTTCTTCGGGTTCGGCGCCTACACCTACGCGTTCCTGTCCGGCACCCACGGCAACAAGGGCCACACGTACACGCACCACTGGGACGCTCAGTGGTCGATCCTGATGGCGGTCCTCATCTGCGCGGTGCTGGGCCTCTTCCTCGGCTCGTCCTCGCGGCGCCTGCTCGGCGACTACCTCGCGATCGTGACGCTGTTCTTCGGCCAGGCCTTCGTCGTGTTCACGAACGCTGCCGACCCGTACGGGATCACGAACGGCTCGAACGGCCTCGCCAACGTCGCGCCGCTCACGTTCTTCGGCGGCCACTTCACGATCAGCTCGACCCGGGGCTACTACTGGTTCCTGCTGGGCTGCGTGATGGTCGTGATGGTCATCCTCTACTGCATCAGCGAGTCGAGGACCGGCCGCGCCTGGAAGGCGTCGCGCGAGGATCCGCTCGCGGCGGAGCTGATGGGCATGCCGGTCAACCGGCTGAAGATCATGGCCTTCAGCATCGGAGCCGCGATCGCGGGACTCGCCGGGAGCGTCTTCGCCGCGGCGCAGACCGGCGCCTTCCCGCAGAACTTCGGCACCCAGGTGCTGATCCTGATCTACGCCGTCGTGATTCTGGGCGGCACCGGGAGCCTGACCGGGATGCTGGTCGGGGCGATCGTGATCATCGCGTCGAACCAGGTGCTCGACTCGACCTCGCCGCCGAACGTCGCCCGCGTGCTCTTCTACGTGGCGCTGATCGCGGCCGTCTACTTCACGATGCGCCGCTCCTGGGTCAAGATGCTGATCGCCTTCGCGGGGACAGCCGTCTTCGGGCTCGTCGTACACGCGATCGTGGACGCGGTCTGGTCCCGTGGCACCGCAGGTCACGTCACGTCCGGCGGCTTCCTCACCGGCGTCATCCGCCACTGGGTGCTGCTCCCGACGAATCCCGGGCGCCTCGCGGTCTACGGCTACCTGCTGATGATCGTGTGCGTGGTCGCGGTCGTGCAGCTCAAGGGCTGGTGGCGCCTGATCGTGCTCGTGCCGACGCTCTACCTGACGGCGTTCGTCTGGGAGAACCTGCTCGTCCAGAACCCCGCGGTCACGCGCTACGTCCTCTTCGGCGCCCTCCTGATCGCGGTGATGACGATCCGCCCGCAGGGGTTGTTCGGGACGGCCAAGGTGGAGATCGGCTGATGGCTGCTCGACTGCTGGAGCTGAAGGGCGTCTCCAAGGCGTTCGGCGGACTGCAGGTGATCTCCGAGCTCGATCTGCACGTGGACGAGCACGAGATCGTCAGCGTGATCGGGCCGAACGGGGCGGGCAAGACGACCCTCTTCAACCTCGTCACGGGGGTCTACGCGCCGGACGAGGGAGAGATCCTCTTCGACGGCGAGTCGATCGTCGGGCTCGCCCCGAACAAGATCACACGCAGGGGCGTCGCGAGGACGTTCCAGACGCTGCGGCTGTTTCTGAACATGACAGTCAAGGAGAACGTGATGGCCGCGGCCTACGGACACACGCGCGCCGGGGTCCTCCGCTCCGTGCTGCGCACGCCCGGGATGCGCCGCGAGGAGCGCGAGATCGCGGCGCTCGCCGAGGAGAAGCTCTCGTTCTTCGGCGAGCGGCTGATGGGCTACCGCTGGAACCAGCCCGCCTACTCGCTCTCGTACGCCAACCGCCGCCGGCTCGAGATCGCGCGCGCGATGGCCACGAACGCGAGGCTGCTGCTCCTCGACGAGCCAGCGGCCGGGATGAACCCCGCCGAGACGCAGGAGATCACGCGGCTGATCGGCCAACTCCGCGAGAAGCTCGGCTACACGATCTTCGTCATCGAACACGACATGCATCTGGTCGAGGGCATCTCCGACCGCGTCGTCGCCCTCGACCACGGCATCAAGATCGCGGAAGGCTCCTTCGACGAGGTCGCGACCGACCCGCGCGTCGTCGAGGCCTACCTCGGCCTGCGCGCCCAGGAGGAGGCGGTCTGATGGCCGTGGAGGCGAAGCCGCTGCTGCAGTTCGAGGGCGTCCACACCTATTACGGCCAGATCCACATCCTGGACAACGTCGACCTGCAAGTCGCAGCGGGCGAGCTCGTCTGCCTGCTCGGCGGGAACGCGTCGGGCAAGTCGACCACGCTGAAGACGACGCTCGGGATCGTCAAGCCGCGGGCCGGTCGGGTGCTGTTCGACGGGGAGGACGTGACCGGCGAGAAGACCAGCTACCGGATCGGCCGCGGCATGGCGATCGTGCCCGAGAACCGGCGACTGTTCGCGCCGATGACGGTGCGCGAGAACCTCGAGATGGGCGCCTACCTCCACGGCGGCGGGGCGAAGGAGGACTTCGACCGCGTCTACTCGCTGTTCCCGCTGCTCCACGAGCGGCGCAAGCAGTTGGCGGGCACGCTCTCGGGCGGCGAGCAGCAGATGGTGGCGATGGGGCGGGCGCTGATGTCGCGTCCGAAGCTGCTGCTGATGGACGAGCCGTCGATGGGGCTCGCGCCGATCCTCGTCGAGCGCAACTTCGAGATCATCCAGCAGGTGCACGAGTCCGGGGTCGCGATCCTCGTCGTCGAGCAGAACGCCAACGTGTCCTTGTCGATCGCCGACCGCGGGTATGTGCTCCAGACGGGTCGCATCGTGCTCTCGGGCAAAGCCGCCGAACTGCTCGAGCACGAGGATCTTCGAAAGGCTTACCTTGGCCGTTGACGTCGCGTCTCTGCCGGGGCGCATCCGGCACCGCTTCCCGGTGTTCGAGCAGCGGGTCTACGTCAACAGCTGCTCGCAGGGCGCGCTCTCGGACTCGGTGCGCGACGCCTACGGGCAGTACCTGGACGACTGGGACGAGCACGGCGCGCCGTGGGAGTACTGGGTCGGGCGTCTCGAGGCTGTGCGGGGCGCCGTCGCGTCGCTCGTGAACGCGGACGAGGACGAGATCGCGGTCACGACGTCCGTCTCGGCCGGCGTCAGCGCTCTCGCCAGCGGCCTGCGCTTCGACGAGGGGCGCGACACCGTCGTCGTCAGCAACTTCGAGTTTCCGACGATCGGCCAGATCTGGCACGCGCAGGAGCGGCGCGGCCTCCGGGTCGTCCACGTCCCCGCCGAGGCCGACGGAACGATCCCGCTCGAGCGCTTCGCGGACGCGATCGACGAGCGGACGGCGCTCGTCGCCACGACGCACGTCTGCTTCCGGAACGGCGGCCGGCTCGACGTCGAGGGCATTGCCCGCCTGGCGCACGAGCGTGGGGCCTTGGTGCTCGTCGACGCGTACCAGACGGTCGGCTCGCTGCCGATCGACGTCCGCGCGCTCGGGTGCGACTTCCTCGCGGCGGGGGTGCTGAAGTACCTCCTAGGCTCGGCCGGGCTCGGCTTCTTCTACTGCCGTCGCGAGCTGGTCGAGACGATCGAGCCGACCGCGACCGGCTGGTTCGCCGACCGCAACATCTTCGAGATGGACATCCACGACTACTCGCCGGCTTCGACGGCGCGCCGGTTCGAGGCCGGCACGCCGCCGGTGCCGTCGACCTACGCGGCGATCGCCGGGATCGAGCTGATGCAGGAGATCGGGATCGCCGAGACCGAGGCGCATGTTCGGGAGCTGAACGGGCTCCTCCGGGACGGTCTCGACGAGCTCGGGGCGACGGTCGTAACGCGGCGCGAGCCGGAGCTCAGCGGTGCGTTGCTCTGTGTCCGCTCGACGGACGTGAACGCGCTCGTCGCGGCGCTCGCGGACGCGGGCATCGTCACGTCGTGCCGAGACGACAATCTGCGGATCTCGGCCCATTGCTACAACACCGCCGAGGACGTCAAGGCCGTCCTCGACGTGCTCGCCGCGCGCCGCGAGCTCCTCGCCTAAAACCAGGGACTGTCCCTGGAGGTGGGCCGAACGGGGCACGGCGCTCGTCAGGAAGGTGTGACGATTTCTCCACAGGCACGGCCCAAATGGACTCGGGTCACGCCTGTACGAGCGGTTCGCGCCGGCAGAATCCACGCGGGAGCCGGGGCACGACCGTCGCCGACGCACCTCGGCGGCGTGCGCCCGCGATGGCCTTAGAAGATCTTCGACGGGAGGCCCGAAAGCGGGATCCCGCCGTCGGGGCCCACGAGCCACGTCTCCTGCATGTAGAGACAGTCGTACCCGTTGTCAGCGATCGCGTGCGGGTGCATCGAGAAGACCATGTTCTCGCACAGCTCCGTCTCGACGCCCTCGCCGATCTTCGGGAACTCGATCATCGTCATGCCGATCGAGTGGCCGGTCACGTGGCCGAGCTTGTAGCCACGGTCCACGAAGCCCTTGGAGACCGCGCGGTGCGCGTCGTGGGCAGTGTTACCCGGCCGCAGCGCGCCCTTCGCCGCCTCGAAGTACTCGTCGTAGGCCTCGTTCATGCGCGCGACCTCGTCGTTTGGCGTGCCGAGCGCCCGCGAGACCTCCACCCAGTGCCCACCCGGCCCCGCGATCTCGAGCGACGGAATGCAGAACTCGCCGAGCGTCGTCTCCGCCCGCGCGATCGCGAACTCGGCCCCGACGAGCACCATGTTCATCGTCAGGCGGCCACAGCCCTGCGCCACGAACAGCTCCTCCGCAGGCGCCAGCACCTCGGCGGCGTTGCGCCCGGGAGCATAGGCCTCGCGAAACGCGTGGAAGCCCTCGGTGTTGATGCGGACGCTGTCGCGCACCGACTGCAGCTCCTCGTCGCTCTTGACCGCCCGCACGTGGTCGAACTCGACGTCCCAGTTGACGAGCTCGCACGCGCCCGCGAGCGCGGCGTAGTCGCGCGGAGCCATCACGTAGTCGAGCCCGTAGACACCGACCCGCTGCCCGCGCAGCCGGTCGGCGAGCCAGTCGCCGGGCCGGTCGGCGAAGACCTGCTCGTCGATCCAGGTCGTGCTGTGCTCGCCGACGTAGCGAGCCTCGCTCGGGAAGACGATCGCCGGCTCGCCCTCGCACGGCAACAGGACGTAGGCGTACCGATGCACGATCTGGAAGCCCGAGAGGTACGTCACGGCTCCCTCGAAGCCTGTGTACTCGCTCCCGCAGACGAGCGCCGCCTCGAGTCCGTCGCGCTCGAGGGCCGAGCGGACGTTCACGTAACGCCGTTCGACTTCAGCCGGGGTCACCACGACTCTTCCAGTCCCTTCACCAGCGCGAGTATCGTCTCGTTCAGCGGCGTCGGCACGCCGAGCTCGCGGCCGAAGCGGACGATGCCGCCGTTCAGGTAGTCGATCTCGGTCGCGCGGCGAGCCTCGACGTCCTGCAGCATGCTCGCCTTGTGGTCGTACGCGACGTCGGGGCGGGCGGCGTGGTCGATCAGCTCCTCCGGGTCGGCATCGAGGACGATTCCCTGCGCGGCGGCGACGGCTTTGCCCTCGTCGACGAGCCCCGAGACCAGCTTGCGCAGGGCCACGTCTTCGCACACGCGCCCATGCGTGAGCCCCGTCAGCGCCCCGATCGGGTTCGTCGCCGCGTTGAAGATCACCTTCCGCCACTGCGGGCCCCGCGCGTCGGCGACCGCCTCGGTCGGCAGGCCCGCGCGGGTGCACGCCTCGGCGAGCCGTTCGACCTCCTCGAGCGGAGCCGGGCTCGGCTCGAAGGGGCCGAGCGTCGTGTCGCCCTTCACGTCCCATTGCACGTGGCCGGGCTCGACTACGCGGCCGGCCGGGAAGGTGGTGCCACGGATCACACGCGCTACGTGTCCCGCGAGCGCCTCCTCGTTGCCGAGCCCGTTCTGGACCGTGCAGACCGAGCCGTCCACGAAGGCGTGCGCCGTGGCCGCGATCGCCGGCTCGGTGTGCATCGCCTTGGTCGCGACGATCCCGAAGTCGCAGGCCGGGAGCTCTTCCGCGTCCGCTGTCGCCCGTAGCCGCCCGACGACGTCGCCGGCCCCCGAGAGCCGCAGGCCGTTCGCATTGATCGCGTCGACGTGGTCGCGCGCGAGGTCGTACGCCCAGGCCTCGACGTCGTCGAGCTGCGCAAGGTTCGCCGCGAACAGCGACCCGACGGCTCCACACCCGACCACGCAGACCCTCACGGCGCGCCCTCGGCCCGCCGCGGCCACCACCTCGGCAGGCGCGCCTCGCGTCCGCCGGTGATGCCCGAGGGACGCAACACGAGAATGAGCGCCATCAGCGCGCCGAGCACGACGGTGCTCGCGCCTGTCGGGACGTCGACGGTGAGGCCGAGCACGTGCACCCCGGTCTCGGCGTTGACGAGGAACGATTCGAGGCCGCTCACGAGCAGCGCCCCCACGACGGCGCCGAGCAGGCTGTTGGTGCCGCCGACCACGAGCATCGCGAGCGTGAGGAACGTGAGCTCGAGGTAGACCTGCTCGGCCGTGATCGTACCGAGCTGGTGCACGAGCAGGCCGCCGCCGAAGCCGCAGATCGCGCCGCTGAGGCCGAACGCCCACAGCCGTTGCCGGTGAATGCTCACGCCGACCGCCTGCGCCACGGCGGCGTCCTCGCGCGTCGCGCGGAGCAGCCGTCCCTGGCGGCTGAGCTGGTATAGCCAGGCGACGAGGATCGCGACCAGCGCGCCCCACATCGCCTGCACGAGCCCGGTGGTCTCGGGGATCGACGTCATCGTCCCGGGCCCCGGGCCGATCTTCTCGTAGTAGAGGAGCACGTTGTGCGTGATCCCGAGGACGGCGAAGGTTGCGATCCCGGCAGCCAGTCCCGAGAGGCGCATGAGCGGTAGCCCGACGAGCAGCGCGAACACCGCGCCCAGGGCGGCCGCCAGCAGCAGCGAGACGAGGTTGCCGGTGGAGTGCCGCTCGAGGAACGGGAACAGGTCGGGCAGAATGTTCCGCTTGACGCCCGGCGGGATCGTCAACAGCCCCGCCGCGAACGCGCCGACGGCGACGAAGCTCATCTGGCCGAAGGAGAGCACACCGGAGTTGCCGACAAAGACATAGAGCCCGACGACGATTACCACATCAACCAGGGCGGTCAGGAAGTAGATCTCGTTCGAGCTGGAGGCGAGGCTGCCGAGGCCGGTCACCGCGAGTACCAGCAGCAATGGGACCATGAGCCCGACGAGGCGGTTCGCGAGGTTCATGCCCGCTCCACGGGACGGGCGCTCGCAGGTGCGAAGAGGCCGTTCGGGCGCAGCAGGAGCACGGCGATCACGGCCAAGAAGACAAACGAGTCGACGTAGACCGTCGCGTCCGTCGGGAGCTTGTCCGTGAAGATCGACGTCGCGACCCCGATCGAGAACCCGCCCAGCGTCGCCGTCCACAGCCGGTCGAGCCCGCCGACGACGACACCAACGAGCACGATGATCGTGTCCCGCAGCGCGAACGACGGCACCACGAGTGGGGTCTGGATCACGAGGATCACGCTCACCGCCGCAGCGAGCACGCCGGAGAGGACGACCGCGAGCGTGATCACGCGGTTCGCGTTCACGCCGAGCAGGCGGGCGGTACGGAAGTCGGCCGCCGCGGCACGCATGTGGAGCCCGACGCTCGTGCGCTCGAGCATCACCGTGAGGCCGACGACGGCAACGACGCCGAGTGCGATCGCCACGATCGTGACCCACCGGACCGTGGCGAACCTCCCGCTGTCGGTGACGGGATCGAAGAGCCCCGGGAAGATGGTCGCGACCTTCCCGAGCGAGCCGAACTTCATCAGCGCGACCGCCTGGAGCAGGAACGCGATCGCGAAGGTGGCCACGAGCATCGTCGCCGGCGGCGCGTTGCGAAGCGGGCGGAAGACCGCAACCTCCATCAGCAGTGACAGCGCGATCACGACCGCGAAGCACGTCAGCAGGCTCGCCCAGTCCGGCCAGCCGTGCTCGCTCGTGACTGCCAGCGAGAACGCGCCGGCCATGATCAGCTGGCCGTAGGCGAAGTTGACCAGCCGCAGCACGCCGAAGACGAGGCCGATCCCGACCGCCATCAGTGCGTAGACCGATCCGAGCGCGAGCGCGTTGAGGGCCGTTTGCAGCATCAGCCGAAGTACGCGGCGACCAGCCGGTCGGTGGCGGCGGCGTCCGCGGGGCCGAACGTTGCCCGAAGCTCACCGTTCGCGAGCACGTAGGTCCGGTCGGAAAGGGCGACCGTCCGCTGCGCGCGCTGCTCCACGAGCAGGGTCGTGACCCCGCGCTCGCGGATCCGCGCCAGCGTCTCGAACACCGCGTCGACCACCGTCGGCGCGAGGCCCAGCGACGGCTCGTCCAGGAGGATCAGCTCCGGCTCGGCCACGAGCGCCCGCCCGATCGCGAGCTGCTGTTGCTCGCCGCCGGAGAGCCCCCCGCCGAGGCGCTTGCGATAGCGCTCGAGGACCGGGAAAAGCTCTCGCACTTCGCCGAGGACCTTCGAGCGAGAGCCGCGCCGGCGCGCGGCTGCGAAACCGAGCTTGAGGTTCTCGTCCACCGTGAGGTGCGGATAGATCCGACGGCCCTCGGGAACGAGCGCGACACCGGCTTGAGCGATCTTCTCGGGAGCGCGCCCCCGGATGGAGCGGCCCGAGTATCGGATGTCCCCACCGGCCGCCTTGACCAACCCCATGACCGCGTGCAGCGTCGTGCTCTTGCCCGCGCCGTTCGGGCCGATCAGCCCGACGATCTCGCCGCGGGCGACGGAGAGGCTCAGGTCGCGGACCGCCGGGACGCCGTCGTAGGCGACCTCGAGGCCCTCGAGCTCGAGAATCGCGTCAGGCATCGGGCTCGGTCTCCACCGCGGTGTCGCCCAGGTAGGCGGCGGTGACGTCGAGGTTGCCGCGGATCTCCGCCGGCGTCCCGGCGGCGAGCATCCGGCCCTGGTCGAGGACGTGGATCCGGTCGCAGACCGCCATCACCAGCGTCATGTTGTGGTCGATCAGCAGGACGCCGGCGTCGAAGTCGTCGCGGATCGAGCGCACGACGGCCTCGAAGTCCGGCACCTCCGCCTCGGGCAACCCCGCCGCGGGCTCGTCCAGCAACACGAAGCGAGGGTTCGACGCAAGCGCACGGGCGACGCCGAGCCGGCGCTCGTCTCCGTGCGGGAGCGTCGCGGCCGGCCGGTCGGCTCGATCGCGCAGCGCGAGCAGGTCAAGCAGCCGGTTCGCCCGGCGGCGCGCCTCGCGTGGTCCCGCGCGCACGCCGAGCGCCGCAACCTCGACGTTCTCTCTGACGCTGAGGCCGCGGAAGGAACGGCTGTGCTGGAAGGTGCGGGCGAGCCCTTCCCGGCCCCGGCGGTTGGGGCGCCAGCGGGTGATGTCGCGACCGCGGAGCTCGACCCTGCCGGCGGTCGGGAAGTCGAAGCCGCTGATCACGTTGACGAGCGTCGTCTTTCCCGCGCCGTTCGGGCCGATCAGCCCCACGATCTCGTGCCGGTGCAGCTCGAGCGTGACCTCCTGAAGCGCGTCGACGCCCTCGAAGGACCGAGAGACGGCGGTGGCCCGGAGCGTGTCTCCGGGCCACCGATCTTGCCGGGGCGCTTCCTGCGCCGGCACGGACACCTAGCCGATGTTGGCCGGCTTGCCGGCGGAGATGCTCCCGACGTACTTGCCCTTGTTGTTCTCCACCTCGATCACCCGGTACGGGCGGCCGAAGACCGTGTGGAACTTCCGCGAGAAGCTGATCTTCCCGGAGATCGTCGGCAGGCCCTTGAACTGCTCGAACTGCTTCGCGAGCACGAGGCCCTTGGTCGAGCCCTTCGACCGCTTGATCGCGGTGACGAACGCGTCGATCGCGGTCGCACCGGTGACGAAGCTCCCGGTCGCGGGCGAGCCTTGCTTGGCCTTGATCTGGTTGAACAGCTTGCGGACGGCAGGATTGGGGTCGTCGCCGAAGATGGACGCGAAGGTGACGTACCAGTACTTCGTGACCTTCGGGTTCTTCGGGTACCAGTTCGTCCCGTCACCTGCCCAGGAATTCATCAGCGGGGTGTTGACGCGGAGGCTCCGCAAGCCGGAGACGAGCGCGGGCCAATCGCCGAACGTCGTCGAGGTGACGATCACCTGCGCGCCCCTCGTCCCGCGGATCCGGTTGACGAGCGCCGGGATCTGGTTCTGCCCCTGGACAAAGCTGTCATCGCGCACGACCTTGCCTCCGAGCGCCTTGAAGCGGTTCTTGAAGGCGGCGGTCACGTTCCTGAAGTAGACCAGGGCCTTGTCGGTGACGACGATCGCCTTCTTCCACTTCTTCTTCTTGAAGGCGTACTCCGCCATCGCCGCGCCCTCGTCCTGGGCGACGTTGCCGAAGCTGAACGCGAGCTCGCCCTTCGGCCCGAAGCGCTTCCGGCCCTGCTGATCGGTGCCGATGCACGAGCCGAGCGCGAGCTTCCCGTGGTTGATCGCCTCCTGGGTCGCGGGCGCCGCGAACTCCACGTCACACGTGACGAGGAGGGCGACCGCTCCCTTGGCAAGCAGCTTCTGCGCGCATGCCTTCGCCTGGGAGTTCGGCGGATTGACGATCTTCGTGTCGCACTGGAGGATCCTCAGCTTTCGCCCGTTGACGCCACCCTTGGCATTGATCCGCGCTGCCTCGAACCTGGCCGCGAGCAGGGCGGCGCTGTCGAAGGGTTTCATGATCCCCGAAAGATCAACGGCCGCGCCGATGATGATCGGTTTCTTCGCCGCAGGGGCGGCGTGCCCCCCGGTCGTGCCCACGATGGCGGCAACCGCCACAGCCACCGCCAGGAGCGCGACCAGTGCACTCCACCTTGTCGCTCTTCTCACAACACCCTCCTCCTGTCTATGACCCAACGCCCCGCCGCAGCCCTCACCGGTATTAGACCCCTGCGGAGGCGAGGGGTCAATCCGGTGCCCATGAGGCCTCGCGCGCCTTGACGAGGCGATACATCGCCGCATGGAGCGGAACCGGGACGCCGAGCCTCTCGGCCTCGCGCACCAGCGCGCCCGTGATCTGGTCGATCTCCGTCGGCCGATGGGCCTCGACGTCCTCCAGCATCGACGGGTAGTGGCGGCTGCCCCGCCTCGTTGCGAGCACGTTCATCTCCCACGGGTCCTCGTACAGCTCGACGCCGGCTGCCTCGGCGACGCGCTTGCCCTCCTCGACGAGGTCGAAGACCAGGTGGCCGAGGTCGCCGAGGTGCTCGCGCTCCGCGAAGTGCCGGTCGTGCGGCAGGCCGGTCAGCGCGGCGACGGCGTTGACGGTGGCGTTGAAGATCAGCTTCGACCACTGCGCGGGCCGGAGATCTTCGAACGGCTGCGCCTTCAGGCCGGAAGCGACGATCAGGTCGGCGGTCTCCTCGACGAGCGCGTAAGGCGTGTCGCCGTAGGGGCCGAGCCAGGTCTCGGTGTCGAGAATGTACTCGACGTGCGTGTCGGCGTGGCGCGTGCCGCTCATGAACGTGACCGCCGAGATCACCCGCCGGCCGGGGAAATACTCCTCGGCGCCGAGGCCGTTCTGGACGGTCATGACTGCGGCCCCTTTCCAGTAGCCGTCGAGCCGCTCTGCGACGGCGGCGAGCTCGGTTCCCTTGGTGGCCACGATCACGAGCTCGGGCTCGGGAAGCTCTCCCGGGTCGGTCGCGGCCCGTACGCTCGAGGTGAGGTCGCTCCGGCCTGAAACGCGCAGGCCTTCCTCGTTGAGCGCGCGGGTGTGCTCCTCCCGCCGGGCGAGCACCGAGACCTCGCAGACGCGGCCGAGGTGGCCGGCGTAGAGGCTGCCGATCACCCCCGCGCCGACTATGCAGACGCGGTCGATACCACCCTCCGCAGCTGCTGCGCGCTGCGCGAGGCCAGCTCATGCGGGTCCTCGCCCCACAGCGACCCCTCGAGCTCGGCGTCCGAGAAGATCTCGAGGTCGAAGAAGCCCTCCCAGCGAAGCGCCTCCAGGATCGGCCCGAAGTCGACGACGCCGTCGCCGGGTAGCACCCGGTCGTTGGTGTTGCGGGTCGGCTCGCGCCAGTCGGCGAGGTGCACGCCGCGGATCCGCTCGCGGTGACGGCCGATCTGCTCGAGCGGCTCGCTCCAGACGTTCCAGGAGTCGAACATCAGGCCGAGATCGGCGCCGCTCTCGTCGACCAGTTCCGCCGCTTCGTCGAGCGAGCTGACGATCGTCCAGAAGCGGGCAAACTCCCGCTGGATCGGCTCGAGCGCGACCGGTACGCCCTGCGCCGCGCCCTCGTCGCCGATCGCTCTGATGCCATCGAGCACAGCCTCGCGGTCGTCACCCGGGCCGGTGAGGAAGAGCACGCATTCGGGCTCGAACGGCGCGACCCGCCGCACGCAGCCACAGATTGCCTCGACGCGCTCGGCCGGATCCTCCGGGCCCTCCATCAGCGGTAGCGGCAGGATCGAGGGCACCGCCGGCACCACGGCCGCAGCGCCGAGGCCACTGGCGCGGAAGCGCTCGAGCGAGTCGTCCTCGAGCTTCATCTCCCAGATCCCGATCCCGTCCGCGCCGGCGGCTGCGTACGCGTCGAGGTCGTCGGCGAACGACTGCGTCACGGTCGTGATCTCCGAGATCGAGAGCTTCACCGCCACCGCCGCCTGCGGAGCAGCTGCTTGGCGACCAGCGTTCCGGAGCCGGCGCCAAGGCCCGGGCCGGGGTGCGTGCTCGCTCCGATGTGCCAGAGGCCCTTGACCGGCGTCGAGTGACCGGGGCTCGAGGGAAGCGGTCGCCAGAGCAGGTTCTGGTCGAGCGTGAGCGCGCCCGAGTACGGGTCGCCCTGGTGCAGGTTGACGTTCGCCGCCTGCAGGTCGGCCGGCGAGAGGACGACCCGCTTCCGCATGGCCGACTCCATGTTCGGCACGTGGCGAGCGATCCTCGCCTGGATCCGGTCGGCGTAGCGCTCGCGCAACCCCTCCGTCCAGGTGCCGTCGCCGGTGTCGAGCTCGCCCGCGGCGTCACCCTTCACGTGCCACGGCAGCTCCTGCAGCTGGATCCAGAGCAGCCCTGCACGGTCGGGCGCGCGTGAGGGATCCATCGTCAGCGGCTGCCCGACGACGACCGTCGCCTCGGCCGGCAGCAGCCCGCGCTCGGCCTCGTTGACCGCACGCGAGACGCCGTCCAGGCCGGGGGTCACGTGGACGATCGCGGTCTGCGCCAGCCGTTCGTCTCCTTCCCAGCGTGGCGGCTCGGAGAGCGCGAAGTGGATCTGCATCTCCGAGCGCCCGTAGCGGAAGCGCCGGCCGAGCTCCTCGTGCCCCTCGACTAGGCGGCCGTAGAGCTGGGTCGGCGTGACGTTCGCGATCACCGCCTTCTCGACAGCGACCTCCTCGCTGTCAGCGAGCCGCACGCCCACGGCCCCGCCGTCGCGCACGAGCACTCGCTCCACGTCGCGGCCGGTCTCGAAGACGCCGCCGTGGTCCTCGATCAGGCGGACGAGCGCGTCGACCAGGCGCGCACCGCCGCCGCGCGGGATCGGCATGCCGCCCTCCTGCACCGCGACGCCGATCACCTGCGTCATGAAGCCCGAGCCGGCGGCGTCGGGCCCGAGGCCGGTGTGAAGTACCCACGGCGCGAGCAGGCCGTGCGCCCGCTCAGACGGGAACGTCTGCGTCAGCCAGTCGCGGCTCGAGGCCAGCACGTTGCCGGTGAACTCCGCCGCGCCCGTGCGACCGAGCCGCCGGAAGGCCTTCATCCCGAGCTTGATCCCGTCCCGGGACCAGAGCTCGGTGCCGAGGACGCCGAAGGCGAGATCCGCGTTGGGGAGGAAGGACTCGACCGCACCGGACCACTCGGGCCCCAGCTCGGCGACGTTCGCCTCGGTCGAGCGGAGCAGGAACGCTGCCTCGCCGTCCGGGAACAGCGTCGCCGTCGGGTGGTCGGTGTTCAGGTACTCGAGCCCGCGCGCGGCCAGCTCGTCGCCGAGCTCCGCGTGCGCCGCGCCTCCGACCCAGAGTGGATGCCAGGCGCTGAAGACGTCGTGCAGGTAGCCGGGCTCGGTCAGCTCCGCGGTGCGGATGCAGCCGCCGAGCACGTCCTCGCGCTCGAGGACGCGGACGCTCCAGCCGCCGCGGGCGAGAAGCGCTGCGCAGACGAGCGAGTTGATCCCGCTGCCGACGACGACCGCGTCAGTCATCGACCAGGTCGCGGAACTCGTCGTCGCCGACGAGCCCGCGTTTCCGCGTCCCGAGCTCCTTCACCTTCGCGAGCACTTCGGCGCGCCGCTCCTCGGGAACGTCGAGCCCGAGCTCCTCCGCTTTGATCCGGATCGAGTCGAGGCCGCTCTTCTTGCCGAGCACGATCCCCCGCTCGGCGTTCACGAGCTCCGAGGAGTACGGCTCGATCGACGGCGGGTCGTGGAACTGGCTCGCGACGGCGCCACTTTCGCGGCGGAAGAGCGTCTCGCCGGTGACGGGCTTCCACGGCTCGAGCTCGTAGCCGGAGAGCTCGCGCACGCGCTCGGAGACCTCGCGCACCTGCTCCAGGCGCAGGTTCGACTCGACCCCGTAGAGCGCGCGCAGCGCCAGCGCGACCTCGCCCAGGTTCGCGTTGCCGGCGCGCTCGCCCATCCCGTTGATCGTCCCGTGCACCCAGCGCGCTCCCGCCCGCACCGCAGCGACGGCGGCGGCCGTCGCGAGGCCGAAGTCGTTGTGGCCGTGGAAGTGCACGGGCACGTCCTGGCCGACCCACTCAACGGTGCGGCCGACAAGGTCGGCCACCGCCTCGGGCGCGGCGATGCCCAGCGTGTCCACGACAGCGACCTCCTGCGCACCCGCATCCACCGCGGCCTTGTAGACCTGCTCGTAGAAGTCCGGCTGCGCGCGGGTGGAGTCGACGCCGAAGAAGGCCGCATGGATGCCGTGCTCGGCCGCGAACCGCATGGCGGAGGTGATGCGGTCGAGCATCTTCTCGCGGCTGACGCCGATCGCGTCGAGCTTGAGATCCGAGATCGGCGACTCGATCACCGAGGCCCGAACGCCCAGCTCGACCAGCGCTTCGAGGTCCGCCGGCACGGCCCGCGAGAAGCCCCAGATCTCGGCCCGGAGCCCAGCGTCGGAGATCAGCCTGACCGCGTCCCAGTCGTCCTGCGAGACGCGGGGGAAGCCGGCCTCGATCCGGTCGATCCCGAGCTCGTCGAGCAAGCGGGCGATCTCGAGCTTCTGTTCCGGGTCGAGCACGACGCCGACGGTCTGCTCGCCGTCACGGAGCGTGGTGTCGTAGAGCCCGACCGTGCCGCCCTGGCGGTAGCCGTCGTTCAGCTCGCCGGTCCAGATCATCCGCAGACCACGCCGTCCGGGAACGACGAGAGCTTCTCGACGCCGTCTGCTGTGACGAGGAAGTTGTCCTCGACGCGCAGGCCGCCGCCGCCCTCCCAGTAGATCCCCGGCTCGATCGCCAGCACCATGCCCTCTTCGATCGTGCCCGGTCCGGCCTGGTGCGCGTAGGGCGGCTCGTGTGCGCGCGCGCCGACCCCGTGCGCGATCGGGTGGCTCGGCTGGCCGGGATACCCCGCCTCGGCGATGCCATCGCGAACGAGGCGATCGAGCGCGGCGAGGCTCGCGCCCGGACGGCAGTGCCCGAGCGCCTGCTCGTACACACCGAGGAGCTGCCGCTCGAGCTCCGCGTAGTCGTCGCGCAGCTCGCCGGGACAGAGGTTCTTCGTGTGGTCGCACCAGTAGCCGTCGGCGCTGACCCAGATCTCGAACAGGGTCGGCTGGTCTGCCTTGACCGGGAGATCTCCGGTCGCGGTGAAGGTCTTGATCCCCGGGCCCGACCAGACCAGCGAGTAGGCGAGCGCCAGCTCGACCTGTCCCTTCCAGCCGGTGCCTTCGCCGTGCACGTAGCCGGCCCAGAGCGCCGCCGCCTGGGACTCCTTCATCCCCGGCCGGAGCTCGGCGCGCGCGTGCTCCATGGCTGCAGCGGCGATCTCGTTCGCGAGCCGCATTCGCTCGAGCTCCTGCTCCGTCTTCAAGGCCCGGGCGCGCGCCAGGAGCGGCGTCGCGTCGACGATGTCGGTGCCGAAGGAGTGGAACCAGTCGTGCGTGAACGTCGTCGGCTCGCCGACCATCCGGTCGGAGGCCTGCGTCCCGAGCGAGAGCTCGAGCCCGATCGTGCCGTGCCCCTCCGCCACGGCCTGCGCCAGCTCGATCGTTCGAGCCAGCGGCGGGCGGGGGTCGTCGTCGGCGTAGCCGCGGAGGTAGCGGACGTCGTCGGTCCAGGCCGTGCGCGCGGCATCCTCGGCGGACGCCTCGAGGCAGACCAGCGTCGGCTCGCCCTCGCGCGGGAAGACGACCGCCTCGTAGCCCTTCATCCCCCAGAAGTTCGTCAGGTAGAGGACGTTGTCGGGCGCCCGCACGACGAGCGCGTCGAGCCCTTCCTCCTCCATGAGCGCGCGGACCCGTCCGAGCTTCGCCTCGTCGCCGGGCCAGGCCATCGGCTCAGGTGTCCTCGCCCCAGGGGCGCACCCGGGGCGGCGGCGGCGTCCCGTGAGCGTCCTGCCACGACACGACCGGGTTGCGCAGCACGCCGATGCGTTCGATCTCGGCCTCCATCACGTCGCCGGGCTTCAGGTAGAGCCGCATCCGCTCCTCCTCCGACTTGAACCCGGCCACGCCGGAGACGGTGCCGGTCGAGAGCACGTCGCCCGCCGAGTACCCGAGCGCGGAGAACCGCGAGAGGATCTCGGGGATCGTCACGCTCATCCGGCTCGAATGCGACTCCTGCCGCGGCTCGCCGTTGACGCGCAGCTCCATCTTCAGGTCGTGCGGATCCGGGATCTCGTCCGGCGTGACGATCCAGGGGCCGAGGGGGCAAAAGGTGTCGATCGCCTTGCAGAAGCTGAATACCCCGGAGCGCATCTCGCCCCGCTGAATGTCGCGCGCGGTGATGTCGTTGAAGATCACGTACCCGCCGACGTAGTCCTCGGCCTCCTCGGGCGGGAACCACTTCCCGGCCTTCCGCAACACGACCGCGAGCTCGAGCTCGTAGTCGAGCTCCTCGGTCAGGTGCTCGGGATACACGACCGGCTCGTCCGGGCCGACGATCGCGTCGACGTTCTGGAAGAAG
>Ga0173483_10000101_pt1 | contig 19642 bp, 14 predicted proteins | sample NitcycUS178409R2_FD_122621 | JGI IMG/M metagenome (GOLD analysis project Ga0173483, IMG submission 122621) | Soil microbial communities from Arlington Agricultural Research Station in Wisconsin, USA - Nitrogen cycling UWRJ-S178-409R-2 (version... | ecosystem: Environmental > Terrestrial > Soil...
GACGACGCTGCGCGGGCTGCAGTTGATACGGCAAAGGCCCACAGCGACGGCTCACTGCTCGTCGCTCCTCGTCTCGAGGACCGCTATGCCTCATACGGTGTGGTGGCCGAAATCGTGCAGCTGGGCCGTCTAGCTACCGGCCAGCCGGCTGCGGTGATCAAAGCTGAGCGGCGAGTCAAGATCGGTTCCGGAGTTTCCGGACCGGGTACCGCGCTCTGGGTTGAGGCTGAGGAACTCCCCGACATGGCGCACGATACCGATGAGATTCAAAAGCTCGCGGCCGAATACAAGGGCCTTGTCATTGCAACGCTGCAGCGGCGCGATGCCTGGCAGGTCATTGATACGGTCAACCGGGTGACCGATGCTTCCACGCTTGCCGACTTGGCCGGATACGCGCCCTGGCTGAGCGACGAGAGGAAGCGGCAGCTGCTGGAGACCCCTGATGTCGTGGCACGGCTGACGCCGTTGATCGAGTGGACCAAGGCGTACATTGCCGAGACCGAAGTCAACGACAAGATCGCTGACGATGTTCGCGACGGGATGGAGAAGAGTCAGCGCGAGTTCTTGCTCCGGCAGCAGCTGAATGCGATCCGCAAGGAGCTGGGCGAGGACGAGCCGGACGGCGCTCAGGACTATCGAGCCCGCGTCGAAGAGGCGGACCTGCCTGATGAGGTTCGCAAGGCCGCTCTCCGTGAGGTCGGCAAGCTCGAGCGGGCCAGCGATCAGAGCCCAGAATCGGGCTGGATTCGCACCTGGTTGGACACCATCCTTGAGCTGCCCTGGAATACGAAAACCAGCGATTCAACCGAAATCAACGCAGCGCGCGAGGTATTGGACGCCGACCATCACGGCCTTGACGACGTCAAGGATCGGATCGTGGAGTACCTAGCAATTCGCGCCCGCCGCGCGGAGCGCGGACTTGAGGTTGTTGGTGGCCGTGGCTCTGGCGCAGTGATGGCGCTGGTCGGTCCGCCTGGCGTTGGCAAGACCTCGCTCGGCGAGTCTGTTGCGCGTGCTCTGGGCCGTAAGTTCGTGCGTGTCTCGCTGGGTGGTGTACGCGACGAGGCTGAGATCCGCGGTCACCGGCGTACCTATGTCGGTGCGCTCCCGGGCCGCATCGTCCGCGCGATCACCGAAGCGGGATCGATGAACCCTGTGCTACTGCTTGACGAAATCGACAAGGTCGGTTCGGACTACCGTGGCGACCCGGCAGCTGCTCTGTTGGAGGTGCTCGACCCGGCGCAGAACCACACCTTCCGGGACCACTATCTGGAAGTCGATCTTGATCTTTCCGATGTCTTGTTCCTGGCGACGGCCAACGTGGTCGAGACGATTCCTCAGGCACTTCTTGACCGCATGGAACTGGTGAACCTCGATGGGTACACCGAGGACGACAAGATCGCGATCGGTCGACAATTCCTGCTGCCGCGGCAGCTTGAGCGCGCCGCTTTGACGGATGACGAAGTCACGGTCTCCGATGAAGCGCTGCGGGAAATCGCTGCGAACTACACTCGCGAGCCGGGCGTACGCCAGCTTGAGCGGTTGCTGGCGAAGCTGCTCCGTAAGGCAGCGACGAAGCTAGCGCAGAACACCGTCGAGCCAGGCTTGGTGATAGAGCCTTCGAACCTGCGTGAATACCTCGGCAGGCCGCGGTTCACCCCTGATGCTCATGAGCGTACGTCGGTGCCCGGCGTCGCCACTGGCCTGGCTGTGACAGGTCTGGGTGGAGATGTGCTGTTCGTTGAAGCGTCTGCCTTGGACGGCCACTCGGCGAATTCGGGATCGGGAAGCCTGACACTGACCGGGCAGCTGGGTGATGTGATGAAAGAGTCGGCGCAGATCGCGCTGTCCTACGTACGCGCCCACGCTGACCGGCTCGGGATCACTGACCCGTCGATTTTGGACCGGCATGTCCACATTCACGTTCCCGCAGGCGCGGTCCCCAAAGATGGCCCGTCGGCTGGAGTCACCATGGTGACGGCCCTTACCTCGATGGCGCTTGGCAGACCAGTGCGCTCCGATGTCGGCATGACCGGTGAGGTGACGCTGAATGGGCGCGTGTTGCCCATCGGCGGAGTAAAGCAGAAACTGCTTGCCGCTCAGCGGGCTGGTCTAACGACCGTCTTCGTACCCAAGCGGAACGAGCCCGATCTAGACGACGTGCCGGAGGACGTGCTGAAGACGATCACCGTCATTCCGACGACTGACGTTGCCGAGTTAGTCGCCCAGGCCATCGAGCCGGTCTCCGCCCCGAATGACACCATGGTCGCCGCCTGATCCTTGGCCCTCCGAGCCACCGGAGCCAGCCGAGTCATCCGTGGCCAGCCTGTCTTGGTCGTATTTAGACTTCACCAGGCTGGCCACCGTGGTGATCGTTAGCGTCACGACGATCACCGTCAGCGACAGCCAGATCGGAATCTCGCCATCGAATGGTGCCCAGTCCGCCAGATGGTAGGTATGCAGCGCGTGCAGGATCAGCTTGATGCCAATGAAGCCGAGGACGATCGACAAGCCAACCGAGAGGTAGACAAGTCGCTTAAGCAACCCGCCGATCAAGAAGTACAGCTGTCGTAGCCCCATCAGGGCGAACACGTTCGCTGTGAATACCAAGTACGGCTCCTGAGTCAGCCCGTAAATCGCCGGAATTGAATCCAGTGCAAACAGCAGATCTGTACTGCCCAGCGCAACGATCACGATCAGCATCGGAGTGATCAGCCGCTTGCCATTCTCAACCACAGTCAGCTTCGTGCCCCGGTAATCCTTCGTAGCATTGAAGCGACGCCGAACAAACCGCAGGGCAGGATTGTCAGGCAGCTCCTCGGTGTCCTCGTCGTGCTTGCGATAGTCGAGATAGATCTTGACAGCGGTCCATATCAAGAAGCCCCCGAAAATGAAGAACACCCAGCTGAAGGCGTTGATCACTGCAGCGCCCAAGGCAATGAAGACACCGCGAAAGATCAGAGCCAAGATGATGCCGACCAAGAGCGCGAACTGCTGAAGATGGCGCGGGACCTTTAGCTTGGTCATGATGACCAAGAAGATGAACAAATTGTCGATTGAGAGGCTGTACTCGGTAAGCCACCCGGCGAAGAACTCTCCTGCATAGCGCGGACCAGCGATCGCCCACACACCAAATCCGAAGATCACCGCCAAGGCAACGAAAATGCCGATAAAGAGCCCGGCCTCTTTCATCGACGGCTCGTGCGGGCGCCGACCGAGAATGAGCACGTCTATGACGAGAATCGCCACCATCACGATGACTGTGATGGTCCAGGCGTAGAGGTGAACTTCCATATGGAGTCCTTCCGAGACGGGATTCGGCGAACGATTAGTCTCGGAGGTCTCTTCCGCCAGGCTTACCGGCCGAGGGCACCGGGCTGTCTGGTTAGGAATAGATCCCGTCCGGAACGATCCGTGATGACGATGCCTCCGCGAGGGAATACTCCCCTCCGCCATTCAGTATGTCAGGACTCGGCGAATTGCTTCACCTCAGGATTTAGCGGTTGGCCTCCACCATCTGCCGCAACTCCGACTTGAGGTCTCGTATCTCATCACGCAGCCGCGCTGCAAGTTCGAACTGCAGATCGGCAGCCGCAGCATGCATCTGGCTCGTCAGTTCTTGTATCAGGTCGGCGAGATCACCGGCCGGCAGTCCAGCCAAGCGCCGAGCCTGGGCCGTGGTCTCCTTCGCCCCGAGCGAGGGAACCGGAGCTCGCCCGCGCCCTCTCTGCCGCCCGCCGAGCAGGTCGTGGGTGTCCACGTCCTCGCGAGCCAGCATGTCGGTGATGTCGGCAATCTTCTTCCGAATGGGCTGCGGATCGATGCCGTTCGCGAGGTTGTACGCCGCTTGCTTCTCTCGCCGGCGGTTAGTTTCATCGATTGCCGCGGTCATCGAGTCGGTGACTGAGTCGGCGTACATGTGAACTTCGCCGGAGACGTTTCTGGCGGCCCGGCCAATCGTTTGGATGAGGCTCTTCTCACTCCGCAGGAACCCCTCCTTGTCAGCATCGAGGATGGCGACTAACGACACCTCCGGAAGGTCGAGCCCCTCGCGCAGCAGGTTGATTCCCACCAGGACATCGAACTCGCCCGTCCTCAACTCCCGAAGCAGCTGGATCCGCTGGAGCGTGTCGACCTCGGAGTGCAGATAGCGGGTACGGATGCCGTTCTCGAGAAGGTAGTCGGTGAGATCCTCAGCCATCTTCTTGGTCAACGTGGTCACCAAGACACGTTCATGCCGCTCGGTCCGGGCCCGGATCGCCCCCATCAGATCGTCGATCTGGCCAGAGGTCGGCTTGACGATCACCTGAGGATCTACGAGCCCGGTGGGCCGAATCAGCTGCTCGACAAAGCCCCTGGACCTGGCCAGCTCGTAATTGCCCGGAGTGGCAGACAGATAGACCGTCTGCCCAATGCGCTCCACGAATTCTTCAAAGCGCAGCGGTCGGTTGTCCATCGCGCTGGGCAACCGGAAGCCATGCTCGACTAGTGTGCGCTTCCGTGACATGTCGCCCTCGTACATGCCTCCGATCTGCGGCACGGTGACGTGGGACTCATCGATGACTAGCAGGAAGTCCGCGGGGAAGTAGTCAAGCAGGCAGTTCGGCGGACTGCCGGGCGGTCGGCCGTCGATGTGGCGGGAATAGTTCTCGATGCCCGAACAGGTGCCTATCTGGCGCATCATCTCAACGTCGTAGCTGGTGCGCATCCGCAGCCGCTGCGCCTCGAGCATCCGCTGCTCGCGCTCCAGCTCGGCGAGCCGGTCGGCCAACTCAAGCTCAATCCCGGCAATCGCCCGCTCCATCCGCTCCGGCCCAGCAACATAGTGGCTGGCCGGAAAGAGATAGATCTCACGATCCTCGGTGACCACTTCGCCGGTCACGGGATGCAGGGTGCTCAGCCTCTCGACCTCGTCCCCGAAGAACTCAACCCGGACTGCCAGCTCCTCATACATCGGGAACACCTCGAGAGTGTCCCCGCGCACCCGGAAGGTACCGCGACTGCCGGAAAGATCGTTGCGTGCGTACTGAATACCGACCAGCCGGCGTAACAGGGCATCCCGCTCGATTTCTTGTCCCACCTGCAGTTTGATCATTCGGCCGACGTACTCCTGCGGCGTACCCAGACCGTAGATGGCGGACACCGTCGCAACAACGATGACGTCGCGGCGGGTGAGAAGGGAGTTCGTCGCCGAGTGTCGCAGCCGCTCCACTTCCTCGTTGAGGGAGGAGTCCTTTTCAATGTAGGTGTCGGTCTGCGGCACGTACGCCTCAGGCTGGTAGTAGTCGTAGTACGACACGAAGTACTCGACGGCGTTGCGCGGAAAGAATTGCCTGAGCTCATTGGCGAACTGAGCTGCGAGCGTCTTATTCGGCTGCATCACCAGGATGGGCCGTTGCAGCCGCTCGGCCAGCCAGGCGATGGTGGCGGTCTTGCCGGTGCCCGTGGCGCCCAGCAAGACGACGTGCTGTTCGCCTGTGGTGATCCGCTGCTCGAGCTCGTCGATTGCCTGAGGCTGGTCCCCGGACGGCGCGAAGTCGCTCTCCACTTTGAAGGGGGCAACCGCGCGCTGAAGGTCTTCAATCGAACGCATGGCGCGAGCTTACGTGTGAGTTCTGACAGAACTCCGACCTAGCCGCCGGCGGTCTGGCTCCGCAGCATGGAGTTAATCATCGATGTGAAGTCCTTGTCGAGCTGATCGGTGTCGGTGTTGGGAGTGAAGTACGCGGTACCGATGATGCTCACGCCATCACTCTGCCGGACCGATACCAGTGAGAACAAGAACAGCTTCGTCGAACCCTGACCACCGCTGACGGTTACCTGCGCCACGCACGTTGCCGCCTTGAGTCTGGTGGTGCCAACGTCAGCGTCCTTCGAATCCTGAAACTTGCCGTTCGTCGAACCCTCGGCGATATTGCGGTGCCATGCATCGCAGAGCTGACCTGGATTCGTGGACTGTGAAATCTGCAGCGATTGCCCAAGGAACACACTCTTCCCGTCGGACAGTTGAGCCACGTTCTTGCCGGTCTTCTTCACCTCCCAGCCGGCAGCCGGTACGAGCTCAATCCCGTTGCCAAGATCGACGGCTCCACCGGTGGGCGGTTTGGATGTTTCGGTCGCTGATGGCTGAGGCTCAGGCGTTGGCTGCCCGCTGGGCTCTGGAGTCGGCTCCTCGGTCGGCGGCGCCGGCTGGCTCGGTGTAATGGAGACATCTGGCTGATTGCTGCCGCCCCGAGTCAACACCATGATGATGCCGCCAACCGCAGCCAAGAGCACGATTGCCGCCGCCACAATCGCGATGATCATCACCGGGCTCTTCTTGCGCGGCGCAGCCGGACGGCCAGGCGCCATACCGCCGGGCCCCGGAGGCCCATAGCCGCCCGGCTGCTGAGGCGGATATCCGCCCGGAGGCGGTTGAGGCGGATACCCACCTTGCGCGGGATAACCCGGTTGCTGCGGCGGGAAGCCGGCTGGCTGTTGAGGTGGGAAGCCACCGGGCTGCTGTGGTGGATAGCCACCGGGCTGCTGTGGTGGATAGCCACCCGGCTGCTGAGGCTGAGGCGGATAGCCACCAGATCCCTGAGGCGGGTAGCCGCCCTGTTGACCCCACGATCCGGAGTCCTGCGTCACGGCCGGCCCTCCTCTTCGTCGTAGAACCGGTCTCGCGCTTCGTCGGCCTTTGCACTCTCTTCCTGGACGGTAATTCTGTCGGTGAGGGGCGAAGCTTCATGATCGGCCGTCGCCGCCTGCTCACCTGCTACCGGAGTGTCAAAGCCAGGAACGATCGATTCGTCCGGCCCGGCCGCCCGGAGCACTGCCCCTACCTTGGGCTTTGCCGCTTTGGGTTGCACTCGTACGGCGGTGCCGCAGGCGTTGCAGAAGGCGGCATGCTCGAGCAGGGGCATCTCGCATTGCGCACAGAACTGTAGTTCACCGGTCGACCCGATGCCGCCTGCCCGCGCAGACCGCTCCAGCGCCGCCTCCATTAGTCCGGTATGCAGCACATTGCGCACTCGCAAGATCAAGATCGCCAAAATGATCAAGCCCCACAGAATGCTCAAGATGACACCGAGCGTCGCGTCACCGACAAAGGAGAACAGGTACGTGCCAGCCTGGTAAGCAGCATTGGCCAATATGGCCTCGCCGACGCCGCGGAAGTAACGCGGCGTAAAGCCGTCGTAGCCCCGGCCCAGTCCAGAGAATTCGGCAACAGCGATACCACTAGCGGTCCCAATAATCAGCGGCTTGACGAAGCCCTCGAGGAAGATCAGCGACACCCACAAACCAGGATCTTGTCCCTGCAGGCCTCCGGTCAGCAGATCCCAATGACGCGTCAGGGTGTCAAAGCAGGCGTAGGAAACACCGCTGACTACTCCAAAGGTCAGGCCGTCCATGAGATCGTCGAACTCCGGACGACTCGCGAGAATGACAGGCCCAATCTGGCGGATCGCTTCTCCAACGATCGGGACCACGACCGCTACCAGCAGGAACGCACCGACGGTTGGCGCGGCGCTCAGCGAACCCTCGTACGTGGTGGTGCCGTACGGCACGGGCCCTCGCAGATAGGTCCACAAGGCGGTGAATCCGACAGTGAGAACCCCGGTCAACAAGAAGGCCAACCCGGTGACGATGACCGGCTCGTCCTCCCACAGGTTCGCGTCGTAGATGTAGACGATGTAGACCACCGGCACCGCGAACGCGGCCACCAGCACCGCGATCGGCATCGCCCCGAAAATCGCGGCAATCACGGCAACAATGAGCGTAATTGTCAACGCGATCCGATATGTCTGCGGACGCTGACCGGCGCCGCGCGGCATGATCGATGAGATCAGCGCAAAGGAGGCGACCGGTTCGTCAGGCCTAGCAGCAAAGGACCGCCTTCTGGCAAAGTCCGTCGAGCGTTGGTCTTGGCCACAGACGTGGCAGAAGTGCGCGACTTCGGGAAGCTCAGCCCGGCACCTTGGGCACTCCAACGTTGACCTCCTTGAACCTGCCAGCTGACGAGTAGACCTGCCGTCGACATGCCTCCCGACTCGAGGACTCACCTCACGACCCCGAGCACTGCGAGTATGTCATTGCCGGGCGCCGGCCGAGGTGAGTACGGCCCAGAGCCCTTCGATCCGACTTCTTAGTTGGTCGATGCTTCCGCTGTTGTCCACCACCAGATCAGCCGCCCTCCTGCGATCTTCGCTGCTGGCCTGCGCGGCAATCCGGGACTCGGCCTCGGCGCGACTGTATCCATTACGCACCATCAGTCGCTCAATCTGTGTTTCATGATCAACATCGACGGTGACCACAAGATCGAAATCTTGCTGCTGCCCGGTCTCGACCAGCAAGGGAATCACATGGACGACTACGGCCGCAGAACCGGCAGCTTCCTCCAACTCTGCGGCTCGGGCCCGAACTGCCGGATGCACAATCCGCTCGAGATCTCGGCGCGCCGCCGGATCAGCAAAAACGATCTCCGCAAGACGCGCGCGGTTGAGCCGGCCGTCGGTCAGAATCTGAGTGCCGAATCGCTCGATGATCGCGACCAGCCCCGGAGTGCCAGGTTCGACGACCTCACGGGCCAGCACGTCCGTGTCGATGACAATCGCACCGCGCGCCGCCAACTCGGCGGCCACCAGACTCTTCCCAGACGCGATGCCGCCGGTCAGCCCGACCCGTACCATGCCCAGCGTGCTCGGGTGGACTGAAGGATCAGCTGCCGCCGGTGAGTTTCTGACGCAGTGCTTGCAGCGCTTCATCGGAGGCTAACGAGCCCTCTGAGGCGGCGCCTGGAGTCGGGGCCGGGGTGGCATCAGAGGAATAGCTCGACGAAGCCGGAGGGGCTGCACCATCGGCATCTTCGACCTGCTTCTTGTGTGCCTCCCAGCGCGCATGCGCCTCGGCGTACTGCTGCTCCCAGGCCGCCCGCTGCTCCTCGTAGCCTTCCAGCCATTCCCCGGTCTCGGGGTCGAAGCCTTCCGGATACAGGTAGTTGCCCTGCTCGTCATATGACGCGGCCATGCCGTAAAGCGTCGGGTCAAAGTCGTCGGCTGTCGCATCGACGCCCTCATTCGCCTGCTTCAGCGACAACGAGATACGCCGGCGGTCCAGATCGATGTCGATGATCTTGACCATGACATCGTCATTGACCTGCACAACTTGCTCCGGAATCTCGACATGTCGTTCGGCCAGCTCGGAGACGTGCACCAGACCCTCGATGCCCTCCTCCACGCGAACAAAGGCACCAAATGGGACGAGCTTGGTGACCCGGCCTGGGACGATCTGACCGATTTGGTGCGTCCGCGCAAATGCCTGCCACGGGTCTTCTTGAGTGGCCTTGAGCGACAACGAGACGCGCTCGCGGTCCATATCAACGTCGAGCACCTCGACGGTGACTTCCTGGCCGACCTCGACAACTTCAGAGGGATGGTCGATGTGCTTCCAGGACAGCTCCGAGACGTGCACCAGGCCGTCTACGCCACCAAGATCGACAAATGCGCCGAAGTTGACAATGGAGGACACCACGCCACGCCGGATCTGGCCCTTTTGCAACTGAGTAAGGAAGTTCTGGCGTACCTCGGACTGGGTCTGCTCCAACCAGGCACGGCGGGATAGCACCACGTTGTTCCGGTTCTTGTCTAGCTCAATGATCTTGGCCTCTAGCTCCATGCCGACGTAGGGCTGAAGATCACGGACGCGGCGCATCTCCACCAGTGAGGCGGGTAGAAAGCCACGAAGACCGATGTCGATGATCAGGCCGCCCTTGACGACCTCGATGACCTGTCCGGTCACAACACCGTCTTCTTCCTTGATCTTTTCTATCGTGCCCCATGCGCGCTCGTACTGGGCGCGCTTCTTGGACAGGATGAGGCGACCTTCTTTGTCCTCTTTCTGCTGAACAAGGGCCTCGACCTGGTCGCCGACACTGACCACCTCGAAAGGATCGACGTCGTGCTTGATCGAGAGCTCTTTGGAAGGGATGACCCCTTCGGTCTTGTAGCCGATATCGAGAAGTACCTCGTCACGGTCCACCTTGACAACGGTGCCGGTGACGATGTCGCCGTCATTGAAGTACTTGATGGTCTTGTCGATGGCCTCAAGGAAGGCCTCAGGTGAACCCAGGTCGTCGACAGCAACCTGGGGTGGTGCCTCAAGGGAGGACGTCATGTAGTAGGGCTCCGGGAGGGTTGATGTTGTTATGGGCGTGGCTGTGACCGATCCGTACACACGAAGAGGTTCAACCAGCAGCTGACGACAATCCGACCCGTACGAGCGTGACCTACTCCGTCCGAAGTCGCGCAGGTCACAGCGACGGTTCAGGTTAGCGCTGCCTGCCAAACAGGGTCAAACGTCGGCACCGCTAGTTCTCGTCCACGCGGGCTGGACGCTCCCAGCGGACGCCGGGAAAGCGGCTGAAGTCGTTGTCGTATGAGACCACGGTGGCGTCGTACTGCAGCGCCAGGGAGGCAAGGTGCACATCATTCACTAAGTTGCCGCCTCGCCCTGTTGCGCGCAGCATTTGAGCCATCCGCTCAAAGTGATGCTGATCGGGATCGCCGCTAATGACGACGTCCGCCACAAGAACCGCCCCTATGAATGCAAGAGCCTCCGCGAGAGTGTTCGCGCCGGGATGGATACGCTGATCCGTGCTAATTCGCAGATAGCCAATAACGTTCGTCCACGGCACCATCAAGACTTCCGGTCCCGATAGTGCTTCGACGAGCCAGCTGCGAGCGGCTAGGTGATGGTCAGCATCTGCGTTATCCGCGTAGAGGAGAACGTTGACATCGACGAGCTTCATTTGCCCATCGACATCTTTCTCAGAATCTCCTCGTTCTCGAGTTCGCCTGCCAGCTGAGATGCCTTGTCAAGCGAGATGCGTGGCTTGCCCATGTGGTGTACTGGCAATTCCACCCTCACTCGGGCACGAGGTGAGCCGAGCCCTCGAGCTATTGCCTCGTTGAGCACATCTTTGAACGACATCTTGCGGGCTGCCATCTCTCGCTTGATGAGTGCCTCAGATTCGGGAGTAAGAGTCACCGTCGTTCGCACGTAGGCATCATAGCATCAGCCCCATTGATAGCATGATTCATCAGTGTGCGGCATCGTGCCAGGACCGCCCGACACCCACCGACACATCTAGCGGAACATCTAGCGCTACGGCGTGGCCCATCTTGCTTCGTACCAGCTCCTCCAGCGCCATGCGCTCCCCCGGCCCAATCTCGAAAACCAGTTCGTCATGCACCTGGAGAAGCATCCGGCTGCTCATCCCGGCATCGTTGAGCGCCTTCTCGACGTCCAGCATGGCCACTTTGATGATGTCGGCCGCTGAGCCCTGGATAGGGGCATTTAGAGCCATGCGCTCGGCCATCTCGCGGCGCTGCCGATTGTCACTCATCAAGTCAGGCAGATAGCGGCGGCGACCCAAGATGGTTTCGGTGTACTCGGTACGCCGCGCATCAGCTACGAGCGAATGCAGATAGGTCCGTACGCCACCAAACCGCTCAAAGTACTCATCCATTAACGCCTTAGCTTCGGAAACCTCAATGTTCAATTGCTGGCTGAGCCCGTATGCGCTCAGTCCGTACGCGAGGCCGTAGTTCATTGCCTTGATCTTGGCGCGCTCGGCCGGTGTAATCTGCTCCGGTTCGACGCCAAAGACCCGCGATGCGGTGACGGTATGAAAGTCCATCCCTGACTTGAAGGCCTCGATCAGGCTTTCGTCCTGGCTGACATGAGCCATGATGCGCATCTCAATCTGCGAATAGTCTGCCGACATCAAGGCGTCATAGCCCTTCCCCACCACAAATGCCTGCCGAATCCGGCGGCCCTCCTCGGTGCGAATTGGGATGTTCTGCAGGTTTGGGTCAGTGCTGGATAGGCGACCGGTGGATGCGATCGTCTGCGCGTACGTCGTATGGATCCGGCCGTCGTCGGCGACTGCCTTGAGGAGACCCTCGACAGTCTGCTTAAGCCGGATCGCGTCGCGATGCACCAGCAAGTGGGCAAGGAATGGATGCTCAGTCTTCACATAGAGCTGCTGCAGCGCCTCCGCGTCAGTCGTATATCCGGTTCGGGTACGCCGGGTCTTGGGCATGCCGAGCTCATCGAACAGCACCACTTGGAGCTGCTTGGGTGAGCCGAGATTGATCTGTTTACCCAGCACCTCGTACGCCTCGCTCGCGGCCCGGTTGACCGTGGCGGCAAAGCCGGACTCCAGCGCCTCCAGATGCTCGATATCCACAGCGACACCGGTTTGCTCCATGCGTGCCAAGGTGCGGAGCAGCGGTAGCTCCACGCCATAGAGCAGGCTGGTTCCGTTGCGCTGCTCAATCTCTGAGTCCAGCGCGTCGGCCAAATCGATTACGGCCCGAGCACGAACCATCGAAGCCTCAGCCGCTACCTTGGCGCCGGAGTCGTCATCGCCGAAGTCCAGTGCCAGCTGATCAGAGTCACTGAGATCGGGCGCGCCCTCTACCCGCAGCTCTCGCTTGAGGTGGCGGATAGTGAGGTCAGCTAGGTCGAACGTTCGCTGATCAGGGGTTATCAGATATGCGGCCAGCTGAGTATCGGAGGTGAGGCCGGCGAGATCCCAGCCGCGCGCCCATAAGGCCAGCAAGGGGCCTTTGGTGTCGTGCATCGCCTTGTGTTGCTCCCGATCGGTAAGCCAATCAGCGAGCGCGTTCTCATCAGCCGGTCGGAGGTCAGACACCACCACGTAGGCGGCCGCGCCGTCGGCAGCAGCCAAGGAAAGAGCTGTGACGTCGCCCGTTCCGGAACCCCAGTGGCCGATGATGTCGACTCCGGTGCGCTCGCCTGAGGCGTGCTCGGCGAGCCAGCCCGCGAGTTCCCCGGGCTCAAGTCGTGCCGTCTCAAGGTCGAACCCGCCTTCCGGCACAATCTCGTCCTGGTTCGGCAATGCCTCGAGCAACCGATCGCGCAAAACCCGGAATTCAAGGCCATCGAACAAAAGATGAGTCGCCTCGCGGTTCCAAGGACGGCGTACCAAGTCATCAAGGTCTACCGGCAGATCCAGATCACAAACCAGTGCGTTCACTTGCCGGTTGCGCAAGACGTCCTCGACCCGTTTCTGGAACTCCTCCGCAGCCTTGCCCTTGAGCTCGCTGGCATGTGCGGCGAGGTTTTCCAAGCCGTCATACATCTCCAGCCACTTCGCGGCCGTCTTGGGCCCGACGCCTGGGACGCCCGGCAGATTATCGCTCGACTCCCCGACCAGCGCCGCCAGGTCGGGATAGCGCGTGGGGGTCGCAAAGTAGCGTTCTTCCACGGCCTTGGGCGTCATGCGCGCCAGGTCGGAGACGCCTTTGCGGGGATACAGCACGGTCACGTTGTCAGTCACCAGCTGGAACTCATCACGGTCGCCGGTACAGATCACCACCTCAAAGCCGGCCGCATCGGCGCGGGTGGCGAGAGTAGCAATCACATCATCGGCCTCAAAACCTTCCTTCTCCACGTACGGAATGTTGAGGGCCTTGAGCACCTCCTTGACCAGGTCGAGCTGACCTCGGAACTCATCGGGAGTAGTGGTGCGGTTTGCCTTGTACTCGCTATAGATCTCGGAGCGGAAGGTTTGGCGGGAGACGTCGAAGGCGACAGCGAGATGAGTTGGCTTCTCGTCACGCAGCACATTGATCAACATCGACGTGAACCCGAACACCCCATTGGTGTGCTGGCCGGTTTGGGTCGAAAAGTTCTCAACCGGGAGCGCAAAGAAGGCCCGGTACGCGATCGAATGCCCGTCGATCAGCATCAGCTTGGGTCGCGCTGGCAGCTGGCCAATCGGCGCGCTGCTGACCTGAGTCCTCGTCGGCACATGCCGACTCTAGCCGCGCGTACTGACATGCCGCGCCCTCTAGTCTGAGCCCGTGACTCCGATCCACGACCGGCAAGACATCCCCGCCGAGTACGCCGATACGAGTGGTGCCCTCAATGCCAAAATGGGCTTCGAGCTGCTGAGTTTGACAGCTGACCAAGTAGTCGGACGGATGCCGGTCGAGGGCAATACGCAGCCGTATGGGTTATGGCACGGTGGCGCCTCCTGCGTGCTAGCAGAGACCCTCGCCTCGTTGGGCTCGTTCATGCACGCTCAGCCGGAGAAGATCTCAGTCGGGGTGGACATCAATGCCACACACCACCGATCGGTGACCGCCGGTTGGGTGACGGGTACCGCGACCGCGCTGCACCTTGGCAAGTCAGTTGCTAGCTACGAGATCATGATCAACGACGACGCCGGCAGGCGAGTCTGTACGGCGCGGGTGACCTGCCAGCTCGTCAGCCCGCGCGCCACTTGATCCTTCAGCTCATCACTCTCGTCGACGTCCGAGCGCGGGTGAATCGCGTCGCCGGTCGAGCTCTGCATAGGTTTCTGGCGGTCTACACACGTTGCGACCTATCCAGAGCGACAGCTGCCTACGTGGACGTAGGTTCCAGCAGGAGGTGGAGACTCAGCAGGAGGTCGAAGCCTCAACAGGAGTCGATGATCTATGCGCTGCCTGTTGGGGACACGGTGGTCTCCGCGAGCACCTCGAGGACGTGATCGGCCTCGGTAGCCGGATTCACGAACGCAAGCCGCAGTGCGGTGCGGCCCTGCCACACGGTCGGAATACAAAGGATCCGGCCCTCGAGTGCAAGCCGGCGTGACCAATGACGGTAGGCAGCGTCATCCCATCCGGGCCGGTCGAAGAGCACCACCGACAGCGTGGGCTCCAAGAGCAGGCGCAGCTGCGGGATGCTTTGGATTCCCTCTGCCACAACTCGTGCGGTGGTCAAGGTCTGTTCGATCGCCGCGCCGTACCGGTTAGTGCCGTGGGTGGCCAAGCTAAACCAGAACGGCAAGCCCCTAGCCCGCCGGCTCAGGTGTACTCCGTAGTCCCATGGGTTCCAGACTTCGCGATCGATGGCGTCCAGATACCCGGCATGCTGGGAATGTGCCGCCCGTGCGAGTTCGGGCTTCCGGTAGAGCAATGCGCAACAGTCATAGGTCGCGAACAACCACTTGTGCGGGTCGACGATGAAGCTGTCGGCGCGCTCGATGCCAGCAAAGAGATGACGCACGCTTGGTGCGGCCAGAGCCGCACCACCGTACGCGCCGTCGACGTGCATCCAGATGCCGAAGCGTTCGCAGATCTCGGCGATACCGGCCAGGTCATCGATGATGCCGGCGTTCGTGGTGCCGGCCGACGCAACGACAGCGAACACGTCACGCGAATCGATCAATACGGACCGAAGAGCGTCCCCGGTCAGCTGACCTTGATCATTTTCCCGGACGATCACTACTTCGGCGTCCAACACCGAGGCTGCCGCCTGGACCGATGAATGTGCTTGCGTTGTGCAGGCCAGTCGCCATTGTCCGGCCGGATGCCTACCTAGCTGGTTTCGGGCGAACTGCCGTGCGGCAACAAGGGCGGAGAGGTTGCCGGTCGTGCCGCCGGAAACGAAGCAACCGCCGGCCGTCTTCGGCCAGCCGAGCAGCTTCACGAGCCAGGCGAGCGCTTGGTTCTCGGCGAAGATGGCACCCGATCCCGACTCCCAGCTTCCAGCAAAGATGTTGTAGCTGCTCACCACAGCGTCGAAGGCAAGCGCGGCACGAGTTGGCGCAGCTGCAATGTAGGCGAGATTCATCGGATCGTCTTGAGCACGAGTCGCGGGAGCAATGACATCTTCGAAGATGCGTAGCGCCTCCTCGGCACCCAGCCCATCGGGCGTAATGGTCTGGCCGGCATCGGCCAACAACTCCGAGGCAGGTCGTGCTGTCGTCTTGGGATCGGAAGGTTTGCTGATACGACGACTGGCCAGAGCCACCGCTGCTGCGGCAATCTCGGATTCGTCTCCCCAGACACTGGCTGCCGCCGCTCCCATTGCGTGCGAGACGACAGTATCCGAACCGATTGCTGACGACGTTGTCACTCGGCCTGCTCCTTTGCCTAGCCGGTCCTCTGCCGGCTGACTTCGAAGCTAGTTCGCGTGCAAGCCTCGGACAAACGAGCGCTCGTGCTCAGTCCTCGCCGAGATAGACCTTCCGGACGTTCTCATCGACGAGCAACGCCTCACCGGTGTTCTCAAGCACGATCTTGCCGACTTCAAGGACGTAGCCGTAGTCGGCCAGCGAGAGTGCTGCCTGCGCATTCTGCTCGACTAACAGGATGGTCACGCCTTCTGACTGCAGTTCAACGATGGTCGACATGATGCGCTGCATCATCAGCGGCGAAAGGCCCATTGAAGGCTCGTCGAGCATCAGCAGCTTCGGCCGGGTCATCATGGCCCGACCAATGGCCAGCATCTGCTGCTCGCCTCCGGAGAAAGTGCCGGCTGGCTGGGAACGTCTTTCTCGCAGGATCTCGAAGAGGCTGAAGACCCGTTCCAGATCCTGCGACACTTCCGCCTTGTTGTTGCGCGCGAACGCACCCAACATCAGGTTTTCCTCGACGCTGAGCCGCGGAAAGATCCGGCGGCCCTCTGGGGCATGCGCCAGGCCTCGGATGACGACCTGATGTGCCGGGGTGGAATCAATCCGTGTTCCGTCGAACCAGATCTCACCAGACTCGGGCCTGATCAGGCCGGAGATAGTACGCAAGGTGGTGGTCTTGCCAGCTCCATTGGTACCAACGAGGGTGACGACCTGACCCTGGTCGACCTTGAAGCTGATCCCTTTGACTGCCAGTACCCGGCCGTACGCCACTTTCAGGTCCTTGACCTCAAGCACTGTCTTGACCCTCCTCGAACTCTTCAAGTTCGGTGGCGTCCTGCGGTCCGGTACCGATGTAGGCCTCGATCACCCGCGGGTCGGACTGCACCTCCGTCGGCGTGCCTTGGATCAGGACCCTGCCCTGGACCAGGCAGAGCACCCGATCGCAAAGATTGAAAATGAACCGCATGTCGTGCTCGATGACCACGATCGCCAGGCCCTGATCGCGGATTTTGAAGATCAGCTCCTCGGCCTGCCTGGTCTCCTGAGGGTTCATGCCTGCCGTCGGTTCATCCAGCAGCAACAACTTTGGATCAGTAGCTAGCGCGCGGGCGATCTCGAGCCGCCGCTGATCGCCGTAAGACAGATGGCGCGCCAGGCTATCCGTCGTGTTGCCAAGTCCGACGAAGTCGAGCAGCTCTTGGGCACGTGCTGAGGTTGCCTTCTCATCGCGATGGAACTTCGGTCCGCGAATGATCGATGTGAGCGGCCCGGTATTCGTACGGCAATAACGGCCGACCATGACGTTTTCGAGCGCCGTCATATTGCCGAATAGCCGGATGTTCTGGAACGTTCGCGCCATCCCTGCAATCACCACCTTGCGAGGCTTGGGTGGTAGCAGCGCGCCCTCGAAGATGACGCTCCCGGCTGTCGGAAGGTAGAGGCCGGTCAGGCAGTTGAAGAACGTGGTCTTGCCGGCCCCATTGGGCCCGATCAGGCCCATGATCTCGCCCCTGCTGACATTCAGGTTTACAGAGTCCACAGCGACCAGGCCGCCGAACCGCATCGTCACATTCTCTGCGACCAGGATGGGCGAGCCGTCAACCTGGGCGCTCGCGCCAGAAGCGTCGACTGCAGTCGTCATAACACTCCGGCTCCCTTCAATGCGCCAGTCTCCTCGACCTCTTCGTCAATCCGCTCGGCCAACTCCTCGTCCTCCTCGTGGAACTCCAGCTGCCGGCGCTGGCTCGGGATCATGCCCTCTGGCCGGAACCGCATCATGATGATCAAAAGCAGCGCGAAGATCATCAGCCGAAAGTCGCTGACGAAGCGCAGCTTCTCGGGCAGCAGTTTCAGCAGCGTGGCACCAACCAGCACGCCGAGCACGGTGCCCATACCTCCGAGCACGACCGCCGCCAACAAGAAGGCCGATTCCAGAAAGATGAACTGGTCTGGTGTAACCGAGATGTCCTGGTGGGCCTTGACCGCGCCCGCGACGCCGGCCAGGAACGCACCGCTCGCGAATGCGAAGAGCTTTAGGCCGAAGACGTTGACGCCCATGGCCTCGGCCGCCTTCTCGTCCTCCCGGATCGCCACCCAGCCACGGCCAATGCGGGAGTCGTTGAGCCGGACGAACACCAAAATCACAAACGCGATCAGCACCAGCAGCAAGAAGTAGTAGTTAGAGAAGCGTCCGAGCGGGATACCTAGCAGGACATGCGGCTTGCCGAAGTCGAAGCCGAAAAGGACGAGGTCAGGAATTGCCGGAATCCCGTTGGACCCGTGAGTGATGTTCGGCCCGGCCTCACCGTCCAAGTTGATCATCGTAATCCGGAAGATCTCGCCGAACGCGAGCGTCACGATGGCCAGGTAGTCACCGGACACCCGCAATGTGGGCGAACCGATGATCAAGCCGAGAGTGGCGGTCACCGCGCCTGCGATAAGCACCACCACAATGAACGGCGGATGGATGTCTGCGGTGGCGAAGGCTGAACGCGACAGGACGGCGGCCGTGAAGGCGCCCGCACCGAGGAACGCGATATAGCCAAGGTCGAGCAGACCGGCGAGGCCAACTGTAATGTTGAGGCCCATCGCGGCTGCGGCGAAGATGATCACCTGCGTGGCGATGGACATGTTCGCGTCGGAGCCGCCCTGGGTGAAGGGAAACAAGAACGCCACTACGAATGCGGCAAGGATCAGCACCTTCCTGTGGCGCTCGGATACCCCGGAGAGAAAGCCCATGACGCCGAGTCGGAAGAGCACCGCAATGAATGCGCCGAGAAAAGCGACAAAGCTGACGAAGGCGCCGCCATCGTCGATATTCAGCGCGAACGCTGTCGCAAACAGGGCTGCCCCCATCACGACGGCGACCAGGAGAATCTCAAGCGTCGGTCTGATCTGCGCACGGGCCAGTGTGGGTGGCTGGTCCATGATCATCAGCCTGGTCCCGACGAAGGCCAGCGCCGCACCGACCAGCGCGATCCAGCCACCATAGACAACGTTGATCAGACCGCCGAGCTCCACGGCGATGCTCAGGATGATTATCGCCATGTAGACGAGCGCTCCAGTACTTGCGGCCTTGGCACCACGCACCCAGCCGACCCGGATCTTGCCCCTGGGCTTGATGACCCGGGAGCAGATGATGAGGCCCGCTACGAGCAGGCCGAGCACCATGCCGAAATACTGCAAGGGCGACGGATACCCCACGAGGGTCATGCCGTCGAGCGCCGCAAACGAGTAAGCCCAAGGCAAGAAGGCGGAACCTGCAAGGACGACGCCGCCGGCAATTCCGACCCAGCGCCCGGTTGGGTCCGACCGTTGTTGCCGCTCCGGTGTTATCACCCGTGGAATTCTGATCATGCTCGATCCACCACCCTTGAGCCGAGGAGGCCCTGCGGCCGGAAGACCAGCACCAAGATCAGCAACACGAACGCCCAGACATCCTTCCACGCCGAGCCGCCAAAGGTGCCGGGGATGAGGGTTGCCATGCCCTCGACCAGGCCGAGGACAAGCCCACCGACTACAGCACCATTGATATTGCCGATGCCGCCGAGCACCGCTGCGGTGAAGGCCTTGACGCCGGCGATGAAGCCCATCCTGAAGTCGATGTTGGTGTAACGCAGGCCCCAGGCCAGGCCGGCCACTGCGGCCAATGCCGCGCCGAGCGCGAACGCCACCATGATGATGCGGTCAACATTGATACCCATCAGCCTTGCGGTGTCGGGATCC
>Ga0173483_10000102_pt1 | contig 19624 bp, 21 predicted proteins | sample NitcycUS178409R2_FD_122621 | JGI IMG/M metagenome (GOLD analysis project Ga0173483, IMG submission 122621) | Soil microbial communities from Arlington Agricultural Research Station in Wisconsin, USA - Nitrogen cycling UWRJ-S178-409R-2 (version... | ecosystem: Environmental > Terrestrial > Soil...
ACTGCAATTCCCCAACCATTGTCTCTACCTATATGCACTCCAGGGCAACATTGGGACCCTAATATACAGAAGTGTACACCAAATTTGTTACCATCGGCACCGCCGTGAACAATGTATCATTGCGTGGGCTCGGTCTTCATTAGTAGTACAACGTGGCCCTAGATGCACCTTGAATGATAGTTATTCGACAGTAATAGTACGTTTTCACTAATGATTATTTTCAAATCTTATATAAGCCTAACCTTCGTCCAATTCCATTTGACCTGTATATTTATTACGCTACAATTATGCTTATTTGCCTATGTTATAATGCTCATACGTTCGAGGATGACGGTGACGATGGCGATGATAAGCCAGATCCGTTATGTCTGTTAACTCGGTATAGTACAATTACTTAATTTCATCGCAAGTGTTCAATCAGCATCATATTAATCTAGACCCCAGCTCACCTTACTAATTGGTTTTACTTTGACGAAGGGAGCTTCACCCTCTTGCCATGGGTCTTGCCTAACCCAATCGAATTTGTTTTTGAACATATTGTATAGACGGTTGAATTCTTCACCTTTTTCGATAAATTCAGAACGGCCTTGGATAGATACTGCAATATTGTCAGTAGAAGATCCATAAATGTCGACCAAGAGGCCTATGTTGTTGTTCCTTTCAAGGTTTTTGTATTTTTTCGTCTTGTAATCAGTGGCAAAGAAGAAAAAGCCACGGTCGTAGATATACGAAACAGGGACAATGTGTGGAATATCATTATATGATGTCGCTATTCTGCATCCTTCATTTTCCAGAAGAAATTTCTCTTCCTTTTTACTAAAATTCACATGTTCCTGCTCGACGGCATTATCTAATACCTTATCTTTGGAATTTACTATTTTATCTTCTATCTCTTTTATTTGCCGTCTAGCTGGAATTGAGCTGTTCCAAAAACTGTCGAAAACATAATGCTGATGGTGCTCTACAATTTCCACGACGCTGCTGTATATAATTTGAGATGCTGGCTTTCCTTCAGTATGTGAGGTTGCAGGAGCAATGTATTCTGTTTCACTTATGTAGAAATTACCCTTAATTCCCTTTAAGTGATGAAGATCATCAACCATTTTTATTAATTCTTTACAATGGCCAACATTTTCTTCAGTAACTTCAGTAATGTATCTTAGTTTGACACCCCTACTTTTGGCATCAAGAAACGCTTTCTTTAGTTGTTCAATTCTAATTAGTGATGGTCTTGTAGAATCTATGCATGCATCAATTTTGACTTTTGCGTTAGAGGTAAATTGTAATACAGTATTTATTACGTTCTGCTCGCCATGTAATACCTCAGTCCTTTCATTAACTATACTCAGAGCCGATCTAGGATTACTTATGAGTCATAACTATAAAATATTAACGGAAGAGACCTAACAATGTAAAGGCTGATGTATAAAGGGAATTTGAATCATGGATAGCTGCTAAAAAATTTGTGCCTTAATGATCACCTATTTCTTATTTATTACTATGGTATATTTCAACACAAAGCGGCGAAAAAGAAAGAACACTTCAAATATCATGGAAACAGCGACACCTCTTTTAATCCAGTATGTGGAAGTAGCGGTTTTATCAACGGTATTGTTAAGTGGCCAGATGGAAGGATAGAAGGAAAGAGATAATTCAAGATCTCACGGAATTATAAGTAAAACAGGAGAAGATAGATAAGAAACAATACTATCTTCAACTCGTCGGCGCAGAGTAAGAACCATACTAATTGCTATTTTAGTTGATTGCATTTGAGCGGCGGACCGTTTTCTCTATCTCCGGCAAGATTATGCCAAAATATTGTTGCTTATTCCTTAGATCTAACAAAATAGTAATAATTGGTCTCGGAGTTTAATAATATAGCTGCAGATTATGAATAAATAAAGAATTTTAGTTAATTCTGTTTGATATGTGAAGCTGAGTTTATGAGAAGGCATAGACGATATTATTGGTAAACATGTTTGCTCCTTCCTTCGGATAATGGAAATGTGTAAATTATAGTTACAAGCTTGTAATCAAAAACAATGCAACTACTGGTCAAAGAAAAAATACAGTAACAACATCACTATCTTTTAGGTCCACTACTAGCAAAATTTGCACCACAAGGCTTAACAGCAGCGTAGTAGATATATAAGTAATGGATAGCGAGTGGAAAGAAGAAGATGAAGAAAACCAAGGACATACTGATAGTCTTTTAACACTGTCAAATATCCAATACCTCGTAGAAGGATTGGATTCGTTACTGCATACTAATCTGGATGGGGATAAACGCGCCAAGGTTATTAAGTTAAGAGACGAGCTATCTGCATATATTAGCAGCATGTTCGTCTAAGGATCATATATTAATCATATCCATTTAAAGGCTGTAAAAATCCAATGATGTTCTTTTATTTTCATTCTTGATCCATTCAATGACAAAAATTATGTTTAATCTTGTTTTACATACCTTGTTTGAATATCGCCTTCGATTTATGGCGGATCCCTACAGAATAATTGTTCAGCCCGGTTTCGATCATGATAAGAAAGAACACAAATCTTGTTGCATAACAATATCTTTTGGCCGGAATATTAGTTGTCAGCCTTTTACTATATTTTATTTTATTCTCATGTCTGATCCCTGTATTTGATTCATAAAGGATTAGCTCTTACAACAACTTTAGCCCTTTCACTATTGGGTCAATGCGTTCAGATGGTACTGGGCCTATGCCAATGCAGGTAACAGTGTTCGGTTCTATCTGAGTTTTACCTGCATCATGTACTTTTACTACTGGTAATTTTGCGTTTATTGTATCGATAAAATACTCATTTAACTCATTATAGCTATTTACCTTTAATACAACTTTAATCTGTCCGCTTTCATCTTTCCAGTCCGTTACCCACTTGTGATTATATATACTAGTCTTTTCCATTGCCATGACTGCGGCGTGTGCGACTTGTCCTGCGATCTTACCACATGTCATACCTAAATCTTTACGCACGATAATAACTTGTTTAAGCATTCTAAATGATAATTCGAATGTATTTTCTTTAATTTATAACATGTCTTGAATATTCTAAACCATAGGTTATATTAGGATTGTTGAAGATATATCGTCCCAATTGCCTCTGATGGATGTCAAAAGCTTCCTTAATCACAAATGATTATTACGATGTATCTCCAATGCTATCCGAGAGGCAATTTTTGATAGTCTTCTATGAAACCATGTGGTCTCGTTATCAACTGGATCTAAAAACAAACTGTGGTGCGCAAATCTGGCCTTCAAAATTATATTTTTGAACCTGTATTTACGTTCATTGGCGATGCAAACTGTACGCCGGTTTTCATTTAGTATTATTTAATAAAGGCCATGTGGTAACCACATTGGTTGCCATTTTTGTACTTAATGAACACGGAGAACCTGGGTTAAATCTGCAGCTGATCTCGAAAGAGCTTATTTGGGAGAGTAATAACAAGATTTAAGATAGATGGCATGTTCCTCTAGCATCACTGTAGATCTGTAGCCATATTAAAAACATAGATAAATATATGCAACGTCATTTACATTTTGCGTTTGGTAAGTTGGAGTTACGTGGTTACCTGCAGCAAGTGTGGGTATATTTCTGCAGAAAAATTATCTGAGGAAAAAGCAAAAGAGCTATTACATTCTCATATCGGAGGCAAAAATAACTGTACTATTACGGATATTGAACTCATGAAAGTAAGATCCTAATCTTTTGTTTTAGATAACCCTACAGCATTATATAACATTCTGATACATTCGGAGTATGTCCTGTATTTAAATTTAATTTCATTTACTGGAATATCATTTTTTAGCTGATCCTTAAATGTGTCAATATTATATTTCTTAGCAATATCGTCTAGTATTGAATTTACGCTGGAATTTTGATACGACTCAACAATAAGATTGGCCATAGCCATAGTATAAATGGACTGCCATATTTAACTATAAGTACATTTCAAAGTTTATGATAGAAATGTTATTAAGTATAAGTAAGCTTTCTAACAACGAAAAAAGAATACAATCTCTTAAATCGAAGGTTGGTATATATTTAGCCGTATGGCTTATTGAAAGATACGACCCATATTTTAAAAGCAGAGCTGCACTGTCACAATATATATTCGAATTATAGAAATAAGTCATCTCGTATTCCTTTTGATTGTGGTGTCACCGTAGAAGAACAATTGGATAATGCGTTAAAAAAAGGAATTGATGTCCTTTTCGTTACTAATCATAACACACTCGACGGTTATCGCCAGACACTCGAATATCAACATAATCATACCCGTTATCGTTCTATCAAAATCTATCCAGCCGAGGAGATTACGATAGAAAATAAAGGACACGTACTTGCCTATGGCATAACCGAGGAGATTAAGCCTGGATTGTCGTTGGCTGATACACTGGATGAAATAAAAAGACAAAACGGGATTTCCTGTGCAGCTCATCCTTTTGCTGTCTCAAATGGAATACGTGAAAAAGCGCGTCTTTGCGATCTGATTGAGTCCTTCAACAGCAACAATATAGACATTTTTTCAAATACCATTTCAAACAAATTTTCAGACTTGAACAAAATGTATACAATTGCAGGAAGCGATTCTCATGTTGCTTCCACCATTGGCAGGTGCATAAATACAACCGAGTCAGAAAATAATATCGATTCGATTGTGGATAATATGCGTAAGGGAAAGTTTAAAATAGAAAAGGCAGAATATGCCACGGAAAATGAACTCTATGAACAGGCTCATTATATCCTCTCTAGCTCAAATGAGTCACTAACCAATTATATATTACGAAATTACCATCCAGCAGTGCACTATGCTGCGAAATGGGCTTTGAATTCATTTAGCTCAGACCCGCATAATAGGTTTTGGAGGGCTTTAGGATCGTTCACTTTTTATCTGACTAAGAGGGCTTCCAAAAAGGTCAACATCAATGGATACAATCCAAAGGTCTTTGAACAAAGATCTTGGAGAAGATTAATTTCTCTTGGACTTATTCCTTAACAGTCTCAGTATACAAGTTTTGCCATATTACTTTAACATTTTAGACATTTTTCAGTTTTCAGAAATTGCAGTGCTTTTAATTGCTTATATAGCGCCGTATCCTGGTAAACACTTTCCACAAGACGACCAGTATCACTGCACTCATGGACTGTCACCTGTCTTCCGTTAGGAGCCCTCTACGGTTTGTAATTCTTAAGGCCAGAATATGCAAGATTCGCTATGAGCCTAGCTGACTCTACCATACAGTTACCATCTCTCTTGTCTAATGAGGAATAGTGATGTTTGAAAGGAATAAGCCATTTTATAGATCAACATTCATTGTCTAATGCATTATTGACTTGGTAAAAGCATACAGGATTATACTCGATCGATCCATAGAATTTCCTGACATTTCTGGATTAGGGGCAGCATGTACTATGTCGTTTCATTGCTGTTCGTATAGCTTGACAGCCTGCCACTGTATATCGTTATTACAGATTGCGAAGCATCAGTGGAAATAACAAAAATTCTCTCATACCGTCTTCAACCTTCTTACAGAGTGCACAACAGCATTTTACGAAACAAAGCTTATTTGGAAATTGATACGTCAGAAATTAAGATCTGACTTTCAATTCACGAAAAGAGTGGAATTAAAAGCACAAACAACATGCAGAACATCAGAGCGTTTTGGTATTTCAGATTTTACTGGCCCTAATATACTTTAGGTGATTAAATTATATTAGTCACCTAAGCATAGTGCTTCTGCAGGATATTATTGGCTAGTAGCTTTACCATTACAAGATCAAACTTTACGGTATTACTTGTATTGGTGTCAATCATAATAATAGGCATAATGGGAATTCCTTTCGGCGATCGAAGGTTCATTATTTATGCGATATTAATTGAATTATCATATATATCATTGGCAGTTCTTGTAGCAAAAGGCCATAGAAAAGCCTTGTATGCTTGTATCTCGCTTGCCATATTGATCGTTATAGGAAATAGTGTTGTTGCAGCGCATATTCATAGGATAATCACTTTTTCAAGACCACTTAACACCATCATATTAATCATAGGAGGGTACATATTGCAAGCTCTGTTGATATATAGTAGCTTGGTAGAAATAAGGATTAATAGGAGAAAGTCCATGACGACTTCTCAGTGACATAACCATGCCATTATATTGGTCGTTGAAGCACTAAACGCCAAGATATAATTTTACATCCAAACATAACGTATCTCCTCACTATCATCCTGCACATTGTAGATTACATACCTATATAACAAACGTAATCTTGTTAGATGCTTGTAGAGCAAAAATACAAAATGTCATTCATATCTTAATACTCGCATTAAATAAAGCTCTGCTATTGGTGATTAGAAGCAAATCGACCACAACAATAACTTACCATGCTGTACCGGACTCGGAAGTACAGAAGCATGAATTGTATAATGCAGAACTTGAGAGAGTTACTCTACATCAAAGTCTTATATTATTGTCTTCTGAATTCTTAATAATAATATAAGACAACTCCTATTTTAGGACCGCATTATGGAAAAGGATCAATATTCTGTTCTGATGAAGAAGATGCTTTGTTTGAATCATTATTACTATGAGAATGTAGGATATGATCCTGTAGTTCATCTTTAGTACGAGCTGTTAATCCACATACCTTGCACGTAGCTTGGTCTGATATATCGGTGACTCTTCCTCTTTGCCCCATGATAACAATAACATGTAGTCAATACTTTATTTATATTTAGTCTATTGAAGTATAGTTTAGAACAGAATATTAATTTATCAACGTCATTTAATACTAATAAGTCATTCAAGCCTACGGCTAAAATCAACAATATAGCAAGTGATACCAGTTATGATGTCGATTTATATGAGAAAAATAAGCCTTATATTGTTGAAAAAGAGCTTATTTGTTGTAGATATCGTTCAGGGGTCATATCTACAGTGTGCTGACCGCTTGCGAAGAGACCTCCACTTTAGAGAATGAGATGCCTGGCAAAAAGTACTTAGTCTTCTTTTGCTTTAAATAAGTGGACATAAATGGAAACCAAAATAAAAATTCTAGGTTTTGCAGGAAGTCTTAGAGTAGGTTCGTATAATAAGGCGCTTCTACGTGCAGCTACTGCTTTGCTTCCGGATAATGCGACTTTGGGAATCTTTGACGTTAATGATATTCCTCCGTTTAATCAGGATCTTGAGATGGATATGCCTCCAAAGGTAAAGGAGTTCAAGTCGAAAATAAGGGAAGCAGATGCCATAGTGATTGCTACTCCAGAGTATAACTATTCTGTACCCGGTGTCCTAAAGAATGCAATTGATTTTGCATCAAGACCATATGGTGATAATCCATTTAATGACAAGCCAGTAGCAATCATGAGCGCTTCTATTGGGATGCTTGGTGGAGCGAGAGCACAATATCATCTACGTCAGATGTTTGTATTCTTGAACATGCATCCAGTTAATGGCCCAGAGGTAATAGTTACATCCGCACAAAATAAGTTTGACTCAAATGGCAATCTGATTGATGAGAACACTAGGAACTTCTTAAAACAACTGCTCCAAAACCTTGTAAATTGGACAAGAAGATTGAGAATATAATATGTATAACTTTTCATAAAGAATCTTGTGAGATTCACTTCTGGTGACAATCTTGGAGGATTTGGTGTCGCATTTCTCTGCTGTAGTTGGTGCGGAAGCAGCATTTCAAAGCCAGACCGAAATACAAGAATACATAAGATTAGATCGGGAGCCTACGGAATGGGCATATCTCAGGGAGGTTAATAGGATGATGAAGGAATAATAGCAGATTCGATAACTTGGGCCCGACTATATATTTTGGAGATTAACTAACTATTTATTATTTCAAGATACGGGGTAACCAGAAGATACTGTAAATCATTAACTGAGGTTAAATCTATACCGGCCCTGATACTACTACTTTGTTACATATTCTAGCTATGCCTCTAATTGAAATTTCAATGTACCCCGAAAGTGCAAAAGAACAAAAGGAAGCCTTTACAAAGGCAATAACAAACGCAGCAGTAGAGATTCTGAAAATAAAACCTGAGCATGTAATTATAACATATGGTGAAGAGAAAACTGGCATATCCCCGGAGAACCGCTTTAAGCAGGATGAATAGCCTGCTAACGGTTTCTTATTACTTCTAGTTCAGAAATTAGATATACTATAATCTGAATAGTCTGATTATTAAGATAATTGAAGTGAATTGGATTTTGTAACTTGTATTTCGTAAGACGACATAGAACGTCTCACATTTGATGAGATAGTATTATTCATTATAATTGAGATCCCGGAGCTGTTAGCATGAACCAAATCTGTTTGTCGAAACATTATGGTTTTTCGCCACAAGTAAAAACTTAACTATTATGACTACATTTCAATACTCATGTCTGTTGCAGAAGAGCAATTTACAGCAGTGGACAAAGAACAAAGATGGGAATGCAAAGTATGCAGAAAGGTTTTTTCGAGTTTGTATATACTAAATTATCACAGACTGTTGGAACACAGTCAATATAAACGACCACCAATAGGAGTTGGATAGAATAATCAATTCCCGATGTTTGTTTCGTCAATATGTACCTGACACTAGACCAGACATGACATGATTGTCTGGCTTGCTACCACTTGTTTTATGTCATTTGTAATCAACTAGAAACTTATCTGATGAAGACTAGAACTTGGAATTGTTATCCTGTGGATACATTAGGATGCCAAGGATATTTACAATCTTGACAAATTTTTGTATCGTTTGAATTCTGTTCCAAGCAGTCAGAAAAAATATATAGGACGTAGAGAACTTGCTGGAACAGAAAGGGCTAATTAATGCTCAAAGATGAGATTCAAAGATTTGATGCTGAATTATTGAACAAGATAAGGTTCAACGCTCGGTATTTGAGCCCTCATATCTCTTTACAGTTGCAGAGGTGTGTAATCAACTAGCCGTTTACCATTTTCATCTTCGCTAACCATGATTGAATTATAATCACCAAATTCTAAATCATTATGAGTAGTAAGAAATACCTGTTTAAAGCTTTTATCTTGGATTAGTATATTGACTAGAATACGTCTTCGACTGGAATCTAAGCTTGCCATGGGCTCGTCCATTATTATTGAGTTTATTAGTGGCGGTTTTTTTTCCGAATTTTTGAAAGGTCTTATCCTAGCCATCAGCTTTGATATAGCAATTCTTAAAGCCAATCCCAAAGAAGTTTCATCTCCTCCGCTAAGTTGATCCTTATTTTTTATCATATTGTCTTTACTATCCATGAGCGTCATCTCCAAACCATGGGATTCCATACCACCCCTTATCCTTCTCATTTTAGAAGTTATATTATCTATGGTGTAACGACCCTGTGTAAGTTGTGTAAGGTACTCGTTGGTAGATTGTCTTAGCGCTCCTACCATTCTCCCTTGTACTACGTAGTTAGAAATGAAGCCGTCAATTTCGCCCCGTAGATATTTCACATGACGCAATTCATTCTCTTTTTCTAGCATGATTGTTTCCTTTTGTGAGAGTTGTAGTAGTGTTGATTCTCTATTTTTTATTTCCTGTTTTAAGGAATAAATCTCCATTCCCAATATGTCTAATAGCTTTTGCTTACTTGTAATGCTGGCCTCAATAGTTTTTCTTGTAATGAGAATTTCATCGATCGTCTTGCATTCAAAACGATGTATCAGATCATCCAAACTAACAGCCAAAAGATTTCTGAGATATTGTTGCTGTTTGTTTTTTAGTTGAGTAAGATCATCAATTGTACCGTCCATTTGATCCTCTGATTGTGATAGCTGTTCTTCATACTGTTTATATCGGCAGTTTTCCTCCTTTACTTGTCTATTCAGTAGTTGCATATTGTCATCACAATTTGCAATTTCAATTTCAAGCTTCGAGACATGAGAAATCATTTCTCCAATGGTCGAAAATCCATTATACGATAAAAAGTCTTGGATTGATTTAACAGAATATTGGCTTAGTGTAGACAAAAGCAATTCTCTAAGATTGACAAGACCCTCCGAAATTGTGAACAATGTCTCAAGGAAAGTCCTAATTTCGCTTTTTATCTCTATCTCTCTCTCTATTTCTGAGTGACTTTCAACAGCTTGCCTAAATTGCAAGTTGATATCTTTGTAATTGTCTTCTATATCTCTCATCTCTTGGCCAAGACCTAGTATCATTTTTTCTTTATCATCGATAGGTTTATTGCAAACAGGGCATTTGTCCTCTTCCTTAATATACCTTATACTATTCTTCTTTATTCCAGAGAGTATCTCTGTGGACGTTGAAATTCGTCTTAAATATTCAATACTTTCGTGTGCTTGGTGCTTCTCTTTTTTCAGAGCTTCAATATCATTTGATATATTATCCAACTTATACTTGATATTTTCAGGTTGCACAACGGGATCAAAGTCCAAAGTGATAGAAGATCTGTTAACCAAAGTTCTAATTTGCAGCTCTTTTGCCCTTATTTCTGAAAGTAATTCATTTAACATATGTAAATTCTCCTTTGATGGAAGTTGTTCTAACGTGTATTCATCATGAGCTTTTTTGCCTTCCTGATCAGCAATTCTTTTCCTTAAGGATTCTATTCTTTGCTCCTGGCTTCTCATATAACTTGTTTTTTCTGTAATCAAATTATTGATTAATTGGAGATTATTATTTTTAGTCTTTATTTCAGTTTCATTCGTCTTAATTTTGATAAGGATATCTTCAGAAGGTAGCTTTAACAGTTCATCTTTATTTATTTTCAAATCGGCGTGTACTTCATTTAATACTTGTTCTTTTTCTTCTAGTTGTCTCCTCTCTCTTACAAGTTCTTTCTTCTCGGAGTTTAATCCTCCAACTTCTTCTTTTAGGATATCGAGACCATCCTGCAAGTTGCAACTCATGTTTGCCAAATCCTTTTTTACCCTCTCAAACTCATCAAGTCCAAAGAGAATCATTATTAGCTCTCTTAACTCTCTTGGATCCGCTACTGCGAGTCTATCAACATCCTTTTGACGAATGTATACAGTCCTTTCTATGATATCGGCGCTAACACCTAGCATACGTTCAACCTCTTCATTAACTGGTTTTGATCTATTAGCGATCGGCACAAACTTGGCATAGTGTTCGCCGTCTTTTTTAGACAGCACAGCTTCTTCATTAAAATCGGTTTCAATAATTGGATCTTTTGGTTTTTTAAGAACTAGCTTTCTGTTGATCCTATATTGTGTACCACTCAGGTCAAATATGATGTCTACGTTGCAGCTTGATTCACCTACCTTAACAAGTGATTTCCTCCTTTGATCCTTCATTAAACCATCACCAAGAAGTCCCCATAACATTCCTTGAACAAAGCTGGTCTTTCCCATAGAGTTATTACCGCGTATCAGAAAAAGTCCCTCAGCAAGATGACTGTTTTTATTGTTATCGCTGGGCAGGAGCACCTTCTTGTACGGTTTAAAGTTCTCAATTTCAATTCTTACTATCTTCAATTGTTATCACAACCTTCTAGGCCATTATCATCATGATGACTGATTACTTTTGCAAATATCTTTGCAAGTAAATCAGGATTTAATCTCTGTTTTTTCAATTCTTCGTTTCTCATAGTTGTCACATAGTCTTTGAATTCTTTTTCGGGGTCTTCTATTAAATATTCTACGCATTCAGTTTCATCCTTCAGATTGTCCTTTACGTCAGTGTATTCAGCATAGGCAGGACGATCTAAAATGAATTCAACAATATTATAATCATTTGAATCAAGAGCTAGTTTTCTAAGAAATGATTCTACTTCTCCGATGTTGAAAGAATCTCCATATGTCTTTTCGCCTTTTAAAACGATTTTCACTCTGGCAGCAGTAGAATACTCATATCTTACATTAAGTCCGTACGAGTCTAATACACTTTTAACTTTTCTTATTATCTCCGAATTAGTATCCTGCGGAAATATTTCTACATTTTCAGATACAATTTTCCTAGATGATTGAATTTTCTTTGGGGTAACCCTTGGAAATGCATTTCCATATTCAACATCTACCATAAGATATCCCTTCTCAGTATTAAATTCATTAAAACTCCATAATTCTGTAGATCCTGAGTACCATGCATGATCTGTTACTTTGTGCATCTTGTGATCATCCCCTAATGCAATATAATCATAATTACCCTTAAGGAAATCTGGATGTAGCGAAGAATTCTCAATCATGCCATGGCCCATTGCTAGATTAATCATATTGGGATTAATCGATCTGTTCTGAATTACAATCCAGTCTTTATATATCTGCTCTGCTCCCAAAGTATAAAGCGCTCTCGATTCAATAGATGGGTGTGTGATAACTCTTAGGTTGAGATCTTCAAAATCCTTGAATTGAGGCCTCTGTGTTCTCAATGAATCTCTAGCGTCATAATGTGTATACAAATGGATGTTATCGAAGGCAACGGGAAATATGCTGAGAGTTGAACTACGATATTCCATGTATCGGCCATGATTACCATCTATAATAACTAATGGAATATGAGCATCTTGTAGTTGTTTGAATGTCATTGCAGCCACTTTTCTAGCATATTCAGGAGGAGGACTAGGATCATAACCTGCGGGCGTATCGAAAAAGTCACCACAATGCAATATGACATCAGGCTGACTATTATTGGGAGTATCTATAATCTCTTCAACGAACTTAATCCAAGCAGAGTAAAAGTCATCTTCTATAGGTCTTATTTGTTGGTTTATTATTCCAGGACGTGTCTGCTTTGGCCTCCTGCCAAGATGTGTATCTGATATGTGGGCTATTTTCATGATTATATACTCTTCCAAAGCCTTCAGGACTAATTATCCTATCTACCCGGTTATGTTATTCCAAAGGATGAAGCTCAGCATGATCAGCGATTGATATGCCGTTATGATTATTGTTTCTATCTACCTATTACTAATACAATTAAAAGTCGGATTTACCTTACGTATTGTAGATAGATAAGAGGAGTTAATCTACGGGAACAAGTACTGCATTTAATCCTATTATTGAGATAGAATCCAGAAGTAAAAAGTAATCCCTTACTACAAGGCTAAGGGTGAAGAATTCAAAACTAATTGAAGTTAACAGGTAACCTTTGCTTATAAAATTGTCAGTCTACTTATTTATTCTAATATGTAATAAGAGCCTATCCCAAAAATATGGACATGATATGTTTATTTAACAGATAATGATATAGCTGGATGTCCTTTTATTTTATATATGATTGGTTTTTACAAAAAGAAACAACACCACCTTCCAACCAACGATAAGACATATCCCAGATGATCTATGGAATGAGGTAAAGAACATACTCCCTGCTGAAAAGCCAATTGAAACAATACGACGTACAATTGTACCATTTAGAAAAATACTTGATGATATATTGTATGTTCTGAGAACTGGATGCCAATGGAAGATGCTTCCTAAAGAATATGGTTCTACTTCCACATGTCATAGAAGGTTTCAGGAGTGGGTTGGTAAAAGAGTATTTGAGAAATTATGGATTAGGTTATTGGAAATATATGACGATATTCGCGGCATAGAATGGGAACGGCAATCACTAGACAGTGTTTCTGTTAAAGCTCCTTTAGGGGGAGGGGGATCTGACAGGTCCCAATCCTATTGATAGAGGTAAACTTGGAACAAAGCGTCATGTGCTGGCAGACAAGAAAGGTATTCCGTTATCTGTTGTGATCATAGCTGCCAATACTCATGACATGAAGGCTGCAACAGAGACACTTGACTTGTATTGTGACAAAAAGACCTCATCCAAAGAAAAAGAAACAACAACAGCAACAACAGAATTTATGTCTTGACAAAGGATACAACTATCCAGAGATAGAACATGAAGTAGTCAAGAGAGGATATGTACCGCATATCCGTCAGAGAGGTGAAGGAACAAAATCGGTTAAGAAAGGAAGACATTATCCAACAAGAAGATGGGGTTATAGAAAGAAGAACAAATTCATGACACAACAGATTCAGAAAACTACTGATTAGATACGAAAAGAAAGCAGAGAATTACCTTGGACTAGTACATCTGTCATGCTGCATAACTGTATACCGGAGGATAATTTTGGGATAGGCTTTAAGTATAAGAATGAGTTAATCCCTAGCATATCCTAAGCTCAATGAAACAAATGTTCAAAGATTTTTGTGACGAAATTATAGCATCAGATTCTGCAATCAGATTTGTTGGAATTGCTGATGAACATGGCTCCTTGTTATCAACATCAGAGCGCAGAGGACTTAAGCCATTGCTAAATATGGAGGAAACAACACAGTATGCGATTACTGCTGCTACACGTCAATATACTCGTCTGAGGTGGGGATACCTTCTAGGAAAAGTTGATTATGCCTGTTCCATTTATGAGATGTTAATTAGAGCAAACGTTCCTATTACCGATAACAACAATCGCCTTGCATATGTTATATTATTAACATTTGATGTAGGAACAGACAACTTTCATCAAATTATGGTGAATAAAATAATTCCAATTATTCGCAAACGTAAAAGTCAGGTCCTTAAAGAAAGGGAGATATAATGCGAAGTTAAATACGCGGGTATTATGATCTTGTACGAATCAGTCTTGGCAATCTTCTAGCAACTGATGGTTTTAGCAGAGATGTTTACTACTGCAACAACAACAACCAATCCCTAAAATAAGGCAATTGCAGGTACAAACAACAACAAAGGTAGATTCAAAGCAACGATAATATAGTAATTATAACATTAACATACCCAAATTTAGCATAGTGTTTCTTCTCAAAAACTCTATTCTGAATAAGCAAATTTCACGGTAACAGATGCTAACAGATGGGAAAAGATAGTAAGATAATGATAGCAATGATAACAATGATAACAAAGATGACAGCTACAAGTACCTCGCTAAGAATTGGTGACTAACCAATGAGTACTCCGATCCGGAATGTGGTCTATGAGAAGATAAAGCAAGCAGGAAATATTACTGACTCATCTTTTGAACACATTGCGCAAAGATAACATTTTGTTAACTGAATCTAATTTTAACAAGGTATTGCTTGATCTTGATCTATAGCCTAATTAGAGTAACGTGGATTACAAAAGATAAACGGAGGATCGAACTTGCAGCAGAAATGACATCCAAACCATACTATGGCGATACTGTGGATTAAGTACCTAGCTACTATACGATAGAACATAAAATGCATATACAATAGACTATTAAGTCACTAGAGAGATTGATAAGAAATTGAATTACAGCAAAGACATCAATCCTAATAGAATACATGTAGGCGACAGAATTAGACTAATCCATACACATGATATTCATGCGGATGTTAAAGAGGGTGATATTGGTACAGTAATAGGATTATCAACTATACCTAAAGGCAGCCAGATTAATGAATTAGATCTAATCATATGGATAGAATGGGATCGTAGCAAAAGCAGAGTAGCATTAACTGAAGGAGTGGATGAATATGAAATTATTGAAATTAAGAAACAGAGATAAAAAATCATATCGCAAAGCTCAAGCGATAGACTACCTTTACATTGGAAGAAGCCATGTATATAGTATAACTTTCAAGAGAGATAGATAGAGATCTATCTCTATCAGTACATCATGATATTCATTGTAATAATAGTTTTGATTTTGAGGTTTAGAATAAGTACAAGGAAAAGGTATTGCTGCAGCTGTATTACTACTACTTGCAGGCCGTAGGAAATCGAACGGTATACTCAACTGTACAAATCAATGTAGGGCTGTCTCATAGCTAAAATTAATCCGGATATTACAAACTGTTGTTGATTAACACCTTTGCCAATAACAATTGCAATATTGCAATTCAATACTATACTAAGCACCAAAGATACTTACCACTACTTCAGAAGATACTTCATTCACTTTGATAAAATGATTCGAGTTTGGGTTGCAAAGAAATGACAGAATAATCCTGTTTCCAGGACAGTCTGTTAGCCATAATATTTTTTAGTATAAATAAATTCTTAGATACCTGACTCTCATATATACTCGAATATGATATACTTAAGAAGCTCGGACTCAAGGGGAGCAGGAAGTTAATGACTACGACTACTAGTAGAACAAACGCATGGCCACAGCTTCCGTTGGCAGAGTGGAAAGATACCTATGATACATTACATAGGTGGACTCAAATCATTGGAAAGATCAGGCTCGCATTAACTCCTATGATGAATCACTGGTGGAATGCTACTCTCTATATTACACCACATGGACTCACAACATCTGCCATGTCCTACAATGGCCAATTCTTACAGATAGACTTTGATTTCATTGCTCACCTTCTGCTCGTTGTAACGAGTGACAATCCTACCAAGACAATTGCCCTTCGACCCTGTTCAGTAGCTGAGTTTTATCAAGAAATTATGGCAGCCTTAAAATCTCTTGGAATGCCTGTAACCATTTGGACCACGCCGGTCGAAGTGCCAGATCGAACACCATTTGAGTTAGATCGAAAACATGCAGCCTATGATCCAGAATATGTACAGCGATTCTGGCGCATTCTGGCGCAGGCCAACAGGGTACTTGTAGAATTTCGTTCCCGATTTACTGGAAAATCGAGCCCGGTCCATTTTTTTTGGGGAGCATTTGATCTGGCCGTCACCCGCTTTTCAGGACGCAAGGCGCCTTCGCATCCCGGCGCACCATACTGCGGCCGTTTTGTCATGGTTGAAGCCTATTCGCACGAAGTAAGTAGTTGTGGTTTCTGGCCTGGTGGTGGACCAGTTGATGAACCGGTATTCTATGCTTATGCCTATCCTGAGCCTCAGGGCTTCAAGGATTATCCAATCGAGCCAGCGCAGGCATTTTACCATAATGAGATGAGCGAGTTTCTCCTGTCCTATGATGTAGTTCGTACGGCCAAGTCACCTGATGACGTTTTGTTGTCATTCCTGCAGAGTACCTATGAAGCAGCAGCAACACCTTCCAACTGGGATCGAAATGCATTGGAACGTCACTAACTGGTAGATCTCGCAAGTGATGTTGTTGTAATTTGGTTCACTCAAAATATCAACAGCAACTACCCTACGATTCTTATGACATCAAAAAATCGCTTTTTATAATAGATTTTTGTCATTTAGTTGTGTTTTGATAACATTTTCAAGCAAAGTAGAAGATTTTAAACGATCTTAACTAATCGTTTGAGAATATCACAAGATGATGTCATGGCCCAACTATCATATCATCTTGTGGCTTGACAACAAGAATGCAGGAGATTGACAGAAAACAACAGGAGGATCACGAACTGTTAGTAACCGAAAATCCGTGTAATTTTAATGTACCACTTGATGCATGTTGTCAAGTATCGCCTCTTCTCGTCGGTATCAAGTCTTAAATTCTCTTGCTTTTTTATTGGGAATTGAAAGCAATTTTTAGGTTAATGTCATGTATCAAAGATGGTTCTTTTATTGCTCAAGTATCACAAATTTCTGATTATTCACTATCTCTAAATTGTCATTCGAATTTGTAATTTCCCTCTACAAATTTGGCGTCCTTATCTAAGTTAACTATTCCTCTCTCGAAGTTAATTATCGAAGATTTTGGAACAAGATACTTGTCAGGGGTTATTGGACCGGAATCAATAATGAGATTTTCAAGTTCAACTGTACGGACAATTCCTACTTCTTTTCCATCTGTCGTATATACAGGCTTATTTACCAGTTGTTGCCAATCAGTAATTTTTATATTTCTATCAGGTTCCATAGCTATATCATTATCATCATAATAAATATTAAGCACTTTCATATATCTTATAGAGGAATCGTAGTATCAATAAAGGTAGTGGATATCGCAAGCTCAAAATTGAATATTTTCTAGTCGAATTTTGGGTATACTTTGAAAAACCAGCTATTATTAATAGAAATTTGTATAAAGGTCATTTAAAGAATGTTTATAATCATTAAAAGATTTGCTGATTTTTCGCACTTAATTTATTCTTTAATCTTTCCCTTTAACCTTTGTATTTCTTCGATAAGTGTAGTAAAGATTTTGTTGTATCTCATTTCTACTTCGTTTTTGTTGCTTCCTCTTACAATGAGCTGGACACGCAGTCTTGGCTCATTGTCAACACTATAATATGGATGTGTTTTTATATAAGTAAAATCTGGAGGGTTAGACTCTACTATATTGGAGAGCACAGGAGAAAGCATCGCTTCGCTAACGGCAATAACATTCATACTCGTCTCGATAACATAAAATTCTCCAATGGCCTTTTTTATTTGAGGAAGTATACTTTGTAAAAATATTGCTTCCATTTCTTTTGGTACTCCTGGCAGACAGATAATCGTCGTCTTCTCAGGTGTTGTCTCTATTTGTACAGAAGGGGCTGTGCCGACAGGATTCTGAATTGGAATTGATCCACGGGGGATCTTTGCCATCTTTAACCTAACTTCATTTAATTCATAATTTACTGATCGACGAGCATAACTTTCCTTTAGCATCTCTACAGCCGTTTTGTCGAGGACAAGATCGAGATTCAATCCTATGGCAACTCCCTCCAATGTTTTATCATCATAGGTAGGACCAAGTCCACCTGACAAAATTAGCCAGTTTGGTCCTCTTGTAATTGACTCCTTTACTGCAGAAGAGATCTCATTAACGTCATCTCCAACCACTGTTATCCTTCTCACAAAACCGCCAGATTCTGCAATATTTCGGGAAATCCAATGGGCATTGGTATTAACGGTTATTCCTGATAGCAATTCATTTCCAACAGATAATATTTCTACAATAACAATTGCCATGAAGATGAAGCTGCAGCCAATAAAGATGCAGAGTAATATTAATTAAAACAATGAAGTTAGCAAACTACAAATAGATTCCACCTCATGGTTAGCTTTTATTAACTTACAACAATAGCAATGAATCATTTTTCTTGAAAGATATGAAAAATAAATGAATCCGTTATTGTTTTTATTTCTAAGCAGGGTCTTTTCTTAATGTTGGACTATAATCATAATTTCTCCATCCCGTTTCTCATCTTGGCACTTACTTTATTATGTAGAATAGCCAAAGTTTGTGATACTTGAGCAATAAATACAATACAAAAGGAGTTGGTTTATTTGTTGACTCTAGGCTGCCTTTGTTGCTTGTTTGTTTGTTTGTATGTGAGTTGAATATTTGGCTACACATCGGCTGATAATAACCAGGATAGATATTCGAATTGCGTTAAATATGTATGTTTGTTGGTGGATACATCTATATGGATATTTCACTTAATTGAGGATGCAATCTATGTTGAGGCAATTTAAAAATATATTATGCAATATCCTGCATAATGAGAAGAGAAGTACGCAAGGTGTGTCCAACAAGAACTTAATTATTGTTTGCGGTATATTTGTTGGCACTGCTTTGATTTTATACTGGATGGCTTGATTGGATATAATTATTATTATAAGTATCACGTTTACCATTTACAAAAGAAAGTAAAAAATTATCATTAATATCATAGAGAATTGTGTGGGACGATGAGTGGAGAAAATGTACATTTGACGGCTGTAACATGTAAGGCTTGCAGGGAAGGCTGCATTGAGTATCATTTTCATATCATTTACATATAGACGATGACAATA
>Ga0173483_10000103_pt1 | contig 19542 bp, 16 predicted proteins | sample NitcycUS178409R2_FD_122621 | JGI IMG/M metagenome (GOLD analysis project Ga0173483, IMG submission 122621) | Soil microbial communities from Arlington Agricultural Research Station in Wisconsin, USA - Nitrogen cycling UWRJ-S178-409R-2 (version... | ecosystem: Environmental > Terrestrial > Soil...
GTGCAATGGGATATTATTTATCTATAGCACAATTGATGACAGGAGCTAAAATGCAAAGAAAAAATGTATCGTCTGAAACACAATGGGAACTCGTACTTGGCTATTCGCGAGTTGTAAGGCTTGGTGACTCTGTTTATGTTTCTGGAACAACAGCTACGGACAAAGAAGGCAACATGTAGGAGTAGCTAGCACCTTGGTAGGGGTAAGTCGTTTGATTAATCCAGAGATCCTGGTAGAAATAGAGGTAGATGCCATAGTCAACACAACACAGGAGAAATAAAATAATCTGCATTATTTTTGAAAAGGTTACTGTAGATCTCCCAATAAGACATTCTAGATATACTTGATAAAAACCGCTTATCACAAGTTGCTAGCTATGCAATAACACCTTATCGAAGCAGAAGAATACTTTTTAGATGATATCTCTAGCTATAGCCTTATGGATTGTAATTGAGATCCATATCTGACATATCTGAAATACAAGACAAAAGATATCATCCTCAAATACAATGTAGCAAGACCGCTGGTGATGCGTTTTCTAAAGCATTTATACATTTTACAAAAAAGTCCTGGGATTCAAGGTGAAAATAGTATTTTTAAATGTATTCGAAAGGACAAAAATTCTTCAGAAGTTAGTCATCTTCTTTTTCTTGTTCATCTCCCTTTGCTTCCAATTCTAGTTCTCTTAGGTTTAATCCTTGATCTTTAGCATATTTGACCACTTGGGAACCTTTTTCTAATATTTGTTCTGTACTGGTCAACTTACTATCGAATTCTAATTCTATTTTTTCCATGACGAAACCTTAGCTATATTATATGGCGTTGGGATAATTAATCCACAGATAGCTTGACTAAAATATGGATACTATGTTGTCTGTTTTGGATTATTGGAACTTGTTGGGTTTACTATTTCTAAAGAATCAATCATTTTTTGTATTGTCAGTAGGTAAGTAGGATATTTTGATAGTTCTGCATAAAATGTAACGACATATATTTTATTTCCATTCAATATTCCAATATCCATTGCTTTAATCTTTATCGAATTGGGATTGGTGTATGTATATACTAGTACATGGGAAGGATTATCATCAAAAGTTGCTGCTTTTGATTTAATAAGTTGAAAATCAAGCAGCCTTTCTCTATAAATATTAATTGTCTCAAGGGCTATTCTATCTATTGACAGCCTATTATCATTATTATTAACAGGAAAAGCAATTATTCCAAGTCCTTCTCTAAATCTATCCGAAGGGCCTTCTATTGGAGACAAGAATTTGACATAGTTGATATGTTCTAATTTTTTCCAACCAGAAGGATACTGCATTTCTATTCCGATTATAGGACTTGCATATGTCAGGAACAAACTTTGTGTTGTTGCTGGGATTATAGTAGACTGAGGAGACATTACTGTCATTACTGCTGTCTTTGCTAGTGCTACTACTTGTTGTTGTTGATTTTGATGAGGATATTGATATTCCTGAGGAAAATACAATAATAAAGCAGCATTGATCAATAACATGAAAATGACAATAAAATAATTAAAACCTGATTTTACCTCCCCTTTCCATTTGCTTTTCACACAAGAAGCAGTAATATATATGAATATAACTACGAATATGGAACGCGAAGATTAAACATATACTTGATAAACTTGTGGCACATAGATTAATTTGAAATAGGCTAGTCAAACATTGCATGTTTATGTATTTGGTTTTTGTTTTTTATTTTTGTTTTTCTTGGAAATATTCTATATCTTCAAGTATTGGTATTAGGTACATGAGCTAGTAGAGCTTGCTTGTATTTCTTGCTGGTACACCATTACGAGTACAGCCTCATCACCTGGAGGTTTTTTCATTATTATGATAGTATTTTCCTCATGACAGGTTATTTCACCATTATCCCCAAACAAAAATATCTAAAGTCACTTGTTTCCGTTACTACCCTACTATCCTCATGTCGTTGTAGTTGTTGTATCTCTAATCATGCTATAGGTTGGACTTGCAAATTATGTTACCAAAGCAAGCAAAAGTCTTTGAATGCTCATCTGTCAATATTTCTGATAATCAAGTTTTTATGCTGGAGAGACTAGCGATATAGCAATTGTTAACAGTGGTTTGTATCTAACTAGCGAGAAGAATCTAAAGAGAATAATATGACACATGCTGGTTCAGTTACGATGAAATCTAATATTCATGGGATAGTTTATTTCTGCTGCTACATTGTTAATAGGACCTGGCTCTATCCATATTACGAAGAAATGTTAAATTTGTATCTAGAGAATCATCATCTCCTAGATGGACCTGCATGCATGTAGCTGATATTATTTGCTTGGCATCCTCTGGTCTGTAATGTTTCTTCAGTAATATTTCCGTCTCTTTAAGTTTTAGCGTTCTTTCAAACAACTTTTGCACAGTATCAGGAGTTTTAACGTCAACTACTTTGTGAGACGGCGTAGGAGGACCAGATTCAGCGTAAACCGATCTTTCAACACCATTGAATTTTGTAATTTGCTGACTTGTTTCTCCATATTCGCCTTTGTGCATCGTATTGCCTGCAAAGCTCAAAGCTCCAAAAACCATCCTATTGTCATTGCCAAAAGGATGATTAATAGGACCCGACATGCTTTTCTGACTCCCATTTTTGTGCCTATACAATGAAGGATCGCTTTGCAAAAATTTTCCGTTTAATCTTCCGATAATATACTCATATGGCCTAACAATCATTGCACCTCCTAAGTGAAGATTATTATTGTGTCTATTTGCAGTACTTTTTCTTGTAAGACCTTGGCCACATATTGAGCATACCCATGTATGTTTGTCAAGAATCAATTGACTTAATATGATATTTACATACCCTTTCTTTTTAAAGATTACATGTGAAGTGCTACAGGGTGCTGCAATGTATACATAGAAGGTTTGTAAAATTGTTCTATGGACTATATTAAGAACTCTGGCAAGACCTCGACCACATATTGTTTCTATGACTCTCAACATAAGGACAACCTGAAAACCATTAGGAAAAACCCGTAATCTCAATCTTTTTATTATTGATAAATTAGAATAAGAGCTTCTGGTCACAATATATCTCTAGCGATATAACTAAAACCACACTTTAGGCAATCCGCTACGTTGAAGGTTTCTTTAGAATATAGATTCAAGCATTGGGGAATGTTGAAGATACCAATATGAAAATCTCCTACTTTCCCCATGTAGCTTCTGACGGGATAGAGTCATCTTCCTAAATATGTGGCAGTTCTTGGGCCAAAATCTACGTTCTTGTAATCGGTCGCTTTATATTTGTTTCTTTGGCGGTGTGGTGATAGAATTAGGAATTCCTCCTGCAATACAGACTTCATTAATGAATGACCCCTTTCTCAGACTGCATTAACTGTCGCTATATATTTTCAGTTATCTTGACAAATTCCCAAGAAGAAGATTTTGTGTGATCATATTTATTATTATTTGTTGAATTGACATACTTTTGCGGCGTTTATATTTGAATTGAGAGATTTGGTTATTTAAAATAGAGCAGTTGTCTTTGAGACTTGTATGAAATGGATAACTAGAGAGCATGCTAAAGTAGACAGAATAGCATGTCCTTGGTTAATAAAGAATTTTGTTGACAAGGATGCTGAATTTCTATTTGTTCCTGCACATAAAGTAATAGAAGTAACAAAAGAACAAAATGCAATCCCTTTTGATGTTCCCAATGTAGAATTAGGTCACCATGGAGAAGAATGCTCATTTGAAGTATGATTTGGATAAAAACAATCCGTCATTGGTTGAACTAGCAAAGATTGTTAGAGGTGCCGATACTCCAAATAGGAACCTGACACCACAATCAGAAGGTTTGGTTGCTGTAGCTATTGGCTTTAGTATTATCTCAAATGATGATCATGATAATATGGCAAAACAATTCTATGTTTACGATGCTTTATATGCATTTTGCAGATCTGCAGCAACAAACAAGGATATTACTACCAGTCGTCACTAATAATAAAACATAAGAAAAAATGGATTTTCATTCCGTATCATCATTGTTCAATTGGCTTTCTAAAGATGGCAAGCTAATTTTAGCTGCAAGAATGGTAAGAATGTTTGCATATGGTTTTCTGAGTGTAATTCTTGCAATATATCTAAAGTTAATTGGATTTGACGATGTTTTTATTGGTTTGATACTCACTTTTACTTTGGCAAACAGCGTAATATTTACTCTCATAGCTAGCTTCTACGCTGATAGAATAGGTAGAAGAAAAATGCTAATTGTATATGCGGCGTTAATGTCTATATCTGGAACAATATTTTTTGCATCAAATAACTATGTTGCATTAATCACGGCCGCATTTATTGGAACAATTAACGTAACGGGTACAGAGACAGGGGTTTTTCTTTCGATAGAGCAAGCCATTTTGCCTCAGACAATCAACTATATCGAGAAAAGAAATACAGTGTATGCTCTTTATAATATGGTTGGAACCTTTGCAATGTCTGCTGGAATTCTAGCTTCAGGTCTACCGAGCATCCTTGAACACGAGTATGGATCAAATCAAATTGACTCTATCAGAGTACTTTTTGTTCTTTATAGTATCCTTGGGCTAGGAGTATTAGGAATTTACCTTTCACTTTCAAAGAAGATAGAGATTCAAGGAAATACTAATAACAATAGTAATAATAAGATACCAAAGGCTTTGAAGAAAACCTTATCACCAAAGTCAAAGGAAGTTATTGGTAAATTATCTGGTCTTTTTGCTATTGATTCTTTTGCTGGTGGCTTTGTTATTCAGAGTGTCATATCTTTGTGGTTCTTCACAAAGTTTGGAGTAGATTTAACAACAATATCTTATATTTTCTCTATTGCAGGTGTTCTCACGGCCTTTTCCTTTCTTGTGGCTGCTAAAATTGCAGATAAAGTAGGCTTGATTAATACAATGGTCTTTACTCACATACCATCTAATATTTTACTAATACTTGTTGCATTTGCTCCTACACTTCTATTAGCCATTATATTCTACCTTGCTAGAATGGCTCTATCGCAGATGGATGTTCCTACAAGACAATCGTATATAGTTGCAGTAGTAAAAGATGAAGAAAGAACTGCAGCTGCAGGAATAACCAATATTTCAAGAAATATAGCTCAGTCTATATCTCCATCGTTGGCTGGCTACATATTTCAATCGTTGTCTTTTTTATCTGCACCGTTTGTCTTAGGTGGAGTTATGAAAATTGCATATGATGTAATCTTATACCTTAACTTCAGAAATACGAAGGCACCAGGCGAAAAGCAATAGTAAATATTGAGATTTTCCTTCTGAAATTCGATATTACAAAACAACAAACGTACAATGAATCTGTCTATATGACTATATGATTTCATTAACACCAATTATGACTGTACTTGTGTTTGGTAGTATTACCGTAGAGTCTGTTGGGTTACTGAGTACCAAGACAGTATTTGTTAATGTGTTATCTTGTGGTTGTTGTGGCCCTCCTCCTTCTCCTCCTTTATCTATAGTATTATTACTATGTGTAGTTGTTGTTAATGTTTCTGATCCAATATCCACATCATACATGCATGTGTTTCCAGGCTTAGAAAATTCTTTGACTAAATGTAGTTGAACCGGTTTGAGGTAAGGTGAATGTCCTACAAGTATTTGTAATGAAGGTACAGAATTTGCACTACAAGGAATCTTTGCAGCCAAATGTCCATTAAATATTTTGTAAGGGGCAGTACTATAGAGAAGTATAAAGTTCTTTGGTGGAATTATTTGATGAGATAGTAATAATGTATGAACATTTCTTACATCTGTATTTTGTATATTGTTTCCTTGTTTAATAGTACTATTAGTGCTCTTAGGCTGATTTAATGCTGATCGTAGAGAAGATAGTGATTGCAAAGGAGTTGTTGAGTTTGTTGTTGTATTTCCATTTGTTGTTGTATTTCCATTTGTTGTTGCAATCGTAGTCTTTGTTGGCGTGGAGCCCGCTTGTGTTCGTGAAACCAGATTTGCAGTATTTTTTTCAGCAATCAAGCCTTTTGAATGTCCAATTCCTGCAGATGACTCATTGGTTCTATTCCCGCCACTTTCGTTTATTGCAGACGATGAAGGCACTGGACTCATAATAGACCTAACCAAAGATTCGACATTCTGGCCGGCTGCATGATCCGTGGTGTTGAAACTGTTGCTTGAGTCAGCGACAGCTTTTGCAGTTGCTTTTTGTAAAAGTTGTTGATGAATTCCACCACCAGTATTTATGAAAAAAAATAATGATGTTGCCACAACCGCTGCAACAGTTAGAGTGAAAATGACAAATCTACAGAGTGAGGCAGGGTTTATATCTTGAGTCCCTTTCATTAATGTGAAAGACTTTGAATATTAATTAATTCTTAACTTTAGCATTTTTTATCATTTAGAGAATGTTTGTAATCCAATCCACACAAGCCGCCCATTAGCAGAATGAAGATTTTCATGTATTAGAGAACATCTTTTTCAAGAGTTATTCTACTATTTACATCATGTTGTAATATCAATCCTAAAGATATGACAATTACTTTGAAATTTATAACATATATCCTCGATTGCAAACTCACTTATAGGATTGTCACATGAACCATTCATAGCAACAATCAAAGAAACCCGAAAAAAAGCACAACAAGAATAATTATTTATATATCAGTAATGTAATTGTTTTTACGCCACACTCTCAAGTACCGTTTTCCATTTGTTTTCTCCTTCAATTACACTACTTGAAATTTCACGGTATCCTACCTCCTAAACCTTCATATGGTCGCACGTGGTTGTGATAGATTTGATAGCCTGTTAGAATAGAAGAAGTATCTTAAAGTTCGGCGCCCCGTCACTAATCAAACTGTAAGGCCTCTTACCTGTTTGTTCCTTTCCTTCTCTGAAAAGTGGATTATGTTGGGAGTGTATTTGTATCAGCGACCTACTGAGCAATCAGGAACCTCCTCCCGTTATCGGTAAATGCAGAGATATTTCACATTGGCTCTGACTTGATATAATTCATATGTTCTCGAAGAGTCTCCATATCGGGTTTTATATGATTATTTGTTAGAGGTATTCGCTATCTGATAGTACTGTGTAAGATGAATTGACATGTACTCTTTTTCTATCCGTTATTCCGGTATGCTCGCCTTAATAAATATTGACTGAGGATGTTCGAGTTACTGAGTTTGTTCAGCCAATCAACTATTTTTATAACGTTAAGAGAAACTGTGGAGATTAGAACCACGTCTCTCGATCGATTATTGTTACTGTTCAGGTCAATACCATTATACGAAACGTTCTTCAATTTAAGATGTCCTATCATCAGGTTTAACCCTATCATGAATTATAGATTAAATTAGATGATGACAAAGATAATGCATTTAGTATTTTGTGAAATAATTTAAACTGCATATTTAAACAACGTTATAGATAAAGAGCCACAAGAGACTGGTTTTAGATATTGAATAACGACGAAAAATGTGATATTTGTGGAAAGTTATTTTGCTCTGAAAAGAAACTTCAACAGCATAAGCAGCATTTACATGTTCTACATCCTAAGATTACCAAGTTACCAGGATCTAGTATGCGATCGATATTGATTGCTGTGGTTATATCCTTAATTGTAGCCGGCGTAGGATTCGGGCTCGCTAGCGCACAGCAAAAATCGTCAGCAGCCCCAACAGCTCTAGCTGTAGATGGAATACAATGTAATGCTAATGAGCAATTTCTCTCTCATATACATACTCATCTTGATATCCTTGTTAACGGTCAGCATATGTATATTCCACCACAAATTGGTATTATTCCTGACAAATGTATCTATTGGCTACATACTCATGATGAAACTGGCATCATACACATCGAGTCGCCTATAAAGGGAGATTTTGCACTAGGACAGTTCTTTGACCTTTGGAAGAGGAAGTTAAACAACTCTCAAGGATTTGATAATGTATTTAATGGAAAAGATGTCCCGATTGTATATATCAATGGTAGCAAAGTGCCAAGTGGGATAAATTACAGGGATATCAAATTACATGCACATGATGAAATAGCACTAGTTTATGGGAGACCACCACAACCAGATAGTATACCTTCGACGTACAACTTTCCTCAAGGGTTATGATCTAGAACTTAACTATAACAAGATTATTTTTGCGTGATACACGAGAGAAGCAGGCAAAACAATTCCAATAAAGGGTTTAATACATCTCTATGACTCGACACCATATATGATGAATGCATATTCTAAGCGATTCGAGCTCAAAATCTATAGTGAGCTCCAAACTTTAAGGTTGTAGAACCAGAGCAACATTGCCTATAACATGTAGATATTAATTCAGATCCTACGAAAAAAGTTATCAAAAGACGTAACAATACAATTCTACTAATCAAACTATAACCTTTGCACCAAATAGTAATAGGCGTTAACGGATTTCAAACGATGTTCTTGGTGGATAAGAAGATGGTAGCATAGAGTTCCACAGAATGGGATTAGAAAAAGGCCTGAAACTTGAGAAAAAAGATATCCACAAATTGATATGACAATCAGGTAAGAATCGAAATAACATTAACAATAATACAAAATCCAGATCATCGTAATTCACGTTTAAAACACTCAGTACCACTCCATATCAATATCAAATCGAACTATAGAAAACAAAAAAGAAAAGAAGACCTATGGTGATCAATCAACCTGAAGGTCGTATGTATGGTTTTATCGCATCCAACTCGGCCTGGGAGAGCGATATAATATGTGGGGGTCTAGGTTTCTGGCTAAAGTCAAAAGCATTTAGCAGGTTGTTAGCATGAGCATCCCTGCTAGTCAAAGGTGGGATATTAAAACGCCATTCTATGAATTTTAATATTGATTCAAATTGATATTGAGTATGATCAATGTATCCTGCCTTAGCATAAGGTGATATTATAATTGCAGGCATTCTAAATCCTAAACCATGTTTGTCTATTTGTTGTGGTGCAACATGATCGTAGAATCCACCATAATCATCCCATGTAACTATTATTGCAGTACTATTCCAGTAAGGACTTTTCATTATGCTGCCAACTAAATAGGTCACCCAATTCATCCCAAGTGTAAGGTTGTCTGGAGGATGTTCGCTAAGCTTGTCACTTGGCATCACCCATGATACCTGCGGTAAAGAACCATTTTGCAAATCGCTTAATATTTGATCTCTTCTGACAAAATGTGGAGCATATTTTTCAGTATAGCTAGAAGTTTTTGCCGCGAAAGGATTCCAGAAATCATATGCATCACCACTATTGACTGCATTTCTATAATCACCTGGATTTATTTTGTGATAATAATACTTCCAGCTAATATCATCACCATTAGTGTGATTCATAAATGACTCGGCTATTGTCTTGGTAATATTAGATTCACGAAGATATTGTTTTTCAACTTGCTTTTCATCAGGACTTGCGTTCTTGGGATTTTGTGGCATATCATAGTATATAGACGAAGTCGGCGCTTGGCCTGCAATTGCATACCAGTGGTTAGACAAACTGGAACTCTTTACAGATGCAAAAAAATTATCAGCTAGCACATAGTGTTTTGCCAGTTCCCAATAGTACGGTATTGTTTTATTATCATAGTATGACATTGTATAGTTATTTTCACTTTCTGCTAACATAAAACCATCCATCTTGCCATTATCATATGCAATTTGTGATGATTTATAGCCATGTGACATATCAGGTGGTGTAACGTTGGCTGAGAGAAATGGCTTTACACAACCGTTATTAGGATGGTCAGGATCCAAAGGCATGCACACATTTTTAGGTATTCCGTTAGCACCAGGATAAGTTCCAAAATAATTGTCAAAGGTGTGATTTTCCTGCATTATCACTACTATATTTTTGATAGGATTTCCATTATTGCCACCACTATTAATTTGTTGTTGTTGTGCGTACGCTAATGGTGGTATTATAACTGCCGAGATCAAAGCAGTTATCATGAGCAAAGATGCTACCGACACCATAGATGCAAGTTTAGATACATTTCTTGATGTAATAATTTTTGATACATGTTTTTGAAATAATATTATTTTGCTCAAACTTCAATTCTCCTAAAATACAAGCGTAATGTAAAGATATGCAATTAAACTGTTGGGTAACAATGTTACCTCTCTTGAGAAATTGCTGTATCCCAATAAAGTCATGAAAAAAGATAATAGATGATTGTAGAGATGCAAAAAACATAATAAACAACTGATGAATACTAAATCTCCGGACCTCCAGATTTCTATTCTTGATTGTTTGAAAATGTAATCGAAGATGATGCATTCACAAATATAGATCACCGCAAGTTAGTATAATCATCATTCTAAGGTCTGTGCAAAATGGTCAAAAGGTGATAACAAAACTATCAAGAACCTGCGCAACAACACAGATTGATCTGCCAGAGTACATCTTATTAGATATACTACATCATGTCCTATCCACATGCAGCTTTAAAGTCAGAGTCAATCATAGCAGCAGCTGCTGCTGCCAGTAAAGATCAACTAATTCCTGCTATTTTAGACATACTTGTAATATGTATATTTTTCGACTTTATAGAATTAATCAAACTTTTAACATTATTAATTTCGTTTTGATCAACTATGGTAGTATACTTTCCGTTCTTCATAGTTAGAAAAGTTGTTGGATGCATCACGATTATTGCATAACCAAATTTTGATATATGAGAGTAAGCCTGATTGAGAGTTGTTTGGAGAGGTAGTTTGACAGGCAAGTTATTATCTCCAAAATCTTCAATGCCAGTACTGCGAGCCATATGGTAAACCTGATTGCTTTTACTATCATGGCCAGGTCCAGTCGCAGAAAAAATATGGTACTGGGAATTTTCAGGGTTAGAATACTCAAATTCTCCAGCACTAATCATCGGTATACCTAATCTACTCAATGCATTGACCGTGTAGTTATTGAATGTATCGTAGGGAGGAATAAAGATCTTGGAAGGTTTCCCAAACAAATCCTTCATTCGTTCGTTGGCTTTTGATAGTTGGTCCATTTGTTCTTGCCCGGATAATTTTACATAGTTGAGATGATCATATCCATGCAAGGCTAATTCAAATAAGCCTTTGTTTGTTCCCTCCATAATTTTATCCATCAGAGTAGGACTTCGGCCGATATGGTTCATTACAATTCCAAGGGTAAGAGGTTGATTTTCAGATAAGAACAAGTTCAGCACGGCAAGATTACCGGATATACGATTATCAGATACATCATCTACTCTAAAGGCAACGCAATTACAAGCAGAGGAATTAGGAGAAGAGGGAGGACTGACGGCATTAGTAGCGGTAGTAGTAGTAGTATTAACTGCTGCCGCAGCTGTATTTGCATAAAAAGATGAATGTGAAACGGCACTTAGAATCACAACAACTACAGATATAAATATAGGCAGCGAAATTTTATTTTGGTACAATGTTTTTATAAAGTAAAAAAATTCAAATTTATAGTTTTTCTTTGATCATAACGTTCTTCCTCGAGGTAGGATCATATAACTTAACTATGTTACAAAAAACTCATATATAATTACCGGGCCATGAGGTCTATAGGTAAATGGCTAGTGTCAAGCCGAAGGTATTGGTTATCGGTCTAGATGGAACACCGGCAAACCTTCTTTTCAATGACCTAATCGAATATCTGCCAAACATAAAGGCGATGATGGATAACGGCCTTTTTGCAACACTTGAGAGTTGTCATCCACCGATAACCATCCCTGCATGGATGGTCATGATGACAAGCAGGAGCCCAGGCGAATTAGGTATTTATGGTTGGAGACAACGTAAAGGTTTTTCATACACTGAGGCATGGATTGCAAATTCTCTATCAATAAGGGAACCCCGTCTATGGGATTTATTGGCAAGAAATGGAAAGAAGGTCTGCTTGATCGGTATACCTCCAAGCTACCCTCCGCCCAAAGTCAATGGTAGTTTGATTTCTTGCTCTCTTACTCCAAGAGGAAGCAAAAATTTTACATATCCCCCTCAGCTGGCCAGTGAGATTGAAAATTTACTTGGAGGTAATTATGTATTTGATATTTCTTTCAGAATTGAGGATCGTGACGAAGCATTAAATAAGCTATACGAAATGACAGAGAAAAGATTCAAAGTAATCAAGCATCTGATAAAGAAAGAGGCATGGGATTACTTTATGTTTGTAGAGATAGGCTTTGATAGGCTGCATCATATGTTCTGGAAGTATTATGATAATACTCATCCAAAATATGAACCAAATAATAGATACCATAAGGTCATTCCCGAATACTATAAGTATGTTGATGAAAGGATTGGAGAAATCTTGTCAACCATCGATGACAATACATATGTCATATTGGTGTCGGATCATGGTACTGCTAGTATGAAGGGCGCATTCTGTATTAATGAATGGTTGATCAACAAAGGATATCTTGTGTTAAAGAAATATCCAAATTCTGTCACTGATCTCGATCATTGCGAAGTTGATTGGGAGAAGACGACGGCTTGGGGCTGGGGCGGATATTATGCCAGAATATTTTTTAATGTAAAAGGCAGGGAGTCAAACGGTAAAATACCTATGGATAAATTCAACATGGTTAGAGAAGAATTAAAGGCGGAACTTCTCGCTATAGCAGGTCCAGAAGGAGAGGTATTCGATAACAAAGTGTTTCGTCCAGAAGATCTTTATAAGGAGTCTAATGGTTCAAAACCTGATCTCGTAGTTTATTTTGACAATCTATTTTGGCGCTCCGCGGGAACAATAGGACACAACGCCCTATATTTATCAGAAAATGATGCAGGTCCAGATGACTCTGTTCATTGGATGGATGGAGTATTTATCTTATACAAAAAACACAAGTTTAATCAAGGTAGTAAATTGAATAAAATGAGTATCTATGATATCGCGCCTACCATACTCGATATTATGAACACAACTGTTCCAGGCAATATGCAGGGAAAAGTGATCGAAGAAGTGAGTAGGCGGGTTCACCATTAAATGATATGCAGGGAAAAGTGATCTAAGAAGTGAGTAAAGAGGCAGTTCTTTCGCCGTCATCATCACCATCGCCGTCGCCATCGTTTGTAATATGGCTTACAGGCTTACCAAGTTCGGGAAAGACAACAATAGCCAGTATACTAAAACCGAAACTAAAACAACTTGGTTATAATGCTGAGATTTTAGATGGAGATACATTGAGAAATGAACTCAGTCCCGATCTAGGATTTACTAAACAAGACATATATACACATGCAAGGAAGGTGATTTTCCTCTGTAAGATACTCTATCGGAATAGAATAGTGAGTATTGTCTCTGCAGTGTCTCCTCATAAAGAAGTAAGAAATTTTATAAGAAAAGAGATAGGTAATTTCATTGAAGTTTATGTGAAATGTTCACTTGATACATGTATTAAAAGAGACTGCAAAGGTCTCTATAAAAAAGCTCTGGATGGCAAGATGCATAATCTCATTGGTTTACAGGTTCCTTACGAAGAACCTGTTAATCCCGAGGTCATAGTAAACACTGAACAAGATAGCCTTGACAATATAGTAAATAAGATAATTTCAAAGCTAAAAGATCTTGGTTACGTTTCAGATGGTAAATTAGAACAACGCAGTATTTAAAATTATTTTGATTTAGATTCGATTGTGAAGATCGTGAATAACAATAAAATAATCATTATAATTTTAGTAACGGCCGCAGTAGCGACATCTATAATCTTTGCGAGCAGTATTAGTAGCAGTACTGGCGATAGCAGTAGTAACAAAGTGGTGATTTTAACATTCAGCGGTAGTTCAAAAAGCCAGTATATAAATGCCAGACCAGTTCTAAATCAATACGGATTTAAAGGTAGTTTTTTCATTACCTGTAACTGGATAGGATCATCTTCTAGCAAGTCACCCTATATGACATGGCAAAACATAGCTACACTGCAAAACGAAAGTCACGATATAGAGTCAGAGGCAATGACGCACAAAGCTCTTACAAAACTATCAGCCAATGCCTTGGATTATGAAGCAAGACAATCAAAGCAATGTCTTTTAAATCATAGTATTAACGCAACAGTTTTCGCAACTCCATATGGCAAAGGAGGGAATAATGCAACTGTAATCAATACAATCGCCAAGTATTACAATTTTTCTGTCAGCGGTTTTTCTAATCTAATGTATTTGCATTGTAATGGGTGGAAGCAGCGTTCGGGTCAGCAGCAGTCTGATTGTAGTACATACCTTCATGATGGTAGCTTGACTTATGCAAATAGATATTCTATTAAAGAATGGGGTCATAATACTTTTGATATAAGATATTCACATAATGATACTCAAATATTCAAGAAATTTGTTGATGAGGTGAATAGTCAGGTTCAACACAACGCCAATGGAATAATTTTAACTATTCCTATAATAGCATATCATAAGATAGATAACAGCAAAGGACGGGAAAGTACTAACGTAAATTTGTTTGCAAATGAAATGAAATATTTGCACGACAATAAATTTAAGGTTATAACCATGGCTGATCTTGTATACGATGAAAATAACAAATACATTCGTGTAAGAGATATTCCAGGAGTTACTGCTGGAAGTCGATGATTATTAGTTTCTTTATTCTCACGTATTGATGAAAAGGCCTAAAAAACATCAAAACGTTTGTTATGCTCGTCCTAGGCAAATGATTTTTATCACATAGCAAGTCGTATATGTTACTATTAGTATGATAAGTATTATTTATCGAAGTTTGGGTACCCATAAGCAAGAACTGAAGAAAAGGTACATCGGTAATTGCATATCTAAAATTAAAGACGAGTCAAAGGATGATATCAACATTCTAAAGATAATAGAAGAAAAATAATTAGCATATATGTAATAATGAATTTCAGAACCCAAAATGAGCAATTTTTGATTTACATGTATGTATAATTTCCAATAATATGTTTACAAACATTACAAAAGTGACTTTCCTTGATATCTGTGTCAGACAATGAATTGCTAAAGTGCATCATACATCTTGTATTTTCACAATGATTCATGCCAAAAGCATGCCCAAGCTCATGTACTGCTTCCTTGACTATTCTTTGATAAAACAGGCAACCATCTGCCTTTAACCCATAACTCTTGTCTTAACCTTGGAAGATAAAGCGCCGATATATTACCGTTGAGATATGCTTTTCCAAATACAAAATTCAATCCATCAGAATATGCATCAAAATCACATATAGCCAGTATTTTTGTTCTTGTTGATTTGTTTGGTCTATATTTATCCAAAAGCCATTCTAATATTTCATTTGATTTCCATTGATTCCTCTGTTTATCAAATAATTGGAATGGTATTTCTGTAATTGGTGATGCAGTATCAACAGAAGAACTAAACTCTTCTGATAGAATCTTTTCTAATATAGAGATAAATCTTTTAGCTGGTTGAAATAAAATTAGTTGAAGGATGATTTGCATAGTTTTATACTCGTTATACTATTTCTGATGCCTGATAACTGTATACATTCTGTATTTATTTGATTATACCCTTCAATACTATTGTATAGATAATAATAATGATATGAAAATAGGAAAGACTTCCACAAACTGGTGAGAACCATGCTACAAAAGAATGGTGCTCATTTCTCATTCAAATAAATCATAAATTATATTGCCTTCTGAATCTTTAGGAGCAGGTATATCTAGAATGTGAGCAATTGTAGGTGCAATATCCATGACACTTATCGGTTTCTTCCTGACATATCCTCTCTTTATATTCGGGCCATGAGCAATAAATGTGGTCTTCATGGTGCCCTGTTCGCCCAAGTCAACTGAAGGAAGTTGCGCTCCATGTATGCTACCATCACGGAAGGCCACCTTTAAATCTTCAAACAGATCTCCGCTGACTTTAACTCTGTTGTCTATTGCATAAACAGGGCTGGCTGCAAAGACAACATCTCCAACTCTTTCCCCGCTGAGACCCAAAAATTCAGATTCTTTGTTTCGTAGGACAAGACTGATGGGTCGTAATCCGGTTTTTGGATCCTTGATATCATAAAGTATATCCATCAATCTTTCAACTGTATGTTCGTATTCCCTCCCTTGATTTACTGCGCCATCTGGATCTCGCCCCTTTAAATTAATATAAATGTGAACCATTCCTTGGGCGAAAGCTTGCGTCTTTTCCCAGTCTATAGATATTTTTCTTGTTCCTAAATCTCTTTTCAGTTTTATAAAACCTTTCTCGTAGAGATAGCCATTGATAAAAAACCTGCGTTTACCCATCACCTGCCCATGATCGGATACGATAAATGTGTAAATGTCGTTGCTCTGCTCTTTGTTGGTGTGGTTAGTAGCCGCTCGAAATATATTTCCTACTAATTCATCGGAAATTTCATATGTTCTCAGTACTACCCTGTCGGCTATTTCTGATTCATATTTTGTTAATACTGACTTGTCAAACCGAAGAAATCCATGCGCCGTATTATCCGTCGCTTGCCAGTGCGTCATGTACAGGTCCCAACCATATTGTGACATAAGATACTTTGTGGCATTGCTAATCCATTTTGCTTGGTAGGCTACATCATCAAGGTAAGTGTTTTCATCAGTCCAGCCAAACGCATATGGAAAGTGACTAATGGACTCAAGAAGTGGTCCGAATTTGTTTATCAGCTCCATGGCAATACTATTGGGAAAAGTCCAGCCTTCCAGCGGGAAAACTTGAGACACAAAGAGTTTAAAACTTTCGTCATCTGTTGTTCCTATATCAATCAATTTCATTCTAAACGATCCCTTTTTAGAGATTCCATTAACTTCAAAATTTTCCATCAACCAATCAGAAAGTTGGCCTTTCTTTAAAAGAAAACTTTTCTTTTCATCTTTATTCTTTGCTATTAAAGCTGTATCATATTTATTCAAAGAGGCAGAGCTTAGAAGAAGCACATTATACTTTATGCCGTCCAACGGCCCAACTGTGATTTGGGCTTCAAGCGGGGGAAGATTAGATGAGACACCAAGGTTCCTCCAATCAGAGATATTTGCTTCATGGAAATTAACTACCTTAGCATTTTCTAACTTCATATTAGAATAACATGACCCAGTGCTTAGAGCCACTGGAGTAGTGCCCCATGGTCTTGATGCTGGACCACCAGGGGCACCAAAGCCTTCCACTTGCGTGCCCTTCTTAATATTTGGTGGCCAAGAAGCTATATACTTTAACAATAATACTTTTTTATCGAATCTTTCACATGTTGACCATATTTGTTCTGCTTGGCAGAGATCTGAGTAGAAGCCACTTTTGATCTCCGTAAGAGGTGTTCCAGGCAAGTGCACAACCATGTCTGTGACACCATGAGTTCTTGGCCAAGCGCCTGTAGAAATAGTATTCCAATTGCTCGCCGAATTAGTTGGAAAAACTGGTATGCATTCAGCCCGCGCACCTTCATTGACCAGCATTTTCATATTTGGCAACTTGTCGATCTTGAAATATTTTTCAACTAATGATGGAAGCAAGCCATCTAGTCCTATTAATGCGACTTTTTTTGTCATGACAACTCACCGCTTATACATAACACAGGCTCCAACTGTTTTCAAGGTTATATATTTAATGATGCTTACATAAGCATGAATGACGTAATGTATGCATATGGGACAATCAACATAGAATTATGAATGTGACAATTCAGAATAACTTTCTATTGTAATATAACTTCATAGATAATATTTTATTTACCACTTTGGCATGACATGATTATATGGCACGAAGGCTCTTACAGCTAATTAATGATGATGTATATTATCGATTGAGTACTTGACAGAAAAATAGATTTAGCTAGTGCAGGGAACACAAGAACATGCATAAAGACGAATAGAATTACTTACAAGTGGCATCGAACATCATAGTGGTTTTGGAACCATCTGGAGAATTTGAAGCATCAGATACATTTGCAAATAAGGTTACAAGGAAATATCTTGACGTAGGAATGATGGTACGTGCTACTGGGATTGGCTGTTGGCTACTCATATCAACTATATATATTGTAATAAGCAACGCTACTTCTGGAAGAAAGATATTACAGAAAATTTGATTAAAATACTTATTACTGGATAATTCTGCATTTTCAAGCAGCTCCCAATCCATAATGGCGAATATAAAACAATTAGACAAAAGACAACAATCACGACGACAACCAACTAAGGTTATTGATGTATACGGTCAAGAAGTAGAACCAATTTGCAGCTACCACACATGTCATCATAAACTGTCATTACATGGTAATAATAGTACTCGAGTGTGTAAGTGCAATCATCCGCAGAATTCTACTATTGGAGTATAGGTATACAGAATAAGGAAGGAAACCATAGATAACTTTAGAATCCAAAAAATTTAAGACAGCTATATAATAGTTGAATAATATATCAGGAACACACTAAATTGCTTCAACCAATATTTTCGTCTAAATAGAATAGTTTGAAATAATAAAATAATAGTAAAGAGATGCTTCCATCTGTGTAATAGACCGAAGTAGATAAACGCAAATACTAATTTTGACTTTTGTCCAAGACAATCGCTTCGTTCTGGTTTAACTGTTGCAACCATTGTCTTATCACTAGCTGACTTCAAAGTTTTAAAAAATGTTTTGCTACCTCCAAAAGTTCCCCCTAGTACTTTACAATCATTAAATAGTTCATTTATTGATTGTAAATGTATCTTTTATTGTCCCATCATTTGCAATAAAGCTTCCTACCAAGCTTCTATCTGAAACATCTACATTCAGAAACCCAGGTATTCCAGTAAACTGTTTTGTCATGTAGGATGCCTGCCCATTTAGCTTATAGAAATCTTGTCCTCCAGTGCCCACCACCATGTATACTGAACCAGATGGGTCTTGATGGTCTGCTTTCAAAGGAACTGAGCGCTGGTAGTTATGATTGTGTGCCTGCAATACGAGATCTACATGATACTTGTCAATTAGAGGCAGTACAGTGGACTTGATACCATTTTCATCTGGGCCATGGTCGCTAGGTGATGTGTATATAGGCTCATGGAAGGCTACGACAATCCATTTTATAGTGGGATCAGCTCTTGCAGTAGCCAGATCTTTATCCAAAGTACTCGCGCTAGGTGTACTACCATCCTCGTCCAGTAATACAAAGTGGACATTTTTGTAATTAAATGAATATGTCCAGCCGGGTTGTCCTATTGCGTTTAACAAGTCAGTGGCGCCATGACTATCTTCAAATTCATGATTTCCAGAAGATCCCCTGAACATTATGCTGTGGAGTGGACTTACAACAGTATTCCACCATCCACTACCCGATCCACAGTAACAATAGTCTCCTAGACCGATTACCAGAGGTTCATGATGCGATATGATGTTGCCAGCGGTTTGTCTTGCGTTGCTATCAGAGCCCCAATCTCCAGTTGTAGCAAAACTAAATGTTGTTGCTGGTGGTGGAGGTGGTGGAGTAACAGTATGCATTACTGTAACCTTTTGTACTGCAGTACTTGATTTGAGATGGCTATCTGTAACTGTTAATGTAAATGACAATGTTGTATTGACTGGTAGA
>Ga0173483_10000104_pt1 | contig 19529 bp, 18 predicted proteins | sample NitcycUS178409R2_FD_122621 | JGI IMG/M metagenome (GOLD analysis project Ga0173483, IMG submission 122621) | Soil microbial communities from Arlington Agricultural Research Station in Wisconsin, USA - Nitrogen cycling UWRJ-S178-409R-2 (version... | ecosystem: Environmental > Terrestrial > Soil...
ATATCAAAATACATGTTAACCCATCAAAAATTGACTCGACAAGGACAAAACTCGATCTTCCAGTAGTATTTGCAAGAAATGTCGCTGTTAGCAATGGATTCATTAACTTAAGATATGGGGAAATTAACCTTGGTTCGATTTATGGCGTCTATGACAAGACCACCGATAAAATGACAATGCATATTCCAATTAATATTGCGTTGCAATATCTTCCACATAACCTCCTCCAATGAGGCGTATTATCGAGCGTTTTGATTGTGGGGCCCAAGTCAACATCAATATCAATTACAATCAAGTCCTCAATGTATAACAAATACTAAATACTGATTATTCTTTTGAAAAGAAAATAGAGTATACGCTGTTCAATGTTCTTTGTCTCTCCTACAAGTTATGTCTTATCTGTATCTGTTGATAACACACAAGATCATGGAAAGGATATGAATATCAAGAAGTATATCGAACATAAAAATAGTCTTTTTCATTTTGCTTATCATACCTTTGACTTTTTCTTAATAATCCAGAGTAATGTAAAACTGCATTTCAGGCATTGCTGGGAACAATGATTACTTAATGTCTCAACGCTTTGATGCAGTAATGGTACTTGTTATTCCTGAGCTGGTACGTATAGACCCAAAAAGGTTGTAGCCCGAGCCAACGATGACATGGTTATTGGGGTATATCTTTTTCCTGATAAACCCAAGTCAAATATAAATAAAGCTCGTGTGTTATATTTTTGTGTTGTGATTATTCAATAATACTTTGAATCTTGTTAGTATTCGTAGGTATGTATGTATGTATGTATGGCTATCCAGATTAGTATGTATGTATGGCTATCCAGATTAGAAAATATTGATAAATCCATACTTGCTCCTAATTTCATTATCTCCCTGAGGTTCTTACCTGTTTCTTTTTCTGTCCACCACTGATCTCCAAATCTATTTTTGATATAGGCATTTAGTTCTGCTGCTCTCACAGCTGCAAGCAGATAACTTGGTACGTACATTATTGATTCAGGAAGAATGTGGTGTAATAGCCAATATTCTCCTGGTATCTCAAATCCAGTATAATCTTTAATCAACCTAGAATAAACTTCGCACGCTTGATCTATTGACAAGTTTCTTTTCCAATATTCTATCTTCATTAATGAATTTGCGGCATAAAATGTAACAAAAAATAATTCCATAAAGTGATTTCTTGATATTAATTTGTTGATTACCTTGTCTTTTTTCTCTAAACCAAGTAGGGGACATACATAGTTAGTCTTTTTTGTCAATCCTTCTAAAAATGTAGAAAAAGTTTCTGCTATGCCCATTGGAATCCTATATTTATTCCAATATTCGTTGTTTGCATCTATTGAACTAGCATGCATAGCATGGCCTGTCTCATGGAAACAAGCTTGAAAATCAAAATATGGACTCTCTCCCTTATAAAGGATACGTATATCATAGGGTATCCTTACGAAAAAGCATATGGGTGATGGATATTTGTTTCTTCTATCTTCAGTATCGAAATGAATCCTCCGCAAATCAAAGTCCAACGTTCTTAATATCTTTTTTACTTCACTAAGCGGGTCTACTGCCATAAAACTATTATCTATGTCATGATATATCTTGCTCCTGAAAAAATAAAAATCATCATAGTATTCTGGCTCTTTCCCAAGAACGGCCTTGCCGATATCCATTAATGCCTCTTTGAATGGCTTCTTGACTCTCTGTCCCACCGACTTTATAAATTCAACTAATTTATCGTGAGATATATTTTCATGTTCCAAATAAGCAGAAACAGCGTCCAATTTCCTGCTCCCGACATCTCTAACACCGTTACCATATTCTTCATATATGTGCTTTATTGACAAGAATCTCTTTTCTATTATCGGCGCTATTTGTTCGGTTTTTAGAATGAATTCATCATATAACTCCTTTCGTTTTGTGTGATCCTTTTCATGACTGTTGAACTGACGCCAAGTACTCCAGTTTACAGGAGAGCCTTCGAATTTGTATTTTGATGATGACACTCTCTCATTTCTTGTCTTGTGTAACTTTAATTCAAGTTTCTTGTTCTTAGAATAGGCAATATCTTCTATTGCTCCAAGAACAAGAGGTCTTGGTTGGGAAAAAAAATCGATAAAGATCTTTGAGTTATTTAACTTCATTTCGGCAAGTTGTTCTATTATTTCTCTTTTAAAATCCAAACCTGCGTATTGCTTATATTCTTCATCTGACTGTGAGGTATAAATGAGCTCATCTAATTCGCACCATTGTTGTAGATTCATTAGTTTACGACAAGGCATCTAGGTGTTTTTTGTCTTATTAATTCAGCTATCATCAATGACTATTATTTGTCAGTATCATGAATAATAGGTCAATAACTTCGATTAATGACATCTGTACTGTGATCATGGTATTTAATGCTACTAGCCATTTATGGCTACAACTTGCTCTGATTGGCTGAAAGGGTACCAAATTTGTTTGTAGTTATCACATAGGCATCGACGACCGATCCTTATGCCTAATATTTTAGAATACTTTTAAGTTACTTCCCAGCAAGGGGTCGGATCAAACTAATAATACTAGTGTTAATTAAGATCTGGTAGAAATTTTTTGTGAGCGTGCCACCAATCCAATTGTCACCATGCCGATCGAATATAGTTCAAGCCAGTAGCGGCAGGAGAACGCGGCAGATATATCCAAACTACCTGACTGAAAGTGGACATCGCGACAGATCCTAAAATGACCCAGTTTGTAGTGGAACATTCCTATCCTTCACTTTTGCATCAGTTGTAATAGATTCATCGCCAATGCCAAAGGTCTGGTTCGTAAAGCCATCTAAACAAAAAAATCAACGACAAGGCTAAGGTGTTAGACTAATAGCGATTTGGATCTAATATTCAAATGTTTAATTCTGGGACTGCATTTTTGGAATTTGAAGTAGAGGCTAGTTTTATCTCACGTCTTTGCCTTGATCTACGGTAGAAATATGAAAGTTTTATAATTATTATTAGACATTATACATGGTACAATGAAAGACACAATATCTATCACCTTGACACTTGCAATTGCTTTCGGGCTAGTTTTAGCATCGACAGGCCTTCATTCAATGTCAGTGTTTGCACAAACGAATGCAACAAAAAAGGGTACTACTAGCGCTACTGGAACAAATGCTACTAAAGCTTCAGAAGCTTCAGCCGGAAAATCTACAGCTCAAAAACCAAGTGCTAACAAGAGTAGTGGCGGTGGTAAATCTACTACACCAACCTCTACTGTTGCAACGGTAAAAGGCGGACCCAAAGCTGCTGGAACCGCTAGCCAGTTGAGCCAAGTAGAAGGGAACAATACAAATATTATTTCCAAGGGTGCCAATATAGCTAACAAACCGGGCATTGCAGGATTGAGCAAAGAAAGTAATACTACTGGCAAATAGATTGTGCATGATTACACATCTTTGGTAGCTGACCTACCTTTTTTTATTGGGACCTGTGAACAAATAAATAATACATTGGCAGTTCATAAATTAGGCTGACTTAAGTAAGCAAGTTTAATGAAAAGAAAGACCTAGAATATGACCTCATTTAGTTGGCCTATCCTGCTTAGCTGCATGGCAAGTGAACTACTATGTTGGAAGGAACCACTATTAGCTAACATCTAATATGACACCAACATCCAATTTATACAAATATACATGATATGGTATTATACATGTCACTTGTTATTTATATATAAATAGCAAAATTGCCACTAATAAAGTAAATAAAACATAATGACAATACAGAATTCATTTACATCTAGTAGTAAATGCTGCAAGTGTAAAAAAGCAGAGGTAGAGATATGGAATGACTGCGGTAATTACTGTGTGAATTGCTGGCAAGAGGAAACTGATTCCTCACCAAGGCAGACAGTCTGGAAGTGGAATTTGCCAAAGTGAATTGATATCGAGACCCTAACTAGGCAACTTGACTATCTAGATACTTATCACTTGTAATACCATTAGCTGTTGTTGTTGCTTCTGATTATTATTATGTCCCTTTGATGAAAAGGTTCATGATGGCATTCTCTATGTCTTGAGGACGAGGTATCCAATAGAAAATGCTGCCAAAACTATATGGTTCCAGTTCGAAATACCATAGGTGATTTCAAAGGTGGATAGTATCTAAAAAAACATTTCAAAAATTATAGGTTAGGCTATTGGAAGTGATGACATCAGAGGCATTGGATGTATATGACAACCGCTTCCTGATAGCGTATATGTGAAGGCACTTTTAGGGGAAAATGGCAGATCCAAATCGCACATACAGAGGTAAACTAGGAACAAACAAAGCGTCATGTACTCGCAGTTCAAAGGGGTATTCCCTGCAGTTTTTACAGCAAGGCTTAGATTAACCTATCTCTCTATCTATCTATCTCTCTAAATCTATCTATAATATCAAATTATTTTTCCATAATTCTTCAAGTGAAATGTTTGATGTATGCAGGCAGGATCTTGCTAACTAGGCGGCTTTGACTTGTATTACCACCTTCTGCATATTCGATGGTGGCATGCAACTCATTCTTCTCCACTCCGCCTCTTTTTCCTATAGCAAAATTGATAGGTAAATTGTTTTAACGTCTAACTGCACGTCTCAATCCAAGAATATTTCAATCAAATTACTACTAATATCTTTTTTATTTTATGTCGAACTAATCATCGTATTTACTTTTTCTAAAAGCTCTTCGATTGGAATGGGTTTTCTAAGAAACATATCTTTATCTAGTGCACAATACGCTTCTTTTCTAAACTCCTCATAATACATCTCACTAGCAGTTAAAAAGCAAATCTTTACTTTGCCATCTATCTTTTTCATTTCTTGATACAAGCATGCATTTTAATATCAAGTATAACCAGATCATACAAATCTGCTTTGAAGTTTGATAATGCCACAAGGGGATCATTAAATGTACAAACAGTGAATGAGCTATCAGATTCTAAAGCCATTCGAAAAAGTAAAGTCATATCAGGTTCATCATCTACAACCAGTATTCTTCTCTTTTGTCTGCTCATTGTACTTGCCAATTGGTCATTATAAATTCATAGTTTATTTACTTAGTGGGACCGTAAAAATAAAGGTAGCGCCATTCTTATTATTGCTTCCAGTCTTACTGTTATCACCACTATTATTTTATGCCCGGATTTTACCTCCGTGAGATTCTACTATGCTCTTGCAAATAAATAGCCCTAGTCCAGTTCCTTGATAAGATTTTGAGGCAAATTTTGAAAATAACTTTGAGAATATTTCAGGATGTATTCCAATACCTGTGTCTTTCACACTGATGATAGCTTCCTTATCACTCTTCTTTGCAGTAATAGTTATTTGACCTTCCTCAGTAAATTTTATGGCATTATTTAGAAGGTTAGAAATCACTTGGGTCAATCTCAATTTGTCTGCTTCTACGAAAATGAGGTTATTATTATAAGTGCCTTGTTCAAAAAATACTGATATCCTAACACAAGACTTGCTATCGCCACTAATTTTTTCAATTTGACTTTTATGATCTTCAACAATACTTGATATCAGATTATTTAAATTCAATTGCTCTTTGTTTAGTTTTAAATTCTGGCTTTCAATCTTCGTAACATCTAAAATATCATTAATTAGTCTTTGAAGTCTTGTGGCATTTCTGCATATTGCTTCTGTTAGTTCTTCTTTTTTTTCAGGATATCGCTTCAATAAGTCACTAAATCCCAAAATACCTTGTGTAGGTGTTTTTAGTTCATGAGCTGCTATATTGATAAACTGTTTTTGCATTTTATCATGTATTTTTAGCTGCTCATTTGCTAATGCAATTTGTCGGTTTGATTCTTTAACCTTATGATATAATTCGGTTTGAGCCCAAAAGTTTTCAAATATTGAAACATAAGACGACACGGTAGGTTTGCTAGTAGAATAAGTTGCCAATCCTATTGCATCTATAAAGTTTTCCTTTGAATCATCTTTTTTTTCTATTACTAAAGTTGTTCTTCTATCAACTACTAATATAGTGACTGTACTGACTGTAATTTCAGTTGCCTGATCTATGCGCCTTATAACAAAGCTCTCGCTTCCTTTTTTTTGATCTCCTGCGGCTGCTGTCGGTAACATTATATTTTTTACCATATCTTCAATAGCGTCATTGGTTGGAGTTAGAGTTCTGACACTAACACCATTTTCTGCTACTGCTTGCTTCAATAACGGTATTATTCCTAATTTATATTCGCGAAGGAATGAATTGGTTGTAGGAAGTATTAGTAGTATTTCTTGTTTAGCTGATTTTACTAGATTAATAAATAATTCTTGTACTCTTAATGGAATTAAAATGACTTCTGTACTACCTAAAACAACTCCTTCTTCTATTTCCCTTATTTTCTGCTCATATGGTATAGACCTGCTCCAAAAACTTTCAAAGACGTATTGCTGCTGTTCTACGACCTCTCTTATAGTACTATAAATTAATTGTGGAGCAGGTTGTGCCTCGCTTATAGTTGGCGCAGCCAAATATTCTTTCTTATCACAAATGCCAAAGTTACCTTTAACACCATCCAGATGACGTAACTCGGAAATTTTAATGAGCTCTTTGCAGTAGAATAAGTTTGAGTTATTAATTTCAGTAATAAATCGTATCTTTACTCGCCTATTCTTTAAATCCAAATATGCTTCCTTTATTGGTTCAACACCCATACAAACAGAAGGTGATATCGAATCTCCACATGCGTCCCATCCTTCCTTTGCTTTAGATAAGACTTGTAATAATTTACCAGCTGTATTCTCGCCACCATAAAAGACTTCAGTAACTCCAGCTGCAGTCTCAGATACCGGCATTTTAATAGTCAAATAAAGTCTCAGAATACAGATATAAAAAGTCGACTTGGTGTCTGTCTTTTTGTTCCCATTTCACTATTGAAATCTAAAAGGATCTCCTCAGGGTTGTTAGTATTCTCGCGTTCGCAATAGGCTTAATTTAAAAGAATCAGTAGATCTAGCAATTTGAACGCGATTGTAATTTGTTTCTTATTAATTATCTCTAAATGTTTTATTTTGGTTTTGGCAAATCATTCGAAGGTTATTAATCGTAGGTTATGTTTAGAAAAAGTACTTGGAGTCAATTCGGATAGGAACATCAGGATATACATACTCTTGGAACAAAGGTGAGCCTAGTCCATTTGTATGGTATATTAATCAGGGTTTCAATTCTATAGAGATCAATGCTAGTTTCTATCGTTTCCCGACCGAAAATTGGATTAGAACTTGGCGTTGTGCTGTGTCTCTAAAAAATTTTACTTTTTCTATCAAGGTTCATCGCTCAATTACACATTATAATAAGCTGAAAAAAGATAGATCTTTTGAGTTATGGATACGGTTTAGGAAATCTCTTGAAGCTATTGAAGGGAAGATTGATTTTTGGTTATTTCAGATGCCATCTAGCTTCAAATATACCCAGGAAAATTTAGGAACGTTAAGAGCGTTCTTTAAAAGAGCTATGCTAAAAAACAAAGCTGTTGTAGAATTTAGAGATCCAGCATGGTGGAAGGCAATAAAGGAAATTCAAGACACGGGAATAGCGTTTTGCTCGGTAGATGCTCCAAATCTTCCTCGCATGTTGATAACTGCAAACGATGTAGTCTACCTTAGAGTTCATGGCTACAAGAAATGGTATGATTACGTCTACTCAGAGAAAGAACTTGATGAAATGCTATTAGAAATTAAAAATTTGAAAGCAAATAAGAGGCCATATACCTAAATAACAACCATGGTATGTTAGAGAATGGAATATACTTGTTGAGTCATATTTGACTCTTCATTACAGTCACTTATGTTCACATAGCTCTTGATCTCGAAGGATCAGCAACAAATGCAATTGGTTCAACATTTTTATGCTATAATTTCGGTTCGGACCTTGTTTTATCTTCTACTATTTTGAATCTCGAGAGTTGCTTGTATGCTAGGAACACTATGAAAGCAATTATTAGAAAATCAATTATATTTGAGATCAAATCATCCCACATGAATTTAGAATTTGCTATAGTGGTTGACATTGCTTTCAAGTCTCCAGACGGCAGGAACAATCCAATAAATGGAGTTATTATATCAGTTACAACTCCAGTAACAAGCTTAGAAGCCGCCTGACCAATAACAAATGCAATGGCTAACCAATAATTCCAAATGTTTTAAGAAAATCATAGAATTCCTGAGCTAACGATCTTTTAATATCGGTCAGTTTAAAATATAGTCTGATGCATTATTCCAGTACTTTACATTATTTTTTTATATTCTTAGATTCTATCGGTAGACCTAAAAGTATGGATCTATTAACAGCGGGCATTAAATAGACAAGGAGTTGATCTAGATCGACTAGCGTTGTTAGCTTCTTCAATCTTGTTACTATTCTATATTGCATCTACATCATGAGGTTGGCTTTCGACGTAACCTGCAGAAGTTATTTTAATAAATTCAGCATTCATTTGCATCTGGAAAATTGTTTTCGCACCGCAATAACTCAGTCCAGATCTCAGGCCACCTACTAGTTGTCTAATGATTTCAACTACACTACCCTTGTATGGAACCATTGCTTCGATCCCTTCTGGGACGTAATCATTCAAGTCTGCTAAATCTGCTACTTGGGTACTTCCTTCTCGGTACTTTCTACCAAGGGAAGCATAGAATGATGCCATTCCTCGATACATTTTAAATTTTTTTCCGTTCTTGATCATAGTTTTCCCCGGACTTTCATCAGTTCCACCAAATAAGCTACCAACCATCACCGAAGATGAACCAGCTGCTATTGCTTTAGTAGCATCTCCCGAAGTTCTAATACCTCCGTCAGAGATTATAGGAATACCGTATTCTTTTGCAGCTTTAACGCTGTCCATAATTGCTGTTAGTTGCGGAACACCTGATCCTGTAATTACTCGTGTAATACAAATTGAACCGGATCCCACACCAACTTTTACTGCATCCACACCAGCTTTAATCAAATCACTTGCGCCTTCACCGGTTGCAACATTTCCAGCAATAAGTTCACAATTAGGAAAAGCCTTCTTGATCATATGCACTGTGTTGATGGCATTGTCACTGTGACCATGAGCGATATCCACTACTATGATGTCAGAACCTGATTCTAAGAGGGCTTCTGTGCGTTCCAAATAATCACCTTTCACTCCAACTGCCGCTCCAACAAGCAATCTCCCCTTTTTGTCCTTCGAAGCATGTGGATATTGATCCATTTTCAAAATGTCTTTACTTGTTATAAGCCCAACTATCCGGTTCCTGTCATCAATTACAGGCAACTTTTCAATTCTATGATCGTGTAGAATTTTTTTGGCTTGTTCTATGGTGGTTCCATGTTTTGCAACAATAACATCTTTGCTCATCAGATCCGAAACTTTGCTCTGCAAATTCGTCTCAAAAGTGATGTCTCTCCGTGTAATAATACCAGCAAGTCTTTTTCCATCCTCTTCAACTAATAAACCTGATACGCCATATTCATGCATCAGATTCTTTGCATCGTGAACCATCATATTGGATTGTATAGTATATGGTTGTTCTATCATAACTGATTCAGAACGTTTCACTTTTAGAACCTCATCTACTTGATCTGCAATAGTCATAAATCTATGAATAACACCAATACCACCCTCTCTTGCTAAAGCGATAGCCATACTAGATTCTGTGACGGCATCCATATTTGCGCTAATAAGCGGTATATTCAATGTAATATTACGGGAAAGTTTTGTTTTTAAATCAGTCTGAGATCTAGAAATTATAGGTGATCGTTTGGGGACAAGAAGTACATCATCAAATGTTAGGCCGTCTTTAATTTGCAATCGCTGCGTAGGAATTAAGTTAATTTAGGATTATAAGCGTTTAGTTTAGTTTACTCTTAACATCTCAATGGCGTAATTGTATATCAATCCATCCTTAATGAATGCCTCAAAATAGCATTGTTGATTTGTATTATAATATGAACGCTGTTAACACAACGTAAGTAATCTATTGTCAAGCCTATGATTAGCCTTACCGGAAATACAAATCCATACCACATAATTACTAATCACATTGCAGACATCAGAAGTCATCCTAATACAGTAGCTCTAACATTGTAAGTGCTTGTACAGTCTCTTTAACATCGTGTGTTCTGATTAGGTTTGCACCGTTTAATACAGATATTATTTCAGACGCTATCGACGGTGCTAATCGTTCCTCGGTTTTCAATTGAAATAATCTGCCTATAAATGATTTTCTGGAGACCGAGATACAGATTGGTTTTGAAAATACCTTAAGCCTCCTTAACTTTGAGATGACTTCGATGTCACGTGTATACCATGCCACGTCTTTGATTTTTGTAAAGAATGAATTTCTACCTTCTGCTCTGAAAAACCCTATGGACGGATCAATAAGTATATTTTTATCATGAATCCTTGCTCTTTTTGCTATCTCTAGGCTTTCATTTAGAATATTTATGGTACCAGATATGTTACCTAAGGTAGGGGAGGATCGCTTGACACCAGAAGCACCAAGAATCACTGGTATTTTGGTCTTTGACACCACATGACTCATATTTTGGTCATACTTTAGTCCCGTAATATCATTGATGGCATCGATGCCATATTTAGTAGCTTCTTTAGCCACTTCAGATCTCGGAGTATCAATCGAAATGGGTAAATTGCAACCTATCTTTACTGCTGCTATAGCATATTTCATTCTTTTTATCTCTTCTTCAACTGAAATAACGGTTTCAAGATAGGGTGCTGTAGACATTGCACCAATATCTATAATGTCGGCTCCATCTTGTTGCATCTTTCTAGCTGTATTAGCAATTTCTTTAGCAGTAGTTTTAATGGAGTTTTTATAAAATGATTCTGGACTTATGTTTATTATTCCCATCACTTTAACGGGTACCTTGTCTCTGACTACTACTCTGCCAATCGATGTCAATTAGCAACATTTTTTCTATTGCGTCCTTTAACCATTTCCTGTAACTCTAAAATTCTCCCCGTAACTCTAATTCGTAATAGTATCAACGTCTGTAGATTTACAATCTATTAGAAAATTCCAACTGAAACCATAAAAGAGCAGTATCTGGACTGCAAGTGTGGTTCTCATAAAGTAGGTGTAACAGGGAACTAACATCCTTATAATGCTGAAGGATAATCAAAAAATAATAAAACAATGTAAGATTATGGTGACCGTCCTCTCGACTTGAGATCTTGTTATAGATAGACCCTCAAAATAGTAGTAGTTACTTGAATAAGCACAAGATCCTTGCTGAGATCTTTCAAGAATCAAACCAGCATTTTACTAGGAAAATGAAGCTGATCACTTAAAACGTCCATGATTTCCATATCAACAAACGTTTTTCCATACTCATACTAGGATGCTTCAGGAACTCATAATCTTCATCATGTGTCTTGATACAGTTTATATATTATGTCAGCCGGCTCTTCCTATACCTCATTAGCATCCAACATATCTGGAATTTGCTGCAATAAATCTTCTTCGATAATCCCTCGCCTGATTTTTGAAATATTCCTAAATACTGAAAATCCGTGACCTGCGATCATTTGGATTGAGCTGCCATTTTCACATATCATTCTATATAGCATTGGTCAGTTTGTAGTAGATTGGATTGATATCTATATGACTATATCACAGAGGCTGCAAAAGTAATTTGGTACAAATTGCATGTCCTAGATAAAACAGCTAACACACGGTTGCTTTGCAGTTATCAGTAGTTTACACTTCAGATCGAAAAAACACGGTTAGGTCAAAATCGCAGGAGAAAACATGGCAGCTGGTTGCTTAATTTGTCTTATTTAATTTAAGTTAACTTGCAATTTGAAAACCACAACTATAAATTATAATCTATCTATGACGTGGTGAGAATCAAAAAATTTATTCGTAAATGAAAGTAATGTAAAACAAATGTTCTGTTGACCCCTCGGATGTTCAAATAGGTTGTTTGAAAATCGTTGGTGAACTATTCATTAAGACCACAAACACAGAAATCTCAGCTCTATTTTCTTCTGTTTTGATTCAGCTATACTTGTCAGATATTCATTTGTCACTACTCCCCGTCTCCCAATAGAAAATAATGTTTACACACAATCCAAATAACAATCTCAGGAAATATCCTCATTGCAAGGATCTATTGCTTAGCGAAGAATACACTAATCATTTATATAAGAATAAGGATACTTTTATCAGATAAAGGATTTTGGCGAGTATAGAAAAGAATGGCATAGGTGGCGTGGTTTGCCGCCAATGTAATCTCAAAGACGAAATAAAACAATGGGGAGTCAACAGAGCCAAAGTATGAGGCAAGGTTATTCTTATATCGATTTTTACTCTACAAGTAGTTTACTTGTAATATCTTTTACTACTATTGACTTGATATTAACAAATTCTTTGATACCAAATTCAGATAATTCCCTGCCTATACCTGAGTATTTGGTACCACCAAAGGGAAGTCTAGGATCGGACTTTACCATTTCGTTTATTGATACAATGCCGCTCTGAATTCGCCTTGCAAGATGTGACCCTCGCTCAATATTGTTTGTCCAGATACTTGCTCCTAAACCAAACTCAGTGTTATTTGCTTCAATGATAGCTTCCTCTTCGTTATTGACAACAATGATTGGAGCTGCCGGTCCAAACACTTCCTCTTTTATCACATCCATTTCGTGATTTACATTTGAAATTATTGTTGGCTCGTAAAAATATCCATCCCCATTAATTGCTTTGCCCCCTGTTAGTATCCTTGCACCCTTCGTTATTGAATCTTCTACCTGATTTGACAATGCGTCCCTTTGATTTTTTCTAACTAATGGCCCAACAGTTGTCTTTGAATTCATTGGATCGCCAATGACTTCTGCATTTGTATTTTCAACGAATAACTTCGAAAATTTTTCTGCAATTTCTTTTACAACAATAAACCTTTTTGCAGCAATGCAGCTTTGACCAGTATTAAGGAGCCGTGCTTGAGTTGCCATATGTGCAGTCTGGTTGAGGTCTGCATCTTCAAGAACAACGAAAGGATCACTTCCACCCAATTCTAATACAACCTTTTTCAAATCTTTGGCTGCAAGCTCTGCTATTCTTCTCCCTGTGTTAATGCTTCCGGTAACCGAAACCCCATCAACTTGTGATTGTATTAGTGCTTCACCTGCTCTATAATCTCCAATTATAGATTGGAACACATACTCTGGAAATCCTGCGTCTTTGAATGCCTCTTCGATTTTTAGAGCGCTACCTAATGATATGCTTGAGTGTTTCAGAATTCCTACGTTGCCTGCTGTTAATGCTGGAACAGCATATCTCATAACCTGCCAGAAGGGAAAATTCCATGGCATAATACCAGCTACTACCCCCATAGGTTCAAATGAGACAAAACTTTTGCGAAATTCTGTTGGAATCAATTCATCTCTCAAGAAACTCTCGGCATGGTCAGCATAATAATCGCAAACCCATGCACATTTCTCTATTTCCGCTATTGATTGTCTTATAGGCTTGCCCATTTCTTCTGTAATGAGTTTTGCATATTCATCTTTGTTTTTTCTCATTACTCTGCCCAAGCTTCTCATACGGGCAGTTCGCTCAGAAATGTCTAGTTTGCCCCACTTATCAAAAGCAGCCTTCGATTTCTTCACCCTTTGACTTACCTCAGCACTACTGATGTTATCATAAGTTGCAATAACTTTGCCAGTGGCCGGATTGATTGTTTCAATTTTATTAGACATACTTTGAGGTGCTTTAGGATATAATATAAATGAAATTTTTGTATCACAATGCCGCGCCAGATTTAGTAGTAGATGATGGTAGATTGTAAAAATCCGACACTTTGTCCTGAGAACAGCTTTAACGGGCCTGGTTGACTCCTGCGATACGCTTATGAATTCTCGCAGTTCGTATGCTTCATATACAGACCTTTGTTTCGCATCAGCACATTCTCCTTTGCTCTATGTATTGTCATCTTCCTCGTTTCAAGCATTTTTCATCCAAGCAGAGATGATCCTAGATCTTCCTCGAGTATTTGCGGAAAACGCCGAGTAATATTTGAACAGCAGCATATATTGGTCAATTTGCAGGTGTAATACTGATCTTTGCAGGAAGATTTGTCACTCTTTGGCATCAGCTGCTATAGGTCTGCATGAACAATATGTCCCAATCCTGACAGTGTTATCCGGAAAAACCCTATCATATTTAATACAATGCAGATAGTAGGATGTTTTAGTAAATGCGAGATGTTCATTACTACTTCAACCAGTACTCTTACTGAACCTTTTTTCTCTATCCCCAAGAATTTTCCTTGGCGGAGGGCTATCGTTTTCATGTCCGGGATGTGATCTGATATGGTACCAATACCCTGAATTTACGATTGCGTTCTTGCATACAGGACAGTTTGCATAACCACATTTATGATATCCTACAAACATTGGATGAATTATTAGATTACATTTCTCACATTTACTATTTTCCAAAATATACTCAGTTTCCATAGGCACCAAGTACAATTAGGATGTATCGGTTAGACAACATATGTTGTGGATGCAGTGGCATTCATCGACCTTGTTGAATTCTATCAACAAGATATAAAAAGTAAAAGAAATCAAGTGATAAATGGCAAGAGTTGTTATAGGCTCTGACTTCAGTCTCTATGATCAATGTTATATGTATCTCCCATTCAAGCAATTCAAAACAATACGAATGAAACTGCTTTATTGTATATTGTTGATATATAAACAGTAAGATATATGGATCAGGGAGAACCGGGCTTAGATTACGGTGATACTAATTTGAACCCATTAGTATGCGACTTATGTAAAAAAACTTTTGATAGCTTAGATAAACTAGGTGAACATCAAAAAACAGAGCATGACATGTAATGATAACAATTCATTAATTATGGATAACGATAAACGAAATATTGCATCGACTTTCATGACGTTGCATCTATTTCATTATATGGGCATGAGGATAACATTGAAGTAGATGGTACAAATACCTCTCATTATTCATAATTATATTCCCAGACTTGTATTTCACACCTTTTTCAATATGGATAGGCTTATCGATTTCGAATTCCAACTGATAGTATAAAAGATTTATACCTCATCCCAGATCTTACAAAAGAACCTGTTGGAAGTTGATTGGCCAGAGAATATAAAAAATTGCTGATAGGAGCATAGGTAAAATCTGAGGGGCACCCTAACGAATTATAGCTAGAACCTGAGAGGGCTCTACGGATTGTCATAGTGGCGGTAGCACAAATTACATGTAGATTATCGAAAAGGATAGCGACAAAAATCCGGACTTTCGTTAGAAAAATCTTGATTAATTAAAATTTGCTTTAAATACTGTGGATAAAATATAAGATATCTAGCGCCCCTTGTTATCCGTTACCTCCCAAGGAGTTCCTTCAATTTTGGCATATTTTAAGTATGCATCTTTTTTGTCAACATTTGATATTTTCGCATCTTTCATATTGGACTCGACAAGTATGGTCTTGAAGAATTTAGAACCTGTTAAATTTGATTTTTGCAGATTTGCGAACATAAAATTTGTTCTCGTTACGTCGGAGTTAACAAGGTTGCATTCTTCCATTTCAGCGTACATTAATAGGGCATCTGTGAGATTTGCTGCTTCAAAATTAGCCTTATTAAGTATTGATTGGACAAAATTAACTTTAGATAGATTGCAATGAGAAAAATCTGTTCCAATGCAAGAAACTCCGTTGAGATAAGCCTGAGAAAGATCTCTGCCAAGAAAGCTTTTGCCATCAATATCGAACTTTACAGTTAGGTTTTTCATTCTCCAGTTATTGAAATCTTGAATTTTTGAATTGTAAAGAAGATTTATACCTTCTTCAACCAATACATCAGACATGGATTTTTCAAATTCTCTGCAGTTATATGTATTTTACAGTATTTGAGGAGGCCGATCAGTTCACATATTTGTTGTAATTAGAATGGAGATCGTGATCTTATCTAGCCATTTACTTTAAATATTCCGACCAAACATTTTTATGTACTTTTATGACGAAATCTACACGACGCAATTCGCCTTTTAGAATTATGTTTGTTGATGACGAGAAGGATATTTTATCTACTGTAAAAAGAGGTTTGGAATCAAATAACGCCTTTAAAGTTGACACTTTTCCTAGTGGTGAATCAGCTTTACAGACTTTTGAAAACCATCCTGAAAACTATTATGATATAGTTATCACTGATATTAGAATGCCAAAAATGAATGGTTTTGAATTATACCGCCGTATTAAAGAGAAGAATCCATCAATGAAAATTGCATTCATAACAGCATTTGAAATAAACAAAGAAGAATTCAACAAGGTAATGCCTTCAGTAAATGTCATAGATTTCATAAGTAAACCCCTTAGTATATCGAATTTAATAGCAAAATTGAAGACTATGTTAACGAGTTATCCTCAAAGTTCTCTATAATGGTAAAAGTTTTGGAGATTTTCTGGTTGCCAATTACCATGACTATATCTTTTTATTTATCTGGCCTTATTGCTTCAAGATTTTCGAAGTCAAGAATATAGCAGAACATGGAGCGAAGGTAATTTTGGAAAAGACGTGTATTGTATAAACGGAGGACTTTAATATAATGTTAATCCGGACCAACGATCGGCAATGCTTTGTTGGAAGGTAGATCAAGACTATTTTTAACTTTCTCTTTCTCTGTCACTTTTTCAAATTCAATGGTTATCTCAATAGTAACATTAAATTTCAAATTCAACTCAGTGGCAAGCGTCCCAATAGACTGAGAGTCAGCAAATTCTTTGGAACCCTGTAAGAAAACCCTTGTTTGTTTATAGAGAACCTTGCCGCCCAATTTTGACTTGAGCAAATCTATTAGATCTAGAACTGTTTGTTGTGAAATTTCATTATAATAAAAACATATTCCATGAATAGGTTCTTTATCATAGGGTGTCCCATACTTAAACCAGAAAACACCAAACTGTTGGTATTCACCTATATTACACTTGATATCCCAATGATTAACCTTTTCGACAGGATAATTCGCTTTTAAAACTTCAGTAATATCTAATCGCCAATATCTTATTCGCATATTCACGAAATGTAATTTTGAATAGTATATATTCCATACACCAAAGTATTTACAATAATTATTGCAATAATGCAGAAGGATATCTATTTAACAAGATTTATAATATTATTAATACAAGTTATTGCGAATTAGCTCAATGAGGCAAGAGATTTTGAATAATATCGTTTGCCTTGGTAATCTTCGTGAGTAGTACATATTCATTCGATGGTGATAATAAAGAAGCTCCATTGACTCCTGTTTTCAAATTATGAACTGATGTGAACTTATTATGAGAAAAAAGAATAGCATTATAAATGCATATTTAAATATTGATTTGTGATCTTATGAGCAACTGCAATATTACTAAGAAATATATCAGATCCCAGGAAAGGATAGAATTGTTAGCAGAAATGGAAAAACAATTTGATAATCATAATACACAATATTTCATGAAACTACTACATCATCACGACAATGTAATTCGGACACGATCTATATGTATTTTAGCAGATTTAGCGAGTGAAGATGCAGTTGAATCGATTGGTAGAGCTCTTATTAATGATAATGATGCGTTGGTTAGACACGAGGCAGCTTTTTCACTTGGTCAACTTGGTTTTACTAGTGCAGTAAACGCCCTTTCTGAAGCCGTAGAATCAGATCCAAGTTTCTTTGTCAGACATGAAGCAGCAGTTGCTTTGGGAGTTATAGGTTCGGAAAAAGCAAGAACGATACTTAATGAAGCGTTAAATGATGAAAGCGAAGAGGTCAGGACATCAGCAGTCATTGCACTTTCAAACCTCGACTATATCTCTACCATGAAAAGAAACAATGAATTTACAAGGATGACTGGGGGGTAATATGAATAACAGCCATGTCATGGTCATCTGGTCCTTAGGTCATTACTACTTTGCTGAAACAAGTGGACCGTCAGAATTCATTGTAAATGAATAGATCTTTATTAGCACTGGTCTTAAAAGATTGTCAAAACGTGTCATTATCAAAATGAGCACCCGTCAAGATCGTTCTCTGAATACCTATGAATTAATTTCATCTCTTCGAACAATACTGTAAAGTCATTATCCGCACTTGCAAGTTCGGTTATGTGATTACTTTATTTATCTGACCTGTTCTATTTGCCATTTTTAGTTCGCGTGCTATTCTCCTACCCATACTCATAGGTTCAGCAAAAATCAGATCCGAGTACGGGGAGCCGTTGACATACAGATTTGTTCCAGCAACAATCCTTGCTGAAAACTCAAACGCCGTAAACTTTCCCTCTCGATCGTATACCCCTTCGATACAAAAAGGACCAGTCATACCTGGAGGTACGAGGCGTTTTGCTGCTTCCACAAATCTTTCTCCCATTGCATAGACTTCTGCAAGTAAGGACTCCCGTAAAACTAATGGAAAGTTGCCTACAACATTATATGACGGTTCGAGTTCTATACTAAGCTGCTGCTTAGAAGGAATTCTACCCAAACCATCAATGTCTGATTCGTATCTTTTATCTACTCCCATTAATTCAACCGCACCAGTTAGAGGAGAATAAAAATACTGTAAATAGGTAGGAACACCCATAACATATTCCTGAATATACAGATCATCTTCACTGTTTATCACTTGCTTTTCAATTAATTTCCTTGCACCTTCTTCGAAAGTCTCTTTGTTCCATACAAGAAAATACCCACGTCCGCCAGCAGCTCCATGCAATTTCACAATGCATAATTTCTGAATTTCATTTTTTGATTTTATAACTTTTGGAGTGGTTAATTTGGATTCCTCCATTAATTTCTGTTTCATTGCTCTGTCAGACTCCCATCGTAAAATCCATTTATTTCCAAAAAATGGGCTAGCAATGCTTTCAATCTGTTCAGCACTCATATAAGCAATCAAAGTTCCAATAGGAATAATTATGGAATTTGTTCGTTGGAGGCGTCTTTGACAGAAATCCCCTAAAACCTCATTAAATCTATCTACTACAATCATGTCATCGATAAACTTAAATCTTTTGTAAAGATCAATTCGTGATTTCTGACAAACTAATAACGTTCGGAAACCTTCGTCTTTTGCTCCCTTTAATACCTGTAGAGAGCAATGTGATCCAAGAGTAGCAATTGTATATTTTTTCTTATTTATTGTCAAGATGACAATGTATGTATTCTTTCGCATTAAAATACTTCGTAATGAATTTCCTACTTGTGTAAAAGTGAAATTTAATGGGTATCCAACAGATCTAAAGCCAGTGACGAATTTTTAGAAAGTCATCTATTGGTTCTTTTCTAAGCAATTTAATTAGAGCCAATGCTTGAGGAACTGAAAGCATGGGTTTCTTAAAGTGGTTGTCTGTAGATATTCTAGGACAAGCAACTTGGACAAATGCATCGATTCCTTTGAAGTTTTGAAGGCGGTCGTCCGTGATATCTGTTAATGCAATTAACTGTGTCTTCTTCCCTAATTG
>Ga0173483_10000106_pt1 | contig 19481 bp, 17 predicted proteins | sample NitcycUS178409R2_FD_122621 | JGI IMG/M metagenome (GOLD analysis project Ga0173483, IMG submission 122621) | Soil microbial communities from Arlington Agricultural Research Station in Wisconsin, USA - Nitrogen cycling UWRJ-S178-409R-2 (version... | ecosystem: Environmental > Terrestrial > Soil...
CGAGTACAGGTGCGTCGTGCCGTAGACCTCGCCCTTCAGGAACAGCGACTGGACGAGGTCCTCGAACCCACGGATGAGCAGCATCTGCCGGTAGATCCCGGTGTAGAGGTCCAAGTCGTCGAGGACCCCCGTCGCCGGCTTGTCGCTGACGTGGCTCACGTCACACCGACTCCCGCGTCCGAGGCGAGGCGCTCCGAGAGGTAGGCCCAGTCGCGCTCGTGCCGGTACGAATGACGCGGCGGAGGCCCCGGCGCCGACGTTTCGAGCCAGCGCACGGGCCGGCCCTGCGTCTCGTAGAACGCGTGCACGCAGCCGGTCCCCGTCCAGAAGGCGTCGCCCGGCCGGAGCGTGTAGCGGTCGCCGTTCGCGACCACGTCGACCTCGCCGTCGAGCATGTAGTACGACTCCTCGAACGGGTGGTCGTGGGGATTGGCGCAGGCGCCAGGCTGGTAGTCGACCATGAACATCGTGTGCAGCTGCGCGTCGAGCCGCTGGTCGACGAGCATCTTCACGGCGATCCCGCTATAGGCCAGGACCGCGGTCGCCATGCTCCCGGAGACGGTCGGCGCGCGCATCGCCTGGCCGCGCTTCAGGAGCTCGAGGTCCATCTCGCCCTCGGTCAGCAGGAAGAGGTTGTGGTTGCGTGGATCTCGCGCATCGAGCGCAGTCGCGTCACCGTCGGGCGCCGGGCCGAGGAAGAACGTGTCGCTCCGGTCGACACGCGGCCTCGGCGAGGCCATCTCGACCCAGAGCGCGCGTCCACCGCAGCGAAAGGCATGTGGGGCCCCGACCGGGATCGCGCCGCAGGCGCCGGGCTCGAGCTTCACGCCTCGCCCCTCCAGGTAGAGCACCGGCTCACCCTCGAGCACGTAGAAGCTGCTCTCGAACGAGTGCAGGTGCTCGTCGACGTGACCCTCGGCGAGCGAGGCGAGGGTCAGCGCCATGTGCGTCGAGCCGAGCGTGCCGTCGACGAGCCGACACGTCGTCAAACCGCTCGAACGGCCCGGGAGGGCGGGAGCCAGCTCGACGTCCTCGCGGCGGACGAGCCTGTAGCCGGGCCTTCCGTCGGCGAGGTCGCGCGTGCCGGTCTCGGTCATCGCCGGACCGTGGCGGGCTCGACGACCGCCGAGGAGGCGACCGCCTCGGCCATGCCCGGAGCGCCGTGGCGTCCGACCTCGCCGCCGCGATCGTCCACCAGATCCGCACCGCGCACGTACGTGCGGCCGGCGACGAGGAGCTCCTCCGCGGGGAAGCGCGTGATCACCTCGCAGCCGGTCGCCGTCACCACCACCTCTTCCTCGATGCGCGCGGCCGAACGGCCGTCGGTCGCCGCGCAGTAGGTCTCGAGCGCGAACACCATCCCTTCCTCCAGCTCGACCGGGTTCTCGAGCGAGTGGACGCGCGAGATCATCGGCGACTCGTACAGCCCGACGCCGATTCCGTGGCCGAACTGCAGGCCGAAGCACGTCTCCTCGTCCGGGAAGCCGAGCTCCTCCGCGGTCGGCCAGACCTCGGCGATCCGGTCGGTCGTCATGCCGGGCCGGACGAGCGCGATCGCGGCGTCCAGCCATTCACGGCACTGCTTGTAGGCATCCAGCTGGGCCGAGTTGACGCCGCCGACGTTGAACGTGCGGTAGTAGCACGTCCGGTAGCCCATGAACGAGTGGATGATGTCGAAGAAGGCCTGGTCTCCCGGCCGGAGGAGCCGGTCCGAGAACACGTGCGGGTGCGGGTTGCAGCGGTCCCCCGAGACGGCGTTCACGGCCTCGACCTGCTCGGAGCCCATCTCGAACAGCAGCTGGTGTGCGCGGGCGACGATCTCGTGCTCGTACACGCCCGGGCGCAGCATCCGGTAGATCTCGTCGTAGACGGCATCGACGAGCCCCGCGGACTGATCGAGTAGCGCGATCTCCTGCGCCGTCTTGATCTTTCGCGCCTCGAGCATCACCTGCGACCCGTCGGTGACGTGGATCCCGGCCCGTTGCAGCGCCTCGACGGTGACCAGGTCGGCCATGTCCACGCCGAGCGGCTCGCCCTGGAGGTCGGATTCATCGAGCTCACCCGCGATCTTCGCGCCGAGCCGGTCCGGGATCCCCGTCTCCACCGGCATTGCGCCGCGCATCGGCGCGACCCCGGCGCGGAAGTTCTCCGGCGGGAGCCAGGGCGCGAACAGCTGGTGGTGGCGGGCGGCCGAGCCGAAATCCCACAGGATCGGGTCGGCGCCCCGCTTCAGCAGCGCAAAGCGCGCGTTCTTGTCCCGCGCCCACTCGCCGATGTGGGTGCTCGTGACGTAGCGGATGTTGTTCGGGTCGAAGAGGAGGACCGCGCCGAGATCCGAGGCCTCGAGGGCGGCCTTCGCCCGCTCGAGGCGTTCGCGGCGCAGGCGCGGAAAGTCGATCCGCTGCTCCCAGTCCACCGCCCGAGTCGCGTCGGGCGAGCCCACCGACCTGCTTCTCACCGGACCACCTCCTGGTCGAGGGACGCGCTCCGCTGCCGCAGGTAGAGCGCCATGAAATCGTCGTCCGAATAGCCGGCCTCGGCGGTCGCTCTGAGGAGGCTCTTCATCTCCTGTGCGACCGGCAGCTCCAGGCCCGCCTGCTTCGCCGCGTCGAGAATCAGGTCGATGTCCTTCTCCATCAGCGCCGTGGTGAACGTCGCGGAGAAGTCGTCGTGCAGCAGGGGCTCCGTCTTGTACTTGACGAAGGGCGCGCCGACGGCCGAGCTCCCCATCGTCTCGAGAAGATCCTGGCGGGAGACGTCGGAGGCCTCGGCGAGCACGAGCGCCTCGGACATCAGCTGCGCCAACCCGGCGATCATGAGGTTGAGCGCGAGCTTGACGATCCGCGCCTGCTCTGCGTCACCGACGTAGTGCACCGTGGGGCCGATCGTCTCGAGCACCGGCCCGACCCGGTCGAGCGCCTCGCGCGGGCCCGAGACGATGAAGCTCAGGTTCCCGGAGCGAACGACGGTCGGGTTGCCGCTGACCGGCGCGCGCAGGTAGGCGACCGACGCTTCCTCGGCGAGACCGGCCACCCGCGCCGAGGCACCGGGCGACACGGTGCTCAGATCGACCAGAACGCCGTCCGGCCGCATCGCGCCAACGACCTCTTCCGCAACGGACTCGAGCGCCTCGTCGTTCGGGAGCGACGTGAGCACCACGTCGACCCGTTCAGCCAGCTCCTCGGCCGTGCCGGCGACGACCGCGCCGCGCGCGGCGAGCGGCTCCGCCTTGGCCGCGGTCCGGTTGTACACCAGCAAGTCGTACCCGCCGTCGAGCAGGCGCTCGGCAAACGCGGTGCCCATGTTGCCGAGCCCGATCAACCCGACGGTCAGACGCGGGTCGTGTGTAGCGCTCACTGTTCAGTATGAATAAACGACACGCAAGAGCGGGTCAAGCGGTTTACGGCACTTCACCGCTTCGAGCCGTGACACGAGGTCGGCGATTGTACAGCCGCACGAGACGCGATCACTCCCGATGCCCCGCGACCTACCATCGCCCCGTGACTGAAGACGACCACCGCAAACAGGCGGAGATCGACTACCCGGGCGCGGTCGGCGACGTCGGCCGCGAGTGGATCCGCATCAAGCCGTTCCGGGCCGATCCGCGGACGACCGGGCGCCTGCTGATCGACTTCGGCTACGTCATGCAGCTGCTGGACCTGCACGCGGGCTCGAGCCTCGTCGAGCTCGGCTGCGGCTCCGGCTGGATGATGCGGCTCGCGGCGCGCCACGGCGTCCACGCAGAGGGCTACGACATCGCTCCGCTCATGGTCGAGATCGCCCACACCGAGGCGATGCTCGCGGGCGTGGACGCCCGCTTCGAGGTCGGCGACTACGAACAGCTCGACCTCGGCCGCCGCTTCGACGCGTGCCTGCTCTACGACGCGCTCCACCACAGCGAGCGGCCCGAGCTCGTGCTCGCGGCGGCCAGGCGCGCGCTGAAGCCCGGCGGCCGGCTGCTGCTCGTGGAACCGAACTGGACGCATCGCTTCAGAGGCCGCGAAGCGTCGGAGGCGTACGGCACCACCGAGCTCGGCTACAGCTCGCGACGGCTGAAACGCCTGCTGCGAGACGCCGGCTTCACCGACATCCGGCGCTTCCATGCCAGCCGAAAGCGGCTCTACTCGAACGCGCCCGCCGACACGGCCGCGCACCTCAGCGAGCCACTGGTCTTCCGCCTGTTCGCCCCCTTCTGGACGCAAATCTGGCTCAGGGCCCGCGCAACCTGAGCCGTGCTTTCCCCCAAGTCGTGCGCTCGCGGCCGGAAGATGGAGCGCGGATGCCCCGTCCTATTGACAGAGATGACTTCGACGGGATCTTCAAATGGCCACGAGCGTCGCCGCTAGAGGGTGGATTCCACATCGCCGAGCTTCGGTCGCGATCACGGACCCGTTCGTCCCGAGCTAGGGGACCGCCGCCAGCGAAACCCTGAGCTGGCCAAGGCGCTTTCGCTGATTCAGGGATACGTAGGCGAGGCGTGCGCTCCTTGCGCATGCTGTACGAGCTACGCGCCGAGGCGGGGCTCGAGCGTCGGGCACGTGCGGCCCAGAAGTGCCACTACCTCGCGATGCTGATCCCGATTCTGCTCGTGCTGCAAGTCGCGTTGGGTGCTGCGATCTTCGAGGTCGGCAGGAGTGACATGTGGAAGCAGATCGCCCTTGCCGGCAGCGCAGGTGCGCTTGGCGCGGCGCTCAGCGGGATCTTTCGCGTCCGCGACCGGCTCGTCGAACTCGACGACCTGCGGTCGTCTGGCCTGCTATGCAGATCCAGCCACTGATCGGCGCAACCGCGGGGCTTGTGACCCTCCTCGTGCTCGAGAGCGGCGCGGTCAAGCTCGGGGCAAGCGCCGCAGAGCGCACGCCGTGGGCGGCGGTGGCCCTGTTCACCTTCGTGGCCGGGTTCTCGGAGCCTTTCTTCCTCGGGCTCGTTCGGCGGGTGGGAGTTGTCCCCGACAAGGACGTGTGACCTTCGCCGCCGCGCCCGACCTGCGCGGGCGGCGAAGTGCGGCGACCTCCCGGGCGCGATCTAGGACCTGCGGCGCGGGACACGCACCTCCGCGACATGCGCGAGGTAGGTCGGCGCCGCGAGTTCGAGGACGAGCTGTTGGCCCGGCGTATCCCCGCCCTCGAGCTCCTCGAACCAGTGGCCGACGTCGCCGCCGAGGACGACCGGGCCTTCGTCGGTCTCCACGACGACGATCTGATGTCCGGCCGTGTGCCCCGGCGCCGGCAGAAGCCTGACGCCCGGCAGGAGCTCTCCCTCGCCGTCGTGCTCGACGTACGTCGCGCCCGGAAAGTCGACCCACTCCCGCACCGTGTAGTTGTCCTCCGTCCGCGCGTCCGCGAGCTCGCGCCGCTGCACGTGGATCGGCACGCCTGGGAAGAGCCGGTTGCCGCCGCAGTGGTCGAAGTGGAGGTGCGTGTTGACGACGAGCGCGACCCGACTCACGAGCTCGTCCGGGAGCGGGTGCGGGTGCCACTCCTCGCCGTCCTCGTTGATTTCCGGCGTCGTGTCGATCATCCCCGTGTCGACGAGGACGAGCCCGTCGGGATGCTCGATCGTGTCGGAGAACCCCGGCAAGCGGTCACCGTCGAAGACCATTTCGCTTGTCAGGTGCCGACGGATATCGTCGCGGCTGAGCACGGCCTTGACTCCTCTCTCGGCGGCCTCCTCCGGCCGCACGTAGCTCTTGATCTGGGGGTTAGACCGCTCGGCGACCCGTGACTCATCGGTCTCTCCACGGGCTGCGCCAGACTCGAGAGCGACGCTTCACAGCTCGCCTAGGGCCGCGAGCACCTCCTCGACCGTGTGGCAGATGCGCCCGCACGACTCGATCGCGCCTGCGACGAACAGGTTCATGCCGCCGCCGACGACGTTCACCTGGCGGCGACGCTCGAGGCGGATGTCGGTCGAGATCGCGACGATGCCGCGGTGCTGGTCGCCGCCGCTCCGCACGAGCTCGGCGAACATGCCGATCTCGCACGCCGTCCCGTCGTCGACGATCGGGCCGTCGAGCCAGGCGACGAGAGCGTTCGACGACCGGAGCCCCTCGACGTCGATGCGGTAGACGGCTTCGACGCTGACGTCGGTCAGCTCGGGGAAGTTCTCGTGCGGGACGAAGCAGTCGAAGCCCTCCGCCCGCAGCCGCTCGGCAAGGGCGTCGAGCCACGAGCGCTCCGCCTCGGAGAACAGCGGCCCGGCGACGTAGAGGCGCATGAGCGCCGCACGCTACACCGCCCGGAGCTCGACCCGGCTTGCGGGGTTTCTGCGATGGAGCTAGCCGGACTCGAACCGGCGACCTCCTGGGTGCGATCCAGGCGCTCTCCCAACTGAGCTATAGCCCCGTGCGGGGACAGTGTAGCCGCGCCCTAAGCGGGAGCTGGTAGTGGCTCCGCCGGCAGCTCGAACGCGAACGTCGTCCCCTTGCCGGGCTCCGAGTCGACCCAGATCCGCCCGTGCATCGAGCGGACGAGCTCGCGACAGATGTAGAGGCCGAGGCCCGTTCCGCCAATGCCGCGCCGCTGGTCGGGATCGAGGCGGTAGAACTTGTCGAAGATCCGTTCCTGCTCGCCGATGGGGATGCCGAGGCCCCGGTCGTGGACGCTGAAGCGGAGGTGGTCGCCGACGGGGGTCAGGCGCACGTCGATCTGCCCACCCGAGGGCGAGTACTTGATCGCATTGTCGATCAGGTTGAGGAGCACCTGACGCGTGCGCTCGCCGTCGCCGTGCACCTTTGGAACACCCGGCGGCACTGTGACCTCGATGTCCCGCTCCTCCGCCACCCGCGAATGCGCGACCGTGACCACTCCGCGCACCAGCTCCTCTGGATCGAACGTGTCGGCGACGACGCTGAGCGAGCCGCTGTCGAGCTGCCCTGCGACGAGGATCTCTTCGACCAGGCCGGCGAGGCGGTTCGACTGCTCGGCGATCATCTCGAGCAAGTCGTCCTGGGTCTGCGCCGGCAGGTCGTGCTCCCGGAGTGTCATCGCCGCGCCGTGCAGCGAGGCCAGCGGTGTCCGGATCTCGTGCGAGATCGTCGCGACGAACTGCGCGCGCAGATCCTCTAGTCGGCGGTCGTGCGTCGCGTCGCGGAAGGCGTACACCGTGTCGTCGTCCAGCGCCACCGCCACGACCGAGAGCCAGAGCTCGCGGCCGTCGATGTCGATTGGCACCGTCTCCGAGCTCGAAGGGCCTTGGCCCTCGCCGGGTCGATCCGCCACCGGGACAAGGGCCGCGATCGTTGCCCACCCCGGAATCGAGTCGTCGGCCTTCTGGCCGCGCACATCCCTGGTCCGGAGCCCCGTGATCGCCTCGGCGGCCTGGTTCCAGAGCCGAACCACGCCGTGGTGATCGACGACGAACACGCCGTCCCCGAGGTGCGCGAGCACGCGCTCGGCCTCGTCGCGCTGCTGGCGCGACAGCCGGCTGCGCGCGATCGCCGGAGCGACCGCGTACGCGATCACAAGCAGGGCGGCGATCAGGCCGAGCCCGATGCCGACCACCTTCCAGCGGACGTTGCTCGCACGGGCGGCGATGTCCGAGCGCTCGCGAAACGTGATCAGTGCGGCGTCACGTCCGGGGAGCCGAACGGCGACGGCACGCGTGTCCTCGGAGCCGACGGTGAGATCGACCGGCTCCCGTAGAGGCGGCGTCGAACGGAGCGGAAAGCTCTTGCCGTCGAGCTCGAGTCGTTGCCCACGCAGCAGGCCAAGCTGCCCGCCCTTTTGGCCGGGCGCGAGGTCGCGCAGCGGGACCACGGCGCGAACGCGGCCGACATGATCCCCCCGCACCGATACGACGACGTTCGCCAGCGTCACCGTTCCGGGCGCCAGAGGTGTTCGGCGCGTGCTGAGGACGATCCCCGGGTTGTTTCGCTCGATCTCTCGCAGAGCCCCGCCATTGCGCTTCTTGAGCGCGTCCCCGACGTTTGGCTTCCTTGCAAGCTTCACGACCCGCTTTTGGGCGAGTTCGATGCGGTCGCTGTACACGGTAACCGCTTTGTTGAGCTTACGGACGAGCTGCTGATCCGCCTTGTTTCGCTCGCGACTCGCCGCGACCCCGCCGAACACCCACACGGCGACCGTGAGCGGGAGAGCCAGGAGAAGCAGACCCGTGGCGAGCCGCAGCCGGCCGCTGGCTATTTCTTGTCCCCTTTGTGCCCGTTGCCGCCGTTGTTGCCGTTGCCCCCGCCGTGCTCAGCCGGCGGGCCGCCGCCCTTGGCCTTCGGGGGAGCTGGAGCTGCCGGCGCGTGCAGAGGAGCCGCCGGCGCCTTCTTGGCCTGTCCCGGCGGAGTTTTCTGCTGATGCTCGGGCGAGTGCCCACGCGCGTGGCCGTTCCCATGCGCGGGGGCGCCTGCGACGGGCGCCTTCGCAGCGTGGCCATGCTGGTGGCCGAGGGCCTTCGTCTTGCCCTTTGGCGCGCTGACCGGCTGCGGCGCGGAGACCGGCGTTGCCGGGGCCGGGGCGGCAACCGCGACCGGCGCCGCAGGAGTCGGGGCGGGGCGGGCGGGGCGGACAACCCGACCTCGCACGCGCGCACGCGCATGATGAGTCGGAGGCACACTGTGGACCGCGGGGTGCGAAGCCGGCTCGGACGTGGCCGGGGCGAGGAGCGGCCGTGCGGTGGAGATCGGCGAAGCCGGCGTTGGAGCGCTCTGTTCGGTCGGATTCGAGGGCGTCATGTCGACGCTTCTAGCCGCACTGCCGAGCGCGGGCAACAGCGGTACCGCCTCGCCTTGCAACCCGGCGCCTAACAGCAAAAACAGCGAAAGAGAAAGGCCGATCGCCGCCCCAAAGGCGAGGACGGTTGGCGAGAGGTGGGCGAGCGACGACTTCATCTTCCAGAGGTGGTTCGGGTGCTGGCCGTTCGCTCGGCGGGCGAACGCCGCTACACCAAAGATAGCGCGGAATCCGCCGACGAATCCACTCCTTCTGGATCATTCCTGCTGAATCCTGCTGAACGAACGCGACGGGTGCCCGTCTTCCCGCGCGCGGAAATACGCGGCTAGTTCGGCGACGCAACAACCGGCTTCGGGGGGCGCGGCGCACGCGCGGAACCGGCACTGCCCTCGATCGCCGTCATGCCTGGGAGGAACAGGGCCGCGAGCGTGATCGCAGCCCCGAGCAGGCCGGCGCCGACCAGGGTCGCGCGCACACCGACGGCCGCGGCCACCGGCGCAGTGAGGGCGAATGAAATCGGGAGCAAACCGATCGAGATCAGCCAGTCGAGGCTGGAGACGCGGCCGAGCATCGCCGCGGGCACGTGGCGCTGCTTGACCGTTGCCCAGACGATCGTACCGGCGGTCTCCAGAGCGTTGAAGATGAGGCAGGCCGCCATCAGTTGCCAGGCCGCCGTTGCCAGGCCGTAGCCCGCGATGGCGAGAGTCGCGAGCGTCCAGGTGACGTACATCACGGTCACGTCCCGGCGCGGATGCCCACGCTGGCCCATCCAGAGTGCCGCCCCGATCGCACCGACACCTCCCGCTGCGAACACCAGCCCCAGGTCGGCGGCTGAGGCGTGCAGCTCGTTCTTGACCATGTACGGCAGAAGCACCTCGCTGGGCCCGAGAAAGACGAGGTACGCCGCCGCGGCGGCGGCGAGCGTCCCCCAGAGCCACACGCGGCGCCGGATGAACGTCAGCCCTTCCCGCACCGCGGCGCCGTGCGACCCGTGCTCGACGCTTGCGTGCGCTCGTGGGCGCAGCATCAGCACCGCGACCGCGGAGGCCCCGAAGGAGGCAGCATCTACGGCAAATGCGAGCCCCGCACCGACTGCGACGAGCCAGCCGCCGAGCAGCGGCCCGAGGAGGCGAAGCGCGATCGGACGCACGAACTGGTCGAGCGAGTTGGCAGCCGGGAGGTCGTCCGCCGGCAGGAGGTCGGGGACGATCGCCTCGAACGCCGGCGTGAAGAACGCCGTCCCGCAACCGTAGATCGCGACGAGGGCGACGAGCTCCCACAGCCGGAGAGCGTCCGCGAAGACGAGCCCGGCAAGGCAGGCGACCGCGCCCGCGCGCACGAGGTCCGCCCACAGCATCAGCAGGCGCCGGTCGTGCCGGTCGCTCAACACGCCGCCGACGAGGAGGAACACGACCGTGGGGACCGTCATCCCGATCCCGACGATCGAGAGCGCCGCTGGCGCGTTCCAGAGGACGTAGGTCTCCCAGGCGACCGCGATCAGGAAGATGCCGTCGCCGACGAGCGAAACGGCCATTCCGCTCCAGAGCAGGCGGAAGTCGCGGTGCCGGAGCGGCGCGAGCAGCCGTGCCCGCTCGAAGCCGCCGGGGCGGTCGAGCGCCTCGTGACTATGCTGCATTCGTCGCCGCGTCCAGGTCGGTGTCGGACCATTCCGGCCGGCCTGAGAGGAACGTGGCGAGATCCGCGCTCGACATCGGGCGCGCAAAGAGGAAGCCCTGGCCCAGCTCGCAACCGAGGTCGTGGAGCGAGCGCTCCTGCTCCTCCAGCTCGATCCCCTCGGCAACGACGTCGAGCTCGAGGCTCGCGCCCAGCGCGATGATCGCCGACTGGAGCGCGACGTTCTCGCCCGAGCCGACGAACGAGCGGTCCATCTTCAGGATGTCGACCGGGAAGCGGCTGAGGTAGCTCAGCGACGAATAGCCGGTGCCGAAGTCGTCCATCGCGAGCCTGACGCCCAGGTCCTTCAGCTCGGTGAGGCGCTGGACCGCGAAGTCGGTGTCGGACATCATCACGGACTCGGTGATCTCGAGCACGAGCGATCCCGGCGGCAGGCCGCTCGTCTCGAGCGCGCAGCGCACGTCGCTGACGATCGAGTCGGACTGGAGCTGACGCACCGAGAGGTTGACGCTGATCGCGAGCGGCTCCCCGCGCTCGAAGCGCTTCTGGATCTGGACGCCCTCGATGCAGGCCTCGTTCAGCACCCACCGGCCCATCGAGATGATCAGGCCAGTCTCCTCCGCGAGCGGGATGAACTGGTTCGGCGGGATCGTGCCGCGGGTGGGGTGCTGCCAGCGCAGCAGCGCCTCGACGCCGAGGATCTCGTGCCCTGTCAGCCGGACGACCGGCTGGTAGTGGAGCTCGAGCTGGTCGTCCTCGATCGCCCGCTGCAGCTCGGCGCGCAGCTCGAGTCGCTCGACGACACGCTCGTGCATCGCCGGCTCGAAGACGCGGTAGCTGCCCTTGCTGTCGCGCTTGGCCATGTACATGGCGACGTCGGCGTTGCGCAGGAGCTCCGCCGCTTCGGGGACCGTGTCCTCCCGGTCGACCAGGCAGATGCCGATACTCGCGCGCGGGAAGACCTGTTTGCCGTCGATCTCGTACGGGATCTCGAGCGCGTGCAGGATCCGCGCGGCCGCGTCGGCTGCCTGAGACGAGTCGTTGACGCTCTCCAGCAGAACGGCGAACTCGTCACCGCCGAAGCGGGCCACCGTGTCGGTCGGCCGTACCGCGATCCGCAGCCGGCGGGCGACCTCCTGGAGCACCTGATCGCCGGCGGCGTGGCCGAGGCTGTCGTTGACGGTCTTGAAGTCGTCGAGGTCGATGAACACGACCGCGATGTCCGGGAAGCCGCGCTGCGACCGCATCAGGGCGTGCTCGACCCGGTCGGAGAAGAGCGCCCGGTTGGCGAGATTCGTGACCGGGTCGTGGAAGGCCTGGTGCGCGAGCTGCTCCTCGAAGGCCTTCCGCTCGCTGACGTCGCGGCTGTTCAGCACGATGCCGCGGACGTGCTCGTCGTGCAGGAGGTCGGTGTGCTGGACCTCGAACCGAAGGGTGGCGCCGTCCTTGTGGGTCAGCGAGCACTCGAGCGTGTGGGCTTCGGTGCTGCCCGAGCCGTCGCCGGCGATCAGGCGCTGGAGCCGCGGCCGGTCGGTCTCACTGAGGAGCCAGTCGAACTGCGTTCCTTCGACCTCATCGACGGGGTAGCCCAGGACGCGCTCGACGGACGGGCTCTGGTACGTGACGACCCCACGGTCGTCGAGCACCGTGATCAGGTCGCTCGAATGTGCCACGAGCGAACGGAAGCGCGCTTCGCTCTGGCGACGGTGCAGGTCGGCTGCGAGCGACGCGCCTTCGACCGCCAGCGACACCTGAAGGCCGAGCGCCTCGAACGAGTTCGCGACCTCCTCCGAGACCTCGCCGTTCGAGTTGGCGACCAGCAGGCCGCGAACAACGGAGCGGATCGCGAGCGGCGCGAGGAGGACGGTGTGCCCGCCCTCGAGGCGCAGCTCGCTGCGAATCTCGCGGGGAACCTCCTGATAGGGCACGCGAACCTCGGAGGCGCGGCCCTGCAGCCAGTCAAAAGTGGATTCGGTCAGCGGCCACTCACAGCCCTGGGACGACGCCGCAACGGCCGGTCCGGTGGGCCGCAGCAGGGCGAGGTGGACGCAGGGATCCTGCCCCAGCAGCTGCCGGACACCGACGATCGCGGCCTCGTAGATCTGGGTGTAGCCGGCCGCCCCGACGAGCTCGGCACCCGCCACGCGAAGCGTGCGCTCCCGCGCCACGATCCGCTCCTCCTGTCGGACCAGGCCGGCCATCCTGGCCACGACGAGGAGGAAGAGGACGGCGGAGGCGACGATCAGAACCAGCACGTCGGCGTTGCCGAGCGACTGGGCGAATCGGATGGCCGGCGCGATCAGGCACGCGGCGCCGAGGAGGGCGAGCCGGAGCGAGGTCAGCCGCGGCCGCGAGTCGACCGCGGGCTCCTCGAGCACGCGCATCGACGGATGGAGTGCAGCGGCGCCCCAGAGGATGTAGTAGGCCATCCAGCCGAGGTCGTAGATCAGCTGACTGTGGTCGTAGGTGCCCTTGAGGATCGCGAGGTTGTACGCGGAGTCGGTGGCGAGGAGGCAGACGATGCTTCCGGCCAGGAGGTAGAAGGCCGGCGCGCGCTTGCCCGCGTCGACCGCGAGCCGGATCGCCGCGGCGAGCAGGAGCACGTCGCCGAGCGGGTATGCGATCGAGACGGCCTTGGCGAGCCACGAGATGTCCCCGAGGTGGATGTTGGGCGCAATCAGGAACACCCACGAGAGCAGGCCGACGCCGATCGTCAGGATCAGCGCGTCGATCAGGGCTGCCGGGTCGCGCCGCGGGTTCCGTCGCCTGACGAGCACCAGCAGGCCCGCCATCAGCACCGGGTAGACCGCGAGGTAGAGCGCGTCGCCCGGCGATGGGAAGGGGGCGTCCGGGTTGCTGTAGGTGTAGACGTCGCCGCTGAAGAACAGGAGCTGGCCGACACCGAAGAGCCACCACGCGATCCGCGCGCGCGGAGAGTGCATCCAGACGCCGACGACGATCGCGGCGACACCGGAGAAGCCGACGACGTTCAGCACGGGGCCTGAGCCCTTGAAAGGCGGCACCCACATGTAGAGCCCGGCGAGCGTGCCGGCAAACGCCGCGTACCACCACCAGCTGCTTCGACGCCAGCTGCGCATCACGCCGCCCTCACCTTCGCCCGCGCCGGCTGCAGGTCGAACCGATTGGCGAGCTGGCCGAGAACGTCGACGAGCTGCTCGATCTCGGCGTTCGTGTTCGAGGCTGTGACCTGGATCCGGAAGCCGACCTCGCTCCTGGGCACGAGCGGGTAGGCAGCCAGGGTGACGTAGATCCCGTTTTCGAACAGGAAGCGCCCGACGGCGTCGACATCCTCGTGCCGAGCCAGCGGCACCTCGATGATCGGGAAACCCGAGCGGTTCGGGGTGTGCGCGCCAAGGCGGTCGAGGCAGTCCAGCACGGCCGCGGTCTTGCGCCAGAGGTCGGCGCGGATCGCATCGCCGCGCTCCTCGTTCACCTCGAGGCCGGCGAGCGTGGTCGCGAGCGACGCGATGGGCGAGGGGCCGGAGTAGAGGTAGGGCGGCGCAGCCGTCTTCAGCAACCGCTTCAGCTCGGGCGGACAGGCGAGGAACGCAGCGAGCGACGAGTACGACTTGGAGAGCCCGGCGACGAGCACCACGTGGTCGTAGCTCTCGTCGAAGTAGCGCATGATCCCGTTCCCGCGCATGCCGTACGGGCTCGTCTCGTCGGCCGCACGCTCGCCGATGACGCCGAACCCGTGCGCGTCGTCGACGTAGAGGAGCGCGTCGTACTCGCGCGCGAGGCGGGCGAAGGCCGTTACGTCCGCGGCGTTGCCGGTCATGCTGTTGACGCCGTCGATGCAGATCAGCCGCGGTGCCGAACTGCCCGCACGCAGCAGACGTTCGAGGTCCTCGACGTCCTCGAAGGCGAATGGCCTGACCGTCGCGCCCCGGACCTTCGCCAGCTCGCACCCGTCAAAGATCGTCTTGTGTGCGCGCTTCTCGAGGAAGATCGTTCCGCCGCCGGCCAGCACCGGGATCACGGACATGTGAATCAGCGTGATCGTCGGCAGCACGAGCGTGTCCTCTGCGCCGATCAGCTCGGTGAGCCGCTCCTCGATCTGCTCGTAGAGGACCGGGCTGCCGAGGAGGCGCGACCAGCTCGGGTGCGTCCCCCAGCGCTCCAGGTACTCAGGAACCGCGGCGATGATCTCCCGGTCGAGGTCGAAGCCGAGGTAGTTGCAGGAGGCGAAGTCCGCCAACCAGGCATCGCCGATGCGAATCATGCGGCCGTCGACCTCGTCGACGACGGCGTCCGTCATCGGATTTGACTGCGACAGGTCGGCGAGATCACGGCAGGCGTCGAGCCACCGGTCGATCCAGCGTGCCGCCGCAGGTGCGGATCGTTGCGAACCGCGGTTCACGGGCCGTGAATCGGCAGCCGGAACCGGAATCTTTAGCGGCGCGACCCCTAGCGGCGCCGGACCAGCGTCACCCCGTCGCGCACGGTGAGCTGCACCGCGATCACGCGGTCGTCCGCGGCGATTCGGTCGTTGAGCTCCCGGATCGCCTTCGTCGGCGCCGAGTCGTCCTCGTCGTCGATCACGCGCCCGCTCCAGAGCGTGTTGTCGATCGCCATCAGCCCGGTCGCCTTCAGCCTCGGCACCAGCGCTTCGTAGTAGTTGGCGTAGTTCTCCTTGTCCGCGTCGACGAAGGCGAAGTCCCACTCCCCGCCCAACCGCTCGATCGTCTCGAGCGCGGGCCCCATGTGGATCGTGATCCGGTCGCCGTACGGGCTCTGTGCGTGGTACCGCCTCGCCACGTCCGCGTGTTCCTCGGACACCTCGCACGTGTCGATGTGTCCACCGTCAGGCAGGCCCGCGGCCATCGAGAGCGACGAATAGCCGGTGAACGTGCCGAGCTCGAGCACTCGCTTCGCCTGGAGCGCGAAGACGAGCTGCTCGAGGAAGCGGCCCTCGACGGTGCCGGTCAGCATCTGCGGCGAGCTCATCGTCGCCCGCGTCTCCGCGGCGAGCTCGGCCATCAAGGGCTCGGGCGCCGTCGTGTGCGCCTCGGCGTAGGCGTCGATCTCTTCCGGGACGATCACCGGCGCGAGCTTACCGGCGCTAGCGTCCCGCCATCGCGGAGCGCGTACTCACCCAGGCCGAGCTGAACCGAGCGTTGCTCGCACGGCAGCTGCTGCTCGAGCGGCGGCTCCTCTCGCTCCCTCGCGCTGTCGAGCAGGTCGGCTGCCTGCAGAACCAGTACGCCCCGTCCGGCTACGTCGGTCTCTGGACTCGCGTCGCCGGCTTCGAGCGCGACGCCCTCACTCGCGCGCTCGAGCGGCGCGCGCTCGTGCAGGCGACGCTGATGCGCAACACCATCCACGTCGTCTCCCGCGCCGACTACTGGCCGCTCGTCATCGCCGTGCGGGCCGAGCGGATGGCGTGGTCGCGGAGCGTGCAGCGCACAGACGCGCGCGCGGTTCGGCGGGCGGCCAAGCGCCTGCGGCGTTTCCTCGCCGACGGGCCGCGGCGCCAGAAGGAGATCGCGGACGCCGCGCTCTGGGTTCCGGGCGTCGGCATCTGGCTCGACCTCGTGCGCGTGCCGCCGTCCGGCACCTGGGAGCGGCGACGCGCTGATCTCTTCGGGCTCGCCGAGGACTGGGTCGGGCCGGAGCCGGAGCTCGGCGAGGAGGAAGCACGCGAGCACCTCGTTCGCCGCTACCTGGGTGCGTTCGGACCGGCGCCGCAACGGGACATCGCGAACTGGGCCGGGATGAGCGTGCGCGCGCTCGCGGGGGCTCTCGAGCGGGTGCCCTTACGCCGGTTCCGCGACGAGGCCGGCCGCGAGCTCGTCGACGTCCCGCGCGCGCCGCTCCCGCCGTCCGCGGCGCCGGCGCCCGTGCGCTTCCTGCCGACCTGGGACGCGACGGTGCTCGTCCACGCGCGCCGCACCGGGATCCTCGCCGAGGAGCACCGTAAGCGGATCTTCAACGTCCGCAACCCGCAGTCCGAGCGGACCTTCGTGGTCGACGGGAAAGTCGCGGGCGCCTGGCGCTACGACAGCGGACGCATCACGCTCGAGCCGTTCGGCCGCCTCGAGCGCGCCGCGCGTGCCGAGCTCGAGGACGAGGCGGAGCGCCTAGCCGCGTTCCACGCGTGAGCCGCCGACGATCGCGTCGCGGCCGTCCGAGAAGCGAACCCAGGCCTTGCCGTTGCCGTCGTAGTCGGGCGACCAGACGACGAGCGTCGCCTCCTCCCCGCCTACCCGCACCGGCTCGGTCCCCTCCGGCTCTGCGCCTCGCCAGACGCGGACGAACGGGTTCTCCTCCCACTCGCGGCCGATCGTCGTCTCGTCGGTGTGCCCCGGCAGAACACGCGTCTCCGGCGGGAGCTTCATCAGCACGTCCATCACGGAGCGGCGGATCTGCTCGAAGTCACCGCCGCCCACTGCGTCCTTGAACAGGACGTCCCCGCTGCAGCAGAGCTCGTCGTTGATGACGAACGCGAGGTGGTCGTCCTTGTGCCCGGGCGTCGGCAGGGCGCGGATCGAGAGCCCGCCCGTCACGAGGTCGCCCTTCACGACGGGGCAGTCGTAGCGCCCCCGGATCGCGTCGTCGCCGGCGATGTGGTCGGCGTCCGCGTGCGTGGTCAGCAGATGCGTGACCCGCAGGCCCTCGCGCGACACGGCGTCGAACAGCGGTCGCAAAGGCGCGCCCGAATCGACGAAGACCGCGACGCCGCCGGGCTTGTCCGCGATCAGGTACGCGTTGGACAACCAGCCCGGGTCCATGCTCCGCTCGACGATCACAGGCCGCGCATTATCGCGCGTGCGACGCCCGACCGGGCGATCGGTTATCGTCCGCTGGCCATAACGGGGGACGCATGCGACGGAGACCACCATCGCTGCGGCAGACGGTAATCGAGGCGTACGGCGAGGCAGGCGCTGCGGCTCAGCTCGCTGGCCAAGGGCGGCCCCTCGTCCGAGTCTTCCTGGTCGCGGACGTGCGCGTCCACCGTGACCTGCTCGCGGCCGCGCTGGCCGACGAGGACGGGATCGTGGTCGCCGGCAGCGCGCACGGCGACGTTGCGTGCCTGGCCGTCGGCATGAGTGAAGCCGACGTCATCCTCATCGACGGCGAGTCGCTCGCCGGGCCGGGGACGGTTCGTGCACTCGCAGCCGCCGCTCCGGACGCGAAGATCGTCGTGACCGGGGTCCGCGAGGACGAGTCCGGCGTGGTCGACCTGGTCGAGGCGGGGATTGCGGGCTACGCGACAGTCGAGCAGCCGCTCGCCGAACTGGCCGGAGTCGTCGCAGCAGCCACGGACGGCGTATTGCAATGCTCGCCGAGGGTCTCCGCAGCCCTGGCCAAGCGGGTTGCGGTGCTTGCCGCGGTACGACGGCAGTCGAAGGGCCATGCGCTGACGCCGCGTGAGCGGGAGATCGCCGCGCTCATCGCAGACGGGCTCTCGAACAAGCAGATCGCGCGCCGGCTCTCGATCGAGCCCGCCACCGTCAAGAACCACGTGCACAACATCCTCCGGAAGCTTGGGGTCAGCCGCCGCGACCAGATCCACGTCTAGGCCCGAGATCTAGATCCAACGCGCTCCCATATCTAGATCCAACGCGTTCCCATTTGGACCGTTTTTGGACGCGCCGGTCCATTGTCTTCGCCACTAGCCGCCTCCGAGAATCGCCCCTAGAGGACATGGGGGGAGAGCCCTGTCCCGACAGGAAGGGGGATTCCGCAGATGCGGAAACGCACTCTGACGTTAGGCGGGGCGCTGCTCGCCCTGCTCCTCGCGTCGGTGCTCCTTGCCACGGCCGTCTCAGGCGGCTCGGCGGTGCAGGGGCCTACCGGCGGCGGGGTCAACGTGACACCGCCGGGCAAGACGAAACTGGCGGAGCAAGGCATCACCGTTGGCCGGTCCTATAACAACGACGTCTCGCGGCCGGCGAGCGAGCTGGCCAAGCTGCCCGCGAAGCAGCAGCCACAACGCGAAGCGGCCGAGAACGCGACGATCCACAAGGTTCAGCGGAGCGTCACGGACCCGGTCGTCCAGAGCACGCCGGCGAACCCGAACATGCCGGGGACGACCCTGAACTTCGACGGGATCCCGTTCCCGGGGGTGGTCTGCAACTGCGCGCCTCCGGACACGAACGGCGAGGTCGGCCTGGACCAGTACGTCCAGATCGTCAACGAGGGCTTCCAGGTGTTCAACAAGAGCACCGGCGCCTCCTTGCTCGGCCCCGTCGCGATCGCGTCGCTGTGGAACGGCTTCGGCGGTCTTTGCGAGACCAACGGTTTCGGCGATCCGGTCGTCCTCTTCGACCAGCTCGCGAACCGCTGGGTGATCACGCAGTTCGCCGGGAACTTCCCGGCGACGCCGATCACGGACCAGTGCATCGCCGTGTCGACGTCGTCGGATGCCACCGGGACCTTCGCCCGGTACGCGTTCCACATGACGGACAACTTCTACGACTACCCGAAGTTCGGCGTCTGGCCGGACGCGTACTACGCGAGCGCGAACATCTTCAACGCGTCGGGGACAGCGTTCCTCGGCCCGCAGGCGTTCGCCTTCGACCGTAGCGCCATGCTGGCGGGCACCCCGGCGACCTTCATCGCGGGCCCGCTCGGCAGCCCGACGGACGACGCGTTCATGCCCGCCGACCTGGACGGGATGACCCCGCCCCCGGCAGGCTCGCCCAACCCGTACGTCAGCGTGGGCACGAACGCGACGTGGCCGGTGCACAAGTTCCACGTCGACTTCGCCAACCCGGCGAACTCGACCTTCACGCAGACGGCGACGCTGACGCCGGCTCCGTTCACACCGCTCGGCGGGGGCATCCCGCAGGCCGACACGGCCGACCAGCTCGACACGCTGGCCGACCGCGGCATGTTCCGAAACGCCTACCGGAACTTCGGCGACCACGAGTCGTTAGTAGGGAACATCACGGTCGCCTCTGGCGGGGTGGCCGGCATCCGCTGGTTCGAGGTGAACAACCTCACTTCCGGCACGCCGTCGTTCGTCCAGCAGAGCACCTACCAGCCGGACAGCACGTACCGCTGGATGGGGAGCGCTGCGATGGACGGCAACGGCAACCTCGCGCTCGGCTTCAGCGCGTCGGATGCGACGCTCCACCCGCAGATCCGCTACGCGGGCCGGCTCGCGACCGATCCGCCGAGCACCCTGGCCCAGGGCGAGGC